>JAAIGE0101371369.1_pt1 | contig 12544 bp, 11 predicted proteins | sample 6487951 | NCBI WGS metagenome assembly JAAIGE01 (sample SAMN13974128, study PRJNA590717) | phyllosphere metagenome | biome: tomato field; feature: multiple bacterial spot infested tomato fields; material: tomato leaves; isolation source: leaves from tomato fields | host: Solanum lycopersicum ... | reverse complement strand
TAATTCCTGATTGTGGGGGCCTGTGCCAAATAGCTTATACAAGGCTATGGCTTCGCCGGCCTCTAGCATCAACCCTGCTACTGCGATAGCTGTCCAGGCTTTAGCCGACACAGCAGCTAGTAAGCGCTCCCGGCGAGCTCCGGCGTCTGGGGCAAGCCGACCTGCGTCAACAACGTAGAAACCCTGTGCAACGTGCCAGCGATCCTCGCCAACGGCGTCGAGTGGTACCAGAACATTTCCACCAGCAAAGATGCTGGCACCAAGCTGATGGGCTTCTCCGGCCGGGTGAAGAATCCGGGCGTCTGGGAGCTGCCGTTCGGCACCACTGCCCGCGAGATCCTCGAAGATTACGCCGGCGGTATGCGCGATGGCCTGAAGTTTAAAGCCTGGCAACCGGGCGGAGCAGGGACCGACTTCCTCACCGAAGCGCACCTCGATCTGCCGATGGAATTCGAAAGCATTGGTAAAGCGGGCAGCCGTCTGGGCACCTCGCTGGCGATGGCCGTTGACCACGAGATCAACATGGTCTCGCTGGTGCGCAACCTTGAAGAGTTCTTTGCCCGCGAGTCCTGCGGCTGGTGTACGCCGTGCCGCGATGGTCTGCCGTGGAGCGTGAAGATCCTGCGCGCCCTGGAGCGCGGCGAAGGCCAGCCTGGCGATATCGAAACCCTTGAGCAACTGTGTCGATTCCTGGGCCCGGGTAAAACCTTCTGCGCGCACGCGCCGGGCGCGGTCGAGCCGCTACAGAGCGCGATTAAATATTTCCGCGAAGAATTCGAGGCTGGCATTAAGCAGCAGTTCAGCAATACCCATGCAATCAACGGGATTCAGCCGAACCTGCTTAAGACGCGCTGGTAATCTAAAGGTTTTTTATTTTTGGAAGCACGCAAATGGCTACGATTCATGTAGACGGCAAAGAATACGAGGTCAACGGGGCGGACAACCTGCTAGAGGCTTGTCTCTCTCTTGGTCTTGATATTCCCTACTTTTGCTGGCACCCGGCGCTAGGGAGCGTCGGTGCTTGCCGCCAGTGTGCGGTGAAGCAATATCAGAACGCGGAAGACACGCGTGGTCGCCTGGTGATGTCCTGTATGACTCCGGCATCCGACGGCACCTTTATTTCTATCGACGACAGCGAAGCGAAGCAGTTCCGCGAAAGCGTGGTGGAGTGGTTGATGACTAACCACCCGCACGACTGCCCGGTCTGCGAAGAGGGCGGCAACTGCCACCTGCAGGATATGACGGTGATGACCGGTCATAGCTTCCGCCGCTATCGTTTCACCAAGCGTACCCACCGCAATCAGGATCTGGGGCCGTTTATTTCGCACGAAATGAACCGCTGCATCGCCTGCTACCGCTGCGTGCGCTACTACAAAGATTATGCCGACGGCACCGATCTGGGCGTCTATGGCGCGCACGACAACGTCTACTTCGGCCGCCCGGAAGATGGCACCCTGGAGAGCGAGTTCTCCGGCAACCTGGTGGAAGTCTGCCCGACCGGCGTTTTCACCGACAAAACCCACTCCGAGCGCTATAACCGTAAGTGGGACATGCAGTTTGCGCCGAGCATCTGCCAGCAGTGTTCCATCGGCTGTAACATCAGCCCGGGCGAACGCTATGGCGAGTTGCGTCGTATCGAAAACCGCTATAACGGTACCGTGAACCGCTACTTCCTCTGCGACCGCGGTCGTTTCGGCTATGGCTACGTGAACCTGAAAGACCGTCCGCGTCAGCCGGTACAGCGCCGCGGCGACGATCTGATCACCCTTAACGCCGAGCAGGCGATGCAGGGGGCGGCGGATATCCTGCGCCAGTCGAAGAAAGTGATCGGCATCGGCTCCCCGCGCGCCAGCATTGAAAGCAACTTCGCGCTGCGCGAGCTGGTGGGCGCCGACAACTTCTATACCGGCATCGCCAAAGGCGAACAAGCGCGCCTGCAGATGATGCTGAAAGTGCTGCGCGAGGGCGGGATCCACACGCCAAGCCTGCGCGATATCGAATCCTACGATGCGGTACTGGTGCTGGGCGAAGACATTACCCAGACCGGCGCGCGCGTGGCCCTGGCGGTACGCCAGGCAGTGAAAGGGAAAGCACGCGAAATGGCGGCGGCGCAGAAAGTGGCCGACTGGCAGATCGCCGCGATCCTCAACATCGGCCAGCGCGCCAAGCACCCGCTATTCGTCACCAACGTCGATGACACCCGCCTGGATGACATCGCGGCGTGGACCTACCGCGCGCCGGTAGAAGATCAGGCGCGCCTCGGCTTTGCTATTGCCCATGCGCTGGACGACAGCGCGCCGGCGGTTGACGGCCTGAGTCAGGACCTGCAGGGTAAAGTCGACGTTATCGTTCAGGCGCTGGCCGGGGCGAAAAAACCGCTGATCATCTCCGGGACCAACGCCGGCAGCATGGAGATCATCCAGGCCGCCGCTAACGTGGCGAAAGCTCTGAAAGGCCGCGGCGCCGATGTCGGGGTGACCATGGTCGCCCGGGCGGTTAACAGCGTCGGACTGGGCATGATCGGCGGCGGCTCGCTTGAAGAGGCGCTGGACGAACTGGAAAGCGGCGCCGCAGACGCGGTTATCGTGCTGGAAAACGACCTTCACCGTCATGCTTCCGCCGCGCGCGTTGACGCTGCGCTGGCAAAAGCGCCGCTGGTGATGGTGGTGGATCATCAGCGCACCGCGATTATGGACAAAGCGCACCTGGTGCTCTCCGCGGCAAGCTTTGCGGAAAGCGACGGTACCGTGGTGAACAACGAAGGTCGCGCCCAGCGTTTCTTCCAGGTTTACGATCCGGCTTACTACGACGCGAAAACCGTAATGCTGGAAAGCTGGCGCTGGCTGCATTCGCTGCACAGCACCGTCAACAACCGTCAGGTTGACTGGACTCAGCTGGACCACGTCATTGATGCGGCGATTGCCGCGCTGCCGCAACTGGCGGGCATTAAAGACGCCGCGCCGGATGCGACCTTCCGCATTCGCGGCCAGAAGCTGGCGCGTGAACCGCACCGCTACAGCGGCCGCACGGCGATGCGCGCTAACATCAGCGTGCACGAGCCGCGTCAGCCGCAGGATAAAGACACGATGTTCGCCTTCTCCATGGAAGGGAACAACCAGCCGTCCGCCCCGCGTTCGCAGATCCCGTTCGCCTGGGCGCCGGGCTGGAACTCCCCGCAGGCATGGAACAAGTTCCAGGATGAAGTGGGCGGGAAACTGCGCCACGGCGATCCGGGCGTTCGTCTGTTTGAAGCGTCCGCCAGCGGACTGGAGTACTTCACGGCGGTGCCGGCCAGCTTCCAGGCGGAAGAGGGCAAATGGCGAATTGCGCCGTACTACCATCTGTTCGGCAGCGATGAGCTGTCTCAGCGCGCGCCGGTGTTCCAGAGCCGGATGCCTGAGCCGTACATCAAGCTGAACCCGGCGGATGCCGCGAAGCTTGGCGTCAACCCAGGCGCAATGCTCTCCTTTAGCGTGGAAGGCCAGACCCTGCGTCTGCCGCTGGTTATCTCTGAAGGCCTGACCGCGGGACAGGTTGGCTTACCGATGGGCATGCCGGGCATTGCGCCAGTGCTGACCGGATCGCGTATTGATTCACTGCAGGAGGCGAAAGCATGAGCTGGTTAACGCCGGATCTTATCGACATTCTGTTAAGCATCCTGAAGGCCGTGGTCATTCTGCTGGTGGTTGTCACCTGCGGCGCGTTCATGAGCTTCGGCGAGCGTCGTCTGCTCGGCTTGTTCCAGAACCGCTACGGACCTAACCGCGTCGGCTGGGGCGGTTCGCTGCAGCTGGTCGCCGACATGATCAAGATGTTCTTTAAAGAGGACTGGATCCCGCGCTTCTCCGATCGCGTGATCTTTACTCTGGCGCCGGTTATCGCCTTTACCTCGCTGCTGCTGGCCTTCGCTATCGTGCCGGTTAGCCCGACGTGGGTGGTGGCCGACCTGAACATCGGCATCCTCTTCTTCCTGATGATGGCAGGCCTGGCGGTCTACGCGGTGCTGTTCGCCGGTTGGTCGAGCAATAACAAATACTCGCTGCTGGGGGCGATGCGTGCTTCCGCGCAGACCCTGAGCTACGAAGTGTTTCTCGGTCTCTCCCTGATGGGCGTGGTGGCGCAGGCGGGGTCATTCAATATGACCGATATCGTTAACAACCAGGCGCATCTGTGGAACGTTATCCCGCAGTTCTTCGGCTTCGTGACTTTCGCCATCGCCGGCGTGGCGGTGTGTCACCGTCACCCGTTCGACCAGCCGGAAGCGGAGCAGGAACTGGCCGATGGTTACCACATTGAATATTCCGGCATGAAATTCGGTCTGTTCTTCGTCGGGGAATACATCGGTATCGTCACCGTTTCAGCGCTGATCGTCACGCTGTTCTTCGGCGGCTGGAATGGCCCGTGGTTACCTCCTTTCATCTGGTTCGCGCTGAAAACCGCGTTCTTCATGATGATGTTCATTTTGATCCGCGCATCATTACCGCGTCCGCGCTATGACCAGGTAATGTCCTTTGGCTGGAAGGTATGCCTGCCGTTAACGCTGGTCAACTTGTTGGTAACGGCGGCTGTCATTCTCTGGCAGGCGCAATAAGGGGTGAATTGAACATGACCTTAAAAGAATTATTGGTGGGGTTCGGCACCCAGGTCCGTAGTATCTGGATGATTGGCCTGCATGCCTTCGCCAAACGTGAAACCCGGATGTATCCGGAAGAGCCGGTCTACCTGCCGCCGCGCTATCGCGGCCGCATCGTGCTGACCCGCGATCCGGACGGTGCAGAGCGCTGCGTCGCCTGTAACCTGTGTGCGGTAGCCTGCCCGGTGGGCTGTATCTCGCTGCAGAAAGCAGAGACGGTAGACGGCCGCTGGTATCCGGAGTTCTTCCGCATCAACTTCTCACGCTGCATCTTCTGCGGCCTGTGCGAAGAAGCGTGCCCGACCACGGCGATCCAGTTGACCCCGGACTTCGAGCTGGGTGAATACAAGCGTCAGGATCTGGTGTACGAAAAAGAGGATCTGCTGATTTCCGGTCCGGGCAAATACCCGGAATATAACTTCTACCGGATGGCGGGTATGGCAATCGACGGCAAAGATAAGGGCGAAGCGGAAAATGAAGCTAAGCCAATCGACGTCAAGAGCCTGTTACCGTAAGGAGAGGGGCAATGGAATTCGCTTTTTATATCTGTGGCCTGATAGCCATCCTCGCAACCTTGCGGGTCGTCACCCACACCAATCCGGTACATGCGCTGCTGTACCTGATTATTTCGCTGCTGGCGATTGCCGGGGTGTTCTTCTCGCTGGGCGCGTACTTCGCCGGAGCGCTGGAAATCATCGTCTACGCCGGGGCCATTATGGTGCTGTTCGTCTTCGTGGTGATGATGCTCAACCTGGGCGGCACCGAGATCGAACAGGAGCGCAAGTGGCTGCAGCCGGGGATCTGGATTGGCCCGGCCATCCTCTCCGCGGTGCTGCTGGTGGTTATCGTTTACGCCATCCTGGGCATTAACGACCAGGGTATCGACGGTGCGGCGATTAACGCCAAAGAAGTGGGCATTGCGCTGTTTGGGCCGTACGTCCTGGCGGTGGAGCTGGCCTCCATGCTGCTGCTGGCGGGCCTGGTGGTTGCCTTCCACATTGGCCGCGAAGAGCGCGCCGGCGAGGTGCTGAGCAACCGTCTGAACGACAGCGACAAACGAAAAACGGAGGAACACGCATGATCCCCTTAACACATGGACTGATCCTCGCGGCCATCCTGTTTGTGCTTGGTCTGACGGGGCTGGTGATCCGCCGCAATCTGCTGTTTATGTTGATTAGCCTGGAAATCATGATTAACGCCGCCGCGCTGGCCTTTGTGGTGGCGGGTAGCTACTGGGGTCAGGCAGATGGTCAGATAATGTATATCCTCGCCATCAGCCTCGCGGCTGCGGAAGCGAGTATCGGCCTGGCGCTGCTGCTGCAGCTCCATCGTCGCCGCCAGAACCTGAACATCGATTCAGTAAGTGAGTTGCGTGGATGAACATGCTTGCCTTAACCATTCTTTTGCCATTGATTGGCTTTGTGCTGCTGGCCTTCTCCCGCGGGCGCTGGTCGGAAAATCTTTCCGCCGCCGTTGGCATGGGCTCGGTAGGCCTGGCGGCGCTGGTCACCGCGTACGTTGGCGTCGACTTTTTCGCTAACGGCAAACAGTCGGTCAGCGTGCCGCTGTGGACCTGGATGTCGGTCGGTGATTTCAACATCGGCTTCAACCTGGTGTTGGACGGCCTGTCGCTGACCATGCTCTCCGTAGTTACCGGCGTCGGCTTCCTGATCCACATGTTCGCCTCCTGGTACATGCGCGGTGAAGAGGGATATTCCCGCTTCTTCGCCTATACCAACCTGTTTATCGCCAGCATGGTGGTTCTGGTACTGGCCGATAACCTGCTGCTGATGTACCTCGGTTGGGAAGGCGTGGGCCTCTGTTCTTACCTGCTGATCGGTTTCTACTACACCGATCCGAAGAACGGCGCCGCAGCGATGAAAGCGTTTGTGGTGACCCGCGTCGGCGACGTGTTCCTCGCCTTCGCGCTGTTCATTCTTTATAACGAACTGGGCACCCTGAACTTCCGCGAAATGGTGGAGCTGGCGCCGCAGCACTTCGCTAACGGCAGCACCACGCTGCAGTGGGCGACGCTGATGCTGCTTGGCGGCGCGGTCGGTAAATCCGCCCAGCTGCCGCTGCAAACGTGGCTTGCCGATGCGATGGCGGGTCCGACGCCGGTCTCTGCGCTGATCCACGCCGCGACCATGGTCACCGCGGGCGTCTATCTGATCGCCCGTACCCACGGCCTGTTCCTGATGACGCCGGAAGTGCTGCATCTGGTCGGTATCGTCGGGGCGGTCACCCTGGTATTGGCGGGCTTCGCCGCGCTGGTGCAGACCGATATCAAACGCGTTCTCGCCTACTCTACCATGAGCCAGATTGGCTACATGTTCCTCGCGCTGGGCGTGCAGGCATGGGACGCGGCGATTTTCCACCTGATGACTCACGCGTTCTTTAAAGCGCTGCTGTTCCTGTCGTCTGGTTCGGTCATTCTGGCCTGCCATCACGAACAGAACATCTTCAAGATGGGCGGCCTGCGCAAATCGATTCCGCTGGTATACGTCTGCTTCCTGGTGGGGGGCGCGGCGCTGTCCGCACTGCCGCTTATCACCGCAGGCTTCTTCAGTAAGGATGAGATTCTGGCAGGCGCGATGGCCAATGGCCATATCAATCTGATGGTGGCAGGCCTGGTCGGCGCCTTTATGACCTCGCTGTACACCTTCCGGATGATTTTCATCGTATTCCACGGTAAAGAGCAAATTCACGCGCACGCAGGGAAGGGGATTACCCATCATCTGCCGCTGATTGTGCTGCTGGTACTATCCACCTTCGTTGGCGCGCTGATTGTGCCGCCGCTGGAAGGCGTACTGCCGCAGACCACTGAGCTCGCCCACGGTAGCGTGATGACGCTGGAGATTGCCTCCGGGATCATCGCCATTGCCGGGATTCTGATCGCCGCATGGCTGTGGCTGGGCAAACGCACGCTGGTGACCTCCATCGCCAACAGTGCGCCTGGCCGCTTCTTCGGTACCTGGTGGTTCCATGCCTGGGGCTTCGACTGGTTATACGACAAGGTGTTCGTAAAACCATTCCTCGGTATTGCCTGGCTGCTGAAACGCGATCCGCTGAACTCGTTGATGAATATCCCGGCGATCCTTTCCCGCTTCGCAGGCAAAGGCCTGCTGGTGAGCGAGAACGGTTATCTGCGCTGGTATGTGGCTTCAATGAGCATCGGCGCGGTGGTGGTGCTGGCGCTGCTGATGGTATTGCGTTGATTTGATCGCGCGGTTTTGCCCGGTGGCGCTTCGCTTACCGGGCCTACGAGACCGTAGGTCGGGTAAGCGAAGCGCCACCCGACACAACAAACCGCACTCAAACGTGAATGTAGTCGAATTCGTTGAAAATCGGTCCTGAACGGGACTTTAACAAGGAATAAAAATCGCCATGTTACTACCCTGGCTAATATTAATTCCCTTTATCGGCGGCTTCCTGTGCTGGCAGACCGAACGCTTTGGCGTGAAAGTGCCGCGCTGGATCGCGCTGATTACCATGGGACTGACGCTGGTGCTTGGCCTGCAGCTGTGGATGCAGGGCGGCTATTCTCTGACGCAATCCGCGGGTATTCCGCAATGGCAGTCGGAATTCGTGCTGCCGTGGATCCCACGCTTCGGCATTAGCATCCATCTGGCGATCGACGGCCTGTCGCTGCTGATGGTGGTGCTGACCGGTCTCCTCGGCGTGCTGGCGGTGCTCTGTTCGTGGCGTGAAATCGAAAAATACCAGGGCTTCTTCCACCTCAACCTGATGTGGATCCTGGGCGGCGTTATCGGCGTGTTCCTCGCCATCGACATGTTCCTGTTCTTCTTCTTCTGGGAAATGATGTTGGTGCCGATGTACTTCCTGATCGCGCTGTGGGGCCACAAAGCCTCGGACGGTAAAACGCGTATCACAGCGGCCACCAAGTTCTTCATCTATACCCAGGCGAGCGGTCTGGTGATGCTGATTGCCATTCTGGCGCTGGCCTTCGTCAACTTCAACGCCACCGGCGTGTGGACCTTCAACTATGAAGATCTGCTGAAAACCCCGATGTCTCACGGCGTGGAATACCTGCTGATGCTCGGCTTCTTCATCGCCTTCGCGGTGAAAATGCCGGTGGTGCCGCTGCACGGCTGGCTGCCGGACGCTCACTCCCAGGCGCCGACCGCCGGCTCTGTCGACCTCGCGGGGATCCTGCTGAAAACCGCCGCCTACGGTCTGCTGCGCTTTGCGCTGCCGCTGTTCCCGAATGCCTCCGCCGAGTTTGCGCCCATCGCCATGTGGCTGGGCGTGATCGGTATCTTCTACGGCGCGTGGATGGCCTTCGCCCAGACCGATATTAAACGCCTGATCGCCTACACTTCCGTGTCCCACATGGGCTTCGTGCTGATTGCTATCTACACCGGCAGCCAGCTGGCCTATCAGGGAGCGGTGATCCAGATGATTGCTCACGGTCTGTCCGCGGCGGGTCTGTTTATTCTCTGCGGCCAGCTGTACGAACGTCTGCATACCCGCGATATGCGCCAGATGGGCGGTCTGTGGAGCAAAATTAAATGGCTGCCGGCGATGTCGATGTTCTTCGCGGTCGCCACTCTGGGGATGCCGGGCACCGGTAACTTCGTCGGCGAATTTATGATCCTGTTCGGCAGCTATAAAGTGGTGCCGACGATCACCGTCATCTCCACCTTTGGTCTGGTATTCGCGTCCGTTTACTCGCTGTCGATGTTACATCGCGCTTACTTCGGTAAAGCGAAGAGCGAAGTGGCGGCGAAAGAGTTGCCGGGGATGTCCCTGCGTGAACTGTCTATCATCCTGCTGCTGGTGGTGCTGCTGGTGCTGTTGGGCTTCTTCCCGCAGCCGATCCTCGACACCTCGCATGCTGCGATGAGCAACATTCAGCAGTGGTTTGTTAATTCTGTTTCTACTACAAGGCCGTAATTCGCCATGACAATAACTCCACAACAACTGATCGCACTGCTACCGCTGCTGATCGTCGGCTTGACGGTGGTGGTTGTGATGCTCTCCATTGCGTGGCGACGCAATCATTTTCTCAATGCCACGCTGTCGGTTCTTGGACTTAACGCCGCGCTGGTCTCGCTCTGGTTCGTCGGCCAGAACGGGGCGATGGACGTCACGCCGCTGATCCGCGTTGACGGCTACGCCATGCTTTACACCGGTCTGGTGCTGCTGGCGAGCCTCGCGACCTGTACTTTCGCCTACCCGTGGCTTGAGGGTTACAAGGACAACAAAGAAGAGTTCTACCTGCTGGTGCTGATCGCCGCCCTGGGCGGCATTCTGCTGGCCGGTGCGAATCATCTGGCGGCGCTGTTCCTCGGTATTGAGCTGATTTCGCTGCCGCTGTTCGGCCTGGTTGGTTACGCCTTCCGCCAGAAGCGTTCGCTGGAAGCGAGCATCAAATACACCATCCTCTCCGCGGCAGCTTCGTCCTTCCTGCTGTTCGGTATGGCGCTGGTGTATGCGAACTCCGGCAACCTGTCCTTCCTCGCGCTGGGCAAAAGCCTGGCGGACAACATGCTGCACGAGCCGCTGCTGCTGGCGGGCCTCGGTCTGATGATCGTCGGTCTTGGCTTTAAACTGTCGCTGGTGCCGTTCCACCTGTGGACGCCGGACGTTTACCAGGGGGCGCCTGCGCCGGTCTCCACCTTCCTGGCGACCGCCAGCAAGATCGCTATCTTCGGCGTAGTGATGCGTCTGTTCCTGTACATGCCGGTGGGCAACAGCGAAGCGGTACGCGTGGTGCTGGGCCTGATCGCCTTCGCCTCTATCATCTTCGGTAACCTGATGGCGCTGAGCCAGACCAACATTAAGCGCCTGCTCGGTTACTCTTCCATCTCCCATCTCGGCTATCTGCTGGTGGCGCTGATTGCCCTGCAGAGCGGTGAAATGTCGATGGAAGCCGTGGGCGTTTACCTGGCCGGTTACCTGTTCAGCAGCCTCGGCGCGTTCGGCGTGGTCAGCCTGATGTCCAGCCCGTACCGCGGTCCGGATGCTGACTCGCTGTTCTCCTACCGCGGTCTGTTCTGGCACCGTCCGATCCTGTCGGCTGTGATGACGGTGATGATGCTCTCCCTGGCCGGCATCCCGATGACCCTCGGCTTTATCGGTAAGTTCTACGTGCTGGCCGTCGGTGTGCATGCGCATCTGTGGTGGCTGGTTGCCGCGGTGGTTGTCGGCTCGGCGATCGGTCTCTACTACTACCTGCGCGTGGCAGTGAGCCTGTACCTGAGCGCGCCGGAGCAACTGAATCGCGATGCGCCGTCAAACTGGCAGTACAGCGCCGGCGGTATCGTGGTGCTGATCTCCGCGCTGCTGGTGCTGGTGCTCGGTATCTGGCCGCAGCCGCTGATTAGCATCGTGCAGCTGGCGACGCCGCTGATGTAAGTTGATTGACTCAATAAAAAACCGCCGGGATGGCGGTTTTTTTATGCCCGGATTTTACGCCATCTTGTAGACCATAAAGTCTTCCGCCAGCAGCGTGTTAGGGAAAATCTCCCGGCATTCCGCCAGCATACGCAGACAGCCTTCGGCATCGTAGCGCGAGCTAAAGTGGGTGGCGATCAGCGTACCGACCCCCGCTTCTTTGGCAAGCGCCGCGGTCTGCTGACTGGAAGAGTGGCCGCGGCTATTGGCTTTCTCCGCCATCGCCTGCTCAAGGGTGGTTTCGTGGACCATTACATCCGCCCCGCGAGCCATCTCCAGCGCCTGCGGGCAGGGGGCGGTATCGCCGAAGATGGCCAGCGTTTTACCCGGGGTTGCTGGCCCCAGATAGCGGCTGCCGTCAATGACCCGGCCATCTGCCAGCTCGACGCGCTGTCCGCGCTTGAGTTGATGGAACAGCGGCCCGGGAGGTACGCCATCGGCAATCAGCTGGGCGGCGTCGAGGGTGCCGGGCTTGTCATGCTGCGCAATGCGATACCCATAGCACTCCACCGGATGGCTGAGCGGATACGCGGTGACCCGATAGCCCTCTTCGTCGAACACCAGACCAGGGCCGACTTCGATGATGGTGAGCGGATAGTCGGTCCACGAACCGCTCAGGCGCAGCGCGGTCTCAACAAACTCTTTGAGTCCTTTTGGCCCGTAGAGGGTGAGGGGCAGGGAGTTTCCCTGCATCGAGCGGCTGCACAGCAGGCCGGGCAGGCCGAACAGGTGGTCGCCGTGCAGATGGGTAATAAAAATCTTATTCAGTTTGCCGGGATGGTAGGGCGTGTGAAGAAACTGATGCTGGGTCCCTTCGCCGCAGTCAAACAACCACATTTCGGCGCGGGTCGGCTGTTGCAAATTCAGTATTATCGACGTCATATTACGCGTGCGGGTCGGCACCCCGGCGGATGTCCCCAAAAAAGTTAATTCCATCGTCCAGTGTCCTCAGGGCGAGTCGCAAAGTATCAGTATATCAATAAGGAGCAGCAGATGATGACCTGGCAGGATCTCCACCATAGTGAACTCACCGTTCCCCAGCTGTATGCGCTGCTGAAATTGCGCAGTGAAGTCTTTGTCGTAGAGCAGCAGTGCGTCTATCAGGATGTCGACGGCGATGATTTGGTTGGTGAAAATCGCCATCTGCTCGGCTGGCGCGATGGCGAACTGGTGGCCTACGCGCGGATCCTCAAAAGCGAAGAAGAGTTTGCGCCGGTGGTGATTGGCCGGGTCATCGTCAGCCCCGCCGCCCGTGGTGCGAAGCTCGGCTATCAGCTGATGGAGCAGGCGCTGGCCAGCTGTCAGCAGCACTGGCCGCAAAAGGCGATTTACCTCGGGGCGCAGGCGCACCTGCAATCCTTTTACGCCCACTTCGGTTTTACGCCGGTGACCGAGGTCTATGATGAGGATGGCATCCCCCACATTGGCATGGCGCGAGAAAAGCGCGCTGTCTGACTCCTCTGCACCCTCGTCCACGCGCAGCTCTGGCCC
>JAAIGE0101145593.1_pt1 | contig 12550 bp, 2 predicted proteins | sample 6487951 | NCBI WGS metagenome assembly JAAIGE01 (sample SAMN13974128, study PRJNA590717) | phyllosphere metagenome | biome: tomato field; feature: multiple bacterial spot infested tomato fields; material: tomato leaves; isolation source: leaves from tomato fields | host: Solanum lycopersicum ... | reverse complement strand
TCGCTGCCGAGATGTAAATTCTCCGTTATTCGATGGAACGCGACATGAATTTTGGACTGACTGGTCCATGAATCATCGCGCCCCGTTCAGCTGCGCTTTTCGCATGCAGACTCGAATGGGCGTTGGTCAAACCGCAAGTGTGATCGTTGTTATCCATCGCAAGCGTACGTCTGGCGCCTAAACTATCTGCGTTGGAAAGGGATAGACAAACGAAATGCCCTTACTGCGAGTCCAAGAACATATGACACAGAGCACAGATCAACTTCTTGCACGGGCAACGCAAGCCATGCTGGATGGGCAGGATGCAGAGTCGCTTGCGCTACTTGGCGCGCTCCTCGAGCAAGAACCGGCGTGTGCACAGGCTCACTACTTGCTCGGCGCGCAGCAAGCGCAGCTTGGAGAGTTGGGTGTGGCCGAGCAGGAATTCACCAGGGCATTGCAGTTGGCGCCGGGGCTGGTGATGGCGCGTTTCCAGATGGGCCAACTTTTACTGGTTACCGCACGCAACAGTGAAGCGGTCCAGATGTTGATGTCGCTGTCCGAATCAGTCGATGGCGCAATCGGCACTTACGCCAGTGCCCTGATCTCCATCGCGAACGATCACATCGAACTTGCCATTTCGCAGCTGCAGATGGGATTGGCTCAGCCGCAGCCTCTCGCAGCGCTGCAGGTAGATATGCAGCGACTCGCGCGCATGCTGTCGGAAGTTCAACAGACAGCAGGAACGATGCAGGCCGACACCGCCGAAACGTTAGCCGGCGCGTCGATGCTGCTGTCGAACTACAGCCGCTATAACTGACCGATGGAACTGGGCCGGCTTTCTCCGACTGCTGTCTTGATCGCAGCGATCCGTGGCGAGACGGTGCGGGGGCGTGGCGGCATCGCTCACGCGGCATCAACCACACGTCGGGCCGAAGCCGCGTCTGCGGCTAAACAGGCAAAGTCGACTGCACAGCTGGAGCGTCAGTTGCTGGAGATCGTTCGCAATGTGTCCAGTGATGATCTGCCGGCGGTACGTCGCGCACGACCGTTATTGATTCGACAAGTGCTGCTTTGGGAGTTCGGCCAGACATTCCGGGAGCACTCCGAGTGGACGTCGATCATGCGGCGGATCGAAGCGCAACTCGATGCGAACGATCCTGAGGGGCACGCCTTCGCCGGTTTGGTGCGCTCACTGCAACGCAAGGCGTAGCGGAACGTGAGCAATAACCCAGCTTCGAGCTCGACTCCTGGCGCATGGTCGCGTGATGGCATCGTGTTCCCGATGGAGGGCGCGCATACCGGCGATCTCGTGATGGCGCTTCCGGCAATTGGCGCCGCGCTCCAGCACGGCCCGGTGGCGGTGGTAGGTCTGCGGCCGAACTATTACCGCCCGCTCCGACGACTACCAATCCATTTCCGCTTCCACATCGATGGTGGGCGCGTGCTCAGGCCGCACTGGCGCCCGAACATGCATCCCACCGATGTCTGGCTGCAAAGCCTGTCGCAGGATGCACGGGCGGTCAGAATGGACATCCCGACCGACGATGGACCATGGGTATCGCACCTGTTGCCGGGAGGGCCATGGGTCGTATTGAGCCCCTGGGCCGACTTCGCTCCGAAGCGGTGGGAGCCTGATCGTTGGCGTGCATTTGCACAGCATGCGGCGGATAGAGGATTTCCGGTTGCGGTATTCGGCCCGCCACAGTCGCAGGCGCTGGCCGAGTACGTCGCCGGCGATGCGCACGTCAATCTGGTCGGCATGGATACGCCGGACAATTGGCCGGCATTATTGCGACGCGCCAGTCTGTTGGTGACGGTGGACAGCGGCCCGCTGTACTTCTGCGATGCAATGAACATCCCTGTCATCGGGCTGCATGGACGCACCCGGCTCAGCGAGGCCGGCCCCTATTGGGACAACAGCTTGTGCGTGGAAGCCGAGGGGATGGCAGCGGTTTCGTTCGATGCGGTGGTGGCGTCCTTCGAACGCTGGGCGGCGCGTCTGGGCACGGCCTCACACCGCGGCCGGAGCGCGTAACACCAGGCCTAAACTAATTTCTGCGACCCGGGATTGTAGGGAGGTAACGGCGGCAAAACGCCGACCACGACAATCCAGAGGAGCAGGGGCATGGTGGCAGTGTTTACGGGCAATGGACTGGGACTGTTCGATAGCTCCCTGGCTGCCCTCGGGGCGACGACCGGTGGTACCGCCTCGCTGGGTCAAGGACGCGACCGGCAATACGTCAACGTGGCCCAAGGCAATCTGGTGTTGCAGGCCGCCGACGAGCACTTGAACTTCCGTGGTCTGTCGGTCGGGTTGAACCGCACCTACAACAGCCTGGGGCAGCTCTCCGACGTCGGTGCCGATGGCTGGCTGACCGGATTCGAGCGCAAGGTCGGCCTGGTCGGCACGCTCAACACCTCCGGTTCGCGCGCACGCCTGCAACAAGGCGACGGCAGCACCACCGAGTTCCAATACGACACGACCACACGCAAGTACGTGTCCACCGCAGGCGCCGGTGCGCACGACACGCTCTCCTGGGATGCCGAGTCCAAGACCTGGACCCTGACCGAGGGCAGTACACGCCGTCAGGAAATCTTCGCCGATCATGCCGATGCGCTCGCGCAGGGGCGGCTGCTGCGCATCATCGCCGGAACCACCGATGGAGGCGCCTCCGCAGCCTTCGATGTGGTGTACGACGTGGATGGCCGCATCGGCGCGGTCGTGCAGGCCGACGGCACCAGCGGCAGCGATGCGCTCGTCTTCTCTTACGATGCGCAAGGCCGGCTTGCATCGGTGGGCACGCGCCAGACCGGCGTGATCCAGCACCAGATCGCGTACGAGTACGACGCCCAGGGGCGGCTGACTGCCGTGGTAACGGATCTGACGCCGCAGGACGACAGCGACAACGTCTGGAACGCGGCGGACCGTGCCGCCAACGATGGTCACCTGTTCCGTACCGAGTACAGCTATGTCGATGCGACCAGCCTCAGGATCGCCTCGGTGCGCCAGAGCGACGGCGTGGTCACCCGTTACAGCTATCAAAGCGATGGACGTCTGGCCAGCGTCGCGTATGGCGAAGGCGCGCAAGCGCAGGCCTACACCCTGGCGTATGCCAGCGATCAGCGTCAGACCGATATCACCGATGCTGCGGGGCGTACCTGGAGCTATCGCTTCGACGCTTCCGGCCAACTGCTGGAGGTCCTCGCCCCGCCTGTGAGCGGCCAGCGCGACGTCACCAGCTACACCTATGACGCGGCAGGCAACCTGCTCTCGACCGGGCAGGCACGCGGCAGTGCCGTGCTCACCCAGGTCACTTACATCTACGACGCCAGCGGCAACCTGCTGCGCGAGACCAACAAGGCCGGCGAGGTCACCATTCGCGCCTATTCGGCGCAGAACCAGCTGCTTTCCGAAACCCGCTATCTCGCCGGGACCACCAATTTCAGCACCGCAGAGCCGCCGGTCGCAGGGGCGCTACGCACGCGTTACGTCTACGACAGCCAGGATCGACTGCGCTATGTCGTCGATGCCGAAGGCCGCGTGAGCGCATTGGCCTATGCGAGCAGCGGCACAGGGATTGGCCAGCTGGCAAGTACGCGCAGTTTTGCCAATGCAAGCTACGCCGGCACGACCTACACCGAAGCAGCCTTGCAGGCCTGGGCTGCGCCGTTGCTGGCAGACACCTCGCTGGTCGAATACAGCTACGACCCGAATGGGCGTCTGGCGCTGACGGTTGCCTTTGCGCAAGTGGACGCCAACGGTGCGGGTGTACGCGATCAAGCCACGCTCACGACATTGTCGACCTACGACGGCCAGGGATTGCTGTTGCGCAAGGCCACCGTTCGCGGCACCGTCGAAGCGCCGGTGCTGAGCGAGATTGTGGATTACTCCTACGATGGCATGGGTCGCCTGCTGGGGACTGTGCAGAGTCCCGGGATTGGCATTGGATCTACTGCCCCGGTAGTGCCTGTTGATCCAACGGATCCAGCAGATCCGACAGATCCGACAGATCCGACAGATCCGGTCGATCCGCCAGTCGACCCGGTCATTCCGCCGCCAACGCGCACGACTACGTATCAGTACCTTGACAGCGCGGGACGCATCGCAATCGCACAGACGGCCGGGGCAACGCAGATCCAGGTGCGCGACAGCGCAGGGCGCACGACGACGACAGCGTTGGAAGATCCGTCTGCCATCGGCGCCGCGCGGACGCAACGCTACATCTATGACGCCGCCGGCTTGTTGCGCGCATCCGAAGATGCGCTGGGTGGGCGTGTCTATCAGTTCTACGACGAAAAGGGCCGCCTGGCGGCGCAGGTCGACGCCACCGGTACCGTCATCGGCTACAGCTACGACGGCGCAGACCGAGTAATCGCCACCACGACGTACGCCAATCGCGTCACGACTTCCAGCTGGCTGGTCGACGGCGCCGTGGTTCCGACCCTGGTGTCGCAGATCGGGCTGCAGCTCGACAGCGCCAACGACCGGGTGACCCGTCGCAGCTACGACGACGCTGGCCGCGTGCTCACCGAAACCAGTGCAGTGGGTTTGGTCACCCGCTACACCTACGATGGCGCGGGACGCCTGGTTACCGCCAGTATCGGGACGGGGGCCACCGCGCGGGTCACGCGCAACTTCTACGATGCTTCGGGCCTGCTGACGGCGACGTTGGATGCAGAAGGCTTTCTGGTCGAACGCGGTTACGACAAGGCCGGGCGGCTGATCCGTACCACGGCCTACGCCACCGCAACCACGTCCACCCTGCGGGCAGCCGGTACGCTGCAGCAGCTGCGTCCAGCTGTTGCAGGCGCCGACCAGACCACGCGGCTGTTTTACGACCGGCGCGGCAATCTGGTCGGCCAGCTCGATCCGGAAGGCTACGTCACCGAATACGTGTTCGACGAAGATGGCAACAGCCGTGCCACCTTGTCGTACTACAAGCGAGTTGCTGCATCGGCGCGCGAAGGCGACTGGGCGAGCATTCGCCAGCAGGTTGCTGCGGTGGCCGACGAATCCGCCTACCGGCAGCAACGCCGACAGTTCAATGGACTGGGTCAGCTGGAAACAGAGATTTCCACGAGTGGCCTGGTGACGCGTTACACGTACGACGCGGCGGGTCGTCTGGCACACACTGTCAGTGAAGACCGGCGTACAGACGAATGGGGCTGGGAAACAGTCAATACGCGGGAAAACAACCGTTTCTACAACGCATTCGGAGAGTTGATCGCCGAGCTCGATGGTGTCGGCTCGGAAAAATTATTCCAGGCGCAGTCCGATCAGGAACGCCAGGAATTGATTGCCCGTTACGCAACGCATTACGAGTACGACGCGTTGGGGCGCATGATTCGCAGCACCAACCCCAATGGGGTGGCGACCTGGTTCATCCATGATGCCGAAGGGCGCTTGCGCTACAGCGCGCAGGGCATGTCCAGCGCAGAAGGGATCAAGAATGCGCTAGCCGAAGTTACCGAGTGGCGTTACAACGCCTTTGGCGACCAGACCGAGCAGATCCGGTATGTGGGTCGTCTGCAGCTTGCGGTACCCAACAGCCGTCAGAGCCTGCAGGACGCAATTGGCACACTTGCTTTCACGACCGCAAACGACGCACGCCAGCAATTCACCTATAACGCAAGCGGGCAGGTCATCACGGCGACCGACACGCTCGGCGTTCGTACGCTGCAGGCCTACAACATATTTGGCCAGCTCGAACGGGTGGAGCGTGCCGCCGGCACGCCGCGTGGCATGGTCACGACCTACAGCTACGATCGCCGTGGCCTGCAGTTGCAGACCGTGCAGGACGCAGGGACGCGACGGCTCAATCTGACGCAAAGCGTTCGCTACGATGCTTTCGGGCGCGCGGTCAGCCAGACCGATGCGCGCGGGGGCGTCAGCACGTTTGCCTACGACAACAATGGACGGCTCATTCAAACTTCGCGCCGTGTGGAAGGGCGCGACGAGACCACGACCACCCGTTACGACGCATTCGCGCGCGCGCTGGAAATCACCGACGCAACCGGAAACACCGCACGCTTCAGCTACGACGATACGGAGCTGGAAGTGCAGACCACCTCTGCATTGGGTGTGGTGACTCGATCGCGTTACACCAAGTTCGGTGAGCTGCTGCAAGTGGAAGGAGCCAAGCCGGCGAGTTACGGATACGACGCAAACGGCAGGCTGGTGTCGTGGAGAGATGGCGTAGTCAGCAGGAACCGCCAGTATGACGATGCCGGGCGACTCATCTCCAGCGATGAAACCGGGCAAGTTTTCAATTACGTCTACGACGATGCCGGCAGGCAGATCGCAAGCATCCGGCCGAATTGGGGTTTCAATCCGGAAACCGGCTCTTTCGAGGTGTTGGCAAGCAGTCCTTCCACCCGTTACACATACGATGCGCTCGGGCGCCAGCTGCGCGTGGTGGATGCCAGGGGAACGGCCACCGATTTCCGCTACGACCTCTCAGGTCAATTGCTAGAGTCGATAGTCGATCCGGGCGGGCTTGCGATCAAGACCACCTACGCATGGGACGAACTCGGACGGCAGATCTCCATCGTCGAGGCCGCAGGCACGACCGCGGCACGGACCACCCTGTATACCTACGACGCCGCCGGCAGGCGCGTCAGAGAGGTTGTCGACCCGACCAAGCTCGCGTTGACAACGACCTATACCTACGATGCCAACAGCAATCTTGTCGCACGTCAGGACGCCAGCGGCAGCCTGACGCGCTACACCTACGACGAAGCCAATCGGTTGCGATTCCAGATCGATGGCGTCGGCGCTGTCACCGCGAGCCGCTACGATGTGGCGGGCCGCATCGTGGCAACCCGGACGTATGTTGCGCCGATCGCGTTGAGCAGCACGACACTGCAGGCGACAAGCGCACAGATACAGGCGCTGGTTGTACGTAACGATGCGCTGGACCAGCAGCAATACATGGTGTTTAACGCAGACGGCCAAGTTGCGTTCAATGTCGATGGCGCAGGTGCGACCACTTCGTACACCTACGATGCCAAGGGGCGCCAGGTCAAAACGACTCGGCATATTTGGCCAATCGCAATCGATAGCACCAAGAGACTGGCGCTCGAAAGCGGTGAATCGAACATAGACAGCCTTGAGGTGGAGCTGGACGGGCGCGATGCCGTCGAGTGGAAAGCATACTACGCCAGCGGAGCCATCGCGGCGACCGTGGACGGTTCTGGCGCGGTTACGGAATTTTTCTATAATCAATCCGGGCTGCTCTCCGGACGTAGAGACTATTCCCAGAGAATAGACCTTGATCAATACACGAGCCAAGGCACCAGTAAAAGCGTGCGCGAGCGGCTCGATCTCGGTGAATATGAGGCGGATGATACAAGCGGAGACTACACGGAGTCGAAGCTCGACCTAGCGAACAACCAAGATTATGGCTATCGCGAGGTGGGCTACATCCGCGACGGAGCTGGCCGGGTCATTTACGAGCTTCAGACAATCAGCGAGTATCGCTTTGGTTATCGAGACAATGGAAAGCTTTCGGTAAAGTCGTATGCGTATACCGCGACAGGTGAGCTGTCGTCTGAAATTGTTTATGGTCTGGGCATCCAGGCTCCGGGCGACGGCGGTAAGCCGATCTTGGGAAACTCCTGGATCGATGTCGGGCAGCGATTGGAAAGAGAGCTGGCAGAGCTTGGTCCGTCTGAAACCAGGGAGAACCTGATCCGCCGTCGAGACTATTACTACGACGCTGCAGGCAGGCAGCGTTTTACGATCGATGCCGGTGGCGCGGTCACCGAGCAAAAATACGATGCGATGGGGCGCGTGATCGACAAGCGCAGCTACGCAACGTTGCTGGCTACCGCCCCCGCAACATTGGCCGAGGTTGAGGCAAGTGTCGCCGATGCCACCAATTATCAAGGCGGAACGTTCCGTTACGATGCTGCTGGCCGTGTGATCTCTCAGGCAGATCGCTTGGGCAAGGTCGAGTTCTTTGGTTACGACGGCGCAGGGCGCGTGGTTCGTCACCAGGATCGCAATGGCGCGGTCTGGAACTACACCTACGACGCTGCCGGCAACAAGACCGCACAGTTCAGCCCATCCGTCGCGGTCGCAACCGCTGACACCTCCGGAACCGTGACCAGCGTGCAGCGCAGCCTCGTCACCCGTTATACCTACGACGGGCAGGGCAATGTCACTTCGATGATCGAGGATGCCGATGGCGGCCGTCCGCGCGTCACGCGCTACGAGTACGACAACCGGGGTCACCAAATTCGTACCATTTTCCCCGACGCCGGCCGCCTGGATGCAGCTGGTCAGTTGGTGGCATCCGGGGAAAACGCTACCGTCGAGGTCACATACGACGCGTTCGGCAATGCGGTCATGCAGAAGGACGTGCGTGGCAGGTACAGCTACAAGGCGTACGACATCCAGGGGAAGCTGGCCTACGAAGTGGATTCGGAAGGTTACGTCACCAGCTACGCCTACAACGCTTTTGGTGAGCAGTCGCGTCTGACGCGTCATGCCTACGCTGCGGGCATATCGACCGATCTTCCTATCGAAAATCCGGAAACCATCAGCAGGTATTTGCAGTGGGTGGATTCCAGCGAAGATCGGACCGTATATACGTTCTACGATCGTGCGGGCCGTAAATCGAGTGTCGGCACGATGCCGCCTCTGAGTCCCCCAGCACTGGCAAGAGCGTCCGATGAGATGCAGGCCACGTCTTGGGCCCAGGAGCCAGTTGAGGAAGATCTGAACTGGAACGCGACTTCACGCACAACATTTTATTACGATGCTTTTGGAAATCTAAGAAAAGAAGCCGTTCTGCTCGAACGTAATACCTGGGGCAACTACAGCGACCTCGGATACGGCACGTATGCGCTGACGTACCACGTCTACGACGAAAATGGCCGTGAAGTGAGGCGGACGGATCCGGAGGGCTATGTCACGACCTACGAGTACACAGCGACTGGTCAACTTGCCAAGCAGATCGAATATGCCAACCCGATCGTCGAGGGCGACCCTGAAGATTTGCCTGGCGTTGATCCGTCCGAACGCGATCGCAGCACCACGTATGTATACGATGCCTTGGGACGCAAAACCTCTGAGACGGTGACCCGTCGTGCGCAAGACAGACTCGGCACTGCAAGTGTAAGCCAGCTTAGCAATAACTACAGTTACGATGCGGAGGGTCGGCTGACCCAGTCGCGCATCAACAGCCAGACCGTCAACATGGCTTACGATGCGCTCGGTCGCATGGTGGCCACGCGTGAAGGCGACCGTACCGTGGTAAGCGCGGCCGCGACGGGCTTGCTGGAGAGCGGTGACTTTTCCGGGATAGACGACGCCAAGCTTTACCAAACCGTCACTCCCACGACGAATATGCGCTACGACGCATTCGGCAATCTGGTCGAACAGTCCAGCGGTGCCGACGGTGCGGGCTGGGTCACCCAGACGTTCCGCTATGACTGGCAGGGGCGCAATGTCTGGCAGCGCGATGTACTAGGCAACGAGCTGAGCCGCACCTTCGATGCCGCGGATCGTGTATTGGAAGAGCGGCGCAAGATCAGCTATGCGGCTTTCTCGCAGTCCCAGACCGGAAAGTTCAACTACACCTGGCAGGCGGCGGCCGAGCTTGGCGATTGGGCCTGGCTCAGCACGCGCTATAGCTACGACAACACCGGGCACCAGTTGAGCAAGCAGTCTTTCCGCGAGAGCTTCGCTGGTGGCGAAAGCATGGGCGCGGTGCTGGAGGCCAGCGAACGGGTGGCCTACAACGCGTTCGGCGAAATTGTGGTCAAGGATTTCCTCGCTGCATCCGAGCTCGATTACACGATCGAATACAGCTACGACGATCGGGGCAATATTACGTACTCGAACGCCGATGGTGTGCAACGACGCTTTAGCTACGATGCCGGCAATCGTCAGATCTCCGAGTCGCATTATGTTGGCGATTCCAGCTGGCAGTCTCCGGGCGGCCGCTATGTAGAAACCTCGCTCGAGCTGGACCGCCTTGGCCGTGTCCGCACGCGCACGCGGCTAGGTGAGGGCAACGGAGAGATATCTCCAAATGTAGTCACGCAGCATGCCTATGACCGCTGGGGCAACCAGACGTGGGTAATCGATGCCAAGGGCAATGAAACCTTGTTTGCCTACAACGATGCCAACCAGCTGATCTCGCAGACGGCGCCGGAGGTCAAGGTGGTGTCGGCTGCCGGCGTGACGACTTACGAGCGTCCGGTGATGCGCTGGTTCTACGACGCAGTGGGCCAGCTGGTCGGTACACGCGACGCCAACGGCAATGGCCGTCGTTATACGTACGACATCCGTGGCCGGATGACGAGCGAAGAAGATGCCACGGGCGGCATTACGCGTTATCGCTACGACGCGCTGGGCCGCCAGACCCTGTCGTCCGATGCGGACGGCACTCTGACCCTCAAGCAGGTGGATGCTGCAGGTCGGGTAGTCTCGGTGTGGGCCGATAACGGCAACAAGACCGATGGGCAACGCAGTTGGCAGGAGATGGAGCGCTATGTGCTGGACCAGGACGGCAATCGCCTGGTCAGCATCGACGGCAACGGCAAGGTAACCAAGGCGTCCTACGACAGCCAGGGCCGGATGATCCGCTCGGAGAGCGCTACCGGCGTGGTGATGGAATACGCCTACGATCTGCGCGGCAACAAAATTCTGGAGCGCAATGCGCTGGCACGCGCTAATCGTGAGACCGGCCAGGAGGGTTGGGACTGGAAGACCGATCGTGATGGCCAGCAGGTCTACTTCGATGAGAAGACCTGGGAATACGACGCATTCAATCGTGTCATCGATCATAACGACCTGAGTGGGCTGGACTACGATTACACCTACGATCGGGAATCCGGTCAGCTACTGTCGGTGTCGATCAGCGATAGGCCAAGAGAGTTCTTTAAGGCAGCAAGTAGCTCTGCGCACATGGAACAGGAACCCGAGTTCCCTGGCGATCCGGGTGAGCCGGAACCATCGGCGCCCAACTACGTGGAAAATCAGCGCAATTATTTCTACAACGCAGACGGCCTTGTTGCACGCGTCGAAGAACCAAGCACATCGTACGATCCAGCCACCGGTAAGCGCCGGACAAATACAACGCGTTACGAATACGACGCCAACGGCAACCGCACGCTGGAAGAAACCACCAGCTACGACGCCAATAACCAGTTGTTGCACGTCTCCACACGCACCAGCTACGACGCGCACAACCGCATCGAGCGTGTGATCCAGGACGACCTGGTGGCGCAACGCCGTCTGCTGGACGTGCGCTATTCCTACGATGCGGTGGGCAATCGCCGCCTGGTCGAAATGGGCAGCGCGTTCAATCCAGCGGGCGAGCAGCCATCCAATGCGAGCTTCGAGGATGGCAATCGCGGCTGGACGTCAGGCGAAGGCTGGGTCATTAGTCAGCGCGGCGCTGGCGGTGCTGCGACGACAGGAACCTGGGGTGCCGAGTTCAAGGGCTCCAACAAGGGGCCGCAGAGCATCACCAACAACAAGCGGGTTTCCGTCACTCCGGGTCAGACCATTACCGCCAGCGCTATGGTCCAGCAAGGCGCCTCCGCTGCGGGTGCTGCGTCGGCGCGCGTGCTGGTGATCTGGTACGACGCTGCCGGCAATATGCTGCCAGGCGGTGAGGGTAAGTCGTGGAGTGGCGGCAACCTAGTCACCAGCGGGAGTGATGGCAACTGGGGCAAGTCCGAGCTGACCACGACCGTGCCCCCGGGGGCAGTCTCCATGTCTATTGGCGGCAGTGCCAACAAGCGCGTCAATACCAGCTCGTTGTGGATGGACGATTTCCAATGGACCATCGGCCCAATTCCCAACCCGGCCCCGATCAATGCCGGCATGGAGCAGGGCAGCACCAACTGGGACCTGGGCGAAGGCTGGACGATTGGCCAGGAAGGCCCTAACGGCGATGCGTATACCGGCACCTTCAGCGCGCAGTTCAATGGTTCCAACAGCGGCCCCAAGAGCATCACCAACCAGGAGCGCGTGCCCGTTGTGCCGGGCAAGAGCGTCACTGCAAGCGTGATGGTGCAGCAGGGCGCCTCCAGCGCCGGCGATGCTTCGGCGCAGGTGCTGATCGTGTGGTACGACGCCGACGGCAACATGCTGCCCGGTGGCCTGGGCTCGTCGTGGTCCTCGGGCAACGTGGTGGACAGCGGCTCCGGCGGTGCCTGGCACAAGTCCTCGGTCACCGCCACGGTACCGCCGGGTGCGGCCTTCATGACCATCGGTGCCAGCGCGCTCAAGGGTGCCGGCGGCAACCCGTTGTGGGTGGACGACTTCCAGTGGACCTATACCCCGGTCGAACCCGGCATCAAGGAGCTGCCGGTCGACAAGGCGTACTGGTTCGACTACGACAAGGAAAACCGCGTCACGGTCAGCAACGGCGTGCTGCAGGCCGGCAAGATCGTCATCGCCAACGACGACACCAGCTCGCTGCAGAGCTACGACAAGGATGGCAAGGTCACCTTGCGCCAGTCCTACGACAACGGGGTGCTCAAGCGCCAGCAGTTGTTCTACGACGACCAGGGCCGGGTGGTGCGCATCGTGCAGACCTTGCCCGAC
>JAAIGE0100973903.1_pt1 | contig 12551 bp, 16 predicted proteins | sample 6487951 | NCBI WGS metagenome assembly JAAIGE01 (sample SAMN13974128, study PRJNA590717) | phyllosphere metagenome | biome: tomato field; feature: multiple bacterial spot infested tomato fields; material: tomato leaves; isolation source: leaves from tomato fields | host: Solanum lycopersicum ... | reverse complement strand
GTGGTATGATACCGGGAAACAGGAGGATCGACGATGCCCGCTATCGCCGTTGCCAACCCCAAAGGGGGTGCAGGCAAGACGACGCTGACTTTTGTGCTGGCGGGGGAGCTGTCGCGTAGTGGCGCGACCGTTGCGGTGATCGACGCGGATCCGAACGCAATCATCGCAGGGTGGGGACGCAAGCGGGCGGAACAGGGCAAGTCCCTGCCGTTCGAGATCATCGCCAGCCCCAAAGAGTCCGAGCTGGTCAAGGTGATCGACCGCTATACGGCCTCGCACGACTTCGTGCTGATCGATCTTGAGGGAACGGCATCGCGGATGACATCGCGCGCCTTGGCGCGGTCGCACCTCGCATTGGTCCCGTTCAACCTATCACCGATCGACGCCGAGCTGGCTGCGAACGCCGTTGCTCTCATACAGGAAGAGGCCGAGGCGTTAGGGCGAGACATCCCGTTCAGGCTTGTCCGAAGCCGCGACAATGCAGCGATCGAGACAAAGACTGCCAAGCGGATCGTCGCGGCGATCAACGCGGCCGAGTTGCCGCTGTTGTCGACCGGGCTGGTGGAGCGCGCAGCATATCGCGATATTTTCGACTTCGCTGCGACACTGGAAGAGCTGGAAGACGGCCAGACGTCCGGTCTTGCCGCAGCCAGGCGCAACGCGCTCGACGTGGCGCGAGCAGTTGTTGAAGCGGTGCAGCAGGAGATGGGGCATTGACCGGCTACGGCTTTGGCAAGCAGCGGGGAGGGCGGGCCGCTCCCGATCCTCAAGGCGACGCTATCGACCTATCAGGCATCAAGCGCACACCGCTTCCCAACGACCCCGAGCGTGAAGCCGCAGCTATCGAGCGAGGCGCTGCAATGGGGTTTGTCGACAGAGGCGAGCGTGAGCCGCAGCCCCAGGGCGACGCTGGCCCGAGACGCCGGCGGCAGTCAGCACCCCCGCAAAGCAGCGTTTATGTCAAAGGCCCGAAGGACGCGATTGATTGGTTCGTCGAGTACACCAATCAACGCGGCCATCGGTCCTACTGGCAGACGATCGCCGAATTTCGCGCGATGGTGGAGGGGACGGCCGACCCCGGAGGTGAAGGCACATGAGCGGCATCGAGCAAGCTGGACTTCTGATTTTTGCGATCATCGTCGTGCTGATCCTCGCCGCACGCGGCGCGGAACCCCGGCATGTCGAAAGGGTGCGTGACGGCGACGAGGACACTTGGTGGTGGTCCCGCCGATCGTGGTGGAGTGACAGGCGATGAAGACGATCGCGGTGAACATCGAGAAGGGCGGGGCGGGTAAGACGACCATCGCGTGTCATCTTGCTTGGCACCTTGCCGACGCAGGACACCGCGTTCTCGTTCTCGACCTTGATCGCCAGTGCAACGCCACATCGGCCTTGCGCGAGTTCGAGCAGCTTGGATCGTGCAAGCCGCTATTCGAGCCTGACTATGAGCCTCCCGCTACCGAAAAGCTGGCGATCTACTCGAACCGGATGCACGGCGAATATGACGCCAACTACTCCGGCGCACTCAATGCCTTCCGAACCAATTTCCCGAAGCTATCGCCGCTGTTCGATTTTTGCGTGATCGACACGCCTCCCGCGTGGAGCTGGATCAACTTCGCGGCCTTGATGATGTGCGACGACCTTATCGTGCCGGTTGAGCTTGGACCGTTCGGCCCGGATTCCACAAAGCAGCTTTCAAATTCCATCCAGACCGTGAACCAGCGCGGTCGCAAAACGCCGATCAATGTCGTCGGCCTTGTAGCGAACCGCGTGAAGGCCAACGACAAGAACCAGCTTGCGATGCTGGAGGAATTGAAAGCCAAGATCGGCCGCAACCTGTTTGCGACCCATCTTCCCGATCGATCGCACTACAGCCAGGCCGTGCAGGCCGGTGTTCCGGTTTGGCGGCACGATAAGGACACCCGCTCGTCGCTTCCTCCCATGCGGGCCTTTCTCGACGAAGCGATGCAGCGGATGGGAGTTTGACGGTGGACTTCGGAGATATCTTCGCGAGCAAGGACGAGGTTGCTCTTCAAGGCCGCGTCCTGTCGCTTCCGGTCGACGCCGTATATCCGGACCCCGAAAACGTCCGGACCAAAATCGACCGAGCCGAGATCGAGGCACTGGCGGCGACCATCAAGGAGCGCGGGCAGATACAGCCCATAACCGTTGCTCCCGCCGACGATGACGGGCGCTATCGGATTTACTTCGGTGAACGGCGCTGGCGCGCGTGTCGGCACCTTGGGATCAACGTCTCTGCGATCGTCAGCGAGCAGCACGACCCCGCCCAGGTTCGGATCGACCAGTTCATTGAGAACGACCAGCGCGAGCAGCTTTCGACGCGCGATACCGTTGCGTTCGTCGAGCGCCAGCTTGCGGCCGGTATGTCTATTATGGACCTCGCGCGAGCTACGGGACGCGATCATGCGATGCTGTCCCGGTTTCGGGCATTGATCGGAGCGCCTGAATTTCTCGCCGCACGACTGGACGACATTCCGGTTCGCGGGGCGGCGGCATTGGTGAAGGCCGCAAAGAAAGACGAAGCGGCTACGCGCGCCTTTGTTGATGCCGCGCCGATTGGTTCGCTTACTGTTGCGGAGTGCGAGCGGTTTGCGCGTGACAAAGGCGAGGCGCGTCAGGCTGACGATCGCGGATCACCGCCAGCGCCGAAGACTTCACCGACGGCAGAAGGGCAGGGGGAAGCACCGGCCAGTCCCGCGCCGACGCGCCGTCCGCCTTCGTCCAACGCCGCGGTTTCCAATGAACCGGCCCCGACGTTCATTAAGGTGGAAGGCAAGCGGGCGCGGGTCATCGAAGCCGTTGTGCAGTTCGATGATGAAGCCACGCCAAGGACGATCCGGTTTGACGGCTAAGGCATAACATGGCCGCGATCGGCATGGTGGAGTGCCACCCCGATCGCGGATGACAGCGGTAAAAACTGGCGGGCAAAATCGCCCGATTCTTTTTCTTCCGCGTCTTTCTCCCTCATGGTCGACGACAGCGAATGTCGTGGCTCGGGCCACGACAAAGGGGTGGAGAACGTTGAGGGATGTGTATGGGCAGGATAGGGGTTGCTGCGTTCATTGTATTACACTACACCTCGCAAGCTAGGAGCCGCAACCCGATGACATCCCCCACCGAAGGTAAGGCAATGATGGCGGTCCGCGTCGACCGTTCCACGCTCGCCGCCTTCGACGCGCTGGCCGAGGGAAGGGGAGGGCGCAGCGCGCTACTTCGATCGATGCTCGATCAAGCCATGCAGAATGTCGCGCCCCGCGTGTCCGCTCGCGCAGAGAGCGCGACCGGGCGCTTGTCGATCACGCTGACCCCTACTGAAATGGCAGTCGTCGATCAGCGTGCGGCCGAGCGCGGCACCGATCGCGCGGGTTGGGTCAAGGCGCTGGTTCGCCGTCACGTCGGCTTGAAGGGCGACGTCGACGATGGCTTTCGTGACGCGGTGGCTCCTATCCGGATGCAGTTGCAGCGGATCGGCCGAAATCTGAATCAGGCGATGAAAGCCGGTAATGCGGCGATGATGGCGGACAGCGGTTTGCAGATCGATCGCGAGCTGCGTCGCATCGCGGACATGCGCGAAGAGATCAACGAGCAGATCGCCGCGCTTGGCGCGGCGTTGCGCGGCGACGCTTCCTATTGGGAGGTAGCGGACTGATGTCGTTCGGGGACCGCGAAGACGATGTTTGGGGCGCGCTGAAGCCGACCTTCAGGCCGCGCGTCTTCGGCGATCCGAACATGCGCTACGCCGCGCAGATCAGAAATGGCACGGGGCAATTTGCCCGTCAGGCCGCGTCGGCTGCGCTGGCACGTCCTGACACGCGCGCCGTCCTTGCGCGGGTAGTCCGCAAGTCGCCCGAGGTGTTGGTGAAGGTGACGGGCCGTAAGAAGGGCGCGAAGCACCTTGCCGCCCACCTCGACTACATCGGGCGTCACGGTAAGCTGACGATCGAAACCCGGGACGGCGAGAAGATCGAAACGAAAGTCGATATGGAGCGGCTTGCGGACGAGTGGTCGGATCAGCTCTATTGGCGCAAGAGCACCAGCGTGTCCGCCGTGGCAATGGTGTTTTCCATGCCCCAAGGGACGGACCCCGAAACGGTCAAGCAAGCCGTTCGCGAGACGGCCGAGAAGCTGATTGGCGACAATCACGATTGGCTGATGGCGCTGCATACCGACACGCCCAGGCCGCATGTTCACCTTACCGTGCAAGCGGAAGGTATGGATCGGAAGCGCTTCGATCCCCGGCGTGAAGACCTTTTCCGTTTCCGCGAAGGTTTTGCGGAGGCGTTGCGTAGCCGGGGCATCGAGGCCGAGGCTACCCCGCGCTATACGCGGGGCCAGGGCCGAGCAGGCGTCAGTATGGCGCTGGCGCAGATGCGCGCGAAAGTTCTCAGCGGGGCGTCGAAGCTCCCCACCGAAACGGACATACGGCAGGCCAAGGAAGCCGTGTTGGTCGCCCAGGGTAAAGCGCAGCATCCAATTTTCGTGGTGAAGTCGCGAGCCCGTTGGACAGACACCCGGCAGCGGTTCGAGGTTGCGGCCGAGAAGCTGGAACAGAGCGGCGACCATGCCGACCGCGAGCTGGCGCAGGACGTGCGGGCGTTCCTGAAAGATCGTCCATCGATCGAGACTGTCCCCGACCGCGTGCTGCGTAAGACTGAAGAGCGGTTGAAGGCCATGCGCGAACGCGAAGCGGATCGGGACCAGCCACCGACGAGGCAGCGCGGCCAGGATAAGCCGCCACCTGAAAGAACGCCGCCTACACGCCGACGTTAGCGAGGGCGCTCAGCCTTTTGGATTGGCAGCGCCCGCGCGTCACGCAGGCCGGTAGGCCGATGATTGTCGTGGCGGGATGACGAAGCGGACAGCCCCGAGTGGAGATTGCGGATGCAGGATGACCGTAAGCGGGTGCCGATCGATGCGGCCTATGCGCACGCACTAGGGCTGGCAGCCTATTGCTTTGCAAGGTGTGAGTGGGATGCGGTTTGGTCGGCCGAGCGATTGCAGCCGGGTTATATCGGCACGATCGAGCCAAAGCGTAAAACGGCAGGCGTGATCGCGAACGAGCTGGTTGGCCTCGTGACCGCCATCGCTGACCCAGCCTTGCAGGCGATATGCCTGCCACCCGCGATCGAGTTTCAGCGGCTTGTGCAGGAGCGCAATGGCCTGTTGCACGGCAAACCCGCGACAGTATCGAATGGCGATCAGCACCTGTTTCGAGCTGGTCGCGAATGGACGATCGCGGCAATCGACGCCTTCTCCGACGAGGTGACGGCCTGTTCGATCCTGCTGAACGACATGGTGCATCAGCACCTAGTCACACCCTGACCTACCGGCGCTAGGGCGCACGCTCAGCCTTTTGGATTGGCAGCGTGCGCCCGTTGCAACGTCGACATTTTCGATCAAGCGATAAGGGACTGCCACGACGCGGCGAGGGGAGTCGGGTTCGCTGGCGGTTGCCTCACCGACCGACGAGCTTTTGCCAGAAGGTCCGGCGCTTTGGCGGCAACGCGGCTAGGGCGGCTTGCACCACCTCTTCGGAAGCCAGCTCCCAACCGGGTTCAGCCTCCCGATCGGCAATCAGCGTATCGTACAGATTAGGGGGTATGTCGTCCCAATCCTGCGTTTCCTCCGGCGTCCGGCCTTCCGGTTCGAAGTGCTGGCGGAGCTTATCAATCAGCGGTCGGGGATCGGCATACTCGCTATGACTGGTCCCGTACCAAGGCGACGGCTCTTCCCGATGGGCGTTAAGTTGCAGGTAGAACGTGTTCAGTCCGGCATCCCAACCGATCACATGGAAGTTATTCCACATATGGAATACGTGACGGCTCATTGTGCGTAAGCCGGACGATCATAGCCTTTGCGCGGACCCTGATAGATCGGCGATTTGTCGTCCGGCGAGCGCTTCACGAAGCGATAGGTTGGCCCAACAAGGGCATCGCCCTCGACCTTGTACGGCCCCGCGATTGAGGGTCCGGAAAGGATGACCTGATCGCCCGACATTTCGTAGGTGCCGCTGGCGCCGCTCGACAGCGTGAACGTCGACGAACCGAAGGTGGCAACCACGCCACGCACCGGCCCATTCTCCATGTTGTAGGTGCCTTCAACCGACTTTTTCGAGCAGCCAGCCAAGGCCAGCGCTCCTACCAAGATTAGCGCGAGTTTCATCGTTCCCTCCCTCTCAGCGACCGCGGGTCGGTGTTTTCTGCAAAACCTGATCCTGTTGGATTTCGCGGATGCGTTGGGTCTGTTGCTGACGAACCTCAATGCCGGCGACACGCTCGCCGCGTTCGATCCGCATCGCAACCTCTTCCTTCCGACCCGCCACGAACTCGCGTTGCTTGTTCGTGGCGTCAGGAAAGCGGGTCGACGCGACGGTCATCGAAAGGGCGACGATACTCTGCGCGCGCTTCAGCTCCGGGTCTTTCGCGTTCTGTACGTCAGTTTGACGGCGGAAACGTTCGGCCAGGTCGGCGCGCGGCTCCGGTTTTTCCTTGTTGTCGCGGACCTGGTTGTCGGTGCGCGCCGCCTTTTCCTTGGGGGCGGGCGTCGACGCCTGACGGGCTTGCTCGCGATCGGCAGCAGCGCGCGTCTTCTCGTCGGGCTTATAGCCGTCGATCCGGATGCCTTGCGCGTGCGCAGCGAGATAGGCCGCACGCTTAAACTCTTCGTCGCCATTGATCTTGAGCGACGTCCAGCCATTGGCCTTTGCCAACCGCACCAGATCAGGCAGCGAGGCGCTATCCTTCGCCTTGATCTTATCGGCCGAGATTGTGGCGACCGGCTCCTTATCGTGTGCGCTGCGATACAGCTTGTTTCCGACCCGTAGAAAGCGGGTGTCCAGCTCAGCAGGCATTTGCACGTCGTTGCGCTTCCGCGCCCCTACTTTGGCCTCCGGAGCCGTTGCGTTCGCGTTTTCAGCCATATTACCGCTCCTGTTCGATTACGCCCACAAGCTCGTCGCCCCGCTCTTCCGTGGCGACATCAATCAGCATGTCCGGAAAGTCCGACGTCACCACGACATCGATCGCGAAATCTTCCGCGTCGGGATCGGTGAGCTGGTCGAACGTCGGCATGATGCAGTCGGGTAGATCCTCGTCGTCGTGGATGCGGCGCGCGATCGGCTCGACGATCGGCGCGGCTAGGACGCGATTGCGAAAATGAGCGTCCGCATAATAGCGAATTTTGTCGCCGTGGATCGGAGCCATACCGCCGCGCAGCAGGATCAAATCTTCGTTCGGGAACTGCATCAGCTCTTGCGGGAGCAGCAGCGCCCGCCGTTGATCCGACATCGATTTGGAGCGGTTGGCGAGGATGCCGTTGATGGTCAGCGACTTAGTGACGCTTTCCTGACCGATATAGCCAATGCGCTCCGACAGCTCGTTTGCGACCCGCAGCTCCTTGGGCGTGAACGCGACTTCGACGCCGCAGTTGGCGACGATTTCGGTCGCAACATGCTCCCCGTACACGGCACGAAGTTGCGACCGCGACTGGATGACCGGCAGCAGGCGGATGCCGTAGCCGGCGACGTAGGAGAAGGCGCTAGCGATGACCTGCGCACGCCCGATGCGCGCGAACTCGTCGAGGATGACGAGAACTTGCACGGGCGTTTGATCGTCGGGCAGATCGCGGACATTCAGATCGATCAGTTGCTGGAACAGCAGATTGTAGAGCGGCGCAACGCGGTCCAGCTCGTCCGGCGAAACGCCGAGATAGATCGACATCGGCCGCGATCGGAGCTGGCGCAGATCGAAGTCGCTTTCCTCCGTCGCCGCATCGACACGCGGGTTGAGCCATAGGCTCAGCTTCGACGTGACGGTTTGCACGATCCCGGCGAACGTGTTGTCAGCCCCCGAAGTGAAGTCTGCCAGCGCGTTGCGGCAGCCTTGCGACAGGTGGCGGCTTTCCTCTTCGAGAACGCGCTTGAAATAGGCGCGGGTGTCGCCCGTGGTCATCAGCCGATAGATCGCGCCAATCGTGAAGGGCATATCGGCTTGCGCTAGGTATGCCCCGACGCCGACGAACGCGGTGCGAGCAGAATCCGTCCAAAACGGCTCGCCGCGCTCAGGCGGCACGAACAGCATGGTCGCGATTTTCTGTAGCTCGATGATGACCTGATCCGGGTTGGTCCGGTCGATGTAGCTCAGCGGGTTGTAGCGGGCCGTCCGGCCTTCCGGGTCGGTCGGATTGAACAGGTAGACCGCTTGCCCGAATTTCGTGCGGAAACCGGCCGTCGCGTCCCAATTCTCGCGCTTCACATCGAGGACGACGACCGAGCCTTGCCACCCGAGCAGGTTGGGAATGACGATGCCGACGCCCTTGCCCGAGCGGGTAGGGGCTTCGACGATGCAATGTTCATTGCCGCCGAAGATCAGGAATTTGCCCCGCTTCTTCCCGAGGACAATGCCGTCATCCGAGCGAAAGCCGCCTGCCTTAATCTCGCGCTCTTTCGCGAAGCGCGCCGCGCCGTGCAGCGGAGCCTTTTTCTGAAGCAGGAACCAGACCATCAGCCCGGCGATCACCAGACCGACGACCAAGCCAGCGCCGAGCGCCTTCAGCACGGCGGGATCACCCCGGTAGTACCATATGAACGCCGGCATCTTGACCGGGTCGAATTTTGCCGCTGGCAGGCTCAGATAGAACCATGCCACCAGCGACGCGATCAGGAAGACGACGACCGCCGCGACGGGCAGCGCCAGGGCGAGGATAGAGCCGCGTTTAGGCTGCATGACGCGCAGCCGGATCATAGTGGATTTCGGTCATTTTGAACTCGCCGTTGACCTTCCGCATCTGCACCACGACGTCGACGAGGATCTTGAGCAGCGAGCGGATATCGTCGCGCGCCAGATCGGACCCGGCCTCGCTCTCCTTCACCAGCAGCGTCAGTTGCTCGAACGCCAATTCGGCCGAGTCTGCGTGGATGGTGGTGATCGATCCGGGGTGGCCGCTGTTGACGTTGCGAAGGTAGAAAAACGCCGTTCCGTCGCGCAGCTCTTGAAGCAGGATGCGATCGGGCCGCATCCGCAATGCGCTCTCGAGCAATTCCTTGACCGTCACCTTGGCGGTGCCGGTGCCGTCCTTGCTGTAGAGCATGTGGACGACATTCTTGTGCGGCACGACCAATTCGCGGGTGTCCTCAATGGTCAGCAACCGCTCTTCGTCGGGAATGAGCTTGATGAGGCCCTTGGAAAATGTCGTTTTACCCGAGCCGGTCGCGCCCGAGATAAGGATGTTGAGACGGCTGCGAACGGCCAGCTCGAAAAATTCGACGTGTCTCCCGGTATGCAGAAGCCCCAGCAGCTTTTCCTCAACCGGGCTGATCCGCTTCGTCGCGGCCTCCGTTTGCGAGAAAAGGCCGCTCGCCTCGAAGTCCTGAAGCGTCATCGTCTTCGTCGACGGCTTCCGGATCGTGATCGAGACCGTACCGTCCGGCACGACGGGCGGCATGACGAGCTGGACGCGCTCGCCGGTCGGGAAGATCGTCGAGCAGATCGGGTTTTCCCTTGTTACGTCCTGCGACGTGAACGCAGCCGCAGCCCTCGCCAACTCGTTGAGCGCGTCGAGGGTCAGGCCCTCTTCGCGCTCCCAGGTCCAACCGCCCTTTCGCTCAACCCCAACCTGCGCCGGCTCGTTGATGACCACTTCCGTTACAGCGTCGTCGTCCAAATATTTCCGGAGAGGTTGGACGGCGTTGTCGAGGATCGCGGTGTTGCGAAAGGAGCCACCCGTCATTTCAGATTCAGCCCATAGACCTGCGAGAAGTCGAAATCCTTGGCGACGGTGATCGCCATTTCCGCACCCTGATTGATCCGGACCACGGGCCGGATTTGCTGGGTGTCCTGTAGGATTTGCGAGGTGGAATCGGACGGAACGCGCGTGATGTTGGTCCCATTCGGTCCCACGGCCGAGGCGGCAACCTGCCCGCCGCTTTCGAGAACGCTGAATAGCAGCGCCCCGCCGAACCGCTCCCAGAAGAACCGATTGATCTTGCCTGTCATACCGGCACGGCCCAGGCCATCCGACGCCGGCGAACCGATGTCGATCGCAACGCCTCGCGGCGTGACGGCCCGTGTCCACATGGCGAACAGGCGATATTGGCCGCGCTGAAGCCCGCCCTGATATTCGCCGAAAACGCGCGTGCCTTTCTCCATCAGCACGACGCGCCCGTTGTCCGAATAGATGTCGCGAGGGATGATGCAGGTGGCATAGCCTGGCACGCTGCTATCCATCGCGGTTTGCAGGGTGCAGGGGATGATCGCGCCTGCCGTCACCAGATAGTTGCGGTCCCCGATCATGCGCGCGGTCGCGCGGCCGATCGCGGATGTCCGCTTCAGCTCGTCCAGCTTCGTTTGCTGGCCACCGCCTGCGCCGCCACGATCCGCACCGTATTGGTCATCGTCCGCGCCGTTCTGACCAGCGAAGCCGCCACGGTTTCCAAAGCCAGCGGCCGAGCCATTGTAGGCCACCAGCGTCGACCGGCGCGCGGAGTCCTGCAACGCCAGCGCTTCCGCGCGACGCTTTTCCGCCGCAGTTTGCTCGCGGGTTTGCTGACCATTCGCAGCAGGCCGCCCGTCGGGGCCGACTGGCGTGATCGGCTGACCATCGGGACCGATCGCGGGGACTTGCTCGCCGGTGAGCTGGACCGGCGCGTTCGGGTCGCGGGGCGCTGACGCGAGAGTGGGCGCAATGACCGTGTTCGGATCATAGGGTGCTTGGTCGACCGCTGGCGGCTTGGGCTTCGTAAGGGCGACCTCATTGCTGCCCCCGATCCCACCCGTGGCGAGCATCAAGATCAGGAACAGGCCACCGGCACCCAGCGCGCCGGCACCGATCATTTTCTTGTTGTCCCACTCGACCGTCTTCAGCGACGGAATGCGGTTCGGACGATCCGCAGCGGTGCGGTCAATCTCGTCGATGTTGGGCGTCGCATCGACGTCGAATCTCTTGTCGGACACGTCAGTTCTCCGTCGTGCGTTCAACGATTTCGGATGCCGTGTCCGTCTTGGGATCGCGGCCGTAGTAGTTCGGGCCTTCGTTGTAGATGCACAGCACCACCTTGCCCCGGCGCAGGCGCAGTTCCTTGTAGACGCCGTGCAGGACGACAAATTCGTCCCGCACGTCGAAGGACGCGGTTGCCTCACTCCCATCCGGGTTGACGGTGAAGATCGCGGGGATTTCCCGCTGGTTCGGGAAGCGCATGACCGTAAATTGGCCGTTGTCGCTGACTTCCGAAGGCTGGATCGCGGACGCGCCCTGGACGGTATATTTCATGTTCCGCGTCCCTTCGAGGACGCCGATATCCAGGGCCGTCTTGACCGCGCTGTTCTGCGCCGCGAGTGCAGCGGCAATCTGCGCCTTCGCCGCAGCCGCCCGGGCTGCTGCCTGCTCTTGTGCGGGGTAGCGCATTCGGACCTTGAAGAACGAGCCGCCACCTTTCGCGCCGGCGGTCGCCGTTAGCTCGAACGTGTAATTGCGCTTCTCACCTTCATAGTCGGTCACGACGATCAGGTTCGTCGTGCCAGCGCGCTCGCGCGGCTTGATGAACAGCGAATTGTCAGCCGGGGCGACTTCCCACGACACGGTGTCGCCCATCGCCACGAACTTGATTTGCTCGCCAGGAGCGAACTCAATCTGCGTGGCGGTCCGGAATGCGCTCCGGATCGTGATGACATTGCCGTCCGTATAATTGACCTCACGCACACGGGGATCGAGGCCGGACGCGCGCGGGGTTTGCTCCGCGTGCGCTGGCATACTCGATAGCACGAAGAGCGCGGCCGACAGGCTCAGGATCGTCTTCATTTTCCGGGGATCTCCACGTCGGCCCTGTAGGACTTGACCTGAAAGCCGAGCGGGTTGGCATAGCGGCCAGCTTCGGATTCCGGCTTCGACAGGACATCAAAGGTGATGGTTGCGATGACCGGCGTTTCGGTCACTTGCTGGTCGCTCTCGCGCCGCTTGGTGAAGCGGACTTGCGCTACGTTCGGCGAAATGAACGTGACCGCCTTAACCTGCACGAACACGGAGTCGTTCGCCGTGAGTTGGTTCTGCGGAGAGTCCGGATTGTCCTTCTTGTAGAAGGCGATCCAACGGTTCTGTTCCTCGCGGGCCGACAGCGCCAGCACCTGATTGAAGAACTCCGTTCGAGCTTGCGGAATCCAGCCCTCGCGCGCCCGGACGTAGCTGGCGAGGAAGTATTTGCGCACCGCCTCGTCGTAGGTGATCGCCTTGTCACCGCGGAGCTGTTGCGTCACTTCGGTCGCGCCCGTCGATTTGTCGACCGTGATGACATACGGAACGACGGTCTTGAGCGGCGACAAGGCCATGACCGACCCGACGCCAACGACCGCCAGGGCGCTCGCCACGGCTGCGACAGTCCATGCCAACCGCTTCGACCGATTGGCTGCTACGAAACGATCCCGATCCCAGCTTTGCGCTTCCGCGAAGTAAGCCTTGAGATCGTCGTCAGTGTCTTTCACGCCGATCGCCATGTCAGCAACTCGCATAAGAGGTTGGCAGCGCCGCATGACGGTCGCCGG
>JAAIGE0100408368.1_pt1 | contig 12552 bp, 9 predicted proteins | sample 6487951 | NCBI WGS metagenome assembly JAAIGE01 (sample SAMN13974128, study PRJNA590717) | phyllosphere metagenome | biome: tomato field; feature: multiple bacterial spot infested tomato fields; material: tomato leaves; isolation source: leaves from tomato fields | host: Solanum lycopersicum ... | reverse complement strand
CGTCTCGATTCGATCCTGCCCTCGGCGGCCGCCGCCTACGTGCTCTATCTGATTTTCGCCTGACCGACCGCGGCTGCCGGGGTGGCCGCCCGCGTTGGTCCATGATGGAGCGATGGGATCGACTTTTCCGCGCGTGCAGCGCGGGCGTGGTTACCGGGTCGCCGAGGTCGACGAATTCCTCGAATCCGCACGGAAGGCATACGAGCGCTCCGAGGACGGGACCGACTCGGGGGACGCCTCCCTGAACGCGGCGGACATCCGCCGCACCGCGTTCGGTCTCGAGCGGGGCGGGTATTCGCCCAGCCACGTCGATGCGGCCCTCGAGCGGCTCGAAGACGCTTTCGCCGCACGGGAACGCGAGAGCGCGTATCGATCCATCGGCGACAAGGCGTGGTTCAGCCAGGCCCGCGAGGGCGCGACGGAGATCCTCGACCGACTCGCGCGGCCCGACAAGCAGAGGTTCCGTCGGGTCGGAGGTCTGACCGAGGGGTACAACCGACGCGAGGTCGATCGCTTCTGCGCTCGCCTGCGCCGATACTTCCGCGAGGGCGAGAACCTCGATGTGGACGAGGTCCGCACCGTCGCGTTCCGAGCGGAACGGGGCGGCTATCGCGAGTGGGAGGTCGACCTCCTCCTCGACGGCGTCGTCGACGTCATGCTCGCTGTGCGGTAGAAGACGCCGCTTCCGGGGCGGTGGAGAAGCGGTACCGCGGTCCGTGGCAAGCCGGCCGTGGCCCCGATTCGGGGCGATCCGGGCCGACATCGTTATGCGTTTGCTACCCTTGAGGCATCGTGGGTAAGCATTCTGAGAGCGCAGTGGCCGTATCGCACCGCACAGGAGGCGTCGTCTCCCGGACGGGCGCCCGTCCGGCGACCCCGAGGTACCGCAGCAGACTGCGTGGGAACATCGCGCTCTCGCTCTTCGGATTCGTCGCCGCGTTCGGGATCATTTTGGTGAATGTGACCGACCCGTACGCGGGAGCCGTCGCACAGCCCTATTACCAGGCTCCCATCGTCGTCTCGGCGGGCGACCCGCAGGTCATCGACTCGGTGCAGGCCGACGCCGTCGCCTTCGAGCGGGACGCCCTCACGGTCACCGAGGCACCGAAGCCGCAGCCGGTCGCCCCCACGTCGACGTCGGCGAGCAGTGGCGGCGGTTCCTACACCCCGTCCGCTGCGGCGGTACCGGATCCCGGCACCGCTCAGGCCATCGCCTACGAGAAGGTCATGGCCCGCGGGTGGGGGAGTGGCGAATACGACTGCCTCGTGTCGCTGTGGAACCGTGAGTCCGGGTGGCGGGTCAACGCCCTGAATTCGTCGAGCGGTGCCTACGGCATTCCGCAGTCCCTTCCCGGCAGCAAGATGGCGAGCGCGGGTGCTGACTGGGAGACCAACCCCGCGACGCAGATCGAATGGGGCCTGGGCTACATCACCAGCCGTTACGGAAGCCCGTGCGGCGCCTGGGCGTCATCCGAGTCCCGCGGCTGGTACTGACACCATCCGTCGCCGGCCGTCTCGAGCCAGGACCATCCATCGTGCCCCGCAGCAATCGGCGCCGTGATGAGCGACCGGATTCAGATGACGAGGATTACGACCTCACCCGTCTGACAGCCGGATTCCGGAGGACGGAAGTCCGGCGCGGCGCTGCGTGGACCGTGCAGCCGGTGGGGGCCTCTCGTTCGGAGAAGGCGTACACCTGCCCGGGATGCGGCAACGTCATCGAGGCGGGTGCTGCCCATCTGGTCGCCTGGCGCGCGGACGGTGTGCTCGGGGACGCACGAGATCTCGCGGAGCGTCGGCACTGGCACTCCCACTGCTGGAAGGTGATGTGATGACGAGCACGGTCGAGGTCCGCGGCGGCATCGAGTTGCCGGCCCGTCGAGAAGACATCGAGATGACGACCGTCGACGGGCTCACGCTCGTCGGAGAGCTCGCGATGCCGCTCGACTCGGACCCGGTGGCGACGCTCGTGACCCTGCATCCGCTGCCGACGGCAGGCGGGTTCATGGATTCCCACGTGCTGCGCAAGGCCGCGGCGCGTTTGCCGGCCCTCGCCGGCCTTGCGGTGCTCCGCTTTAACACCCGCGGCACGTCGTCGCCGCGGGGAACGAGCGAAGGCCACTTCGACGAGGGAGTCGGCGAGCGGGCGGATGTCGCGGCCGCTCTCGAGTTCGTCTCGTCACGAGGACTGCCGGACCCGTGGATCGTGGGGTGGTCCTTCGGGACCGAGCTGGCGCTCAAGTACGGTCGCCAGCCCGGAGTCCGCGGAGTGTTCCTGCTCTCCCCGCCGCTGCACCGCGCAACCGAGGCGGAGGTGGCGGCCTGGAAGGACGATCCGCGGCCCGTCGTCGCGCTCGTTCCCGAGCACGACGATTTCCTGCGCCCCGCCGAGGCGCGCGACCGGTTCGCCGTGGCTCCCAACATCGAGATCATCGCCGTCGACGGAGCCAAGCACCTGTGGGTGGGGGAGAACTCGACCAAGAGGGTCCTCGACGAGATCGTCGCGCGAGTGAACCCGGCCGCCGCCCCGTTGCCCACCCACTGGCCGAACTGACCGGTCGCTCCGTGCGGGCGGGAGCCCCGGGATCCCGCTCAGAGCTCGTTCTGACGCGGGACGAGAACCTGCTTCACGATGAGCTGGATGGCTGCGGCGACGGGAATGGCCACCAGCGCTCCGAGCACTCCGAGGAGGGTCCCCCCGACGAGCGCGCCGATCACGACGATCACACCCGGGACCTTGACGGCGCGCTTCATGATGTTGGGGCTCAGAACGTAGGCCTCGACCTGCATGTAGACGAGGTAGTAGACCGCGGCAGCGATCCAGGTCGCCGGCGACTCGGGGGCCAGCACGAGCTGTCCGAGGATGATGATGACCGACCCCGTGATCGTCCCGACCAGCGGCACGAGCGAGCACAGGAACGCGATGAACGCGAAGACGGCCGGCAGCTTCGCACCGATGATGTTGAGGAAGGCGAAGGTCAGCACGCCGTTGCAGAGTGCGAGCGACACCTGCCCGATGACGTAACGTCCCACCGAGGTCACGATCTGCTCGGTGATGTCGATGAAGCGCACACGCTTGGTGGCCGGAACGAGCTGATACAGCCCGCGCTTGAACGACTCGAGAGACGCGGTGAAGTAGAGCGTCAGGATGAGGACGATGATCGCCCCGAAGATCCCGTTGCCGACGCCCACGGCGACGGCGAGCAGACCGCCACTGATCGTCGTGAAGTTCTGCTGCAGGTAGGTGGTGGCCTGCGAGTAGATCTCGCGCACCGGAACGCCATTGCCGACGGCCCGCTGCACGTTGTCCAGCAGCTCGTCGATGGTGATGCTCTGGCTGTAGAGGATGACCTCGGTCACGAGCGATGACGCCTGGGAGACGATGACCGGCACGATCGCGAACATGACCCCGACGAATCCGCCGAGGACGACGATCAGCGTCACCAGGAGGGCGGCCCAGCGCGGGAGGTGACGACGCTCCAGAGCGGACACCAGGGGGTCGAGCCCGAGGGCGAGGAACAGCGCCGCTCCGACGTAGGTGAGGATCGTCGCGAGCTGCCCGACCATCGAGCCGATGAGGAGCGCGACGAGCACCCCGAGCCCCGCGAGAAGTCCCAGCCGGAACGGATTGTGGATCTTCATACGGAGCCGGTCCTCGTCACTCAGTCGTCGTCGTTGTTCTGATCGGCGACCTGGGAGAGGACGCCCTTCAGATTGCTGAAGTAGGACGCGACAGCCTCGCGCTCCATACGGATCTCCGACAGACGCTTCTCGGCGTCGGCGAGCGTGGTGCGTGCCCGCTCCTCTGCTTCGGCGACGATCGACTGAGCGCGCTCCTGCGCGTCGCGGACCGTGGCGGCAGCCTGGGTCTCGGCGTCTTCCCGGAGGGTGCGGGCATCGCGCTCGGCGGACACTCCGAGCGTGTCGGCTTCGAGGCGACTCTCGTTGGCGCGACGCGTGGCATCGGCGAGCTCGAGGTTCGCCTGATCGAGATATGCCTGGGTCTGAGCGACGGCTTCGCGGTGGCGCAGGAGGTAACCCGTCTCGGCCTCGTCGCGCTTGGCGGCGATCTCGGCGGCCAACTCGGCACGAGCCTCCTCGCCCTCTCGAGCGATCTGTGCCCGGAGCGCGGCGAGCTCGTCGCGCAGTTCATCCTTCGCCGCCTCGGCGTCGCGGTCGAAGTCGACCCGCGTCTTCTCGAGCTCCGCGGAGAGCATGGCCCGGGCGTCGGCCGCTGCGGCGTCGCGTGCCGCCGCAGCCGACTCGAGCTCTCGGGCGATCTCGGCTCGGGCGCTTTCGACCTCGTTGGCGAGGTCGATGCGCGTCTGCTGCACCTCCGCATCGAGCGCGGCGCGCTCGTCGGCGACGGCGCGAGCGAGGGCGTCACGCTCCGTCTCCACCTCGCGGGCGAGATCCGCGCGAGTGATCGCGACCTCTCGGTCGAGGTCGGTGCGGGTCGTCTCGACTTCGCGGGCGAGCTCGGCGCGGACGGTGTCCTGTTCCCGAGCCAGCGCGGCGCGGGCCTCGGCGGTGTCGCGATCCAGGTCGGTCCGGGCCGCCTCGATCTCGCGTTCGAGAGCCGCTCGCCCTGTCTCCGTCTCGCGCACCAGCAGGGCGGCGTCGTCGCGAGCCGCCGTGGTTTCGCGAAGTGCGGCAGCCCGCGTCTCGGACGACTCCTTCTCCGCGGCGGCGATCAATGCGGCGACCTCGGCGGCGGCGGACGTGCGGAGGTCGGCGACCTCGGTCTCGACGGCGGCGCGGATCGATGCCGCCTCACGTGTCGCGTCCTGGACCATCCGCTCAGCCGAGTCCTCGGCGCGGAACGTCATGTCATCGGCCTCGGAACGCGCCGATTCGAGCATCGAAGCCGCGCGCGAGCGTGCCTCCGTGATGGTGCGGTCCGCGAGAGCGTTGGCCTCGGCCTTCAGGTGGTCGACCTCGCCCTGCACTCCGACGCGGAGCCGCTCGGCATCGATGTCGGCCTGGGCGATGAGTCGGGTCGACTGCTCCTCAGCGGTGCGCAGCGTGCTCTCGAGCTTCTGCCCGAGACCCGAATACGTGGGCGCTCCGACCTCTTCCAGCTCGGAGTCGAGTTCGTCGACGCGGGAGTTGAGGCGCTTGATCTCCTTCTGCGCCTCGGCCCGCTCCGTGTTCGCCTTGATGAGATCGCGGCGGAGATCGTTGACCGCCTTGTCGACCTCTTCGCGGTTGTAGCCGCGCATGGCCACCGAGAAGTTCGCGTCGTCGAGTGCCATATGTCGCTCCTCTAAGAGAGTGCTTACCGCCTTCGTCACCCGGATCGGGAGCACGGCGAAGTGCGCTGATCAGCTTAGACCGCAGGGGTAGTCGAGTCCCTGCAACACCTGGGCGATCGTTCACTGGCAGAGAACGTGAGGCCCGGAGCGTGGGGCTCTCCCGTATCGTTGAGTGATTTCATCTGCCGTCTCGTACCCGGCGAGCGAGCCCTGTCGGGAACGCCCACGTCGACGAGCGCCCGCCGTCTCGGTGTGGTGTACCCCTCGCTCGGCAGCGCGGAAGGAGAACCAACGTGCGATTCGCACTCGCCATCGTGGCGTTCATCGTCGCCGCCGGCATGGTGGCGTTCGGGATCGCCCAGCGCACCGTCTTCGCGCCGGACGATCGTCAGCAGGCGACCGTCCAGCTCGACGACTCGGCGCCATACACCGTCATCGACGGCAGTGTGCTCAACACCTTCTCGGGACAGCAGCGTCTCGACGCTCTCGGTGACGGCACGGTGTTCGCGGCATACGGCCGCACCGGTGACGTGCAGGCCTGGCTCGCCGGCCAGTCCTACAACAGCATCGGATGGAACGCCGAGGAGCAGCAGCTCACAAGCGAGGTCCGTGTCGGCGAGCCCCTTCAGCTCGCGGCGGGTACGACTGCCGATGGCGCGGCCGAGGCGCAGACGGCGCCCGTCTCGCCCGTGGGCAGCGACCTCTGGCTCGAGGAGACCAGCGCGGAGAACCAGCTGACCTGGACCGTGAACGTGCCCGACGACATCTCGATCATCCTCGCGAGCGACGGGACGGCGCCGGGCCCCGGCCAGATCGATGTCTCCTGGCCCGTGACGAACTCCACACCCTTCGCCGGGCCGCTCATCATCGGCGGGGCGCTCTTCTTCCTCCTCGGCCTCGTGCTGCTCATCTGGGGTTTCGTGCACATGCGGCGCACCCGCGGCCCGCGCCGCAAGTCCTCGCCGCGACCGAAGCGGCCCCGCCCCGCATTCCTCGGTGGACCGCGCGGCGGCACGGATCCCGACGACGAGCCCACCTATCGCCGCGGGGGAGTCCGCGCGATGAGCGGTCTGGCCCTCGTCGGCGCATCCGCGCTGGTGCTCACCGGATGCTCGAACGTGAACGTGTCCGAGTACTTCGGCGACGCCCCCACCCCGACACCCAGCGCGTCCGCCTCCGCCGAGGCAGCGGCCGAGATCACGCCGGTCGCCGTCACGCCTGCCCAGGTCGAGCGCATCGTCCAGGAGGTCTCGGATGTGGCCGCTCAGGCCGACGCCGACCGCAACGCCGACCTGATCGCGACTCGCTTCGCCGGTCCGGCTCTTCAGGAGCGCCAGTCGAACTACCAGCAGCGTGGAGCGGACGGCGGTATCGCCGCCCCCAACGCGATCCCCGCCACCCCGATCCAGCTCGACCTGCCCGAGGCGACCTCCACCTGGCCTCGCCGCGTGCTGGCCGTGGTCGGCGACAACACCGCCGAGACGGCTCCCACCGCTCTCGTGTTGATCCAGCAGACGCCGCAGTCCCAATATCTGGTGAACTACGCCCTGAAGCTGCAGGCCGACACCGCTTTCCCGGCCGTGGCTCCGTCCACCGTGGGCGCCCCGGTGCTGAACACCGACAACCGTCTGCTGTCGGTGCGCCCGGATCAGCTGGGTGCCGCCTACGCCGATGTCCTGGCCCAAGGCCAGAACAGCTCCTCGTTCGACATCTTCAACGAGCAGCCCGATCAGCTGCGCACGTCGTACGGTGTCGACCAGAAGAACAAGCGGAAAGAGGAGCTGCCCAAGACGGCGTCCCTCGAGTTCTCGAACGGGGCCGGCTCCGGACCGGTCATCGCTTTCGCCTCCAACGAGTCAGGGGCGATCGTCGCCCTCGACATCGTCGAGCGCGAGACGATCAAGCCCGTCGAGGCGGGCGCGACGATCAACCTCACGGGGCGGATCAAGGCCCTCGTCGGCAAGGAGTCGACGAGCACGGGTGTGGAGTCGACCTACGACTACCAGCTGCTCTTCTACGTGCCGCCGAGCACGGACGACCAGACGAAGGTCACCCTCCTCGGGTTCAATCAGAACCTGATCTCCACGAAGGAACTGTGAGCCGATGAGCAACCCCATGCCACCCCTCGGCAATCTTCGAGGCGGAATCGATCTGTCTCCGCTCGTCCAGCGATCGGCTCAGCCTCAACGGCCGGCGGCCGACCCCCGACCGACGGCCGGGTCGGGCGGGGCGTCCGGCGTGGATGCGGGCGCCGTACCGGTGCCCAGTCTGGTGCTCGAGGGCACCGACGCGAACTTCGCGCAGGTACTGGAGCTGTCGCGCGAAGTGCCCATCGTCGTCGACCTGTGGGCCGAGTGGTGCGAGCCCTGCAAGACGCTCTCTCCTGCTCTCGAGCGCGTCATCGAGTCCTACGGAGGCAAGCTGCTCCTGGTGACCGTCGACGTGGATGCCAATGCGCAGCTGGCTCAGGCTTTCGGTGCCGAGTCGCTCCCCACCGTCGCCGCCGTGCTGGGCGGGCGGCCGGTGTCGCTCTTCGTCGGAGCGCTGCCCGAGGAGCAGGTGCGTGAGGTCTTCGACCAGCTGCTCGTCCTGGCCGCCCAGAACGGGATCACCGGCTCGGTCTCGGTGGATGGCGCACCCGCCGAGCAGGCCGCGGCTCCCGCCGAAGAGCCGTTGCCGCCGCATCACGCCGAGGCGTACGAGGCCATCGAGCGCGGCGACTACGAGGGTGCGATCCGCGAGTACAAGACGGCGATCGCTCAGAACCCGAACGATTCCCTGGCCGTCGCCGGGCTGGCGCAGGTCAGTCTCATCGCGCGCCTCGCCGGGAAGACGCTCGACAGCGTGCGATCCGCTGCGGCGGCCTCGCCCGACGACCTCGACGCGCAGCTCGACGTGGCCGACGTCGACGTCTCGGGTGGGCATGTCGACGACGCGTTCGATCGGCTGCTGACGCTCTTCCCGCGTCTCGACGCGTCGGGGAAGAACGCCGTCCGTACACGCCTTCTCGACTACTTCGAGATCGTGGGCGCCGAGGATCCCCGAGTGGCGCCCGCCCGCCGCCGCCTCACGAACCTCCTGTACTGACGGGCCGGCACACCCCTGATCGACGTCGTCAGCGCGGCGCTCATTCGAAGTGCGGAGGTCGAGCAGGCGCCGCGAGACGCGCCGTACCGAGACCGGCCGAGTAGCGGAGCGTGTCGAGGTGCTGGGTCGGAGTTCGGGAGAGTGGCCCGCTGATCGGGGGCTGTGACGCGGCAGCACCGGGTCGGGCTGGGGGAGCCCTGTCGTCGGGGAGAGCACCGGTGGGCATCGAGGCGGGGGCCGGCCCCCGATCAGCGGAGTATAGGGGTCAGTACGCTCCGCGCGGGAACAGCACCGTCTTGGCGGTGCGCCACAGGATGACCAGATCGGCGGCCATCGACCAGTTCTCGACGTAGTAGAGGTCGAGGCGGATGCCGTCCTCCCATGCCAGGTCCGAGCGGCCGCTGACCTGCCAGAGCCCGCTGAGGCCCGGAGTCACGACGAGTCGCCGGCGCTCGGTGTCGTCGTAGATTCCGACCTCCTCCGGGAGTGCGGGGCGAGGCCCCACCAGAGACATGTCGCCACGCAGCACGTTGAACAGTTGCGGGAGCTCGTCGAGCGAGTACTTCCGGATGACCCGCCCGATCGGCGTCACCCGCGGGTCGTCCCGCATCTTGAACAGGCCCTTGCCGCTGTCCGCTTCGGCGAGCAGGGCCGCGCGACGGGCATCCGCGTCCATGTACATGGAGCGGAACTTGTAGATCGTGAACAGCGCACCGTCCTTACCCACTCGCTGTTGCGTATAGATGGCCGGGCCGCCGTCCTCCCTCTTGATGAGCACGGCGATCACGGCGAGGACGGGGGCCAGTACCGTCAACATCGCGACGGCGATCGTGAAGTCGAACGCCCGCTTCGCATGCAGGCGCGGGCTGTCGTGATCGGGGGTCTCGACATGCACGAGCGGCAACCCGGCGACGGGGCGCAAGTGGACCCGGGACCCGGCCACATCGGTGATGCTCGGCGTGAGCAGAAGCTGGTGACGGTTGGGGTCGAGGCTCCAGCTCATCTCACGGATCTTCTTCGCGGACAGGTGCTGGGAACCGGTCACCATGACGGTGCTGGCGTTCATCGACTCCATCGCGGCGGCGATCTCCGAGGTGGAGGAGATGAGAGGGAGGTGGTGTCCGCCGACCGTCAGCCGTTCCCCCTTGGACGACCCCGTGATGCAGGCGGCGACCGGGGTCAGGCCGTGCTGGGGGAGCGCGAGGAGGTCTCGAGCCGTGGCGCTCACCGACTTCCTCGAACCGACCAGGACGAGGCGCGAAGAGAGCTCGCCCGCGCGACGCCTCTGCGCAAGCCACTGACGACACACCCAGCGGCCGAGCACCGTGAAGGCCCCGGTGACGACGAACACCATCACAGCCCAGAGTCGGGAGAGGTCGAGCTGGAGGAAGAAGACCGCCAGCAGGAAGGCGACGAAGGTGAAGCTGGCCGCATCGAGGACCCGCTTGTACTCAACGCTGCCCTCTCCGATGATCCGACGCGAGCGGGTTCCGAAGACGGCCAGCGACACCAGCCACATCGCGGCGACGGCGATGGTGATCTCCACCTGGTCGAAGACGCCCGAGACGACTCCGTTCGCCCGGACGGGTCCGCCCTTGAGACCGAACACCATCAGGTGACAGAGCAGGGTCCCCGCGACGACTGATGAGACGTCCGCGATCGCGAGACGGCGTGCGTAGATGCGACGCCAATAGCCGGCGACGTTCTTGCCGCCCAGTCGGAGGGAACGTGCCCGCCCGAGCGGCGGCACGTGGAGGCGGGACGGGGCCGATGCGGTCGCCGTCATCGGGCGCGACCGGGTGCAGCGGGGCGTGCGGGCATGCAGGGGCTCGTCTCGGGTGGGTAGTCCGAACGGAGCGATGGGGCGTCGCTCCGGTACGCCGACGGGGGATCGGCAGGTGAACGAACGGGGTGAACGGGGGTGACGTTCACAGCCGGTGTTCGGGGTGCTCTTCAATTTACCGCCGAGAGGCCACCGGCTACAACAGCCGGTGGCCTCTCCATGTCCCCTAAAACGGGGGTCAGATCTGGTCGTTCAGTCGAGCGGGCTGAAGTACAGGATCCCGAACGGCGGCAGCGTGATCTCGATGGAGGCGTCACGCCCGTGCGCCGGGACGTCCTGTGTGCGCACCTCGCCGTAGTTGCCCACGCCCGACCCCCCGAATTCGGCGGCGTCGGAGTTGAGCAGCTCCTTCCACCGCCCGGCGTGCGGGACGCCGATGCGGTAGGACCCGACGGGACGGCCGCTGAAGTTGGCGACGATGACGAGCGGTGTGCCGTCGGCGCTCTTGCGCACGAAGGCGAGCACGTTGTTGGCCGAGTCGCTCCCATCGATCCATTCGAAGCCGGACTCGTCGTTGTCGCGCTCCCAGAGCGCCGGGTGATCGCGGTAGACGCGGTTGAGCTGCGCCACGAAGTCGAACAGTCCGCGGTGGGCCGGCTGGTCGAGGATCCACCAGTCCAGTCCACGCTCCTCGCTCCACTCCGAGCGCTGGCCGAACTCCTGACCCATGAACAGCAGCTGCTTGCCGGGGTGGGCCCACTGATAGCCGAGGAAAGCGCGTGCGTTCGCGAGCTGCTGCCACGGGTCGCCGGGCATCTTGCCGACCAGTGACCCCTTGCCGTGCACGACCTCGTCGTGGCTGATCGGGAGCATGAAGCTCTCGGAGAAGGCGTAGACGAACGAGAACGTCAGTTCGCCCTGGTGATGAGAGCGGTACATGGGGTCGTTGCCGATGTACCGGAGTCCATCGTTCATCCAGCCCATGTTCCATTTGATGCCGAAGCCCAGACCGCCCTGGTCGGTCGGGGCCGTGACACCGCCCCAGCTGGTCGACTCCTCGGCGATCATCACGATGCCCGGGTGGTGCTTGTAGGCGGTCGCGTTGACCTCCTGCAGGAAGCTGATGGCCTCGAGGTTCTCGCGCCCGCCGTGGATGTTGGGCTCCCACTCGCCCTCGTTGCGGGAGTAGTCGAGGTAGAGCATCGAGGCGACGGCATCGACCCGGAGCCCATCGATGTGGAACTCCTCGAACCAGTACAGGGCGTTCGCGACGAGGAAGTTGCGGACGTGGGATTCGCCGAAATCGAAGACGAGGGTGCCCCAGTCCTGCTGCTCGCCGCGGCGGGGATCGGTGTGCTCGTACAGGGGCTCGCCGTCGAACTGCGCGAGCGCGAAGGCATCCTTCGGGAAGTGCGCGGGGACCCAGTCGACGATCACGCCGATACCGGCCTGGTGGAGTCGGTCGATGAGGTAACGCAGGTCGTCGGGGGAGCCGAAGCGGCTCGTGGGGGCGTAGTAGCCCGACACCTGATAGCCCCACGACCCTCCGAAGGGGTGCTCGGCGAGCGGAAGGAACTCGACGTGGGTGAAGCCCTGAGCGCCGACGTAGGCGATGATCTCGTCGGCCGCGTCGCGGTACGAGAGGCCCTGCTTCCATGAGCCGAGGTGCAGCTCGTAGATCGACATCGGGCGGTCGATCGGCGCGGTGCGGGAGCGCTCGTCGATCCAGCCGTCGTCGGCCCAGGCGTAGGCGGAGTCGGTGACGACCGACGCGGTGGCCGGGGGGACCTCGGCGAGGCGCGCCATCGGGTCGGCCTTCTGCAACCACGCGCCGCTGCGGGCGAGGATCTCGAACTTGTAGCGTGCGCCGATCCCGACGCCGGGGATGAAGAGCTCCCAGACGCCGCTTCCGCCCATCGAGCGCATCGCGCTGCCCGACCCGTCCCAGCCGTTGAAGTCGCCGATCACGCGCAACGCACGGGCGTCGGGCGCCCACACGGTGAAGGCGGTGCCCGAGGACCCGTCGAGTTCGCGGACGTGCGCTCCGAGCACGCGCCACAGCTCCTCGTGACGTCCCTCGGTGATGAGGTGCAGGTCGAGCTCGCCGATGGAGGGGGCATGGCGATAGCCGTCATCGGCCGCATGCTCCGACCCGTCGTACGACGCACGTACCAGGTAGGCACCGGGGAAGGCGTCGACCGCGGCCTCCCAGATGCCCCCGCGCACGTGCTCGAGCGGAACCGGGGTGCCGTCGGCGAGCTCGGCGACGACGGTCGCGGCGAGGGGGCGCCGCGAGCGGATGACCCACCCGTCGCCGGTCTCGTGCGCGCCCAGCACGCTGTGCGGGTCGTGGTGGGAGCCGTGGGCCACGGCATCCAGGATCTCGGGGGAGAGAGAGGTCATCGGTTCTCCTTGACGTGCAGGATG
>JAAIGE0100479143.1_pt1 | contig 12553 bp, 13 predicted proteins | sample 6487951 | NCBI WGS metagenome assembly JAAIGE01 (sample SAMN13974128, study PRJNA590717) | phyllosphere metagenome | biome: tomato field; feature: multiple bacterial spot infested tomato fields; material: tomato leaves; isolation source: leaves from tomato fields | host: Solanum lycopersicum ... | reverse complement strand
GGCCAGGTCAGCGACTACACCGGAGCGGCAGCACTGCTCGACGACATGCCAAAGGCGCAGTGGCTGCTGGGAGATCGCGGCTATGACGCCGACTGGTTCAGGGACGCTCTGCAAGCCAAGGGTATCCAGCCCTGCATTCCAGGTCGGCGATCACGCAACGAACCGGTCAGATACGACAAGCGGCGCTATAGAGGACGGAGCCGCATCGAGATCATGTTCGGTCGCCTCAAGGACTGGCGCCGCGTCGCAACCCGATACGATCGCTGCCCAACTGTCTTCTTTTCCGCCGTCGCCCTCGCTGCCACCGTCATCTTCTTGCTCTGATCAACGAGTCCTGACCCTAGAAAGAGATTTAACGCGCACAAAATATTCGGCAATCGTGTCGCAAAGGCTTGACGCGCCAAGTCAGCCGCACCCACATAGAGGAACATGTCAGTAGGGTTTCGCTCCTGCCAGAACGACGGAATGGCATGTCATGACGGAATGTAACGACAAAATGGGGTGGTCTACGTGGCTGCCGTGCCGACTGCACGGCGCAACCTCGCTGGTTGAAATGCGTCGGCCGGATGTTTTCCCTCCGTTCGGGACAATCTTCAAGATCTGGAATCAGCCGCTTCGCCTGGTCGGCATTGCGAAGGACCGGCTCGTCATTGCGCACGCAAGCTCGCCGTTCGGGCTGTTCCTGGTCCCCGATCTGGATGGCACGCCTGGCCTGATGACGGTATCCTATTTCACCGAACTGTCGCGCTCTGGCCAAGTGGAGGTCGAGAAGCCTTCGAACGCTCGGCCCCAAAAGGCCACCGATCCGGTACGACTGGCGGCTGAACGGCTCAGGACGGAGTGCGACATGCTCGATGCTGCCGGCGTTCGGAATGGCAGCAAAAGTATTGACATGTTTATTCATGCGAATTGGACTGCCGACTTGCGTTCCCGCTACGGCGAGCCGGACAACTGCCACACCATTCGGCGCTGGCGGTCGAAGCGCAAGCGTGAACTGACTTGATGCCACCGAAGCTATATGGATGCGAGCTCCTGGCGTCGAACTGATAATCTGTTCGACGTCTCGGTTCCGGCGTACAAACCCGGCTCTCACCTTATCACCAACGCCAACCATGCCTCAGCCCTGCTTCGGGCTTCAGCCAGCTCAACTGGCGTCGCCCACGGTGATGCACGCGCCATGACCGGGCTGCGCTGTAACAGATAAGCCGTGTCAGTCTGCATCTCGCCCGCGACCTCGTCCGCACCATCCACCGTCAGCCAGAGCTCGCCATCTTCGTGCAGCGCCGGTACGACAGGCAGCTGCCAGCGTGTTTGCGAGCGCCTCCACAACCCGAGTGCAAACGTAAGCTCTGGAGCGGCGGTGCTGATGATCAGGGCGTCTGAGCGTGCTTCGCGCATGGCGGCGTCTACGAGCCGTCGGGTAAATGGCAGCCCGGCAGTGGTCGGCACCAGCAAGAGCTGGGCGACATGGACGTAGAGATAGCCAGCGAACGGCGTGCTCAAGGTCGGGCCGACATGCTCGAATTGCCAGTCGGCCCGCTTCGCCAATGCAAGGGCGACCGAGAGCGCGCGCGCCGATGCAGCCCACCGTGCGGCAGGGTTAGGGGTCATGATGATATTTCCTTTTTCGTTACGAGTAGCGGTCGGCGACGCGCCACATCCTGATCTTCTGGACCGGCATTCCGCCCGCGACTTTGCGGAGAAGGCGGAGATCGCTCAGCCCCGGTTTTGCACGGAGCTGCTCGGCAATGCTGGCGCCGTCCAGCAGCTCGAGCGGGCGCTCGAGCGCGGCACCGATGGCAACGGTGTCATACCCGCAGCGCAGCTCGACCCGGATCAGCACGTTAAGCAGGAGCGACACATGCTCGTGCCGGTCGGGCGCAACAGCATCGAAGACGTTGTAGCCATCTCGCAGATGCCCGACCTGATCGGCGTTGAGCCCGAGGGGTGAAGTCACCAGCTGCAGATCGAGTCGATAGGCATGGACAAGTCGACCGATCTCAGCGACTTCCCGGCGACAGCGTGCGTTCATGCCGGTTGCTCGCTTCCTTGCGCGAGGAGCGCGCGGAATCGATCGTGCACCATGTTCCAGACGCGGTCGCCCATCAGCGCGGGCACGTAGCTGCCGAACCCCGCCCAAGGCTCGATGCGACGCGGTCCTGCCACCAGCAGGTGAAGGTGCGGATCGTTGCTGCGTGCGGCATGGCCGGGAACGTGCTGGACGAGCAGCACTGCGACAGCGTGATCGCGCGCGAACTCGACCGCGATCTGCCGACCGAGTTCCCACTGCCGATGCAGCCGGTCCGGACGCCAGGTGAGCGTCACATAGGTGAGCAGCGCCTTGCCGTCGGCCGGGTGCTCGGCATCTACGGCCTCGAACAGCGAGCGGGGGTCCCCCAGCCTGTCATCGGCCCAGTGCGGCAAGATCACCTCGGCACGGTGCGCAACCAGCGTCCAGTCGTCGGAGCTCGCACCTACGACGGGATTGATCTTGCTGCGCGCAAATGCCGCGGCGCTGTTGGCGCCGTTCTGGTGGAGCGGGCGCAAGGTGCCGGCCATGCACCGCAGACCCTCCTGCCCGGCCGGAAGGCCGAGCAGGTTGAGATGAGTGTGCGGATTGGCGGGGTCACGCACATGCCCCTCGTTGATGAGCACTGGCCTTGCGATCACCGGACCTCTCCTGGCACAGGCATGAGGCTGGCGAGTTCACCGCCTGCCCGGATGATCCCGGCGGTTCGCTGCGCCATGGTCTGGTAGGGCGGGACCAGCTCAAGAACGAAGCCTTCGTTGCTGACCGAGACCATCGGACCGAACGCCGGCGGCACTAGCCAAAGCGCGCCGTCACGCGACACCCACGGCTCCAGTTCGTTCATCGACCACGGATCGGCGCCGGGCAGGAGCCCGAGCGACAGATCGACCGAAGACCGAACGATATCCTCGTCGACTGTGGCGACACGGACGAGGACGACGTCATAGCGCTGCTCTGCCGCCAGGCTGGCGACGGCGTTGCGGAAGAGCGGGCTGGGCGTGGTCGTCACGGTGAGCACCGCGCCGCGCTCCTCGACATAGATTGTCGCATCGGGCAGTGCAGCTTCCAGCGTGCAGGCGTAGCTATCGCTGATGTCGAGCGCGTTCAGCAGATAGCCGAGCACGGCCGACTCCAGATCGAACGTCGGCAGGATGATGGTGGACATGTAGGAACCTTGAGACTTGATGGTCCGGTGCCGGTCGGCGCGGGACAAGCCCTTCTTTGCGATTTCACCTCGCTTCAGAGCTCAAGCTCTTCCCCCTCAGCCATTCCCCTTCGATAAACGCGGCCGTGCACGCCGCGCTGCCGCTCGCTGCCGCGGTGCGGCACCGGTGCGATCGACAGACACGCACCGACCTTCCGGCCGGCGAGCTCGGCACGCACGCTCGCGCACGACCCATCGTGCAACCGCCTGCCACGCGCAGCGATCGATGTGATGGGCGCTGTCCCAGACCGTGATGGGGCGCGTCGCACCGGCGACGTCGAGGTGGCAGTTTTCGGTCACATGCATGACCACCGCCAGTGTCGCGGAATTCATTGGCCTGGCGGCAATCCACTGGCCGATCACCGCTGCGGCTACCAGCAGCAGGGCCGCCGGCGCCGCCCATGATCGGTATCCTAGCCATCGCATCTTGCTTCTCCCGACAACTTGTCAGGAGCCCATCCCCCTACCCTCCGGCTGCAATGCCGCCCCGACGGGGCATCCAGCAGGCGTGTCAGCGACCCTTGGAAGAATGTTTCGACAGTGCCGCCAGAGCCTCAAGCGACCCGACGTCGCCCTGTTCCTCGGCCGCCCGGCGCCGCGCCTCGATGCGGCCTGGGTCATCGGGCCGGGCTTTCCGGCTGGGCGACAATCGCTCCCGCGCCTGCTTACGCCAATATCCTACGCTGTCGGCGATGACCCGGCGGATGTCGGGATCGCTACCGGCAGCGCGCAAGGCCGCGAACAGGCGCGCGTCCCATCCTGCGGCCGTCAGGATCTTTGCGATGTGCGGATCACCCGTGCCGAGCCCTTTCAGCACGGCTTGTGGCAAGGCCTTACTGCGGCCGGTGGTCAACGTCGTGCGCAATTGCTCGCGCATCGTCATCCATCGCTCGGCATAGAGGCGCTGGAGTTGTTCGGCATCCAGCATTGCCGCTCGCCTCAGCACTTCAACATCGTCAGGTACTGCCTGGTCGACCACGAGAACGAAGCAACGACCCCGTCCCGTCTCATCATCAATGATGACGCGGCGCAGTGGCAGGAACGACAACGCGCACAGATCGGCACTGACCGACTGAATGTCGGCGACTGAGGGATGCGGGGGTTGGCTTTCCGTCGCGTCGATGATGACCTCACCCGTCACGCCACCAGCCGTCGTTCGATCATGACCACGCCGACTTGTATCTGCGTTGCCATGCCTGCCCGCTCCCAATGCATGATCGGCACGCAAGATCGCATTGCGGGACCGTGCGCTGCTCAGTGCGGGCACACCACGCAGCGCGCCTGCGGCCGCCAGTAACCCGACCGCTGTCAGCGACGTCGGTCCACTTTCATCCTTGCTCCTGATCCGGGCCGCCAGAGCCAACAGCGAGGACCGGCTGAAAGGCTTGAGCGAGTGCTGCACCACATGATCCGGCAAGATTGGGTTGTCCAGTGGTGCCCCAAGGATGGCGGTAGCGCCGGATACCGGTGCCTCCGGCACCAGGTTTGGCCGAGGCGCCCCTGTATCCACCGGCTGCGCTGCCGCGTCAGCGTCCGTCTGCTCGGTCGCAGAGTTGGCGCGTGCGCCGGCAAGCGAACGGACCGATTCGGCAACGGCAACAGGACGAGACTGCTGCAAGGCCGTAGTGGATGAAGCAGGCCCGACCGCCTGCTTGCCTTCGCCTGGCGGATTGGGGACTTGCGCGGCGACGGGCAACCACTCGGTTGGCCGGTCGCCGTGCAGGGGCGCGCCGGCGGTCTGACGATCATCGTCGCCTGGACTCATTGGCTTTACCGGTGCAATGCTGCTTTCGGGCGGAGGTGCTGTCGAGAAGACCGTAGCTGCCACAGGGGTAGCGCTGAGGAGCGAGGGCACCTTGATGCGACCCGAAGCAACCGTCGCTGGTGCGGCCACGTTGGCGACCTCGGATACTGGCGAGTCCTGTACGGCACCAACCCGACTGGTCCGATGGCTTGGTCGATCAGCGCCCGCTCCGCCGCTTTGCATGGTGATCGCGGCGCGCTTCGCGGCGTTCCGTTCGCTTGCGGCAAGCCTAGCCTCGTGCGCGCGTAGTGCTGCCACGAACGTCGGGTGATCGCGAAAGCGCCGGTACGAATTTGCGACCGCAACGATCTCCCGGCCCTCGCCAGGCCGACGTGCTTCTATCAAAGCCGCGATACCGTACCGCCCCATGTACGCGATCGGCCGCTGTACGCTTCGCTGCTGATGCGCCGCCATGCTCGCCAGCGCTGCATCGACGCGAGCCGCGTGCCGCGGATCGCGTAGCACCGCCATATCGAGCGGGCCGGCGCCCGTGACCACTGTCTTGCCACCCTGCTGAACAAGATGAACAAGCGGCCAGCCGGACCGCACCGCTTCCTCCTGTGCACTGGACGACATATAATCGAGCAGCGCGTCCAAGTGGCGGGGGCCTGACAGAGGGTCGGGATAGCGGGCGAGCGGCAGGACAGAGCCAGCGCGCCAGACGGCCCCGGCCCGTCGCTTCGCGATCTCGTCGATCGCCTGGGCTTGGGCATCGTGGAGGTCATGCTCGGCCCGAATGACTCGCTGACGATATCTCTCGACCTCATCCGTCCAGGGTTCGAGCGCTTCGGCGATTTCGGAAAGGTGCCGAGCGGCCATCTGGTGGCGTGCGCGAACGAAGCGCTCGTTGCGCAGATCGTCTCGGCGCGCCTGGCCCGTTTCGATGGCCGCGATGATCTGCGCGGTTCCAGCCAGGAGGCGCCGCGCCGCCGACTCCGCTTCTGCGCGTTCGAGGTCGATCCGATCGAGCGCCGCACGCCCATCCAACACCTCATCCGACAAGGCACGGCAGCGATCTCGTAGCCGCAGCAACACAGCGTCGCTGCCGCTGCTCGGCAAGCTGTCATGGTCGAGACTTGCCTGAATTCGCTGGATGAGGTTGCCATGCTCGTACGCGCGCGTCGATTGCTCGCGTTCGCGCCTTCGGTGTGAGGCGCTCCACGACGAGAACGCATTCTCCCGATCGACAGCGACGTGCACGCCCGCAGCCACCAGCCGTGCGGCAGCCGTTCCGAGATGCTTCTCCGGTGTCTTGTCGATCCCCATCTCCAGGTACGTCCGGGGATCGTAGCGGCGCTGGCGGCCGCGCGTCGCAAGCCGCGCATTGACATGCACGGCGTGGCGCGCGCGCAGCGTCTTCATGTCGGCCTTTGCGGCCTGCAGATGGTGCAGCCGGGCGCGCTCTTCGGCACTGACGGCGCCCAGCAGGAGCGCGATCTCACCGGGACGGAGCTTGGCGGGCTGGCCGTGCGCCGGACCAAACCGCCACCGACCGTCCTGTTCTTGCGTACAGCGGCCTGGATACCAGATCATGTGAAGGTGCAAATTTCGGCAATCGTTGCTCGCATCCGGCGCGTGCACCACGATGGTGTAGCGTACCCCAATCACGTCCAGATCCCCCGCCAGCCCCGCAACGATCGCCGCAGCGTCCGCGGCGTCACACTCGGCCGGCAACTCGGCGGCGAACTGCGCCTGTGTGCGTCCACCCCGAAGCCGAGGATAGTGGATCAGGCGATCGCGTCGGGTGGCGCCGTACCGCTCCCCGAGGGCAATCGCCCATTCTATCGACGCCTCGTCTTCCAGCTTGATGACACTGCGCTGGCGAGGCCTTCGCTTCCGCTCCTCCTGCACTTGCATGGCGGCAGCAAGGCGCTCTGCGACGATCTGGCTGGCGACGCTTGCCACCGCTTCCGGCATGGTCGGATTGGAGGCGATTGCCTGCCAGTCGTCGACGGTACCGCGCTGGTGGAAGAGCTCGACCCGCTGCATGCCCGGTGATCTCTCCGCCGCCCAGGCTTGCTGCCAGAACGCTTCGCGCTCGCGGGCAACGTCGCTGATATTCGACCTCACCAGCACCGCGCGAGAAGGCCCATGCACGCTGGCACCGCGCTCTTGTTCCGGCACCTTGGGTGCCTCCAGATAGCGGTCGAACGCTGCCGCTCGGTCGTCGCGCCGCGGTTCGTCGCTGACGTAACGCTCGAACCTGACAGCCGGATCGGGCGCGCTACCTGACGCACCCCGTTTACCCGCCGCAGCGCGGCGGTCCGGCATCGCGGAACGCGCGTCTTTGCTCAGCCAGGTGCCCGCGAAATGGTAGCTGGTGGCCCCCGTGGCACTGCGCGGCCGGCCGTCCAGCGGCGCGGGTATCCGCAAGTCGATCGGCTCGCGCCAGCGATTTCGTACGAGTGTGCGTGTTCGGCCCGAGCTCTCCTCCGGTCGGACCGCGCGACCGAACCGGATCGTACCCGTCAGCTCCTCTTCCTCCAGCCGCGCCCGGAAGCGCCGAAGCGCTGCGCTGGCATGCACGAGGTCGGACGGGACAGGCACGAGCATCGGGCTCCGGAGGATGGCGATGGCAACGATTCTGGTCCGGAAACGACGAACTGGGAAGCCCCCCGACGTGCATCTCGAGCCTGCCTTTCACTACCTTCCGGAGGCAATGCCGAAGGACCCCACCCCGGCCTCTCGGGGTGGACCGGACGAAGCGTCATGCAGGCTCGCTCGACGCATGGCGCAGCGAGGTTGCCGCCCTCCCCCCTTTGCGACCGCCAAGTGGATCGGCCTGCCGATACCAGTTTGCACTATTGCGCAACTTTTCCCTTCTGCTGCCTTCCGACGCGTCCGCGCACACGTGCGGACGCCCGCCTGTGCCTGCAGGCGCACGTGTGCGCGCTCCTTGTGCACGTGTACGTCCGCGGGCGCGCACGCGACCCATCCAGATTCCAGGTTACCCATCTCGCCGCCGCGCGGGCGGGCCACGCTTCGACATCGGATCTCCGATGGTCGGGGCCGCTCGGGAGTGTGGTGACATGGATAACGCAGGACACGGCTTCGCACCCGAAGTGCGTCACGCACTGGCGGCTTTGATGGCGCGCATCGGCCAGCAGGCAAGCGACGATCCGCGCTCGGTCGTGCGGGCCGCCGAGCTGTTCGAGGGCACGCGCCGCGGCGACGAGCTGCACCGTCTGCTGCTCGATCTCGTGCCCGCAGATATCGATCCTGGTCAGTGGCATGACTGGCTGGATGGCGGAGCTGCAGTGCACGTGCCCCCCCGGCTGGTCGACCCCGATCAGGGGCGCAAGCCGGGCGCACGCGGCGCGCATGCCTCGGCGGCACGGCGACGGGAGGAGGCAGCACGCGCGCTGGCGCTGCTCGAGGACAAGGTCGCGCACGCTCGTGCCCTGCTCGCCGACGCGGAGGTCGCGGAGCAGGCAGCAGCCAGCCACCTGCGGCAGGTCGTCGCCCACCGCGTCCTGACCGACATCAGCCGGCAGCTCGCAGGCGCCTTCAGCATGGGACCGGCCTGGACGGTGATGCGGGCGGTAAGTGGCTACATTCGCGATGATCATGCCTTAGGTGAGGGCATGGACGAGCAAGCTCGTGCGCATGTGCAATCGCTGCTCGATACCGCTTCCAAGGACAGCACGGAAATGCTCGACCTGCTCGACCTTCATGCCGGCGACACGCTGCTCGAGTTGCGTCTGCGCGCTGCAGTCCTAAGCGTCCTGCGCAAACATCATGAGCCGGTGAAGCAGGAGCTTTCCGAGCGAAATTACGACCACAGGAAGTTAAGCCCCGCGGCCCGGCGCGTTCACCGCAAGACGGCAGAGCGCAAGGCCGCGATCCGGCCGAGCCCCGGCATCGTGAGCGATCGGCATGACGTACTTGGCGGCTTTCCGCTGCGCCACCAAGACGACAAGGAAGAGCAGACGTTAGACGTGTTCCAAGCAGCCGCTGCAGCCGAGGAGGAGCCCTTCTGATCTTCGTCGCCGACACGTGGGCAGTATGAGGCCAGGGTCCGGTACGAGTCAGGGGCATAAGGGGGGGATTGCTGCTCGCAGCGATCCATTCCAGGCTCGACCGGGTCATCCGTCCAGGAGATTACACCTGTGCCCCGTCATCCCAAAACTGCTCGTCTCGACAGCGCATGGCGGGTGCCCGGACATGGGCTGCGGGACATTCTCAATCTCCTGGACACCCCCGCTGCCCGGGCAGCGATCCTCGACACCGCACCGGCAATGGTGACCGGCATCCTGACCGGTCAAAGCGGTGCACCCGCTCGGTTCCACGTCGCGCTTGACCGACTGCATGGCACCGGCGACGACAAGACGGGGATCGTACAGTTGCTCGACGGCTCGCTGGATGATCCGGCCGCGCTCTGCGATGCCACGCTGCTGGGCGACCTCATCATTCCCGAAGGCTATGAGCCGACGCCCGAGCTCGGCGATTGGGTGAGCTCAAATTTGCCGCCCAGCCTTGCCACTGATCTGGGCATTGACCCGGTCGAGCATGCCGCATCGCTCCGGATGCTGCGCGGATCGGATCGGGAAAGCTGGTCGCTGCTGGTGGGCGGGCGCCTGGGCACGGCGGCCTGTCTGGACAGATCCTTTCATGGGTGCTCGGTCGAGGCAAGCGACCGGATCATCCGTACGCAGGCGCTGCTCTTCTACGTGATCGCCACCAGGATGCGCGCCGCGCTGATCCGACGCTGGACGACCCGCCCGATGACCGAAGCCATCCGCTATGAAATGGACTGGCAGTATCGCGGTCGTATGATGATGACCGCGTTGGTGGCGCCCGCGCGGCAGATTGAGGCGGTCTGGAACGAGGCAGTCGCTCGCCCCGAGCACGACCGATTGGCCGGATCGTTTCTCGCCAATCCCAACCTGATCGGGCTTGCCGAAGCGGTGCAGCGGCGCGTGCCACTCCTGGCCGGGCGCCGCGCGTTCCCCGACGCCGCGCGGTTGATGCAGCAGCATCTCGCATCGCCGCTGCGAACGCTCGCGGCCGTGACGCCGGAGCAGACACGGGACGCCGGGCTTGGCATGCAGGACTTCGTGGAAGCGCGGCTTGGTGTCCCGGCGCCACACGCGACCGTGATCCTGGCCGCCGCGCTGCTGAGTGCGCCGCGCCATATCGATGCTACGATCGAAGCGGCGCGTGCGCGCGTGCCTCTGCCCGCCGTCCCGGATCCGATCCGCGACCATAAGCCAGGTCGGCGAGCACTAACCCGGACCACCCAGTTGCTGCGGCTGCAGGGTCGGACTGATCGTCATGCCCAATCCTATGGGAACGGCGATGTCGACGATGCCGCCGGGCGCAAGATGGTGAGGAAAGCCCTCGACGGATTTGCGCACCGGCACCCTGCCCACGCCATCCATGCCCTCAGGATAGACCCTGCCTGGTGGACAGGTCGCTAGATCGCAGACTTCAGGACGTACTGGCGACACTGACATCTCTCGAGCCGCAGATGACGGGTCGACGGCGGTATCGACATCAATCCGTTCGATCGTCGGGGCTGCCCCAGCGTCCACTCGGCGGTGACAGGAAGCCGGTTTCATTTTTGACGTATCCAAACGCGACTCGGCAACCGGACGCCATCAGTCACGATGGCTTCTGACGTCGGTACCCTCAGCCACCATCAAGGCATCGAAGCCAAAATAATACGCCGAGCCCATGATCAGAGCGGCGGCGCGGACGAACTGATCCTCGCTCATGGCAAACTGATCCGCTCTATCGTTTGGATCAGAAGCCACGTCTGCACATCTCGTCAAAACATGACAACGAGATGGAAGGACATGCCAATGCCGAAGAAGAGCAGCAGGGAGATCACCGTCGCCGACGCCCCCCGGTCCTTGACCCGGACGATGGCGGGCGGCGGTGAACTCGTCCAGGTCGATGCGGTTTTCCACGTGCCGGCGGTGCATCCCGCCGGATCGGGGCCGTGGAGCGAGGAGGCGGACAAGATCAGCTGGACCGACATGCCCACCGGCTACGGCTGCATCATGCGCCGTTCGCCGCTCGGCAAGCATCTCGCCGGATACGTGTCGGTCCCGCCCGGTCATCCGTTGTTCGGTCGCGGCACCGGTTCCCTCGATGATCTCCTCATCGGCGTGCACGGCGGCATCGACTACGCCGCCGCCTGTCGCGCCTCCGAACCGGAAGAGGTGTCGATCTGCCATCCGTCCGGCCGGGAGGAGCGAGAACGCATCGTATCGCGATCGTCCCGGCAGACGGTGTACGAGAACGAGGCTGCAAAGGCCCATGCCGATGCATGGTGGTTCGGCTTCTCCTGCAATCAGATCGGCGATGTTCTGCCGGAAGCGAGCTACGGCCACCAGAAGAGACAGGAGCGGCTCATCGGTGGCACGGATCCCGTCTACAGGACCGAAACCTACGTCTACCGCGAATGCGTCCGCCTCGCCGCCCAGCTGAAGGCCATCGAGGAAGGACGCGATCCGCGCGATGCGGATCCCGGCCCGTCGGCGTCCAGCCACGATCCCTACCGGACGAGAGGGTGAGGATCATGGACATCGATCCCGAACTGCCGTGGGGGCACTGGCATCGCATCGAAGGCAGATCGACCGGCTCGGTCTTCGTCGACGACGCGACGGGTGAGACGTGGCCATCGCTGCGTTCCGCACTATGGTGCGGCCGCCTCGGCATGCCCACCCAAAACGGCGAGCCGCCGGCTGAAGTGCTCGAACTCGTCCACGCCGTGCTCGCCGCTACGTGCGGCTCCCCGCTGGCGCATTTCTGATCTCCCCGTAGGAGCGCTTGCGGTAGGAATGCCGCCCATGTTGCCAGCATAACGCCTGACGTCAGCAACAGCCGGCTCCGGCCCCATATCCGCGCAGGACGTTCAGCGAAAAATGCTCCTTAGGCGTGAAATAGGTGACGCCGGCGCGAGGCTCGATCGTCCCGTATGGAAGGGCCAGCGAACCTTTTTGCCCGATCCATCCCCCCAGCCGGAAACCTGCGCCCCAGTTGTTGCCAAGGTCCCATGTGGCCTGGGTCCCGACATAGGTATTGAAGATGCCGGACCGGTGAAATGCACCATTGCGCACGCGCACGTCGAGATAGACCGGCGCCGCAAGAAAAGTGATGCGGGCCTTTGCGATTTCGAGATCGGGTTGATAGACGAAGAAGGGCGTGAAGAATTTCACGACCGTGTCGGGGTTCGTGCTCCGCTCTGATATGTTCGGAATGACGACGTGGAACAAGCCTTCCGGCAGTTTCGCATAGTTCGGAATGCCGGTCGAGAAACCCGGTTGTGTTACCGAGTCCGCGTGGGCCACGGTGCTGACGCTGCTCGCCGCGACGATCGCGGACGCGGTCAAAACTGCACGCTTCACCGCGCGCGACGTCCTGTGCCACATGCTATCCTCCCATCAGATTTTGTTTGATTTCTCGTGCCAACGATTTTGCGCTGGCGGTGTCACTCGGACCGGTGATCAGTTACCCGGGCCAACCCCATGCGGTCGGCCGCCTACACCATCTTCAGGTCGCGATCCCT
>JAAIGE0101613890.1_pt1 | contig 12559 bp, 13 predicted proteins | sample 6487951 | NCBI WGS metagenome assembly JAAIGE01 (sample SAMN13974128, study PRJNA590717) | phyllosphere metagenome | biome: tomato field; feature: multiple bacterial spot infested tomato fields; material: tomato leaves; isolation source: leaves from tomato fields | host: Solanum lycopersicum ... | reverse complement strand
GCTGGATTTGGTCACCTCGACCGTGCCTGCGCGGCCGTTTGGCAGCACCTTGATGCGCAGCACCACGCGTCCTTCCCAGCTGCGTCGCAAGGCCAGCCCCGGATATTCGGGTGGCGGGTTGCCCAGGCTGGCGAGCCCGGAGACCGCTGCGCTTTCCTTCACAGGCGCTGCCGGAGCGGGTGGCGCAGGTGCCGGCGCCGGTGGTGCTAGAGGCGCGGGGGCGGCTACCGGTTTGGGCGGCGCAGGCGGCGTCGGCTTTTTCACAGGTTCAGGTTTCTTGACCGGCTTGGGCTTCTCGACCTTCGGCTTTTCGATGGGCTTGGGCGGTGGCTCGACTGCGTCCGGGTCCTCGACCGGCTGCTCCGGTTCTGGCGGTGGCGGCGGGGGAGGCGGCGGAGGTGGAGGTTCAGGCGGCGGCGGTGGCTCCGGGGTTGGAGGCGTCGGGCTGGTCAGTTCAATGGTCATTTCCGGAACTTGTGGCGGAACTTCGGGCACTTCCGGTTCGGCCGTCTGCATGTACCACCACACGGCGCCGTGAATAAGTACCGAGGCTGCAATCAACACGAAGACGTGCGATTTTTTCAGGCCGCCAGGTCGCGAAGTATTGGCCTTGAAGGGGATACTCTGCCACACCGTCGGACTTTCCTCCGGCGGTGGAACAGGGACCGCTTTCATGATTACCGCATCATTCATTAACGCTCCCTCGGGTAGTTGAAGGGCAATAAAAGTCCGTTCAAACATTGGCGAATGTTCGAATGATGGAGACCTGCACATTCGTTGAGGCGCACGACACCGCCGAGCCTGAAAGAGGCACAGACTCAATACGGTAAAGCGCATGTTCAATCAGGGCGATGGCATTGCAAATCCTTGCTTATTAGTTGTGTCCACCACGAGCAAACTTGTTGCTTGATAACAATTTCACTTTGCAACCGCTGTGCCAGAAATGGCCAGTGATATGCCTGTATGCAGCGTTCCAGAGCGGATGTCGCATTCCTGTACTTTTTTTTCGATTGAACGCCGTTTCAGTTGAAGTGCCCTTCAAATGAATAGGGCTCGTCTTGATTCAAGAGGCGTAGTACACCCCTCTGAGCAGTCAGACGAATTGAAAAATACATGACCATTCGGTCATAAAATCACATGCACCAATACCGCAAGGTTTGGTTCAAGTTGGTGCGTTAGTTGATCAGGTTTTCACGGTAGATGCTCCGGCGGTAAAGAGATTGCAGGTCGAGTTAAATATAAAGCTCAGCAATGGACTGAGTAGTGGCTAGATGATGTTAATCAAAATAAATTGTCGGACGATAAGTGAGTTACTGAGAAGTTTCCGTAGTGAGTTAGTAACAAGCACACAGCATTCCGCGAGCCCTTGCCAATAAGGCAGGACAAGGTTGTTCGATTATTCAATCAAGGCTGATGCCCTGTGTTTTGATCAGTCGGAAGGGTATGTCGGTGTAGTCAGACATGAAGCCGTAACAGATGGCGGGCCCATTGCGGGCGCAACCCTTTCAAGCGGCAATGGAGATTGCAGTGGTCTGGCATCAACGGGATGTGGCATGGGTAGACTCCTTTCCTGGCAAGGCGCACGACTTGTGGTCTGGCGCTGCACTGTTAATGGACGACTCTGCGTCCGAAAACTGCACATTGGTGCGTGTGGGCACCTCCTTTGTGCAGTGCATGCCACTGGTTCATGGCACGGCCGTTCCACTTGGAAGATCTGTGCCAATTGTGTCTTTTTGTATCATGAAGATTACAAACGGCAGCAAATGCCCTGTCCAGACGCACTCGTCATCTGGATCGAACCCTTGGCGTTCAGGCACGTCCACTTTCTTTGGCAAGACAAAAGAGGTGGCCGACATGACAACCGATTTCATCCTGACGAACGAAGTGCCTAAAGAAGATCCTGCCAGCCCGCAGTTGGGTCAGTACGACCGCGAAGCCGATCCGGTGTTGAACATGAACGCCAACAGGCCGGGAGCAGGCCCTGCGAAGGGAGATGAGATGCTGGAGCGCACTGAAGACGAGGAAGCCTACGAGGATGACGAGCCGGAAGTGTATTCGGATGACCCGGATATCGTGGCGGATGAGGGCGGGGGTGTGTTGCCCGGCTGATAGAAGCGGTACAGCTCAAGCGCCCCTTACAGAGACCTTGAGCTGGTTGCTTTGAAAGCGGGAGTTACCAGAACGCGGCGGGTGCAGTGAGTGCCTTGCTGAACACCTCGATGGTGCGTTCGACATCGACTTGCGTGGTATAGCGACCGAGGCTGACGCGTACGCTGGCCAGCGCCTTGTTGGTATCGAGCCCCAGCGCAAGCAGCACGTGCGATGGTGCGTTGCTCGCCGAGTTGCAGGCCGAGGTCGAGGACAGCGCCAGAGCATGTGTGAGCTGAGCACTGGTGAACCCGTTTCGTGTGATGCACAGGTTCAGGGTGTGCGGGATGCGTTGTTCAGGGCAGCCGTTAAGTTGCACGTCCGGCAGCGCCAGCAGCCCTTCACGCAGATGACTGCTCAGCTCCGTGATACGACGGTTTTCCGCATCAGCCTTGTTGATCGCCAGCGCAAAGGCTTCACCCATACCGACGATCTGATGCGTCGCCAGTGTGCCGGAACGAAAGCCGCCTTCATGTCCACCGCCATGAATCTGCGCCTGCAGCAATGCATGAGCGCGCGGACCTATGTACAGCGCACCGATGCCTTTCGGACCGTATGCCTTGTGAGCCGAGAACGACATCAGATCGACTGCCAGACTTGCCAGATCCACCTTCACTTTCCCGACGGCTTGAGCCGCGTCGACGTGAAACAGCGCCCCATGTTCGCGCACCAGCATGCCGATGCTGGCGATATCCGTCAGCGTGCCCAGCTCGTTGTTCACCAGCATCAGTGACACCAGCAACGTGTCTTCACGCAATGCCGCCTGCACGGCCTGTGGCTGGATCAGCCCATTGGCGTCCGGCTGCAACCAGGTCACCGCAAAGCCTTGGCGCTCCAGCGTTTTCACCGTATCGATGACGGCCTTGTGCTCCAGAGCGCTGGTGATGATATGGCGACGTTGCGCCGTACTGTCATGGGCAATGCCCTTGATTGCCAGGTTATTGGACTCGGTCGCGCCAGAGGTCCAGATCACCGTCTCGGCAGGCGCACCCACTGCGTCCGCCACCTGACGGCGCGCCTGCTCGACTGCCTGCCGCGCCACCTGCCCGTAACCATGCCCGCTGGACGCCGGATTACCGAAATGCCCTTCGCGCCCCAGACAGGCAACCATGGCTTCAATGACCTGCTCATCGACAGGCGTGGTGGCGGCGTAATCTAGGTAAAGGGCGGTCGTGGTCATGGGCAATTCGCTTGGTTATCGGGTCAAGGTTGATGGTGAAAAGATTACCGACGCCGACGCGAAAAAATTTTGATATTTGAGCAGATTGACTGGCTATCAATGAAAAATATTTCTGCTTCAGGGGTGTTCTGGTGAATAAAATTTTACACCTCCGTTGGCAGGGGGTAGTTTTATGCCAATAGTTGCGCAAGTACCGGTTGCACGGCGCCGTTCAGGATGCGTCGCGTCCGATACAGAGCCCGAACCACAAACACGGAACACGCCCATGGACAAGTTCGACCGCGCCATCCTCGACAGCCTGCAAACCGACTGCACCCGCTCGGTCGCAGACATCGCCGAGCGTATTGGCCTGGGCAGCACCGCCTGCTGGCGACGCATCCAGAAACTTGAAGAAACCGGCATCATCGACCGCCGCGTAGCCCTGCTGAACCCGCAGCGCCTGAATGTCTCCGTCAGTGTCTTCGCCGCCATCCGCACCAACCAGCACAACGCCGCCTGGCTCGAACAGTTCCACAACGCCGTTGGCGACTTGCCCGAAGTCGTCGAGTGCTACCGCATGGCTGGCGACACCGACTATCTGCTGCGCATCGTCGTGACCGACATCGCGGGCTACGACGCGGTGTACAAACAATTGATCAGTATTCCCGGTATCACCGACGTCAGTTCCAGTTTTGCCATGGAGCAGATCAAATTCACCACAGGGCTACCGTTGCGGTATGCGTCGTTTGGTGCCTAAAACCTAATGTGTGCAGCCGGTCTTCACCGTCGCTTCACACGGGCCTTGACCTCCACCTAGGTAGAGGTTTCACACTGCCGACTCCTTCAACATGGAGTTGACCCTATGCCAGTATCCCTCGACGCCGAAAACGCCGCGTTCACGCTCTGCAATCCACAGGGCCTGTGCAACCCTCGAGTAAACGCGTATTCCCACGTCGCATCAGTCAATGCCGGTGCCCGAATGCTGTTTGTTGCCGGGCAGGGCGGCGAAGATCAGCAAGGACGGTTGTCTGCCGACTTCACCGAGCAGGCCATCCAGGCCCTGGCCAATGTTGAAACCGCACTGCAATCCCAGGGCGCAAGCCTGGCTCAGGTGTTCAAGCTGACCCTGCTGATCGTCGACCACAACGAACAACGCCTGCACAGTTGGGTCGAGCAGGCGAACCGGGTGTGGGGTACAGGGCGCCATCCGGCTTGCACCCTCATTCCGGTGCCACGCCTGGCGATGGACAACATGCTGATCGAGATCGAAGCGATCGCAACAGCCTGACCGAACGCAGCCGTTGGCGCAGATGAACGGCCGATGCCGGGAACGACCCGCCACGCCTGAACGTCTGACCTGTATCGACTCACTTGAAGGTACAGCGCAATGGACAAGACAATCACCGTGGACCAACTGGCGACCACCGATCTTGGATCAATCAACGAGATCTGGCTCGGCGGCACTCACACCCAGTTATGCCTCTGGCGCGGCGAGCAGATCGTCACCCACGACATGCTCAGCGAAGGCACCCACGACCAGAACGCCCGACGCCTGTGCCTGCAACTGGTCAACCCTGACGATCAGGCCGCAGTGGCCAGCGTCGAGGCGATCGTGCGTGAGCGGCTGGAGGGGAGAGAGGGCGAGTTTTATCCGGCCGAGGATGTTGACACTTATCAGTGACTGGCTGCCTCCCAATGTTCTTGCTGCTGCGGGCCATCACAGCAGCAAGGAGGCAGGTCGCGTCACTTTACAGATCTCAATCCACGCTCTGTATTACGCGCCACTTCCAACGCCTCTAATCCATCACGCAAAAGTAGATGCGCCACCCTGTCGTGACCGAGCGATAGGTGGCGGACTGTGTGCAGGTTGGTCAACGGGTAGCACGAACCGGCACACCCGAAGGGCGGCCTGCACATGACCGCCATGACGTCTGTAGGAATTCAAAGTCTTCAGGGTTCCAGGCAGCACATGACACATCAAACAGTTATCCATCTTATTGTAATTATAATGTGTCAATTTGATATGACTCGCGCTGCTTGTCGATAAGCCCGTCTAAATAAATCTTCATCCCTCCTCATAAAAAACTGATGTCTGATTAATACGTTATTGGCCAGCCATGAATGATGGCCATTTCCAATAAGAGTGTTTTGCTATGCCTGATGGCTAATTAAGCAGTCTGCCTTTAAGTGGAGAAGTAAACGATGACGTATACCGTAAAACAATACGGCTGGATTCGTGACGTACCGGATCATCGAGATCATTTGTACGCTGCGCCCGTCGAGCAGTTGGCCGCGCTTCCACGTCATGTGGATCTGCGTCCCCATTGCCCCAATGTCTACGATCAGGGCCAGTTGGGCAGTTGTACCGCGAATGGTATTGCAGCTGCCATTCAGTTTGATCGCATGAAGCAGAAGCTTGTCCCTGCATTCACGCCATCCCGGTTATTCATTTATTACAACGAGCGTGTCATCGAGCACACGGTGGAGTCGGACAGCGGTGCAATGATCCGTCACGGTATCAAAAGCGTTGCCGAACAAGGCGACTGCGATGAAGCCGAATGGCCGTACGACATTACCAAATTTACCGTCAAGCCAACCAAATCCTGCTACGCCCACGCCAAGCGGTACAAGGCGGTTTCCTACCAGAAAGTCGCCCAGAACCTGAACCAGATGAAAGGGTGCCTGGCCGCTGGATATCCTTTCGTCATAGGTTTTGGCGTCTATGAAAGCCTCGAAAGCGATGAAGTCGCCAAGACGGGCATTGTCCCAATGCCAGCGCCCGACGAAAAATTGCTGGGCGGTCATTGCGTGCTCGCAGTGGGCTATGACGATGCAAAACAGGTCTTCATCATGCGCAACTCCTGGGGCACCAAATGGGGCATGCATGGCTATTTCACCATGCCGTACAGCTACCTGATGGACCCCAATCTGGCGTCGGATTTCTGGACGATCAGGATTGTCGCGGGCTAGTGCCGAGGCAAGGTGTGGTCAGCGACCACACCTTCAGGGAAGGTCTGTTATTTGGGGCTGGGGCCGAATCGATTGGCGTCGCGATGCCCCTCCAGGCAACTGAATATGATCGGGACGATCGGTACCAGCATCCACCAGCCACTGCGATCAGTGTCATGAAGCCTGCGAACGCCCACCGCAAGCCCTGGAAGGAAGACAGCGATGGAATAAAAGGTGGAGATCAACTGATCAGTGCCCAAAAGACCATCGAGAAAGCCGAGGACCACGGAGATCAGGAGGTTAGTCAAAAAAAACATCCAGAATTCTTTTCTGCGCGCTCTGCCGCTGAAAACGGCATATTTTCTCAAGACTTCAAAATACCAGAATGTCGATTCTGGAACGTCGGATGAAACTGCGCCGGGTGTCCATATGATATCTCTCGATGCATTGCAATGTGGGCAAGTATCCCCCTTCTCAGTCAGTTCCTTTGCGCAGTTGTGACAATAGACCATGTCATTCCTTATGAGGTTAAGTCCAGGTTCGGTGGTGTAATGGTTTAGTCTGCGATGAATGCGGTTTATTAGTACATGTTGCAGGCGTTGCAATGGCGCAACGGATAGAAGGCCATAGTCATTGTTTTTTGAAGGCTGTTTTTATGGATGATTTCCGTATCTCGATGGGATGCCGGAAATCCTGAGGCAAAAAAACAAAACTGCCAAGCTGGAATTGCCTCCGTTAACAACTATGTCGGCTCGGAAACAATTTGAATGGCGAACACGCTGTAAAGGTATCGGTGTTCAATTGGCTGCTTTGGCAGTTGGGCAGAAATTTGAACTAATACTATTTGGGAACGCGTCGCTGGGTCTGGACTCTCTGACTTTACTCAAACGCTGCCATCGCGTTCGATAACCAGAATCCGTGCCTCTCCGCGAGGATGTGCAACATGCTCACATCCAGCCCCTGCGAAAAACACGTCGCCAACCGCCAATGTCACGACGCGCTCGATGCCGGACTCGCGATAATGCATATCCACCGTTCCGTCGAGGACTGCGAAAACTTCCTCACCATCGTTGATATGCCATTTATACGGCTGGTCGGTCCAGTGGAGACGGACGGTGGTTCCACCCATGTTGGCTATGTCGTCAGCCCCCCAGGCTCGAGTGGCGGTAAAGTCTTTGCTACGAATAACTCTCATTGATCGCCGTTCTCGAACAGGTGTTTCCAACAATCTATCAGAACCCTTGACCCTCTACTGCCGTCCGCGAACGCCCACCTGAACGTCACGCCTCATTCCGAAGTCATAAACCTACTTCAGCCATGCCCCCAAGGTGCCTCATGAGTTTGATCCCCGAACTGAACAGCGACGCCAACGTGCTGATATGCGGAGCCAGCCGAGGCATTGGTCTGGCACTGTGCGCAGCCTTGCTTGCTCGCGATGACGTCGCTCAGGTGTGGGCCGTTGCGCGAGAAGCCAGCACCTCCACAGGGCTGGCAGAGCTTGCAGAGCAGTATGGCCAGCGCCTCAGGCGAGTCGACTGCGACGCGCGCAATGAACAAGCTCTCGAAGCGCTTGCAAGCCAGACGCTCGAAGGATGCGAACATCTGCACCTCGTCATCAGTGCGCTTGGCATTCTTCATCAGGACGGCGCGAAACCCGAAAAGGGCCTGGCACAACTGACGCTTGCGAGCCTGCAAGCGAGTTTCGCGACCAACACTTTTGCGCCAATCCTGCTGCTTAAACACCTGCTCCCATTATTGCGCAAACAACCATCTACCTTCGCCGCGCTTTCCGCGAGAGTCGGTTCCATTGGCGATAACCGACTGGGCGGCTGGTACAGCTACAGAGCCAGCAAAGCGGCACTCAACCAATTGCTGCACACCGCCAGTATCGAACTGAAACGCCTGAACCACGCCTCGACCGTGCTGGCCATACACCCAGGCACGACTGACACGGAGCTGTCTCAACCATTTCAGGCGAACGTACCTGAAGGACAACTCTTCGAGCCGGCTTTCTCGGCAGAGCGCATTATTGAAGTGGTAGGCGCGCATGGGCCGGCTGACAGTGGGACCTTTTGGGATTGGGACGATAAACCTATTGTGTGGTGACCTGGCCGACTGGTTTTGGAATAGACGCTACATGGTGTGTCATTCGAACGTGATGTCTATCACCGGACGGTCATGGTCCAGCAGGTATGCATGATGGCGGAGGTACAATTGTGAGAGCAGACCAGTATCGGGGGCCAGCCACACTCATCTCTCTATCGTCTTATGGAAAAACCATGACGCGCTTATTCAAATTGAACAGATAGGAAGCACATCCGGGGTCAGGCGTGCGTCACGCCGCAGTCTTTCGCCAATGCGTACGAAAGAAATGCTTGGAGCAGGTTCATAGGCGCTTCTAATGCCACGTTGATTCAATTGGCCAGCGAGTTTGCGACGGTCGAGCTTAAAACGTGCCCACCAAAAAGGGCCCGTCTGGGCCCTCTTTCGGGAGAGACTGCTTTACTTCTTCAGCCATCCCTCAACAACATCCGCACCGTGCTCCGCCTTCCATTCCTTCAAGGCCTTGTGATTTCCACCTTTGGTTTCGATCACTTCACCTGTCTTCGGATTTTTGTAGACCTTGAGCTCGCGTGGTTTGCGTGTGCCTTTAGGTTTGTCTGCCTTTTGACCACGAGTCGGTGTCTGTGGACCCAGCAGATTAATGATGTGCTTGAGGCTGAAACCGTAGTGCTCAAGGAGCTTGCGCAGCTTCGTTTCGAACTCGATTTCTTTCTTGAGCCCCTCATTGCCCTTCATCGTTTCCAGTGCCTGAAGCTGCTCGGCGAGGTGCTTTTCCAACTGGCGGTACTCTGCAAGCTTGGACATTATCTTTCCCTATAGATGATCGTGTGTGGTTATTACGATCGATTGGGTCGTTTACAAGTTCAGCCTATTTGTGAGCGTCAGGTGTTTCCTGGCGCGAACCGATTTCGTCCTGATTGTCCGAAACTCGCCTACAAAATGAGGTGCGGCTTACAAGCGATAGCAATGCGGGTGCCGTTCAGCACGACCCAGAGCATGCGAGTCTGGAGGACTGGCAGGCCGTGCATCGCACCAATCTGGATAGTGTGTTTCTTGGATGCAAGTACGCTATACGCGCCATGCGCCACACCGAGGCTGGTTCCATTATCAATATTTCTTCTCGCTCCGGACTGGTTGGTATTCCTGGCGCAGCGGCATACGCATCGTCCAAGGCCGCCGTTCGCAATCACACCAAGACGGTGGCGCGACAACTACCTTGAAAACGCCGACGGTTACAGTGTTGTTTAGGACTTTTCCTGCATCTTCAGCGCGGCGCACTTGGTAGCATCGGAGCTTTGCTTCACCATAAAAGGATTGTTATGGCTTTTGTTATCAGGGAGGGAGATCCTACAACCACTGGAGGTAAAGTGGTCAAGGGCTCCGCCAACACTACCATTGAGTATCAAAAAGCAGCACGTAACAGTGACCCCGTGTGGTGCCCAAAATGCAGTTCGATGGGGTTTATCGCCGAGGGCAACCCCACGGTCGTCGATGAGTTCGTAGCTATTGCTACACATGGACATGCTGTCCAGTGTGGTTGCCCCTTCGGTAGCAACCGTCTTATTTCCACTCAGACCAGCACAATGGCCGCAGAAGATGTGAGTGTCGCCATTGCTCCTGATTTTGCCGCCAAAGCCCAGGCTGCAACCCATATATGGGCTCAAGCTATCAGCGATGGATACTACAGAAGCGAATTCACGGTAGGCATTCCAACCAATAATTTAAGTGGTTACACCCCACCAAAGCTCTGCGTTTTCGCGAAGTCCTGCACAGTTCCGCCTGGCTCGATAGATGCGGGGAAGGGCAAAGAGCCGGCAGATAATTTTGGTAAGTTTGCGGTGCTTGGAGCTGTTGGTGCTCCGGCAAGTGTTGAGGCTGGCTCCGGAGGCATAACGTACCTCGGTCGGATCGCTGGTCAGCTTGGCATTGAGAGTTTTGGTAGGTGGGCCCTTCGAAGTGCTATGACTGCTGGTTCGGTCACTACTGGGTTAGTTCTCGCGTTCTTGCCTAGGGATATAGCTGACGGCAGTCTCTATACCGAAGAGCAACTGAGAGGTATGAGTGAGGCGGCGACGACGGTGCGCTTCCAATTCCGAAAAGACGAAAGGGGAGAAGTTCAGGTCTACGGGATTCACACCGCCCAGTCGTCAGGAATGGCGAGTGTCCCTGTTGTAAACGCTCAATGGAGCGCAAACAAGCAGCACATCGAAGCTCGTGTCGGCGGCATCACCATCATCTGGACTCCAAATGATGGCCCTGTAATTATTGCCCCAACACCGTATCCTGGTGCGTCAGACGAGCTTTCAAAAGTATTGGTACACCCAATAGCCGAGGATACTGATACCCAGATCGAGATTTATCCCGCTGAAAATGATGTAACCTGGCAGGACTGTATCTTGGTATTCCCGCCAAAGTCGGGCATCCCGCCGATCTACATTGTTTTTGCGAAGCCAGCGGTAAAGCCTTTGGAAGTTGGAGTATACAAGGATCTAAGCAGTAGAAGCGTGAACGACACGCTTGATATTGACCATGTCACCTCTCAGGCGGCGCTAAGAACATATATCGTTGATAATTTCGATAACGTAACGCCGGATGAGATTAAATACCTGCTATCTCAAGCTCCAAGTATCGCGATTCCGCAGTGGGTTCACAGAACATACAGCGAAACTTATGCAGGGCGAAATGTGAAGGCCAAGCAAAGGCTAGACGCCTCAAATCTGAAAGCAGCAGTTGATAGTAATTTTGACGCTATCAAGCGAGGGCTGCTCGAAGAGGGTTACGCCGAAGTTGATATTGAAAAGGCTCGCGAAGAACTGCATAATCTGCATAAAGAGCAGGGGTGGTACAAATGACCAATAAAGTTAATGAGTGCGTAAAAGGTATTGGCAAGAGCTATTCTCAATTGCTGGCGGAAGGCACTATTCCTGCAAAGAGTCTTCAGCGTTTATTTAAAAGTGATGATGAGCCATATTTATCCATTGAGAACGGTTTGAGTTTGAGTTTTTCTGAAGGGAAGATACTTCAGCACGTATATGTGACACTTCTTAAAACTGTAGATGGAACCAAAGAGTATAAAGGCCCTTTGCCTGAACCCTTGATCAAGCAAATCAACCAAAGTTGGGTGAGAGAACGTTTCGGCGCACCGGTAGACTCAAAGGAGCCAGTAACGCTTCCGGTGCTCGGCAAGAAGGGTGGTTGGGACGCGTACAATCTAGACGCGAAGATTTATGGATCAGTCCTGATGATCTTTCAATACACCGAGTCGCTGACCGTTAACGTCATTCATTTTAAGCGCAGATAGAAAGTTATGAGGTAGCTTTAAGCACTGGAACCTGCGACAGCCTGTGCATAAGCAGTCGCAGCGTCCGTTTCCGCCTGCCGGGCTTTGGCCGTGGGCATATACAGCGTGAAGGTATAGGGATGGTCGCTGTAGATCGCCAGAGACAACAAAGCCCGCTCAGGGCGGGCTTCGTGGGGGATTCGTAGACTGTTTGAGACAGGTCTAGACCAGGCGTCGTTTGAACTGGGCTGTCAGAGGCCCGGTTTATAAGGGTTACGCTGGCGGTGGTCTGGTTAGGCATACACGTAGGCATACAGGGCCCGCCGTGCTGGGTGTGCGCCAGGTTCGAAATGAGCTTGTATGCCCTAGCCTAGCACTGGTATCGATCCCTAATCATCCTGTCGAAATAAGTACCTTTCGAGCCAGCATCCATCAAGCCCTGATGGATGTTCGGCGGAACGTGGCAATAGTCGTAAGGACGTCCTCGCTTGAAAGTGATCCTCATCCTGCCTGTAGCGGGGTCATAGCCGACAGCTGTGATCGCTGATGAGTTGACTCGAACCATGTCCATAGCGCTTTCCTTACTCCTGATTGATGACATCTCGGTGCTGATACTAGTCGGTGTCTCTCTAGGGGGGGCCATTGAATCTGAGCAACAGGGTAGCCAAGCCGAAAGGCTGCTAGGGATCTGAGCTTTTTTCTCCAGTAATGGGCATGAAAACAGCGACATCGTTACCGTGTCTGTAATGATCCCCCTTTGTGTTGCTGATAGCGCATGCCTGGCGTCGGTCAACCGAGTCAACTCCGTCACCCTGTCAACTAACTTAAAAAATCCAGCCACTAGCACGAAGGCGCGGGTTCTTCGTCCCGTATCCTTGCGAAACACCCAGGGTCCCCGCCAACCTACCGGACGATGGGAAAAGTCAGGGGTGAACCGTCGTTCACCAGGTTCACCTGTT
>JAAIGE0101420929.1_pt1 | contig 12562 bp, 8 predicted proteins | sample 6487951 | NCBI WGS metagenome assembly JAAIGE01 (sample SAMN13974128, study PRJNA590717) | phyllosphere metagenome | biome: tomato field; feature: multiple bacterial spot infested tomato fields; material: tomato leaves; isolation source: leaves from tomato fields | host: Solanum lycopersicum ... | reverse complement strand
CTTAATACGTCAAATTCTTTCTTGAAGGTACCATCCGACAGTCTGGGCCGCATGAAGCCAATCGACTTGTCGTATACGTTTTTCCAGTTCTGCGAACGCTTCAGGTAGGTTTCATAGACCTCCTGACGATTCAGCTTCTTCGCAATCTGAGCAATGCACCAGTCGTCGTAAGCGTATTCAAGCGTATTGGAAACGGACGTCCCGTTCTTCTCCGCCGGAACGTATCCGGTTTCAATGTATTCCCCGATGCCTTCATACTCCCGGTGGTTAGAAGTGGCTATGCAGGCCTCCAGAGCCTGGTTCGCATCCCCGGTATAGACGCCTTTGATGATGGCGTCGGCCACGACCGAAACGCTGTGGTAACCACTCATGCACCAGTTCTCGTTGGCATAATGCGACCAGACGGGCAACATCTTCAGGGCACTCTGCTCATAATGTGCCATCATGGATTTCACCATGTCATTATTACGCGAAGGCTGAATGATATTAAAGTAGGGATGCAGGGCCCGGTAAGTATCCCAGAGCGAGAATGTGGTATAATTGACAAAATCCTTCGCCGTATGTACGCCCTGATCCAGACCCTTATACTGGCGATTGGCATCCATGTACTCCGTCGGATTAATGAAGGTGTGGTACATGGAGGTGTAGAAGTTAATCAGATTATCTTCCGACGTTTCTACCTGAATTTTATTCAATTCTTTATTCCAGGCCGTCTGAGCTTCGGTTTTTACGCGGTTAAAGTCCCAGTGCGGTATTTCTTCTTTCAGATTGGCCAGTGCATTCTCCTGACTTACCGGCGAGATCGCCATCTTGAGTTGCACCTGCTCGCCTTCGGCGGTGGCAAAATCGAAGTGCATCCGAATGCGTTTTCCGGCGATTTCCGGGAAGTTGTGATTCTGATCGAACTTCCGCCAGAAACCTTTATATACCTGATTTTTGTCCAGATTTTTCTGTCCGTACGATTTGAAGGGTTTCGAGAAGGATAACGCGAAATATTCCGTGCGGGTGCGAGCCCAGCCATTGGTCTGACGATACCCCGTCAGGAGCGAATCATTAATAACCCGAACGTAGGTCCAGACTACTTTATCATCGTAGTTATAAATACCGGAGGCCAGATCAAGAATAATGTGGGAATCGTTCGATTTCGGGAAGGTGTATCGGTGAAACCCGACCCGTTTAGACGCCGTTAACTCCGCCAGAATATGATCATCATCCAGCTTGACTTGGTAGTAACCGGCCTCGGCCACTTCATTTTTATGCGAGAAAGCCGAACGATAACCCGTCTTCGGGTCGGCCGCTACGCCGGGGTTCAACTGCAGTTTCCCCTGCGTGGGCATGATGAGAAAGTCCCCCAGATCCGAGTGTCCGGTTCCGCTGAAGTGGGTATGACTGAAGCCGACAATAGTTTTGTCCTCGTATTTATACCCCGCACAGTATTTATACACGTCGCCATTGTACCGGCCGTTCAGCTCATAGGAGATCGTGTCCGAATCCGGGCTTAACTGCACGGACCCAAAAGGCACGGTAGCCCCGGGAAAGGTATGCCCCATTTTCTCCGTGCCAATCAGAGGCTTCACATAAGGCACGAGGTTCTTTTGAGCGAACGTAACGAGTGCCGCGAACTGTAATCCCAGCGTAAAAATGATTCGCATCTGTTTTTTCTTAAAAATTAAAGTTTTTGAGGATTATTCACGGCTTCGGGGACTTATACATGCATCAAAAGGTCTGTTGCCCCATCCGTCTGGCTTGGGGTTAGCCAACTGATTTCTTACAAATTATAGCATTTAATACGTATTTAGAACTCTTGTAAGAGCAACATTTTTTATTCCTGTTACTTCGCAAATAACCTCTGAGCATAGACGAATGATCTACAAAAAAAGCCTCCTGCATTGGGTACAGAAGGCTTTTCAGCAATCAGGAAACCAGCTCTTTCACTGGTTCTGGTATTGCTTTTTCTGCCTGATTCAGCTTAGTAACTGAAGTAAGTAATCCCGAAACCCTGCTTGTCCTGCGAGCAGGGTTTCTTTTTATGATCGAGGAACAGGAGCCTGCTCTGAGATCAGTTTCTCTGCTTTTAGTTCTTTCCAGACCTCGGACGGAACTTTTGTTTTCATTGAAATGGCATTTTCAGCCGCCTGCCGGGCCGTCCGGGCTCCGGGAATCACCGCTGCCACTACCGACGGAGCCGCTGAAAAATGCAGAGCAACCGTCCGTAAATCGGTTCCGTGTTTTTTCGCGATTGCCGCAATTTTCTCCCGCTTTGCCTGATAGCCTTCGGGCATTTTCCCGCTGTAATCGTACCGATCCACTCCTGCCAGAAAACCAGCATTCAGCGGGGCCCCTACCACAATCGAAACGTCTTTTTTCTCGCAGGCCGGAAACAGACGATCCAGAGCATCCTGGTGGTGCATGAGGGAATACTGCGTGGCCGACAGGCAAATGTCCGGGTCGGCCACTTCGAGCGTTTTCAGAATGGGTTCAATGGTATTCACTCCCAATCCCCAACCTTTAATGAGGCCCTCTTCCCGCATTTTAGTTAACTCGGGCATGGCCCCTTTGGCGGCAATTTCGAACTGCTCAGTCCAGCGTTCTTTCAAATCCCCATTATCGGGCGATAAATCGTGAATAAACACTACGTCAATACTCTCCAGGCCCAGCCGCTGCAAACTGTCTTCTACCGAACGTCGAACTCCCGAAGCCGTGTAATCATAGGTATGCGTAAAGGGCGACGGATTTTGCCAGAGAGCCCTGGGGGGAGTTTTAGTGGCTTTCAGTAAGCGACCTACCTTGGTAGAAAGTACATACTCTTCCCGTTTCTGGTTTTTAAGAAAATGCCCAAAACGCCGTTCACTCAGACCCAGGCCGTACCAGGGTGAGGTATCAAAATAACGAACCCCTTCGGCCCATGCGGATTCCAGAGCCAGCTGAGCATTTTCGTCGGAAGTAGGTTTAAAACCGTTACCAATGGCAACTCCGCCCAATCCCGAATGGAAAGGCAGACGATAGTGTTTTTTGTTTGGATTTTCAGACATGTCCGTATCTGTAAAAGAAGTTTTAGTCCAGCGTGGAGCCATCCAGGGAGCCGTAGCGGAACAAACCGCCCCTTTGACCAAATTAGATAAAAAGTTTCGTCGGGTACCCATGGATTTCGTGGATTAGAACGGTGGATTAATCGTTTAAATCATTAAAAACAAGTATTCCATTACTGTGTTCCTGATCGGGTTCTGCCCCTATTCCGAGGCAGATGGTCTAAAAAAATTGTTTTTAGTACACTGTGCTTCATCAAGAGTTGCGTAAACATTCTACCTTAGACACCTGAGTTCTCTTAACATAAGCTATGTTTATGTTATCTTTCCCGTACACTTAACCAATAACCAATGCCCGGCAGTGATAGGCCTTCCAATCAAGACTCTTCCCCTGAACTAATGCAATTACAGCTTGCTTTGGAGGCTGCCGGAATGGGCACCTGGAGTTATGACTCCCAGAACCAGAAAATCTGGCTTAGTGTCATTGCTCAGTCGCTGATGGGTTATTCCAATGACGACCCCATTGCTTTGGCTGAATTTCTGAAACTCATTCACGCAGACGATCGGCAGCGACTGTCTGAAGCCCTCCTTGGGAGTGATACCCGCAGCCTTGACCTTGAATTCAGACTTCATACCCATCAGAGGCGGCGATTAAAGGGAAAAGCCATTCCGCAGGCGGCTCCTTTCGTTTGTACCGGCATTATTGAGGAGTCCCCGACCATTTTCCTGCCTACAGACTCGCTTTCCAGGCTGGCTTTTCAGAACCAGGAGGTTGGGTTTTGCACGGTATATGTTAAAACGGATGCCATTGATTATTCTCCCTCCTACGCCTGGATTATGACGGGTAATGCGGAAGCCCGACTGACGCGTTTTGCCTTCGTAGAATCCATTCATCCCGAAGATGAGTTACTCAGACAGGCGGCTTTTTCAACAGTCACCCAGACGGGACAACTTTCTTATGAACCCCGGGTCGTCTGGCAGGATGGCTCGATTCATCGCATCCGGGTGACCGCGACCTGCCATTTCGATGCGGACGGAAAACCGGAACAGTTCAACATTATTGCTACTGGCATCCGGGAGTCTTCGCTGGAGCGTGCTTTTTCGGATACCTATCAGCGGTTTCAAACTCTGATTACGGCCTCTCCCATCGCCATGGGTCTGATTTCAGGAGAAGAGATGATCGTGGAGACGGCTAACGCGGCTCTGTTTCAGCTACTCGGGAAAGGCCGTGAAATTATCGGAAAACCCGGTCTCACTACGCTTGCCGACTGGACGGACCATCCTTTCCTTCAGGATTTACAAAGAGTTCACCAAACGCATCAGCCCTATACTTCTCCCGAAATTTCGGTTCATCAGCAGTATTACCAGTTTCATTACACCCCCATTCGAACGGAAACGAATGAAAAAACGACCCTGGTAGTGGCCGTTGATATCACCAGAGAAGTTCAGAATCGCCTGCAACTGGAAAGCAGTCAGCGTCAGTTACTGAGCTATTTTGAGCAGTCTCCAGTTGCCATTGCCATTATAAAGGGTCCAGATTTGACGTTAGAGATGGCCAATTCCTTTTATGGAGAACTGGTAGGGCGGGCCCCCGAAGAAATCATAGGCAAGCCCATGCTGGAAGCCTTACCTGAGCTGGCTGGTCAGGGTTTCGATCAGCTTTTGCGGGAAGTCATGCACAGCGGCGTTCCATTCGTGGCCTACGAGATGGCCGCTACTCTATTAAGAAATGGGGTTCTCGACACGATCTACGTAGATTTAACCTACCAGCCTCAGTACGAACTTCATCCGGATACCCATCAGAAAACGATAACGGGAATTCTGATCGTAGCCACCCACGTAACCGAGCAGGTGAAAGCCCGCAAAATAGTGGAAGCCAGCGAAGCCCGCCTCCGTTCCATTCTGGCTACTTCTCCGGCAGCGATGGCTCTGTTCGTGGGTCCTGAATACCTCATCGACTTACCTAATCAGGCCTTCATTGACAGAATCGGTCAGGGGCCGGATATTGCCGGAAAACCAATTCTGGACGTGTTACCGGAAGGTCGTGATCCGTCAACGCTCCGAAGTCTGGAACTGGTGTACGAAACCGGAGTCATGCAGCAAATCTTCGGGGCTCAGGTAAGTTCTGTAAAGCATGGGGTGATGACGCATCAGTACTACAACAGCAGTTACGCCCCCCTGAAGGATGAAAATGATCAGATATATGCGGTTCTGTACATGGCCATTGATGTCACCGAAGTCATCCTTCAGCGTCAGAATGCCCTTGAAGCCCAGGCGACTTTACTGGGGGCCGTTGAACTGGCCGAGTTGGGCACCTGGGAGATAGATTTTCGAACGCAGCAAATTACATTTTCCAGCCGCTTACGCCAGTGGTATGGATTCAGTGAAGACGAAATCCTTACGCCGGAAGCCACTTTTTTTGCCGTTAAAGAAGGAGATGCTCCCCGACTGGAACAAACATTTGAAGCAGCCTTCTACGCCGGCGGCTCTTACGATGTAGAGTTTACGTTGAAGCCAGACCGGACCGGCGTGGAACGAAGCCTGCACGCTCAGGGTAAGATCTTCTATGATTCCGAAGAAAAACCCTACAAAATCAGCGGTACTACCCGTGACGTCACTAAGCAACGAAAGATCCAGCTGGCTCTGGAATTACAGGTGCAGGAACGAACCGAAGAATTGGCAGCCGCTAACGAAGAACTACTGAATATCAATACAAAACTGGCGGAATCCAATGGGCATCTCATGCGTTCAAACGAAAGTCTGGAACAGTTCGCCTACATTGCCAGCCACGATTTGCAGGAGCCCCTGCGTAAAATTCAGCAGTTCGGTGATTTACTCAAGAAAAATTTCCAGTCTTCGGCCCAGCAGGAGTTACTCTACCTCAACCGGATGCAGGATGCCGCCAGCCGGATGTCCATGCTCATTTATGATCTGCTGACGTTCTCACGAATTTCCAGTGATACCCTTACGCTTCGGACTACTTCTCTGAATGAAATCATAGATCAGGCCCGCGAAAACCTCTCCGTGGTTATTGAGGAATCAAAAGCCCGCATTGAGCTGGATACGTTACCCATCATTCAGGGCGATGCCTCTCAATTGCGTCAGTTATTCCAGAATTTACTAAGCAATGCCCTGAAATTCAGTAAGCGTGATTTATTGGGCAACCCCACTATTCCCGAAATCCGTATCCGCTACCATAAGCTGAAAGCCATCGAAGTACCTTCGGGTGTTAAACCCCTCGTGCAGGCTTTCTATTACCATCGGATTGATCTCGAAGACAATGGGATTGGTTTCGATGAACAATACCTGGACCGGATTTTCCAGGTTTTTCAGCGATTGCACGGCAGAAACGAGTTTGCCGGAACGGGCGTCGGTCTGGCTATTTGCCAGAATGTAGTCAATAATCATGGGGGAGCCATCACTGCCCGAAGTCAGCCCGGGCAGGGTTCCGTATTTACCGTTTATTTTCCCGTATATTGATGCTTCATAGCTAACCTTCCCTGCCTAACTTTTAAATCCAGCTCCTGTATGTCACTTCAATGGATGAAAGTTGTACTGATTATTCTTTTGGCTGCGGTAAGCGTAGCTTTGATGATCCGTTATCTGGATATAACTTCGATAGCGTGCAGTTTCGCCCTCAATTTCGTGCTCATGTTCTGGTTTACCCTGTTTGAGTCGCAGCTTAAACCCGGCCTGAATTCCAGGTATTTCCAGTCAGCCCCTTTTGAGAAGCAGGGACATCTTTATCGAATGCTGGGAGTAGAAGCCTACCGGGCTGTTTTAACCAAAATTGGCTGGGAGAAAATGAGGCAACAGCAGACGCCCATCAAAAAAAATCTCTCCAGCCTTCAGGCGTACGAGCGGGCCTCCCGCGTAGCCGAAACGGGCCATCTGGTGATCGGATTCCTGGTGCTGGTCCTTACCGGATATGTGGCCCTTACCCATTCCCTGGCGGAAGCCCGCTGGCTGATTTTGTTTAATGTATTGTTTAATATCTATCCTATCTTACTGCAACGGTACACCCGCCCCCGGTTGCAAGGCACGATCCGGAGGTTTCAATCTGCCCGTACGGTTAGTGCCGTAAGTCATTCATGAACGAACTACGTTCCCTCACTATTTCGAAGACCGGATTTTAACGCCTGCCATGATACCGCCTCTATCGCCCCCTGTATGGCCAATCCTTATGAGTAACCTTAGTATTCTGGCCTTTACTATTGAAGATTTTGATATAGTTTTGCTGGTATTTCTGGCTCCTTTTCTACTGTACTTCCTGATTCAGAAGTATGCGGGCAGAAAAGATCAATAACAGTAACTAACCTTCTCTATGAAGAACGTATTATTTTGTTTAGTGGCTTTTGCTTTGCTGATTTTCTGTTCGTGTACCAGGGTCAGAGAAGAACCCGAGGCATTTCCCAGGCACCTGGTCTATAGTGGCGTTAAAGCCAAGGGAAAAATCCGGCTGTTTTACAACAAAAAGGAAATCACCGATCAGGCTGAGATAAACCGGGTGTTGAGTGATACTTCCACGCGATTGGGCAGAAGCTTCAAAGACCTTGCTGTTAACCTTACCTTTCCCCTGCACAAAGCGGGTGATACCCTGCTCACCTTTATCCATCCAGATACGGTGCGGCTTAGCAATAGTCTCTATACGTCCGTTTTACAAAACCGTACGTTTACGTTTACCAGTATCAACCGCCTCGCTTACAATGGAAGCCCCGGCGAAATTGACCCTTTCGCTTTCGGCAAACATAAACCAATACAAGGGCCTTCGTTGCCCATCCTTACGGGCTTTACCCATAGTGCCTATCCCGTAAGTATCGCGTATGGGGATAATAGTTCGATGGAGTTACCGGTAATGGGCCATATCTTCAAACGAGTAACAAAGAATGGCTCTTCCTATTCAGGTAAAGTGAGCTCCGTTAATGGAGTTTTTAATGAATTTGACGAAACGTTTGTTTCCAACATGCAGGAGGGAGATACGTTACTTATTCAGGAATACATCTATGAGCTGAAAGTCCGATAATAGGGACGATCCATTCCAGCAAAAAACAGCCCGGTGAACTGCCGGGCTGTTTTTTTTGCTGCTGGTGAAAGAATACCGTGGAAGGTTATCGCTTCAGTAAATGAGAACGAAAGCTTGCCCGCTAACAGCCGACAAGCTTTACGTACAGACAAGCCATATCAGGTTGACACTTCTATCGGGTAAACAGGTGGGATGAATTCATGACTTTTACAGGAACTCCGTCAGCCGAATAGAAGCGTACCCCCTTGTGATTCTATTCAACTGACGGAGCGGCTCAAACCCGACAAGGAAAGCAGCCTTCCTGCGTAGAACCATGGGGCGTATGATCCCATGTTCTGACGTGAGCCTAACAAAGGTAGAGAGTTGTCCATAACTGTCCAATGGCCTAATCAGGTCATATTCAGCTACCTGATATTAGGGATAAGTAGCTGACAAGCAGCCTTTAAAACACCCAGAAAAGTCAGCCCGAATGAGCTAAGCAGTGATGAATCAGAGAAGTGACTGATGTAAGAAATGGGTAAATCCAGACCTGAGTCTAGCTATTTTTCCAGCCACTGAGCATGTACAGCTGCACCACCAGCCAGCCAAATCCAGCGAGCAGCGATAGAACAGCCATCCACTTTCGTCCGGGAAAAGATGCCTTACTAAAAAACAGAACAAATGCGTAGGCGATCAAACCCACGCTGCCCGCTACCAAAGCATAGAGACTAATCCACGAAGTCAGATGGATACCCAGACAAACCGTCACTACTGGAGCCAGTAATGCGAGCAGAATTAAACCACGATAGACAGCAAGTTTCATCATGCAGAGAGAATCCAGGGTTAACTACTCAAGTACCTAACAAAAGTCTTGCCAGCAGTAAAACAGACCATAAGATCCTCCGCCTGCTCCACTCATTCTCAGGGCCCCAGGAAGAGTTTTGAGTAGTGGAATTAGTTCTATCCGCATTCAGCCCCTGAACACTAATACCCCCGGGCATTCTATGGAACGCATCTTTCAGGGGTAATGGTTTACCATGAAACAGCCATGAACCCATCGATAGCAACTCCTTTAATTCTGGTCGTCGAGGACGATAAAGATTACATTGAACTATTGGAAATGAGTCACAAGCGTAGCAACATCACCTGTCACTACGTTTGCATTGAATCAGCTGAGAATGCGTTAAATTTCCTGAAAGCCAATGACCTTACCCCTCATATCATTCTGCTGGATTATGATCTACCGGGAATGAATGGCTTTGAAATGATGGAAGAACTGAAAAAATCCGACTGGATGGCCATTCCTGTTCTGATGTTTTCGATCCATAATCGGCCGGAGCTCATCAAAGAAGCCTACCAGCGAGGGGCAAATGCCTTCATTCCCAAGCCCGAAGGGTATAGCTCAATTATTGAGCTTTGGCATACGATCTGTTCTTTCTGGGGAAATCATGTCAGCCTGCCCAGACTGAATTAAGAAGACGGTAGCGTATCGTCTGGCAGGTTTATGAAGACGTTCGATAACGTTTCAGTAAGAAAGCAAAAATCCCTCTCAACATTCTGACGAGCAGAGTATTAAGAGGGATGACCAGTACCCAGAGCCGGAGTCGAACCGGCATGCCCGTGAAGGCAATGGTGTTTGAGACCATCGCGTCTACCGATTCCGCCATCTGGGCATTGCGTGTCGCGTTTGGGAGTGCAAGTATACAACATTACCTGACGGCTTGGCAAGCTCTTTGGTAAAAAAGTTTTTCCTTTCGGCACTTTCACCTGTAAATCAATCGAATGACTCTTACTCGTACCGCAGGGCTTCAATGGGATCCAGCCGGGAAGCTTTCCAGGCGGGATAAAAACCCGAGAATAAACCCACCATGATGCAAACACTGATGCCAATCATGAGCCATAACCAGGGAACGATGAAACTGGCCGTACCCTGACTTAATAATTGCGAGACTACGTTGCCAAACACCATGGCCAGCACAAGCCCGGCAATTCCACCCAGTACGCAGATGACAATGGCTTCGATTAAAAACTGCTGACGAATCCGGCTCGGGGTAGCTCCCAATGCCTTGCGAATGCCGATTTCCTGAGTTCGCTCAGTTACCGAAACCAGCATGATGTTCATCAAAGCAATACTAGCCCCTAACAGGGTAATAATGCCAATACCAAAACCGCCGTATTTAAGCTGCGTACTGGCTTCCTTGAAATTTTCAGCCACGGCATCTGCCCGCTCCACCTGAAAGGAATCCTCCTGCGTGGTGGGGTCCCGACGAATCTGTCGCATTAGCCCCCGGGCCTCTCCCATCAGTACTTCAATGCGGTTCAGCCCAGGAACACTCGTAGTAATGGCAAAGGATAATTCCCGGCTGCCCGCCAGTTGCCGGGCGGTTTCAATGGGAATATAAATCCGGCGGTCATCTCCCCCACCCGTCAGGTTCCCCTTTCGTTCCAGTAAACCAACGACCCGGAATTTAGTCCCTAATACCGTAATGTCCTTGCCGATGGGCTTAGCCGTTCCAAAAAGGTTCGTGGCAATTTCAGCCCCCATGATCGCTACGTGGGTTGACATGGACACATCGCTGGCCGTCAAGTTCCTGCCTTCCTGAAGTTTATAACTCTTGACCGCAAAAAAATTCTCGTCAATCCCCATGACACTGACGTTGGGATTACTTTTTTTACTTTCAAACTTTACCTGAGCGGCACCCGTTACCAGCGTGGAAAGCGATACGGTAGCTCCGAAGCCAAAGCGTTGCTTGTATTCCTGGGCTTCCCGGTACAGAATAGAGCCAAACACTTTCTGACGACGTCCCCCGATGCGAATCCCCATTTGTTCACCCTCGGAGATATCAAAGGTATTGGCTCCCAAGCCAGCAAAGCTGTTATCAATACTACTCTGGATGCCATCAATGGCGGTCAGGATACCCACCAGGCTACTGATTCCCACGGCGATGATCAGAGAAGTAAGAATGGTTCGTAACAAATTCGCCCGAATGGATCGTAAACCTTCTCGGGTATTTTCAAGCAAATTCATAGATTGCCCCTTGATTATTTCTAATTTCGGTTAAATTCATTAGTTCAAGAACCCTGATCTATCCATCGTATATGATCTAAAGGTCAAAATTCGTTCCTGAATTTGAAAACTACTGCACCAATGAAACGACTAATCGTTCCGTTCATCCTTTTCTGGATGATTTGCGGTTCGGCTCGGGCCTCGCAAATACTGATTCCGATGGATGAATCCCAGAAAAACCACCTTAAAGCTTACGGTCTGGCGTATTGGGTTTTAAAAAACTACGAAACCGAAGTGGAGTGGTTGCTTAATTATCGGGGCGGCAGTTTCATGGTACCTGAAAACCAGAAATTTCAGAATGAGCTGGTCATTCGGGGCATCAGTTATGAAGTCATTTCGGACGGTCAGGCTCAGCAGATTCGCCAGGAATTGCAGCAGCCCGATGTCAACATGGACGTTGTGAAGCTTCAGAAAGCTCCTAAAATCGCCGTCTATAGTCCCAAAGTAAACCAACCCTGGGATGATGCCGTTACGCTGGTTCTCACGTACGCCGAAATCCCTTACGAAACCGTTTATGATGATGAAGTCATGAGCGGCAAGTTACCTACGTATGACTGGCTGCACCTGCACCATGAAGATTTTACCGGACAAATGGGCAAGTTCTGGCAGCACCGGAATTACCCTTATTACCAGGCTCAGAAACGGCAGGGCTTACAGTCGGCGGCCAAATACGGGTTTTCGACGATTCCGGAACTGAAGTTCAACGTAGCCAAAAAAATTCAGGAATTCGTTTCCGGTGGTGGCTATATGTTTGCCATGTGTAATGCCACCGATACCTACGATGTAGCCCTGGCCGCCAATGGTGTTGATTTCGTCGATCCTTTTTATGACGGAACACCCGCCGATCCGAACATCAATCAGAAACTTGACTTCTCGAAAACCTTTGCATTCAAGGATTTTAAAGTCATTCTGGATCCGTATCAGATTGAGTTTTCAACCGTTGACAGTCAGCCCGAAGAACGCCGGCTGATGGAATCCAACGATTACTTTCAGCTGTTCCAGTTTTCAGCGAAATGGGATGCCGTTCCTACCATGTTAACTCAGAATCATACCACTACGGTGAAAGGGTTTATGGGACAAACGACGGCCTTCAAGAAAGAATACATCAAGCCCGAAGTACTTATTCTGGGGGAAAACCGCTCCGTTGGCGAGGCCCGTTACATCCACGGAACCTTCGGCAAAGGTTTCTGGACTTTCTACGGCGGTCACGATCCCGAGGACTACCGCCACGAAGTGGGCGAAGAACCTACGGATTTGAACCTGCATCCTACTTCCCCGGGATACCGTCTGATTCTTAATAACATTCTTTTCCCTGCCGCGAAAAAGAAGAAAATGAAGACCTGATAAAAAATCCCAGTCAGTACTGACTGGGATTTTTTATCAGGTCTTCCCTCAACGTCCCCGGCCAAACCAGGCTTTTACGTCGTGCTGAGCTTCGATGTTATTCTGAACAGACTTGGGTAACTT
>JAAIGE0100054064.1_pt1 | contig 12571 bp, 10 predicted proteins | sample 6487951 | NCBI WGS metagenome assembly JAAIGE01 (sample SAMN13974128, study PRJNA590717) | phyllosphere metagenome | biome: tomato field; feature: multiple bacterial spot infested tomato fields; material: tomato leaves; isolation source: leaves from tomato fields | host: Solanum lycopersicum ... | reverse complement strand
GATCAGCGCATCGCAGGTGTAGGAAATGCTGTCGCCCACCAGGGTGAAAGGCCGCGCCGCGAGATCCACCGCCTGGATGTGGTCGAAGACGATCTCCGTCTCGAAGCGCTCGGCGTGGGCCTGCATGCGCTGCATGAGCTCAGGGCCGGTCAGGCCATGGGCATCGCCCGGCCAGTTATCGACTTCGGTGGTGGTGGTCAGCTGCCCGCCGGCCTGCAGGCCGGTGATCAGCAGCGGCTTGAGATTGGCACGGGCGGCGTAAACCGCCGCGCTGTAGCCAGCCGGGCCGGAACCGAGAATGATCACGCGGGCGTGTCGGGTACTCGACATCAGAGACTCCTCACAGCGCAGTGCTGCAAAAAAGCCGCCACCGGCCGCAAGCGGTCGGACATCGGCGGCTGAACAAGGGACGCGAGCAGACTAGACCGCGCGGCCCGCGCCATGGAAATGCGCTTTGCCAATCTCCGGGATAGCCGCGCGCTATCGCCCTACCCGGCTTTCACCCACGCCGCAAAATGGGTAAGGTCGCGCCACGATCACTTGTTGGAGAGACCTCGATGCGCGCTCCCGTGCTGTCCGGCCCACAGTACCTCGGCGAAGGCCTGAAACTGGTCATGAGCCCCGGCTTGCGGCTGTTCGTGCTGCTGCCGCTGGCGATCAACCTGATCCTGTTCAGCCTGATGATCGGCTTCGCCGTGCAGCAGTTCAGCGGCTGGGTGGACACCTTCATGCCGTCGCTGCCCAGTTGGCTGAGCTTTCTGCAATACATTCTCTGGCCGCTGTTCGTGGTGCTGGTGATTCTGATGGTGTTCTTCACCTTCACCATGCTGGCCAATATCGTCGCCGCCCCCTTCAATGGCTTTCTTGCCGAGAAGGTCGAAGTGGTGGTGCGGGGCCAGGACAACTTTCCGCCATTCAGCTGGGGCGAACTGATCGCCATGGTGCCGCGCACCCTGGGTCGCGAAGGACGCAAGCTGGCGTACTTCCTGCCGCGGGCCGCGGGATTGCTGATCCTGTCGTTCATCCCGGTGGTCAACCTGATCGCAGCGCCGCTGTGGCTGTTGTTCGGCGTGTGGATGATGGCCATCCAGTACATCGACTACCCCGCCGACAACAACAAGGTCAGCTGGCAGGACATGCTCGCCTGGCTGCGCGAGAAACGCTGGCAATCCCTGGGTTTCGGCGGCATCACCTACGCGGCGCTGCTGGTGCCCTTCGTCAATATCGTGATGATGCCGGCCGCCGTGGCGGGCGCGACGTTGTTCTGGGTACGTGAAGGTGGCGTAAGCGCAGGCACCGGGACTGTCACACAAACGCCACACTGATGTCACAAACGCTACATGACGGCAGCCCAGACTGCTGTCATGAGCACTCCCCCGCTATTCATCGCCCTGGTCAGCGAGACCTACAGCCCGGAAATCAACGGGGTGGCCAATACCCTTGGCCATCTGGTCAACGGGCTGCGCGCGCGCGGCCATCGCTTGCAGTTGATCCGCCCCCGGCAGCACCACGATACGCCCGCCGCCAACGACGACGACCTGCTGCTGACCCGCGGCTGGCCGCTGCCCGGCTACCGCGGCCTGCAGTGGGGCCAGTCGGCTCGCCACAAGCTGCTGCGCCTGTGGCGGCGCCAGCGCCCGGATGTGCTCTACATCGCCACCGAAGGCCCGCTGGGCCTGTCTGCCCTGCGCGCGGCGCGGCGCCTGCGAATACCGGTGATCAGCGGCTTTCACACCAACTTCCAGCAGTACACCGGCCATTACGGCATCACCCTGCTGACCCGCCTGCTGACCAATTACCTGCGCTGGTTTCACAACGCCTCGCGCATGACCCTGGTGCCCAGCCTCAGCCAACGTTGCGAGCTGCAACGCCGCGGTTTCGAGCGCCTGGAGCTGCTCGCCCGTGGGGTGGATGCCCAGTTGTTCAACCCGGCACGGCGTAGCGACGAGCTGCGCCGCAGCTGGGGCCTGGCCGAGCGGGATATCGCCGTGCTGCACGTCGGCCGGCTGGCCGCCGAGAAGAATCTGGATCTTCTGGTCAGTACCTACCAGGCGCTGCAGCGCCAATCCACGGGGCTGAACCTCAGGCTGGTGGTGGTCGGCGACGGCCCATTGCGCGAGAGCCTGCACAAGCAGATGCCGGACGCCATATTCTGCGGGATCCAGCGCGGCGAAACCCTCGCTCAGCACTACGCCAGCGGCGATATCTTCCTGTTTCCGAGCCTCTCGGAGACCTTCGGCAACGTGCTGCTCGAAGCCATGGCATCGGGGCTCGGGGTGGTCGCCTTCGACCAGGCCGCAGCGGCTCAGCATGTCGAGGACGGCCACAATGGCATGCTGGCCAGCGCCGACGATCAGCGCACTTTCATCGAGGCGGCGACATGGCTGCTGGAGAACAGCGAGAACCTGCGTCGGGTTCGCCTCAATGCCCGCCAACACGCCGCCAGGCAGAGCTGGTCGAGCATCGTCGAACAGTTCGAACAGCACCTGTACGCGGCGCGGCTGGACAGCGCCGTGCCGAGCGGCGATTGCAAGCCCGCCCTGGTGATAGAAACCAAACGCGTGAATTGAAGCGATAGAGAGATGACGGGCCGCAGGCAGCGACCCTGCGATCAGGCCAGGGCCTTCTCGATGGCCTGGATCAGTGCCGGATCATCCGGCGCGGTACGCGGCGAGAAGCGCGCGAGCACACGGCCATCCTGGCCTACCAGAAACTTCTCGAAATTCCAGGTGATGTCCCCGGGAAACTCCGCGCCCTCACCGGCAAGCAGGCGGTACAGCGGGTGACGACTGCTGCCATTGACTTCCAGCTTGCTGCTCAGCGGAAAGGTCACGCCGTAGTTCAGGCTGCAGAACTGAGCGATCGCCGCCTCGGCGTCCGGTTCCTGCCCGGCGAACTGGTTACAGGGCACACCCAGTACGCTGAAACCCTGATCACCGTATGTCTGTTGCAAGCGCTCCAGGCCCGCATACTGCGGCGTCAAGCCACACTTGGAGGCGACGTTGACCACCAGCACCACCTTGCCCTTGAGCGGAGCCAGCGGCAGCTCCTGGCCGTCCAGTGCGTGCAATGTCAGGTCGTGAAAGGCGCTCATGATGGTGCTCCGGGCAACGCGAAAGGCAGCGAAGAAGAAACGAAAAAGGCGCCTGAAAAGGCGCCTTTTCATGACTGCAGCTTAGCAGCCACGCATGACCATCTGCCAGCAGCGACGAATCGGCTGCCGACATACGGATCAGTGGTGATGACCACCTTCGCCATGGATGTGACCATGGGCGATTTCTTCCTGGCTGGCGTCACGCACGTTGACGACCTTGACCGCGAAGTTCAGGCGCTGGCCAGCCAGCGGGTGATTGCCGTCGACGATCACGTCATCGCCTTCCAGCTCGCGGATGGTGACGATCTGCATGCCGCCGTCCGGGCCGGAGGCGTGGAACTGCATGCCGACTTCCAGCTCGTCGACGCCTTCGAACATCGAGCGGTTCAGGGTAGCGACCAGTTCGGCGCTGTATTCGCCGTAGGCTTCTTCGGGCTCGACGGCAACCTTGACTTCGTCACCGGCCTGCTTGCCGACCAGCGCCTTCTCGAGACCGACGATGATGTTGCCGGCACCGTGCAGGTAAACCAGCGGCGCGCCGCCAGCGGAACTATCGATCACCTCACCGGCATCGTTGGTCAGGGTATAGTCGATGGAAACGGCCTTGTTGGCGGCGATCTGCATGGGGCGAACCTTTTGCTCGAGGAAAATGAACGTGTAAGTGTAACCAACGGCGGTGGCGAAAGCGACCCAAGCCCAGACGGGCGGGCCGCATCCGCGGTCGTCGTGGTCGGTTTTGAGCAAGATCATGACGGCTATTGGGTGGCTGTCCTATCTTGTGGCCATACTCAACACTTGCGCCATCGACCGCCCTGGCAAAATCGCGCCTGGGTGCTCGACGCCACGCAGCGTCAGGCGCGAATCGGCACGAACTTCACCTGTGGCTGGTGTGTCGCAACATCAGCTCCAACGCTTCTGGATGCTAAGGACTTCTGAATGCCCGCACGCAATATTCTGGTGATCAACTGCGGTAGCTCCTCCATCAAGTTCGCCCTGGTCGACCCCGATCAGCAGGCGTTCGCCATCAGCGGCCTGGCGGAGCGGCTCGGCAGCGCCGACGCCGTGCTGCATTGGCAGTTGAGCGGCATCAAGCATAGCCAGGCCATTCCCGGCGATGACCATCGCGCCGCGCTGGCCCATCTGCTGCAGCGGGTGCAGGAGGTCACTGGCGGCCAACTGCACGGCATTGGCCACCGGGTGGTACACGGCGGTGAACACTTCACCAGTGCCCAACGTCTTGACGACGCGGTGATCACCGCGATTCGCGCCGTCGCGCCCCTGGCGCCGCTGCACAATCCGGCAGGCCTGCTGGGCATCGAGGCGGCCCTGGCACTGTACCCCGAGCTGCCCCAGGTGGCGGTGTTCGACACGGCCTTCCACCAAAGTTTGCCCGAGCACGCCTTCCGCTACGCAGTGCCGGAGCAGCTGTATCGCGACCACGGTGTGCGCCGTTATGGCTTCCATGGCACCAGCCACCGCTTCGTCAGTGCCCGCGCGGCCGAACTCACCGGTCTGCCGGCGGGCGACAGCGCCTGGCTGGTCGCCCACCTGGGCAATGGCTGCTCGACCTGCGCGGTAGTCAATGGTCAAAGCCGCGACACCAGCATGGGTCTGACGCCGCTGGAGGGCCTGGTGATGGGCACGCGCAGTGGCGACGTCGATCCCAACCTGCACAGCCACCTCTCGCGTACCCTGGGCTGGAGCCTGGAGCAGATCGATCGCATGCTCAACCACGACAGCGGCCTGCTGGGCCTGTCGGGGCTGTCCAACGATATGCGCAGCCTCGAGCAGGCCCGCGAGGAAGGCCATGCCGGTGCCACCCTGGCCATCGAAGTATTCTGCTATCGCCTGGCAAAATCCCTGGCGGCCATGAGCTGCGCCCTGCCACGCCTGGACGGCCTGATCTTCACCGGCGGTATCGGCGAGAACTCACCGCTGATCCGCAGCAAGACGGTGGCGCACCTGAGCCTGCTCGGCCTCAAGCTCGACGAAGCGGCCAACGCCCGCTGCCTGCGCGGCGTCAGCGGGCCGATCCACGCGGCGGACCATACGCGGGTGCTGGTGGTGCCCACCAACGAGGAGCGCCAGATTGCCCTCGACACCCTGGCGCTGCTCGACTGAATCGGAGAACCCCATGCACACCTTTTTCATCTCGCCGACCGGTTTCGGCGTCGGCCTCACCTCCATCAGCCTGGGCCTGGTGGGGGCGCTCGAACGCGCCGGCCTCAAGGTCGGTTTCTTCAAACCCATCGCCCAGCCGCACCAGGGTGACGCCGGCCCCGAGCGCTCCAGCGAACTGGTAGCGCGCACCCACGGTCTGCACTCGCCCAAACCGCTGGCACTCGCCCATGTCGAACGACGCCTCGGCGACGGCGACCTGGACGAACTGTTGGAAGAAATCATCAGCCTCTACCAGGAGGCCGCCAAGGACAAGGACGTGGTGATCGTCGAAGGCATGGTGCCGACACGCCAGGCCAGCTACGCCGCGCGCGTCAACTTCCACCTGGCCAAGAGCCTGGATGCCGACGTGATCCTGGTCTCCGCTCCTGAGCAGGAAAGTCTCAGCGAACTGTGCGACCGCGTGGAAATCCAGGCCCAGCAGTTCGGCGGCCCGAAAGATCCCAAGGTACTTGGCGTGATCCTCAACAAGATCCGCAGCGACGACGGCCTGGACGCCTTCACGGCGCGCCTGCGCGAACAATCCTCGCTGCTGCGCCACCCGGAATTCCGCCTGCTGGGCTGCATCCCCTGGCTCGACGAGCTGAATGCACCGCGCACTCGCGACATCGCCGAGCTGCTCGGCGCGCGCATTCTCAATGCCGGCGACTACGAGCAGCGGCGCATGCTGAAGATCGTGCTGTGCGCCCGCGCCGTGGCCAACACCGTGCAGTTGCTCAAGCCCGGCACCCTGGTGGTCACGCCGGGTGACCGCGACGACATCATTCTGGCCGCCAGCCTGGCCGCCATGAACGGCATGCCGCTGGCCGGCCTGCTGCTGTGCAGCGACTTCGCCCCCGACCCGCGCATCATGGAATTGTGCCGCGGTGCCCTGCAGAGCGGCCTGCCGGTGATGACGGTGGGCACCGGTTCTTACGACACGGCCACCAACCTCAATCGCCTGAACAAGGAAATCCCGGTCGACGACAAGGAGCGCGCCGAGAAGGTCGCCGACTTCGTCGCCAGCCATCTCGACCACGACTGGCTCGCCGCCCGTTGCGGCAGCCCGCGAGAGCTGCGCCTGTCACCGCCGGCGTTCCGTTATCAGCTGGTGCAGCAGGCCAAGGCCGCCAACAAACGCATCGTGCTGCCCGAAGGCGCCGAGCCGCGTACCGTGCAGGCTGCCGCAATCTGCCAGGCCCGCGGCATCGCCCGCTGCGTACTGCTGGCCAAGCCCGAGGAGGTGCGCAGCGTCGCGCAGGCTCAGGGTATCGAGCTGCCGCCGGGGCTGGAGATTCTCGACCCGGACCTGATTCGCGAGCGCTATGTCGAGCCGATGGTCGAGCTGCGCAAGGGCAAGGGCCTCAACGCGCCGATGGCCAGCGCTCAGCTCGAAGACACGGTGGTGCTGGGCACCATGATGCTGGCCCTGGACGAAGTCGACGGCCTGGTATCCGGCGCCGTGCACACCACCGCCAACACCATCCGCCCGGCGCTGCAGCTGATCAAGACCGCGCCCGGCTACAACCTGGTGTCGTCGGTGTTCTTCATGCTGCTGCCGGACCAGGTGCTGGTGTATGGCGATTGCGCCGTCAATCCGGATCCCAACGCCGAGCAACTGGCGGAAATCGCCCTGCAGAGCGCCAGCTCCGCCCAGGCGTTCGGCATCCCGCCGCGTGTAGCCATGCTCAGCTATTCCACTGGCGACTCGGGCAGTGGCGAGGAGGTGGAAAAGGTCCGCGAAGCCACGCGTCTGGCGCGCCAGGCCAACCCGCAGTTGCTGGTCGACGGCCCGCTGCAGTACGACGCCGCGGCCATCGAGAGCGTCGGCCGGCAAAAGGCCCCAAACAGCCCGGTGGCAGGTCGCGCCACGGTGTTCATCTTCCCCGACCTGAACACCGGGAACACCACCTACAAGGCGGTGCAGCGCAGCGCCGATTGCATCAGTGTCGGCCCCATGCTGCAGGGCCTGCGCAAACCCGTTAACGACCTGTCGCGGGGCGCACTGGTGGACGATATCGTCTTCACCATCGCGCTGACCGCCATTCAGGCCGCCAACATGCGTCAGTGAAAAGGCCCCGATCCGATGGTGGGTGTCATAACCCGCATTCGGATCGGCTTGCAGTTCCCCCACCAATCGTTACCCTGTGCGCCATTCACGCCCGGCACGCTTGCCGGGCGCCAACCTGCCCGAGGTTCGCACGTCCATGCTGCACTTTCTGCCTGCCCCATTGCTCGGCCTGCTGGGCAGCGTTTCGCTGGCACTCAACACGCTTTTCTGGTGCTGGCCACTGTTCGCCGTCACATTGATACGCATCGTGCTGCCCTTGCCGCTGGTACAGCGCGGCTGCGATCGAGTGATGATTTTCATCCAGGAGGGCTGGATAAGTTGTAACAAGACGTGGATGAATCTGCTGGGCAAAACCCGCTGGCAGATCGAGGGCAATCAGAACTTCGATTACGAGCATTCCTATCTGGTGACCAGCAACCACCAGAGCTGGGTGGACATTCTGGTGCTGCAGTACCTGCTCAACCGACGTATCCGTCCGCTGAAATTCTTCCTCAAGCAGGAGCTGATCTGGGTGCCGGTGATCGGCCTGTGCTGGTGGGCGCTGGGCTTTCCGTTCATGAAGCGCTACTCGAAGGAATACCTGGCCAAGCACCCGGAAAAGAAAGGCAAGGATCTGCAGACCACCCGCCGCACCTGTGCCAAGTTCCTGCATAACCCGGTGGGCATCTTCAACTTCGTCGAAGGCACCCGTTTTACCCCGGCCAAGCACCAGGAACAGCAGTCACCTCACCGCTACCTGCTCAAGCCCAAAGCCGGCGGCCTGGCCTTCGTGCTCGATGCCATGGGCGAACAACTCCACGGCATGATCAACGTCACCCTGCACTACCCCCAGGGCAGCCCGGGCTTCTGGACATTGCTCAGTGGTCAGCTCCACGAGGTGGTGGTCGTCGTCGAACAGCTGGACATCCCCACTCGCTTCATCGGCCGCGCCTACGACCAGGACGAAGCCTACCGCAAGGATTTCCAGCGGTGGATCAACGCACTGTGGGATGCCAAGGACGACTTACTGGAGCGCCTGCACCGGCAACACCCTTAGGTTCCTGCCGCTTCGTAGAAACGGTACTGGCCGCGCCCACCGTGCTTGGCCGCGTACATGGCCGTGTCGGCTGCCCGCAGCAGGTCCTCGACCGTGCTGCCGTCGGCGGGCAAGCAGGCGATGCCAATGCTGACGCCCAGGCCTGACAGATCCCCCGCGCCCGCCTGCTCGGCGACCTGCTGCACCAGTTTCTGCGCCACCGAGGCCGCCTCGTCAGGACTGACCAGGCTGTCGAGAATCACCGTGAATTCATCACCGCCGATGCGCGCCAGGCGGTCATAGGGCCGCAGGCAGCTCTTGAGCTGGCCACTGACCTGCCGCAGTACCTGATCGCCGCGCTCGTGGCCGAGGGTGTCGTTGATACGCTTGAAACCATCCAGATCCAGGTACAGCAAGGCGGCCTTCTGGCCAGTGCGCTGGTGACGCGAAATCGCCGCCTGCAACTCCTGCAGAAACCCACGGCGGTTGAGCAAGCCGGTCAGGGCATCGGTGATGACCAGTGACTCGAGCTGCCGGTGCAGGTCGCGCACCACCGACATGTCCAGCGCCAGCAAGACCATGCCGCGCCCCTCATCCGGCAACGGCGAGCAGGAAAGCGCTACCGGCACCAGGCGGCCTTCGCGGGTACGCAGATTGGCGTCGTGCAGGCGCAGATGCTCGCGGCTTTGCCAGTGCTGGTAGAAGTTCGAGGCCTGCCACTGCACAGCCCCGCCGACATCGATCCAGTCCAGCAGATCGCTGCCGGTCAACTCGCTCTCCTGGCAGCCGAGCATCCGCGTGATCGCCGGGTTGGCGAAGCGGATACGCCCCTCCTCACCGACCACCAAAATGCCTTCGGCGGTGTTGTCGAGAATCGAGGCATTGAAGGCCCGCTCGCGCTCCAGTTGCTGAGCCATACGAAGCAGTTCGCGGCGAGAACGCTCATGCTCGAGCAGCGCGCGTACCTTGTGCAGCAACATCGCCGGCTGCACCGGCTTGGCGATGAAATCCATCGCGCCGGCGCCGTACCCCTGATTGAGGATCTCGTCGGTCTGCGCCATGCCGGAGATGAAGATGATCGGTATCAGCCGGGTGTGCGGGTCGTTGCGCATGCGCCGCGCCACCTCGAAGCCGTCCATGCGAGGCATCTGCACATCGAGCAGCACCAGGGCGACCTCACCCTGTGCCAGGTAGTCGAGGGCCTTCGCGCCCGAGTCCACGCAGCGAACCGGTTGCTCGATGGCCTCGAGCAATTCCTGCATGTCGTCCAGATTGTCCTGTCGATCATCGACGACGAGAATTTCCAGCGGCTCTGGCACCACATCGACCTCCCTGCCCACATTGCGTCATGGCTCGACTGCTGATCATCACAGTCTAGCCAGCGCACGCCAGGCAGCCACAGGTACCGGAATGCGGCAGGCATGAAAAACCCCGCCGCGGCGGGGTTTTCTGATGCGCGGTTCGGCTTACAACGGACGCAGATTGATTTCCACGCGACGGTTCTGCGCGCGACCGGCCTCATTGGCATTGCTGGCGATGGGCTGGTTAGGGCCGGCGCCGTAGGCCGAGATACGCGACGATGCGACGCCATTGGCGGCCAGATACGACGCCACGCTCTGGGCGCGGCGGGTGGACAGGCTCTGGTTCAGCTCAGCCGAACCGGTGCTGTCGGTATGGCCGACGATATTGACGCCGTTCTTGTTGAATTCCTTGAAGGTCAGTACCAGCGAATTCAACGTCGGATAGAAACTGCTGGAAATGTCTGCCGAATTGCTGGCGAAGGTGATGTTGCCGGGCATGATCAGGGTCAGGTCATTGCCGTTGCGCTGCACTTGCACGCCCGTGCCCTGCAGCTGCTGGCGCAGCTTGGCTTCCTGAGTATCGACGTAATAACCGTAACCGCCGCCTGCCGCGCCACCAACGGCGGCGCCGATCAAGGCGCCCTTCGTGCGATCTTTCTTGCTCGAGGTGGCAGCACCGACGGCGGCACCAGCCAGCGCTCCCACACCGCCGTAGATACCGGCCTTACCCGCCTGGCTCTCACCGGTATAAGGGTTGACCGTACAGCCGGACAGGACAGCGAGAACGGCCGTTACGGCAATCAGGGAGCGGCACTTGATCATGGGTAATCCTTAGTCTTGTTGCGAAGGGAGGCAGTTTCATTCGCGGCTTCGAGCCAACGAGCGCCGCCAAGTTCCCGACCAAGGCTAACAATCAACACGCAAAAAATCTGTAAGCGCTTGTTTTTCAAGCCCGCACGAATGGGTTTTCGCGCATCTCGTCACCCAAGCGGGTATCCGGCCCGTGACCGGTCACCACGGTGGCGTCCTCGTCCAGGCGGTACAGCCGCTGCTTGATGGAGCGCTCGATGGTCGGGTAGTCGCCACCCCACAGGTCGGTGCGACCAATGCCGCGACGAAACAAGGTATCCCCCGCGATCAGCAGCTTGGCTTCGGGAAACCAGAAACTCATCGAGCCCGGCGTATGCCCCGGCGTGTGCAAGGCCACACCGCAGCCACAGGCGAGCGCCTCATCATCCGCTAGCCATTGATCGGGGGCAGGCACCGGCGTGTAGGGAACACCGAACATCTGGCACTGCATTTCCAGGTTGTCCCAGAGGAACTGGTCGTCCTTGTGCAGGTGCAGGGTTGCGCCGGTCTTTTCCTTCATCTGCCCCGAAGCCAGGAAGTGATCGAGGTGCGCGTGGGTGTGGATGATGCTCACCACCTTCAAGCCATGAGCCTCCAGACGCGCCATGATCTGATCGGGATTGCCACCGGGGTCGACCACGATGGCCTTGCCACTGACGGGATCGCCAATGATGGTGCAGTTGCACTGCAATGGGCCGACGGGAAAGGTTTCGCGGATCAAAGCGGGGGAAGTGGCTTGCATGGGAATTCCCTGTAACGCAGTGGCGAACGGAGACCCATTGTAACCGCTGCAAGCTGTCACTCGGAGGATTCGCTGATCCTCGCCTCGTGGCCTTGCCCAGGAAAACCAGTCGACCAGACAGCAGAAAGCCGGCCCTGAGGCCGGCTTTCTGGTTTCACGCGGCGATCAGCGAACGCCGGACTGGCGCAGCGCTGCCGGGGTGTAGTCGCTTTCCTTGGCGGGATAGTCGAACTCGTAAGCGCGCTTCTCCTCGTTCTTCAGACCCAGTGCCAGGTAGCGGCCAGAGAGCAGATCATGGATGACCTCGACGGCGTACCACGGCACCTGCTTGTCATAGTAGTACTGGGCATGGGCTTCCGCTACGCGCCACAGGGTACCGCGACCGTCGTAGTGGTCGATGGCTGCGGCCTGCCAGGTATCCTCGTCGATGTAGAAGTCACGCTTGGCATAGATGTGGCGCTCGCCCTGCTTGAGGGTAGCGGTCACGTGCCAGACGCGGTGCAGCTCGTACCGGGTCAGATCCGGGTTGAGGTGACCTGGCTTGACGATATCGGCGTACTTGAGCTTCGGCGAATCGATGCGGTAGCTGTTGTAGGGGATGTAGATTTCCTTCTTGCCCAGCAGCTGCCAGTCGTAACGGTCGGGCGAGCCGTTGTACATGTCGAGGTTGTCCGAAGTACGCAGGCCATCGGCTGCAGTACCCGGGCCATCATAGGAAACCTGTGGCGCGCGGCGTACACGACGCTGACCGGCGTTGTACAGCCACGCCATGCGCGGCTCCTTCACCTGGTCGATGGTCTCGTGCACCAGCAACACGTTACCGGCCAGACGCGAAGGCGCCGTCACCCGTTGCTTGAAGTAGAAGAGGATATTGCTCGGCTTGCTGGTGTCCACGTCCTTCATCATGCTGCGGAAGGCGAACTCTTCTTCCAGGCTGACCGGGCTGAACGAACCGTTGGCCTGGGGCGTCACCTGCACCACGTGACGACGCACGCTGGCACCGCGGTAGCGGGTGATGTGGTTCCAGATCGCTTCCAGGCCATCCTTGGGAATCGGGAACGGGTTGGCCAACTGGAAGTTCTCCAGCCCTTCACCGCCCTGGATCAGTTTGGCGTTGGTCGCGTTCTGCTTGGTCGCTGCGATGATGTTGTCCGGCACCGTCGCCGTACGGTGGGTCGTGTAGACCGGCATCCGATAGGTTTCCGGGTAACGCTTGAACATCGCGTACTGGCCGGGCGTCAGTTTGTCCTTGTACTGCTCGACGTTCTGCGCCGTGATGGTGAACAGCGGTTTTTCATTGGCATACGGGTTGGCCAGGAACCCCTTGCTGTCCACAGCCCCT
>JAAIGE0100802278.1_pt1 | contig 12572 bp, 8 predicted proteins | sample 6487951 | NCBI WGS metagenome assembly JAAIGE01 (sample SAMN13974128, study PRJNA590717) | phyllosphere metagenome | biome: tomato field; feature: multiple bacterial spot infested tomato fields; material: tomato leaves; isolation source: leaves from tomato fields | host: Solanum lycopersicum ... | reverse complement strand
TTGCCCTTGATGTAACCGCCCAACTGGCTCGGTACGAAGGCCTGGGCGCCGTTATTGAGGATCAGGCCCTGCTGGCCGACGTTGTAGTCGGTGAACTTGTTGTGCGACAGGCCACTGCCGTTGGGCGTGGCGATGTTCACCACGGGTACGCCATTGCCGGCCTGACCGATGCTGGTATTGCCGCCGGCAGCGGCATCGACTGCCAGCTCGGCCGCGACGGCGCGTACGGGATCGAACAGCATGACGCCGATGAGGATGCGGGCGATGACACGGTTCAGTGGGCTGCGAACGTCCATGTGGATAACTCCGTTACGCGTTGAAATCAGAAGAACACACCGAGGCGGAAGTACACCGGCCGTTCACCCTCGGTGAAGGCGGCCGGGCGCTCCAGGGAATGGGCGAAGGTCAGCGAGGCGGCCAGGTGCTCGCCGCGGGCGCTTAGCTCGAGGGCATGGCCGCTCATGCGGCCACTGGCGCCGCTGTTGTGGCTGTCGTGGCTGATCACGCCAACGTCATAGGCCAGCGCAGCGCCGTATTGCTGCACGAATGGCTGCAACGGCGCCCAGGTGACCGGTCGGGTCCAGCGCAGCTGGTTGCGCCAGTAACCGCCGCTGTTGCCGGACAGCGACTGATCCTTGAAGGCGCGCACCGAATTCAAACCACCAACGCTGATGCGCGCAGGGCTGAACAGCTGGTCTTCGCTTTTCTGGCCGGTGGCCAAACTCTCGAAACTGAAGCGCTCGCCGCCCAGATTGAAGGGCTGCAGGTAGCTGAGGGTGAGGGTGTACTTGTTGTAACGGGCGACCGGATCCGGGCCGCGGGGATGGCCGTTGCCCTGGGCGTCGAAGGCACCGATACCACGCTGCCAGCCGATGTCGGCGTTGACGAACGCGCTGCCCACCCGGCGACCATGATTGAAGCCCAACCGCCATTCGCTAAGGCGATTGCTGGAGATACCTATGTGGTTATCTTCGATGAAGTTATTGGTGCGAATGTGGCTCAGACCAGTGTTGAAGGCGGTCTTGCTGACACTGTCGCGATGCAGCACGCGCTCGGCCAGCAGGTTATGGCTCTGGTAGTCGCCATCGGTCTCGGCCAGGAAGCCATCGAAATCGGTCTTGGTGCGGTAGTAGGACTGGCCGTAGTTGTAGCTAAAGGTCCACCAGCCATAAGGCAGGCTGTAGTAAAGGCTCTGGCTGTGGGAGTGGCGATAGCTGTCGCTGACCGCATCGCGGCTGGCGCGCAGGCTCAACTGGTCGGCCAGGCCCAGCGGGCTGTCCCAGTCCAGGCCGACGCCCCACTACTGTTCGCCGGTGCTGAGCTGGCCGTCGTTATGGCGCGACAGGCTGGCGCGCCACGGTTTGCTGCGCTCGCCCTGCAACTGCACACGGCTGCCACCGACCTGCTCGCCGGGCACCAGCTCCAGCTTGGCGAAACGCGATGGCAGGCGGTTGAGATTCTCGACCAGCTGTTCCAACTCGCGCAGGTCGAGTACCTCGCCGGTCTTGCCGGGAAAGCTCATGGCCAGCTCACGGTCGCTGGCCAGGGCGGAACTGTCGAGGCCTTCGAGGCGGCCTTCGACCACGGTGATCTTCAGGGTACGGGCAGACAGATCCTGCTGGGGCAGATAGGCGCGGGTGGTGACATAGCCACGGTCGATGTAGTGATTGGTGATGGCCTTGAGCAGCGCGTTGAGCTGGCTGACGCCCAGGCAGTCGTCAGCGAAAGGCGCGAGGATCGCGATGCGGTCGGCCTCGGACAGCAGGGTGGCACCACTGATCTCGATATCGTCGATGGCGAAACAGCGTTCGTCATCCGGGACAGGCTCGGCAGGCTGTTGCGCCTCACGGCCCGGGAGCTGTTGCAGCTCCTGCAACCGTTGCTGCTGCTCTTGCAGCAAACGCTCCTGCCTGTCGCGATACAGCTCGCGCTCACCAGGGCTCTGAGCGACCGCCAAAACAGGAAAAACAGCCAGACAAAACCCTACAACCGCAGCTCCGTTGCGTACAGCCATGCATCCATACCCGTCGTAAAACTCGTTCGCCGCTACGACGGGCTCATGCCGGGTGGGTTCCCGAACGCGTCAAAAAACCGCTGAGCGGTCGTTTTTTATGGCAGAAAAATGGCGATTGAATAGCAAATAGATTGCACGAGGCGCTTCAATCTCGATGCTCTTCGTTCTAGTGTTCGAGTTGCCTCCTAAAAGCTCCGCAATCTGCCGGCGCACTGATCGCAGCCTCCAGCGATTCGCATCGACAGCTGTTGACCTCGCCGTCGCCAGCGTTGCCCAACCTGCCCCGCCCCCCTAGAATGCCGCGATGCAAAATGACCTCGATCAGCGACTCACCTCTCTAAACCCAGCCCAGCACCATGCGGTCACCACGCCGCCCGGTCATCAACTGGTGCTGGCCGGTGCCGGTTCCGGCAAGACCCGCGTGCTGGTGCACCGCATCGCCTTTCTGATCCAGCGCCTGGACGTCTCGCCGCACAGCATCCTGTCGGTGACCTTCACCAACAAGGCGGCGGCCGAGATGCGTCATCGCATCGAGGACGTGCTCGGGCAAAGCCCGGCGGGCATGTGGGTCGGCACCTTCCACGGCCTGGCGCACCGCTTGCTGCGCGCCCACTGGCAGGAGGCCGGGCTGGTCGAGAACTTTCAGATTCTCGATTCCGACGACCAGCAACGGCTGATCAAGCGGGTGATCCGCGAGCTGGGCCTGGATGAGCAGCGCTGGCCGGCCAAGCAAGCGCAGTGGTTCATCAACGGCCAGAAGGACGAAGGCATTCGCCCGGCCGGCATCCAGGCCAGTGGCGATCTGTTCCTGGCCACCATGCGCAGCATCTACGAAGCCTACGAGGCGGCCTGCGCCCGTGCCGGGGTTATCGACTTCGCCGAGCTGCTGCTGCGCGCCCTCGATCTGTGGCGCAACAACGCGGGCCTCCTGGCGCATTACCAGAAGCGCTTCCGGCACATCCTGGTCGACGAATTCCAGGATACCAACGCCGTGCAGTACGCCTGGCTGCGCTTTCTCGCCATGGGCGGCGAAAGCCTGATGGTGGTGGGCGACGACGACCAGTCGATCTACGGCTGGCGCGGCGCGAAGATCGAGAACATCCAGCAGTTCGACAGCGACTTCGCCGACGCCGAGATCATCCGCCTGGAGCAGAACTACCGCTCCACGGCGAACATCCTCAACGCTGCCAACGCGCTGATCGCCAACAACCAGGGGCGCCTGGGCAAGGAATTGCGTACCGATGTCGGTGACGGCGAGCTGATCAGCCTGTACGCCGCCTTCAACGAACACGACGAAGCGCGCTACGTGGTCGAAACCATCGAGGACGCCCTGCGCAAGGACGGCCTGCGGCGCAGCGACATCGCCATCCTCTACCGCTCCAACGCCCAGTCGCGGGTGCTGGAAGAGGCCCTGCTGCGCGAGAAGATTCCCTATCGCATCTACGGCGGCCAGCGCTTCTTCGAGCGCGCGGAAATCAAGAACGCCATGGCCTACCTGCGCCTGATCCACCAGCGCGGCAACGATGCAGCGCTGGAGCGAGTGATCAACGTGCCGGCCCGCGGTATCGGCGAGAAGACGGTGGAAACCCTGCGCCAGTTCGCCCGCGCCAACGACCTGTCGATGTGGGCCGCGCTGCACGAAGCGGTCGGCACCAAGGTGATCGCCGGCCGCGCCGCCAGTGCCTTGAACGGCTTCGTCGAACTGATCGACACCCTGGCCCTGAAGGTCGAGGGCATGCAATTGCATAGCACCGCGCAACTGGTGATCGAACAATCCGGCCTGCTCGCCTATCACCGCGACGAAAAGGGCGAGAAGGCCCAGGCTCGCGTGGAAAACCTCGAGGAACTGGTGTCCGCCGCCCGAGCCTTCGACTCCTACGAAGGCGAAGAAGGCGACGACGCGCAAACGCCGCTGGCTGCCTTCCTCGATCATGCCTCGCTGGAGGCTGGCGACACCCAGGCCGCCGAACATGAAGACAGCGTGCAGATGATGACCCTGCACAGCGCCAAGGGCCTGGAGTTCCCGCGGGTTTTCCTGGTGGGCATGGAAGAAGGCCTGTTCCCCCACAAGATGAGCCTGGAAGAGCCCGGCCGCCTGGAAGAGGAACGCCGCCTGGCCTACGTGGGCATCACCCGGGCCATGCGCAACCTGGTGATCAGCTACGCGGAAACCCGCCGTCTGTACGGCAACGAGACCTACAACAAGGTGTCGCGCTTCGTGCGCGAAGTGCCGCCGCATCTGGTGCAGGAAGTGCGCCTGTCCAACAGCGTCAGCCGCCCGTACGGCAGTGGCAGCCGCAGCATGAGCGGCAGCAGCCTATTCGCCGGCAGCGCGGTGCCGGACACGCCGTTCAACCTCGGCCAGCGCGTGCAGCACTCGCTGTTCGGCGAAGGCACCATCCTCAACTTCGAGGGCTCGGGGCCCCAGGCGCGGGTGCAGGTGAACTTCGAAAGCGAAGGCAGCAAGTGGCTGATGTTGGCGTACGCCAAGCTCGAGGCTATCTGAGGAGCCTGTTCGCGATCTGCTGAACATGCGTACGGGCAACTACGTGGCGGCAGCTACCTCTGGTAGGGTGGACGACGCTCCATCCGTCCACCGCTCTGCGATAGCAATGGTGGATGAAAAGAGCGTCATCCACCCTACGTCTGCTTCTGACTTTTTGCAGTCAAACCAGATGAAGCCTGACACGAAGATCGTGAACAGGCGCTAAGTCAGCTCGACGATTACAACCATGGCGGCCGCCATTACGGACGGCTGCCAATAACAAAAGCAATCAGGGCACGCTGCTCGACACTCAAGGGAGAACACCATGAACCGCCGCAATCTGTTCGGCGCCGCGATGGCGCTGTTCGCTGCCATCGGCCTGGCCGGCTGCAAGGAAGAAACACCCGCCGGGCAAGGCAACGCCGCCGCTGCCAAAGCCGAAACCTTCCACTGGAAGATGGTCACCTCCTGGCCGAAGAACTACCCGGGCCTGGGTACTGGCGCCGAGCGTCTGGCCGAACGCATCAATGCCATGAGCGCCGGGCGCCTGACCGTCAAGGTCTACGCCGCCGGCGAACTGGTGCCCGCCCTGGAAGTATTCGATGCGGTGTCTCGCGGCACCGCCGAGATGGGCCATGGCACGCCGTACTACTGGAAAGGCAAGGTGCCGGCGGCGCAGTTCTTCTCCTCGGTGCCGTTCGGCCTGTCGACCCTGGAGATGAACGCCTGGCTGAGCAAGGGCGGCGGTCAGGCCCTGTGGGACGAAACCTACGCGCCCTACGGCGTGAAGCCCCTGTCGGCGGGTAACACCACCATGCAGATGGGCGGCTGGTACAACAAGGAAATCAACTCCCTGGACGACATCAAGGGCCTGAAGATCCGCATGCCGGGCCTGGGCGGCGAGGTGTGGACCAAGCTTGGCGCGATCACCGTCAACCTGCCTGGCGGCGAAATCTTCACCGCCCTGCAGACCCACGTGATCGATGCTACCGACTGGGTCAGCCCCTACAACGACCTGGCCTTCGGCCTGCACAAGGCGGCCAAGTATTACTACTTCCCGGGCTGGCAGGAGCCACAGGCGGTGGTCGAGTCGATGGTCAACCAGAAAGCCTTCGACAGCCTGCCGGCCGACCTGCAGGCCATCGTCGTCGAAGCCGCCCGCGCCGCGACCCTGGACATGATGGACGACTACGTTTTCCACAACGCCAAGTCCCTGGCCCAGTTGAAGGAACAGGGCGTGACGATCAAGCGCTTCCCTGACGAAGTACTGGCGGCGATGAAGCGCGAGTCGCAGACCGTCCTCGAAGAGCTGGCCGGCCAGAACGAGCTCAACGGCCGCATCTGGAAATCCATGAAGACCTTCCAGGACGAAGCCACGCCGGTGAGCGAGGTGACCGAGAAGGAACTGTACAACTGGCGCTGAGGCGTCAGCGGATGCGCAATGAGACGGAGCCAGCGGGTTCCGTTTCACCTCCCATTTTCATTGGCCTGGCGTAGCGCAAACCGTCTCGCTGGGCAAAAGCTCGAAACATTCTGTTGCTGGTCATGCCCACCTGCCACGGGCAAGATGTCTGTCAGTGTTTCAATAACCGAGAGAAAACCGATAATGCAGCGTTTCCTCAGCATCGCCCTGGTAATCTGCCTGGGCCTGTCTTTCAGCCTGACTGCCGACGCCAAGCGTATGGGCGGCGGCAAATCCTTTGGCGCCGCGCCGAGCCACCAGACCCGTCAGGCCACGCCGCCATCCCAACCTAATGCCAACGCCGCTGCCCCAGGCCGCACGCCTGCTGCCGCCAGCGGCGCTTCGCGCTGGCTCGGCCCGCTGGCCGGCCTGGCCGCCGGTGGCCTGCTGGCCTCCATGTTCATGGGTGACGGCTTCGAAGGCCTGCAGATCATGGACATGCTGATCTTCGGCCTGATCGCCTTCCTGCTGTTCCGCTTCCTGGCCGCACGTCGCCAGAAACAGCAGCCGAACGTCGCCGCTGCCGGTGGTGCTCCGTTCCAGCGTGAGGCCCATGGCCAGCCGCAGCCGGCTCAGCCGTCGATCTTCGGCGGCAGCAGCGCCGCGGCGATCAAGCCGGTGATCAACGCACCTGCCTGGTTCAACGAGGAAAACTTCGTCAACGCCGGTCGCGAGCACTTCCTGAGCCTGCAGCAGCACTGGGACGCGAACGAGATGGACAAGATCGCCGAGTTCGTGACCCCGCAACTGCTGGAGTTCCTCAAGCGCGAGCGCGCCGACCTGGGTGACGGCTTCCAGTCCACCTACATCGACAACCTCGACGTGCAGCTGGACGGTGTCGACGACCACGCCGACAAGACCATCGCCACCCTGACCTTCAGCGGTGTTTCGAAGACCTCGCGCTTCGACCAGGGCGAGGCCTTCAGCGAAAGCTGGCGCCTGGAGCGTGCCGTTGGCGAGAACCAGCCCTGGCTGGTCGCCGGTATCCGCCAGAACGGCTGATCCCACACGCATTGAAAGAACCCGGGCTTGCCCGGGTTTCTTTTTCGCGGCGCTTTTTGCGGAACCTCCAGGCACCCGGCTGACTCAATGCGCTGCGAACGGCGTTACAAGCCCATATGGCCTTTTGCCCCTAGCGGCTTGTGACGGCCTTCCATTCAGCGTAAAAAGCTGCGTTATCGAGGAGCAGCAGTGCAGCCGCGGCCAGCAGGCCGGCGTCTGCGTCGTGCGTTCCGGAATCTGATGAGAATCGCCAGACTCAGGTGGAGCCGCCGTGGAAGAAGTCATCGAACAACTGCGTGAATTGAACGAGCCGGTGCCGGTACCGCTGGAGCTGCCCGAGGAAGAACTGCTGGTGGAGATCGAGGAGCAGATCCTCATCAACCTGCCCTTCGAGCTGCGCGAATTCCTGCTCAAGGTCAGCGACGTGGTGTACGGCCGCCTGGAGCCGGTCACCGTGACCGACCCGCAATCGCACACCTACCTGCCCGAAGTGGCCTCGGTCGCCTGGTCCCTGGGCGTGCCACGCGAGCTGGTGCCGATCTGCGAAGACCAGGGCAACTACTACTGCGTCGAACAGGACGGCACCGTGCTGCTCTGGGACGGCGAGGAAGAAGACCTCACCGACGAGAGCTGGGATTCGGTGTGGCACTGGGTGCGGGAAGTCTGGCTGGAGGAGTGATGCCGGTCAGCCTTGGTAGCCTGGGTTGAGCAGAGTGATACCCGAGAAATGCTGCCCTGGGTATCGCTTCGCTCAACACCAGGCTACGGGCTGCTCTCTGTAGCCCGGGTCGAGCGCAGCGATACCCGGGAACAAATTGAGCAATGCAATACAAAAAAGGGCGCCTATTGGCGCCCTTGTCGTGTCAGTGATGCCCCGGTGTTTCGGGCTTGTCGAGGGTTTCGAACAAGGCGATCTGCAGGCGCGTGTGCACGCGGATGAACCAGCGCCACAGCACGGCCACCACCCCGGCCGCGACCACGCCGACCAGCAGCAGCATGTCGTTGGACGGCAGGATGCTCGACGACAGCGCGGTGAGCAACACCATGATGCCAACCAGCGAGAGCAGCGGAATCACCTCGGAAATCACCTTGCGCACACGCGCCGTGTGGCGGCCGGCCTTCTCCTGGCGCACGCCCATTTCGGCGAGCAGCATGGAGAGCGCCTTGATCTTGCGATAAGCAGCGATCAGGCACGGTAGCGAGAGGATCAGCGCCGCGCCCCAGATCACTGCCTTGCGCAGGTTCTCCTGGTCGATCCACTCGGCCAGCCAGGCACCGATCTGCGCGGCGAAGAAGGCGATACCGAGGAAGATCGCCACCACGAAGGCCAGGTTGACCAGCACCTGCAGAACGATCTTGCGGATCATGCCCGCCAGGATCGCGCCCTGCCCCTGCGGCTGAATGCTGCGCAGCCACTCGCCGTACAGCGAGAACACCCGCGATACGCGCTGCGGCATCACGTTGCCGAGGCTCACCGCCAGCGGATCGGCGGCGCGGATCAGATAGGGCGTGGTCAGGGTGGTGATCACCGACACGGCCACCGCCACCGGGTACAGGAAGTCGCTGGTCACCTGCAGGGTCATGCCCAGGGTGGCGATGATGAACGAGAACTCGCCGATCTGCGACAGGCCCATGCCGACCCGCAGCGAGGTGCGTCCGTCGTTGCCGGCGATGAACGAGCCGACGCTGCACGACAGCACCTTGCCGACGATCACCGCCACGGTGATCACCGCGATCGGCCAGGCATATTCGATCAGCACGTTGGGGTCGAGCAGCAGGCCGATGGCGACGAAGAAGATCGCGCTGAACATGTCACGCACCGGCTCGATCAGGCGCTCGATCTGCAGCAGCTGCCGCGACTCGGCCATGATCGCACCGATCAGGAAGGCGCCCAGCACCATGCTGTATTCCAGCTTGACCACCAGCAGGCAGAAACCGAAGCACATGCCCAGCACCGCCACCAGGAGCATCTCGTTGCTTTCGAACTTGGCCACGTAGGCCAGGATACGCGGCACCAGAATGATGCCGATGACCAGCGCGACGATCATGAACAGCGACAGCTTGCCGACGGTGGCGAACACTTCGCCGGTCTCGACCGTGCCGCTCAGGGCGATACCGGACAGCAGCGCGATGATGCCGATGCCGAGGATGTCCTCGACGATCAGTACGCCAAAGATCAGTTGGGCGAAGCGCTCGTTCTTCATCTTCAGGTCGCCCAGCGCCTTGATGATGATGGTGGTCGAGGAAATCGCCAGGATCGCACCGAGGAACAGCGAGTCCATGGTGCTCCAGCCGAAATAGCGGCCGATCTCGAAACCGATCCAGATCATCAGGATGATTTCCAGAAATGCGGCGATGAACGCCGTGGCACCGACGTTGAACAGCTTGCGCAGGCTGAACTCCAGCCCCAGGCAGAACATCAGGAAGATCACCCCCAGCTCGGCCAGGGTGCGGATGGTCTCTTCATCGTGGATCAGGCCGAACGGCGGCGTGTGCGGGCCGATCAGGAAACCGGCGAGGATGTAGCCAAGCACCACCGGTTGCTTGAAGCGGTGGAACAGCACGGTAACCACGCCGGCTACCAGCATGATCACCGCTAGATCCTGGATGAAGCTGATGGCATGCATGAGGAAACGGCTCCTTGTTTTGGGCAGGCACGAACGCGCTCGGGCGGTTGCTCGATGGCGCATTGGAGCCTGCTGGAATGGGGAAGATCAGCCCATTTGCTGGGCCACATTGACCGCAGGTTAACATTCGCGCCCGACGCGTCGCGGCGTGGAAATATTCAGAAATATTTGCCGCAAACCGCGAGGTGGTGCGCGTTACAGCGGTACCCGGAAAAGACGCTGAGCATACCCTCGAGGTCACCTGCCAGAGGCGAACACGACGCGCGTGCCACGCACCCGATCAACGCATCGGTTCTTGCGCCTCGGCACTGACTTTCAGGTAGCTGCCCGCCACGCTGATACCCGCACCCCCATACTCCTGGCAGCGCTGGTCGATGACTTCCAGCACCTGGATATCCAGCCCCTCATGCAGCAACTCGACGGCGCAGCCGTTGGGCAGATCCCGTGATGCCAACTGAAAGTAGGCTTTCTCACCCTGCAGCGCGCCCTGCAGATTACCGATGGCCGCCGGGCCATACTCCTCCACCTTCAGGCCCGCACGTAGCGGCGAAAAACTCGCCTGAAAGCGGCCATCCGGCTGGCGGCTGATGTCCAGACTGCTCCATACCGCCGCGCCGGCATAGCGCAGATAGCGGCCTTCGATGCTCTCGCCCAGGGCCTGGTAGTCCACGGCGCTGGCCACCGAGCGCAGGTTGTTGCGCGTGGCGGTGCCCTGCATGCCATCGGCCAGGGCGACGTTCAGCCAGGCGCGGGCCTGGCCGGGCTGCCCGAGACGCAGGCTGGTCACCACCAGGTTGTTCAATGCCAGCTCACGGGCTGCGAGGCTGTCCGAATCCTGCTGCTCGGCCCGCCGCAGCTGCCGCTCGAAGGCTTCGGCGGCATCGTCGTAACGGCCGGCCTGATAGGCCGCGGTGCCGGCTGCGTTGCACAGGCTGACGCTGTCGCAAGGCTGGGGAGCGGCGTGGGCAATGCCGGCGAACAGGGGCAGCAGGGCCAGGCAGATAACGGAGCGCGTCATGGGATCGTCCTGAATGAGTGAGAGACTATGGCTCTAGGAGTGAAATGCCGGTACATACGTTGCAGCAATCGAGCGCATAGACACAATCGACCAGCCAACGCCGCGCAGACGGCCGACAATCACGCCCCGTCCACCTGATGAGCGAGACCTTATGGAACCCGGCAACGCGCAACTGACGATGACCGTCCTGATGACCCCGGACATGGCCAACTTTTCCGGCAACGTACACGGCGGCACCCTGCTCAAGTACCTCGACGAGGTGGCCTACGCCTGCGCCAGCCGTTATGCCGGGCGCTACGTGGTCACCCTGTCGGTGGACCAGGTGACCTTCCGCGAGCCGGTGCACGTCGGTGAGCTGGTGACCTTCCTGGCCTCGGTCAACTACACCGGCCGCACCTCCATGGAGGTGGGCATCAAGGTGATCACCGAAAACATCCGTGAACGTTCGGTGCGCCACACCAACAGTTGCTTCTTCACCATGGTGGCGGTCGACGAAAACGGCAAATCCACCGAAGTGCCGCCTCGTCAACCGGAGAGCGCAGAGGAGCGCCGACGTTTCGAACAGGGCCGTCAACGCCGAGAGATCCGCCAGGAACTGGAAAACCGTTACCGAGCGCTCAAAGGCGACGCATGACGCGGGTTACAGCAGCAACGGAGCAATCCGACACATCTTGTATAAAGACCTTTTAGTTATAAGTAATATTTTAATATAAAATATCGGTCTTTATGGTCGGGCAATCCGACCCTGGCCGTCACGCTGTTCTGCGCGGTATCCGCTGCCGCGCAGGCATGCCAGGCCCTCTTCACCAAGGAGACCGCATGCCGCATCACACACCCTTGATTGCGACGATCGCTGCCGGCTTCGTGCTGGCCTACCTGTTCGGCAGCCTGGCCAACCGCCTGCGCCTGTCGCCACTGGTAGGCTACCTGCTGGCTGGCGTGATCGTCGGCCCCTTCACTCCCGGCTTCGTTGCCGACAAGGAGCTGTCCCACGAAATCTCCGAGATCGGCGTGATCCTGCTGATGTTCGGCGTGGGCCTGCACTTCTCGCTCAAAGACCTGATGTCGGTCAAACACATCGCCATTCCCGGTGCCGTGGTGCAGATCGCCGTCGCCACGCTGATGGGCATGGGCCTGTCCTGGGCGATGGGCTGGGGCTGGGGTGCTGGCCTGGTGTTCGGCCTGGCGCTGTCGGTGGCCAGTACCGTGGTGCTGCTGCGCGCCCTCGAAGAGCGCCAGCTGATCGACACCCGCCGCGGCAAGATCGCCGTCGGCTGGCTGATCGTCGAGGACCTGGTGATGGTTCTGGCCCTGGTGCTCCTGCCGGCGCTTTCCGGGGTGCTCGGCGGCATTCCCCAGGGCGACGGTTCCAGCAGCATCGGCATGCAGTTGCTGATCACTCTCGGCAAGGTCAGCGCCTTCGTGGTGCTGATGATCGTGGTCGGCCGCCGGGTCATTCCCTGGCTGCTGGAGCGCAGCGCCGGCACCGGTTCGCGCGAGCTGTTCACCCTCGCCGTGCTGGCCATCGCCATGGGCATCGCCTACGGCTCGGCGCAGCTGTTCGGCGTGTCCTTCGCCCTCGGCGCGTTCTTCGCCGGGATGATCCTCAACGAGTCGGAATACAGCCACAAGGCTGCCGAAGATTCGCTGCCGCTGCGCGACGCCTTCGCGGTGCTGTTCTTCGTTTCGGTGGGCATGCTGTTCAACCCGGCGATCCTGCTCGAGCAGCCGCTGCTGGTAATCGGCACCTTCCTGGTGATCGTGCTCGGCAAGTCGCTGGCGGCGATGCTCATCGTGCTGGCCTTCCGCAAACCGCTGAGCACCGCGCTGACCATTTCGGTGAGCCTGGCGCAGATCGGCGAATTCTCGTTCATCCTCATCGGCCTGGGCATCGGCCTGAATCTGGTGCCGGAAGCGGCGCGTGACCTGGTGCTGGCCGGCGCGATCCTGTCGATCCTCTGCAA
>JAAIGE0100297939.1_pt1 | contig 12577 bp, 14 predicted proteins | sample 6487951 | NCBI WGS metagenome assembly JAAIGE01 (sample SAMN13974128, study PRJNA590717) | phyllosphere metagenome | biome: tomato field; feature: multiple bacterial spot infested tomato fields; material: tomato leaves; isolation source: leaves from tomato fields | host: Solanum lycopersicum ... | reverse complement strand
CTTCCCGAAGGGCCAGAACGTCGTCCATACCTACCCGTTGGGAATCGGTCGTGAAGGCTGGAGCTCGCCGGTAACCCAGGCGCGCATCATCGCCAAGACGCCGAACCCGGGCTGGTACCCGCCGCAGTCCATCCGTGACGAGCACGCGGCCGACGGCGACCCGCTGCCGAGCTACGTGCCGCCAGGCCCGGATAATCCGCTCGGGCCCTACAAGATGACGCTGTCCGTGCCGGGCTACCTGATTCATGGCTCGAACAAGAAGTTCGGCATCGGCATGCGCGTGAGCCACGGTTGCTTCCGCATGCTCAACAACAACGTACTCGAACTGGCCGACATGGTGCCGGTCGGCACACCGGTGCGCATCATCAACGAGCCGTACAAGTTCGGCGTGAGTGGCGGCAACGTGTACCTGGAGGCGCATACGCCGCTGGGTGAGGAAGATGCCCCGGCCGTCGATCATCGCGCTGAAGTGGTCAATGCGCTGATCCGTCGTCACGACCTCAGTGCCGATACCCTGGACTGGGACGTTGTACGTGAGGTGGTGGCGGCCCATGACGGGCTGCCGGTGGAGATCGACTCGCCGCGCGACAGGGTGATCCAGTCGACCTCTCTCTGATGAAGGCAGGGCACTCCCGCGAGTGCCCAGGCAGCTTCACACAGGCATAAAAAAGCCGGCTCGAGAGCCGGCTTTTCATTGCCCGGGGGCTATTACTTGCGGCTGGCTTTTTCCAGCATACGCAGGGCGCGCTCGTTGGCTTCGTCAGCGGTCTGCTGAGCCTTCTGAGCGGCAGCCAGTGCTTCGTCAGCCTTGCGGTAGGCTTCGTCGGCACGAGCTTGGGCGCGAGCTGCTGCGTCTTCGGTTGCAGTCAGGCGAGCTTCAGTTTCTTTGGTAACGCTGCTGCAACCGGTAGCCAGAACTGCGGCCAGAGCCAGAGCAGAGAATTTCAGAACGTTGTTCATCGTGTTCCCCTTAGGGTCAGTTTTTGCTTTATTGAAGCCCTTTCCCGAACCCGGAAAATGGCCGGCGTACATACTACCTGTAACTTTTAGTAAGTAAACGGACAGCAGGCAAGGGTTCCGAATTTTTTCTCTGAAATTAACGTGCTAGGGCCGATTAGTTATACAGGCCGTGAGCATGTACGGAGTGGAGCGGCGCTATTTTGGCACTTGAGAATTGCCAAACGATGTCAATTGCTCCGCTAAAGGATTTTGCCTTGCCCTTTACGTTCTACAGTGGCTTTATATCCTATTGTTACCGGATGTACGCAGGCCCTGCCGGGGATGTCGTGCCTGGCCCAATCAAGAGGAGTAGTAATGAGCGAGCCACTGTCCATTCATCATGACCTTGCCGGTCACCAGTTCGAGACCACAGTGGATGGTGATCGCGCTTATCTTTCCTACATGGATCTGGGCAAGCAGACGCTGGATATCTATCGCACCTTCGTGCCCAACTCCCTGCGCGGTCGCGGCATTGCGGCAGCGCTGACCCAGACGGCGCTGGATTACGCCGATCAAATGGGCTACACGGTGATCGCGTCCTGCTCCTACGTGGAGCGCTACATGGCGCGGACCGAAGGTGCTGCCGACCAGGACTGAGGCAAACGCCGCGCAAAAAAAACGCCGAGCATCTGCTCGGCGTTTTTCATGGTGGCGGTCTTAGCCGCGCTGGCGCTTGGGCAGTACGTCCTTGAGCTTGGCATGCATGCCGCGCAGGGTTTTCTCGGTGCTTTCCCAATCGATGCAGGCGTCGGTGATCGAGACGCCGTACTTGAGCTGCGAGAGATCCTTGGGAATCGACTGGCTGCCCCAGCCCAGGTGGCTCTCGACCATCAGGCCTACGATCGACTGATTGCCTTCGAGGATCTGGTTGGCGACGTTGTCCATCACCAGCGGTTGCAGCGCCGGATCCTTGTTGGAGTTGGCGTGGCTGCAATCGACCATGATGTTCGGTTTGATCGACGCCTTCTTCAGTTCCTGTTCGCAGATGGCCACGCTGACCGAATCGTAGTTCGGCTTGCCGTTGCCACCACGCAGCACCACGTGCCCATAGGCGTTGCCCTTGGTGGTGACGATGGAGACACCGCCCTGCTGGTTGATGCCGAGGAAACGGTGCGGGCTGGAAACCGACTGCAGGGCGTTGATGGCCACGGTAAGGCCGCCATCGGTGCCGTTCTTGAAGCCGACGGCCGAGGACAGGCCCGAGGCCATTTCGCGGTGGGTTTGCGACTCGGTGGTGCGCGCGCCAATGGCTGACCAGCTGATCAGGTCCTGCAGGTATTGCGGGGAAATCGGGTCCAGCGCTTCGGTGGCGGTGGGCAGGCCCATTTCCGCGAGGTCGAGCAGGAGCTTGCGACCGATGTGCAGGCCATCCTGGATCTTGAAGGAGTCGTCCAGATACGGGTCGTTGATCAGGCCTTTCCAGCCAACGGTGGTGCGCGGCTTCTCGAAGTACACGCGCATGACCAGGTACAGCGTGTCGGACACTTCCTCGGCGAGCACTTTCAGGCGCTCGGCGTATTCGTGAGCGGCCTTGATGTCATGGATGGAGCAGGGGCCGACCACCACGAACAGGCGGTGATCCTTGCCATCGAGAATGTCGCGTACCACCTGCCGGCCAGCCGATACGGTGCGCTGCGCGCGCTCGGTCAGCGGGATCTCGAGCTTGATCTGTTCCGGGGTGATCAGGGTTTCGTTGGAGGCGACGTTCAGGTCGTTGATCGGTAATTCAGCTATCGTGCTTTTCATCGGGTGGGTCATCGGGTCACGGGAGCCGGCCGCCAGCGATCCCCGTGCAGCGGGCACAGCAGTATGGGCACAGCGGGGAAGCCGAACCTTAGCGCGTTAGCGCCCGCCGAGACAATGGTAATTAGGGCCTGGATGGGGGAAAGATGGCCAGGCGCTGCTCGCGCCATTCCTCGGCGATCAGTTCCAGGGGCAGTACCTGGCCCGCCTGCTGTTCGCGATGCTGGCGGTAGCGTTCCAGGTTGCAGATGTCTTCGACCATGCGCGCGCGCAGTTCCGGCGCGTGCTCACTGAACACCACACCAAGCAGATAATGCTCTGATTGCTTCGTGCACCAGGCGACCTGGCCGGGGTAGGCTACCTGTTCGCCCAACAGCGGGATGTGCAGCGTGACCGGCGTGCCCTGGGGCAGTGGTTGGCTCGACTGGCAACCGGCGCCGCCCAGGCTGATGTTGTCGAGGCGCTGGCTGGCGCTCGGCGAGTGGCGGCGAAGCCTCAACTCCACGGGCAGATTACTGCTATGACGAAGAAAGCGACGCATGAACGACCACCTCAGTTGCCATCAGAATGATATTGCCCTGCCGAGTATAGCCACGCAATTGGAATTGACCGATTTTGATGCCGATCGGCGATTGCTCGATCTCCCCGGTGCGTCACTGGTGATCTTCACCAGCCAGAGATGCGCGAGCTGCCGCTACGCGCGCCAGCAGCTTCCGGAGATGGCGTTGCCGGTCCAGCGCCTGGTCTGGATCGATGCTCAGGAGAATTCCGGCCTGGTTCAGCGCTATGAAGTCTTCCAGTTGCCGGCGCTTTTCGTGGTGTGCGATGGCGAGTTCTTTGGCGCGTTGCATGCCAGGTTGTCGGTTGCTCCGCTGCGAGAGGCGTTGCTCGAGGCGCTTGCCAGAGCGCCTGAAGACCTGCCCTGAGTGATGGCGTTGCGAGGCTGCTGGCCTTTTGCGGTCGCTTTTGCGTGGCGCTGCTAAGCTCAAGCCAGGCCCCGCCGTGCCGGCAGTCGAGGAGGCCGCATGATCCGTTCGATTCTCTACGCCACCGATCTTGGTCTGTATGCGCCTTATGTGCTGCAACACGCGCTGGCACTGGCGCGCAGTTTCAAGGCGCGCCTGCACGTCGTACACGTCGTGGAGCCCATGGGCTTGTTCGCCGAGTCCGTGCTGCAGACCTACGTCGATGAAGCCCGTCTCAAGGAGCTGCGCAGCACGGGCCTGGAGACCGTGATGAGCAATATCGAATTGCGCGTGCTCGAGGGTTTTCGAGACGAACTGGGTGACAGCCAGGACGATCTCGAACTGATCGGCTCGGTCAGCGTCCTGCGTGGCGATCCGCCGATTTCCATTCTCGAGCACGCCCAGAAACTCGCCGTGGATTTGCTGGTCGTAGGCAGTCATAGCCATGGCGCTGCGCTCGAGGTGCCGATGGGGCGCACGGCTGCCAGGCTGCTGCAGTTGTGCGATGTGCCGGTTTACCTGGTGCCCATGCTGCAGCATCGATCCCGCCACGAGTAAGCGACTCGACCCAGATAAAAAATCTATATATACCGCCTTTACCATTAATATGGTTATATAGCTGATCGACGATCAGGCGGCGGCCTATCCGCTTTGAGGGATTTATATGAAGCTTCAGCAACTGCGCTACATCTGGGAAGTCGCGCACCATGACCTCAACGTTTCCGCCACGGCGCAGAGCCTGTATACCTCGCAGCCGGGGATCAGCAAGCAGATCCGCCTGCTCGAAGACGAGCTCGGCGTCGAAGTCTTCGCCCGCAGCGGCAAGCACCTGACCCGCGTCACGCCGGCGGGCGAGCGGATCATCAACACCGCCGGCGAGATCCTGCGCAAGGTCGAAAGCATCAAGCAGATCGCCCAGGAATTCTCCAACGAGAAGAAGGGCACGCTGTCCATCGCCACCACGCACACCCAGGCGCGCTATGCATTGCCGCCGGTGATCAGCAGCTTCATCAAACAGTACCCGGAAGTCGCTCTGCACATGCATCAGGGCACGCCGACGCAGATCGCCGAAATGGCCGCTGACGGCACCGTCGACTTCGCCATCGCCACCGAAGGTCTGGAACTCTACAACGACCTGGTGATGATGCCCTGCTACCGCTGGAACCGCTGCGTGATCGTGCCCCAGGGCCATCCGCTGAGCAAACTGCCGAAACTGACCCTCGAGGCCCTGGCCGAGCACGAGATCGTCACCTACACCTTCGGCTTCACCGGCCGCTCCAAGCTCGATGAGGCGTTCAGTCACCGCGGGCTGACGCCCAAGGTGGTGTTCACCGCCGTCGACGCCGACGTGATCAAGACCTACGTGCGCCTCGGCCTGGGTGTCGGCATCGTGGCCGGCATGGCGGTCGATCCGAAGCTGGATCCGGACCTGGTGGTGCTCGACGCCAGCGAGCTGTTCGAGTCCAGCGTGACGCGCATCGGTTTCCGCCGCGGCACTTTCCTGCGCGGTTTCATGTGCGACTTCATCGAGACGTTCGCTCCGCACCTGACTCGTGACGTGCTGGCCAAGGCCGTGCAGTGCCACAACAAGGTCGAGCTCGAAGAGCTGTTCAAGGACGTCAAGCTGCCGCTGCATTGATCAGCGCAGCCGAACGAAAAATGGCGCCTGAACAGGCGTGTGAAAACTACTGCGCTCGGTGATGCGGCGTTAAAAACCGGCTCGGATGCGAGTCCAATCAAAATGCTCATTTACAGCTCGTAAACTGCGCTTTTTCGCCGATTTTTGCCTTGCCTGACCTTCGCTCGCTACGTTTTCACACAGCCTGTGAACAGGCGCCATTTTTTTGTCCCGAGATCAGTGGCTCAGGTGCAGGCCACACTCACGGTTGTCTTCGCCCTTGGTCGGGTCGAAGTAGTCGAAGTTGTTCGGCAGGCCGTGGGCGGTCAGGTACTGGTACAGATCCTTGGAGGACCAGTGCAGCAACGGGGCGACCTTGATCAGGCCGTCCGGGTTGATGCTCACCGGCTGCATCTGGGCACGTACCGCCGTGTCGGTGGCGCGCAGTGCGGTGAACCAGACGCCTGGGGCGGTCTCGCGCAGGGCGCGGGCGAAGGGTTCGAGCTTCACTTCTTCGGTAAATGCGGCGTGGCGCGGATCGTCCAGACCTGGCGTCGGGCCGTCGATGGCTTCGCGGTGGGCGCGGCTGCGCTTGGGCAGGTAGGTGATCAGGTTCAGGCCCAGCTGCTGGGTGACCTCATCGGCGAACTTGTAGGTCGCCTCGGTGTTGTAACCGCTGTCCATCCACACGATCGGGATATCGGCCTTGACCTGGCTGACCATGTGCAGGATCACCGCTTCGAACGGGCGGAAGTTGGTGGTGCAGATAGCTGGTTTGCCCAGGCCGATCGCCCACTCGATCAGCTTTTGCGGCTGATTGGCGAATTCGGCGTTGAGTCTGTCCAGATCGAGATCCATTGCGGGCTCCGAGGCGTGTGGATGAGAGGGGCGATGGTAACAAAACTGCACAGCGACCGGGGTGGTGGCGGGGCAGCAGAACGGCTGTCGCTGAACGGGCTTGCTGCCGGGTGGCCGACAGCAAGCCGCTGGGTCAGATTTGCGCCGGTGGAATATGGCCGAACAGCTCCTGGGAGAAGCGTGTACGTTCTTCGGCGTTTTCCTGGATACCCTTGGCGGCCAGTTCTTCCAGGCGCGCTTCCACGGCGTGAGCGCGATGGGTCAGGCCGCAGTCGTTGGCGATCTGGATGTTCAGGCCGGGGCGGGCGTTGAGTTCGAGAATCAGCGGGCCCTTGTCCTGGTCCAGCACCATGTCGACACCGATGTAGCCCAGGCCGCACAGCTCGTAGCAGCCAGCGGCGAGCTTCATGAAGCCGTCCCAGTTGGGCAGTTGCACGCCATCCACCGCGTTGGTGGTGTCCGGGTGCTTGGTGATCTTGTTGTTCAACCAGGTGCCGCGCAGGGTCACGCCGGTGGCCAAATCCACACCGACGCCGATGGCGCCCTGGTGCAGGTTGGCCTTGCCGCCGGACTGGCGGGTCGGCAGGCGCAGCATCGCCATCACCGGGTAGCCCATCAGCACGATGATGCGGATGTCCGGCACGCCTTCGTAGCTGATGCTCTTGAAGATGCTGTCCGGCGTTACCCGGTACTCGATCAGCGCGCGGTCGCGGTGGCCGCCCAGGGAGTAGAGGCCCGAGAGGATGCTGGAGATCTGCTGCTCGATTTCCGAGTGGCTGACGATCTTGCCCGACACCGTCTTGAAGCGATCCTCGAAGCGGTCGGCGATCACCAGGATGCCGTCGCCACCGGCGCCCTGGGCCGGCTTGACGACGAAATCGCTGCGCTCACCGATGATCTTGTCGAGGTTGTCGATCTCCTTTTCGGTGGAGATCACCCCGTACATTTCCGGCACGTGAATGCCGGCTTCGATGGCCCGTTCCTTGGTGATGATCTTGTCATCGACGATCGGATACAGGTGGCGCTTGTTGTACTTGAGCACGTAGTCCGCGTTGCGGCGGTTGATGCCCATGATGCCCTTGGCTTCAAGGGCCTTCCAGGTTTTCCAGAGACCTAGCATTGGCTCAATCCTTCAGGAAGGCTTTGAAGCGGAACAGTTCGGTCAGGCGGTAGCCGCGGTAACGACCCATCGCCAGCATGAAACCCACCAGGATCAGCAGGATCGCCGGGAAGGTGAACACGAAGTACACCAGTTCCGGTACGGTCATCAGCAGGTGGGCGATGGTGGCGGCGAACAGCGTGCCGATGGCGACCTTGAAGGCATGGCTGCCGCCGCGCTCTTCCCAGGTGATCGACAGGCGCTCGATGGTCATGGTCAGGATCACCATCGGGAACAGGGCGACCGACAGGCCACGCTCCAGGCCCAGCTTGTGGCTGAACAGGCTGATGGTGGCGATCAGCACCACCACGAAGGTGAGTACCACCGACAGCCGTGGCAGCATCTGCAGCTTCAGGTGTTCCAGATAGGAGCGCAGGGAAAGGCCGAGCGCGGTGATCACCGTGAACAGGAAGATGCCGAAGCCCAGCTGGGTTTCCCGGAAGGCCAGGGCGATCAGCACGGGGGTGAAGGTACCCAGGGTCTGCAGGCCGCCGAGGTTACGCAGGATCAGGATCACCAGTACGCCGATGGGGATCATCACCATGATCATGAAGGTCTGCTGGGTCTGCAGCGGCAGGCCGTACAGCGAGTACTCGAGGAAGTCCGCGTCGGTGTTCTCGTCGGTCAGCTGGGCGAGGCGAATGGCGTTCATCTCGCTGTTGCTGAGGGTGAAGGTGGTGGTGGCCTGACGACCGCCATCGAGGGTGACCAGAGGCTCGTCACCGGTCCACCAGACCAGGCGATCGGCCGGCAGGCCCTGTTCGCCGGTTTCCGGGTTGAAGTACAGCCAGCGGTCGCCGTTGAAGCTGCGCAGCCACAGCTCCGGGCTCTGCTGGATGTCGGCGGCCAGGCGAATGGTGTGCACGCGTTCCATCGGCACGTGGGCGATGGACAGCAGCAGCTCCACGGCCTGGGCCTTCTTGGTGGTCGAGGCATCACCGCCGAGCAGCAGCTTGGCGTTGTCGTCGTTGGTGTTGTTGACGCGCTTGATGGTCTCGCTGATGAACGTCTCGACGTCCGCCGAGTGCTGACGGATTGGCGCCAGCAGCGCCTCGGCAGCGATCTTCTCGGGGCCTTCGACCGGGATGCTGTCGCGGAAGATCGGGCCCTTCGGCTTGGCCTGCTCGCCGCTGTAGCGCTTGGTCAGTACCAGGCGGTAGTACAGGGTCTGCTTGCCGTTGGCGCGGCGCGCCGACCAGGTCACCTTGCGGTTGCCATCGGCACGGTTGACGCTCACGCCATAGTTGTTGGAGATGAAGCTTTCGTTGAGGCTGACGTAGTCCTGATTCAGCGGCGGTACGAACATCTGCAGCTTGATCGGGTCGCGGCCGTTGGCCTGGAATTCGACCCGGGTGTCGATGTTCCAGAGGTCGTCGGTTTCGTCACTGCTGACCGGAATGCCGAGAATGAAAATCTGATAGGCCGTAATCAGAACGCCCAGGCTCACCAGAATGGTGATCAGGATTTTCAGATGCAGGGTAAGAGAGCGCATGGGGATTACTCGCCGGATTTTGCGTTGGAACAGTCAGGCTTGCCTGCTGCGTATTTTAAGCTGGGGTCGACCAGTGCATCGAAGCGCTTGAGCGCGTCGGAGCCGATCAAAAGCGGGTATTGGAAGGCGCTTCGATCGGTAAGGTTCACTTCGATCTGGCGTTTGACGTTACCCATGCACACGTCCAGTTCGATGACCGGGCGGGCGGTGTAGGTCTTCTCGTCGTCTTCGTCGACGTCGCCGGCGCGCCGCTTGATCTTGCTGATGCGTGCCAGCGGGCGCTCGATGGGGTGCGCGTGGGCATCGTCGATGGCCAGGTAGAAACGCACCCAGCGTTCGCCGTCACGCTTGAAGCGCTCGATATCGCGGGCGCTGAGCGAGGCGGTCTGGGCGCCGGTGTCGAGTTTGGCCGCCACTTCCACGTCGATGTCGAGGCTGACGTGTTCGTTCAGGCCATAGATGGTTTTGTCCGCAGCGATAGCGTGGCAAGAAAGCGCCAGCAAGCAGGGCAAGGTAGTCAGGAAATGAAGTCTCATGGGTCCTTGAGTAGATGAAGCGATGGGACGATCCATGCGCCATTGAAGACGGCCTACCAGCCGCTGCAGCAGCGGCCCGTGGGCGAAATGAGGCGAAGTCTAGCATGGGCCGTAAAGGTGCCGACAGTCGCTTGTGCGGCGTGCCACAGGCGCCTGGCTGAGTACCTGTGGGAGTGGGCGGGCCCGTTCGGGCCGATATTCCCATGGCGGAAGAGGTTCGCGAGCAGCCCATTCTTGAAATTATATTGTCGACAGGAAGGCTTGAATTTTCTCGGGATATGGATTTATCTGGAGGTAATTCGATAAGAGTGTCGACAATATGTTGGATGCCGTTGAAGGTATCGCTGAGGAAGATGTCGGAACCCTGGCCGAAAACGTCTTTCGCCAGATCCAGTTGGCCATCGTGCGAGGCGAGATGGCGCCCGGCAGCAAGATTTCCGAGCCGGAGCTGGCGCGCACCTATGGCATCAGCCGCGGCCCGTTGCGCGAGGCGATCCACCGGCTGGAGGGGCAGAAGCTGCTGGTGCGTATTCCCCATGTCGGCGCCCGGGTGGTATCGCTCAGCCATGCCGAGCTGATCGAGCTGTACGAAATCCGCGAGTCTCTGGAGGGCATGGCCTGTCGGCAGGCGGCCGAGCGCATGAGCCAGGCCGAGATCGACGATCTGCGGCGGGTGCTCGACCTGCACGAGCAGGACGCGGCGTTCCAGGCCGGTGTCGGCTATTACCAGCAGGAAGGCGACTTCGACTTCCACTACCGGATCATCCAGGGCAGCGGCAACCGTACCCTGGCCAAGCTACTGTGCGACGAGCTGTATCAGCTGGTACGTATGTATCGCCTGCAGTTCTCTGCCACGCCCAACCGCCCGCACCAGGCCTTTGCCGAACACCACCGCATTCTCGACGCCATCGCCGATCGCGACGGCGAGTTGGCCGAACTGCTGATGCGCCGTCACATCGGCGCGTCCAAACGCAATGTCGAGCGTCATTACCTGGCCCAGGCCGGGCAGGCGGCGCTCGTCAAACCTTCCAAGACCCGAGGTGATTCATGACCCAGCTTTCTGCCGGCCAGCGTTTCCGCCAGGCCCTCGTCGAAGAAAAACCGCTGCAGGTGATCGGCGCGATCAACGCCAACCATGCGTTGCTGGCCCAACGTGCCGGCTTCAAGGCGATCTACCTGTCTGGCGGTGGCGTGGCGGCGGGTTCCCTGGGGCTGCCGGACCTGGGCATCAACACCCTGGAAGACGTGCTGATCGATGTGCGGCGCATCACCGATGTGTGCGACCTGCCGCTGATGGTCGACATCGACACCGGCTTCGGGCCGAGTGCTTTCAATATCGAGCGCACCATCAAGAGCCTGATCAAGGCGGGCGCCGCGGCGGCTCATATCGAGGATCAGGTCGGCGCCAAGCGCTGTGGTCATCGGCCGGGCAAGGAGATCGTCTCATGCGAGGAAATGGTCGACCGCGTCAAGGCTGCCGCCGATGCCAAGACCGACCCGAATTTCTTCCTGATCGCCCGCACCGACGCCATCCAGGCCGAGGGCGTTGACGCCGCCATCGAGCGTTGCCAGCGTTATGTGGAGGCAGGCGCCGACGGCATCTTCGCCGAGGCCGCCTATGACCTGCCGACCTATCAGCGTTTCGTCGAGGCGCTGAAGGTGCCGGTGCTGGCCAATATCACTGAATTCGGCGCCACACCGCTGTTCACCCGCGACGAGCTGGCCTCGGTCGGCGTGGCCATCCAGCTTTACCCGCTGTCGGCTTTTCGCGCGGCCAACAAGGCGGCCGAAAACGTTTACACCTCGATTCGCCAGAACGGCCACCAGCAGGACGTGGTCGAGCAGATGCAGACCCGCGCCGAGTTGTATGAGCGCATCGGTTATCACGCCTTCGAGCAGAAGCTCGACGCGTTGTTCGCCGCCAAGAAGTGATCGCTTGGCGAGCTGCGTTGCGGCTCGCCCATAACAACAAGGAGAGACTGATGAGCGCCACCGACACCCCCGTACCCGGCTTCAAACCGAAGAAATCCGTCGCCCTCAGTGGCACCGCTGCCGGCAATACCGCCCTGTGCACCGTGGGCCGCACCGGCAATGACCTGCATTACCGTGGATACGATATCCTCGATGTCGCCAGCACCTGCGAGTTCGAGGAAATCGCTCACCTGCTGGTGCACGGCAAGCTGCCGACGGTTGCCGAACTGGCGACCTACAAGGCCAAACTCAGGGCTCTGCGCGGACTGCCGGCGGCGCTGAAGGTGGCGCTGGAGCAATTGCCGCCTTCGGCCCACCCGATGGACGTGATGCGCACCGGGGTGTCGGTGCTCGGCTGCCTGGCACCGGAGAAGGACGACCACAACCACCCCGGCGCGCGAGATATCGCCGACAAGCTGATGGCCTCGCTGGGCTCCATGCTGCTCTATTGGTATCACTTCAGCCATAACGGCAAGCGCATCGAGGTGGAGACCGACGATGATTCCATCGGTGGACATTTCCTGCACCTGCTGCACGGTGCTGCGCCGCGCGAGTCCTGGGTGCGCGCCATGCACACCTCGCTCAATCTGTACGCCGAGCACGAGTTCAACGCCTCGACCTTCACCAGCCGGGTGATCGCCGGCACCGGCTCGGACCTGTTCTCGGCCATCGCCGGTGGCATCGGTGCGCTGCGCGGGCCCAAGCACGGCGGCGCCAACGAAGTGGCCTTCGAGGTGCAGAAACGCTACGACAGCCCGGACGAGGCCGAGGCCGATATCCGCGAGCGGGTAGGGCGCAAGGAAGTGGTGATCGGCTTCGGCCATCCGGTCTATACGGTTGCCGACCCGCGCAACAAGGTGATCAAGGAAGTGGCTCGCGAGCTGTCGGCCGAGCAGGGCAACAACAAGATGTTCGACATCGCCGAGCGCCTGGAGACCATCATGTGGGACATCAAGAAGATGTTCCCCAACCTCGACTGGTTCAGCGCGGTGAGCTACCACCTGATGGGCGTGCCGACCGCAATGTTCACCCCGCTCTTCGTGATCGCCCGCATCGCCGGCTGGAGCGCCCACGTGATCGAGCAGCGCATCGACGGCAAGATCATCCGGCCGAGCGCCCACTACACCGGCCCGGAGGACCTCGCCTTCGTGCCGATCGACGAGCGCTCCTGAACGCCCGGCGGCGGAAACGGCCCGCCGCGGCCCGCCGCCCCCGTCCCGACGGCGCCCGCCCGGG
>JAAIGE0100531654.1_pt1 | contig 12597 bp, 18 predicted proteins | sample 6487951 | NCBI WGS metagenome assembly JAAIGE01 (sample SAMN13974128, study PRJNA590717) | phyllosphere metagenome | biome: tomato field; feature: multiple bacterial spot infested tomato fields; material: tomato leaves; isolation source: leaves from tomato fields | host: Solanum lycopersicum ... | reverse complement strand
GCCTGCGGTTCCGCCTGCCAGAGCAGGGCAAGATCCAGTTCATGACGCGCCAGCGCCGTAAGCAGTGGCAGATTTCTGTCGACGCGGGCGGTCAGCATCACCTCCGGGTGCTGCCGGTTAAAGGCGCCCAGAATCGCAGGCATCAGCGCCTCGCCAAAATCCTCCTGCATACCGATGCGTATTTCACCCTGCAATGCTTCGCCTCGCACGGCCCGCAAGGTTTCATCATTCAGTGACAGCAGGCGTCTGGCGTAGCTCATCAGCTGCTCACCGCTGCGGGTCAGCTGCAGGTGTCGCCCTTTTTTCATCACCAGTGCTGTTCCGCATTGCTGCTCCAGTTTTTTAAGCTGTGCGCTGATAGCGGACGTCGATCGGCACAGGTGCTGCGCCGCGGAGGCAAAACTGCCTGCGTCAATGCCCGCCACGAAACTGCGCAGCGCATCCATATCGAGACACTCGGGCACTTTATTCATGACTGTCCTGTTAACGTGGATGGTAGGTGCGGATTAATTTGATTTTCAGGATGATATCCTCAGGCGACACTCTCGCTGACAACACAGGAGAGCGCAATGAAAAATTCACTGGATCGGGAAACCCTGGCGCAGCGCGCGCCAAAACTGGCTGAACTGACGCAGCAGGTGCTGTTTGGGGATATCTGGCAGCGCGGCGTGCTGTCTCCGCGAGAGCGCAGCCTGCTGACGCTGGCCACACTGACGGCGCTGGGACGTGTGCAGCAGTTGCCCTGGCACCTCGATTTCGCCCGGCAAAACGGGCTGTCGCAGGAGGAACTGATTGAGAGCTTCACGCATCTGGCCTTTTATGCCGGCTGGCCCGCCGCGGTTACCGCCCTGAGCTATCTTGAGGAGAATGTCTGATGCCATTTACCCGGATTACCTTAGGTGAGAGTTACAGCGACACCGCGCTGAAGCAACTCTCTATCCTCCTTCAGCAGGCGCTGGTTGCAGAATTTGATGTGCCTGAACGTGACTGCTTTCAGGTGACAGAAAGGCTGCCGGCCAGTCAGCGGGTCTTTGACCGGCACTACCTGAGCGGTGTACGGAGTGACAGGTTTGTGCTGTTTCAGGTGTTGGCGGGCAGGCCACGCACCCGGCATCAGAAGCAGGGCTTTTATCGCGCGCTCTGCACGGCACTTCAGGCGGAGATGGCCATCGACCCTGACGATGTGATGATCATTCTTCAGTTCAACAGCACCGAGGAGTGGAGCTTTAGCGGTGGCCGCATGCTGGCAGAGGAGGAGGCGCGATGATTGCGATGCACTACCGGTTTACCCTGCCAGCGGATTATGACATGGCGATCATCAAAGAGCGCATCAGACAGAATGGCGCCCGGCTGGAGGGATTTCCGGGGCTGGTGGCAAAGGCGTTTCTTTACAGCTGTCAGAGTGAAGGCACGCTGCATGAAAACCGCTATGCACCGCTCTATTTCTGGCAGGAGGCCAGTGCGATGCAGCGCTTCCTGCAAAGTCCCGGTTTTGCCACTCTGGTCAGTGACTTTGGCTGGCCGATCATCGAAAGCTGGCTGGCGTTAGAGGGGCACTCTGTGGTCAGGCATCTGACCGACGCGCGGTTTATGACGCTGAAGCGCTGGACGATCGCTCCCCACTCCGACCTGGCGGCACTGCCGGTCAGGGGAGACTTCAATGCCTGGGACATCAGCCGCTGGCAGGGCGTGGAGATCTCGGCCCGCGTTCAGCCACCAGCAGACGGGCAGGAGAGCTATCGCATTGGCTATCTCGCACGCGGGGCTGCCGCGGCAGAGATGTTGCTTTAGCGAGAGAGAGGGGGCAGTCTCTACAGTGCGAAAATGGCTTCAATCTCAACCCGCAGGTCAGGCGAGAAAAGGCCGCTGACCTGCACCAGCGAGCTGGCGGGGAGATGCTCACCATAATGGCGATAGAGCACTTCCCGCAAGGCGGTGATCTCTGCGAAAGAGGTGATAAACAGGGTGACCTTGATTAGCGCGGCAAGCGACGTCTGCTCAGCGGCGGCTATCACCTTAAGCTGAGCGAAAATGGCGTCCGCCTGTTCATCAATCGTTCCATTCTGAGCCGCTGTGCCGAATGCCGTCAGTCCTGACACGTAAAGTGTGGACGCATGCTTCACAGCATGCACATAGGGCGCTTTCACTTCGCCCAGCTGCGGATAATTTTTTCGTTCTGGCTGTGTCATCATCGATCCCTCGTTATCTGAATGATCTGATAATAACGCCCGCTATGGCTCAGCGCTTTAATAATTCCTGACAGGCTGCGCTGTCTTCTGCGGCGCGCTGTTTTGCCTCGGGCGTCAGCTGCTGCCAGCGACCGATCACGCTGCTGCCCAGCGCGGGTTTATAACTGTTTTTCTGCAGCGCATAGTCAGAATTACTGCCCTCGATCACCTTTTGCATCTGCGGCGCCAGCTGCTGTTCATCTTGATGACTGATGGCGCAGAACACGGCGATGTAATAGGCCGTCTCTTCATCACTCTCATGCGGCATCAGCCACCAGGCCGCGGCGGCCAGAATCAGCAGGAGGGGAAGAATGAATTTTATTTTTGTCATGTCAGTCACGCGTTGGGTGAAAATCAGTCTGCCGGATAGGGCTGGACGCAGGCCGCGTATCCTGCCACAGAGTCTGCGCACGGGTCACGCCGTTTGGCTGAATTTATGCCTGCCTGCTGATTATGATTGCTGAACCCCGCCGATCTGGCATGCTGAGTTTTCATCCCTGAATCTGGAGAGCATCGTGAAAGTCATCGGTCTGTTAGGCGGCATGTCGTGGGAATCTACCGCGCTCTATTACCGCATACTCAATCAGCAGGTTAAAGAACGGCTGGGCGGCCTGCACTCGGCGGAGCTGGTGCTCTACAGCGTCGATTTTCAGCGCATTGAGCAGCTGCAGGCGGCGGGAGAATGGCAGCAGGCGGGTGAGATACTGGCCGACGCGGCGCGCAATCTGGAACGGGCCGGTGCGCAATTCATCGTACTCTGTACCAACACCATGCATAAAGTGGCCGCGCAAATCAGTGCGGCAACAACGATACCGCTGCTGCAAATCGCCGACGCCACGGGACGCCGTATCCGGCAGGCCGGGTTGCGTAAGGTCGGTTTACTGGCGACACGATTCACCATGGAGCAGGCGTTCTATCGCGGGCGGCTTCAGGAACAATTCGATCTGACGGTGATCACGCCGGATGAAGAGGATCGTCACTTTGTGCATGAGGTCATTTACCACGAGCTCTGTCTGGGGGAGATCAATCCCGCTTCGCGTCGCCGTTACAGAGAGATCATGGCACGGCTGGTCGGGCAGGGGGCGGAGGCCATTATTCTGGGCTGTACCGAAATCACCCTGCTGGTGGATGCCACCGATGCCAGCGTCCCGCTGTTCGATACTACGCTCATCCACGCCGAAGAGGCGGTCATTCAGGCACTGGCCTGACGTCAGCGAGGCAAACAGATGAAAATTGAAAATCTGCCCTTTGGTCTGACCCAGTGGGATCAGATTGAAGAGACGGTCCATCCCGGCGAGCAGGGGCATGCGACCTGGCGAACCGTGAAGTTCAACGATATCCGGGTGCGGATGGTGGACTATTCACCGGGCTATGTCGCCGATCACTGGTGCACCAAAGGCCATATCCTGCTCTGCCTGTCGGGTGAGCTGCACACCGAACTGGCCGATGGCCGCCGTTTCGTTCTGACGCCGGGTGTCAGTTATCAGGTGGCAGATGACGCTGAACCGCACCGTTCCTTTACGTCAGCTGGCGCGCAGCTCTTTATCGTAGACTGAGAATGCGCTCCGGTGTTTCATCGCGTCGTTGACACTTTTAAAAGTAAACTGAATCTGCTTTATAAAAATCAGCAAAATTAATGGCTTATTTCATCAGAGTTATCTGGTTCTGACAGGAATTATTCGTATCAGGCTGTATGCTTTAGGTTTTATGGATTTATTGCAATCACCTGATGTGGGGTAGCCTGTGCTGATAAAAAAGAAGAAAGTGCGTTCGCATACCGAAGATCGACTGCTGGCGCTGGTGCTTGCCACCACCGCCGGTATCCTTAATGCCATGGCGCTGGGGGCGTTTGGGTTTTTCCCCTCGCACATGAGCGGCAACACCTCGCAGATCTCTGCCGAAGTTACCACCAGCGATCTCCACACCATGCTGTTTCTGATGGCACTGATTATTGCCTTCGTTTTTGGCTGTACCGTTGCGCGGCTGGCAGTGGTGGTGGGGCATAAATACCGGTTACGCACTATTTTCTGTCTGATCATTCTGGCGGAGGGGCTGGCACTGACGGCGGCCTCGATCTTCGAGCTGATGTACTATCGGCCCAGTTACAACGGAGAGATCCTGATCGTGCTGGGCTTCCTGATGGGGATTCACAACGCCACCTCGACGCAGCTCTCCAACGGACGTGTCAGATCGACCCACATTACCGGGACGCTGACCGATGCGGGTATTGCTCTGGGTTCATGGATTTTTGCTCACACTTCGCACGCTGTGCATCTTGAGACAGACGACCGTCGCTTTTTCCAGAAGGTGCTGCATACTCATCTGACCACGGTCTTCTCCTTCTTAAGCGGCTGTATCGCCGGACTGCTGCTCTTCAAGGCCTATGGATTTAATGCCATGGTTGGCCTGGGGGTTTTCCTGATGCTGGTGGCGCTGACGGCAATCGCCGTCACCGTACAGCGTACCCGCAGGGTGCTCTACTGACAGAAAAAAGCGCCGGCCCGGTGTCCTCTGTGCATCGGGCCGGTTGCTTACTGCCGGGTTCGGGTTGGCCGCACCACAATTTCGTTCACATCCACCTCTTCCGGCTGCTCAATCGCATAACGCACGGCGCGACCAATGGCGTCCGGCTGCAGCGCGATGGCGCGATACTGCTGCATCGCCTCCGCCGCTACCGGATCGGTGATTGTTGATGCCAGCTCACTTTCGACCACGCCGGGGTGAACGCAGGTGACGCGCAGCTCGCTGTTCTCCTGCCGCAACCCATCGGAAATCGCCCGCACTGCAAACTTCGTGGCACAGTAGACTGCCGCGGTGGGCGACACCGCCAGCGCGCCGATGGATGCGATGTTAATGATGTGACCACACTGGCGGGTCAGCATGGACGGCAGTACTGCCGCAATGCCATACAGCACGCCTTTGATATTGACGTCGATCATCTGATCCCACTCTTCCACCCGCAGCGACGCCAACGGCGACAGCGGCATAATACCCGCGTTGTTGATCATCACATCCACCCGGCCCCATTTCTCGAGCGCATAGTCAACGAACTGCGTGACGTCATCGCGGCGTGTCACATCAAGTGCTTTGATTGCCACCTCAGAACCATTAAAGCGCAGCTCTTCCGCCAGGGCTGCCAGACGACTTTCACGACGTGCACCCAGCAGCAGAATGGCATCGCTCTTCGCCAGTTCGCGTGCAATGCCAGCACCGATACCGCTTGATGCACCGGTAATTAAAATCACTTTCTGCGTCATCTTTTTTCTCCACTCAGGTTGTGAGTGGCGATCTTACGACGGGTCGATTATAAAGATAATCCACCAACCGCTTTACAGACTGGTAACTGAAACTAACTAATGAACAGTGATAAAAATGCGCTCGAAATTTTTGTTATCGTGGCACAGACGCGCAACTTCCGGCTGGCGGCAGAACAGCTGGGCGTCACGCGTCCGGCCATCAGTCAGAGTCTGCGGCGGCTGGAGGACCGGCTCAATATCACGCTGATGCAGCGCACGACGCGGTCGGTTCAGCTGACGGAAGCGGGACAGCGACTCTATGCCGAGGTGGCACCGGCCATCAGCGCGCTGAATCGCGCCGTTAACGACATTGCTGAACTGGCGGCAGAGCCACGAGGACAGCTGAGGCTGGCGATCTCCTCCATCGCGGAACGCATGCTGGGGGGCGAGCTACTGGCGAGCTTCATCACCGCCTATCCACACGTTGAGCTGGACATCACCGTGACCGATGAAGAGTTTGATATTGTCGGGCAGGGTTATGATGCGGGGGTGCGACTGGGGGAGGTGATTGCTCAGGATATGATTGCGGTGCCGGTCTCGGTTGCTCAGCGTCAGGTCGCCGTGGCGTCACCGCACTATCTGGCACGTGCAGGGACGCCGCAACATCCGCAGGAACTGGTGCATCATCGCTGCATCGGCTGGCGCAAGGAACCGGGCCTGGCCCCATACCGCTGGGAGTTTGCTGAGCAGGGGCGCGAGTTTGATGTTGCCGTCAATCCGCAACTGACGACCAATGATATGGGCGTGATGATCCGCACCGCCTGTGCTGGCGGCGGCATCAGTTTTGGGATGGAGGAAACTTTCCGGCCCTACATCGATCGGGGCGAGCTGGTGACGTTACTCGACGAATGGCTGCCCACGTTTGCCGGTTTCTATCTCTACTTTCCCAGCCGCAAAAATCTGGCTCCCAAGCTGCGGGCACTGATTGACCACGTCAGGCTGTCACCCCAGCCGGCCCCGGTTCAGCGCTGATTTTTTATCCGGGAGGAGGCTTTTCAGGCCGTCATGTTGTAACGGGTGATGATGTTGATTCTGGAGTAGGGCGCGGGTGGCTCAGATGCCGGCAGGAAACCATGAAACGCCAGCAGGGTTCTGAAGGCGTGCAGCGCATCGAGCTGTAAATTATGCTCGATCAGGGCATCGATTTTACCCTGATGCAGTAGCGCACAGTTCTCGCGATCGGGATCGTGCCCGATGAAGGCGTTCAGCGTGCGCTTCTCTCCGGCAAAAGCGCGCAGAATGCCGGGATTCCCGCCGCCCACGGTATAGACCGCATCTGCATCCGGATGCTGCTGCAAAAAGCGCGTCACCGACTGATGCATCCGGTCATCAATCCCATATCCGCCAGCGACCACGCTCACCTGATGCTGAGGAGCAAACTGCGCTATTGCACGCTGAAAACCGTCGATTCGCTCCCTTTCACCGATGAAGTCATGGCTGCCGGTCACTGCCAGGATGTGCGAACGGGTCACCCGCAGCCATTTTGACATCAGAAAGGCCGCCACCTTTCCGGCATCAAAATTATCCATACCGATGTAGCGCAGGCGCGCGCTGCCGGGCAGATCGCTCATCATGGTGACCACCGGCACACGCTGTTTCAGCAGGGCTTCAAGGGTAGGGTAGAGCGCTTCAGCGCAGGCGGCTTTAAGAATGACCCCGTGACTGTGAAGTGCATTTTTATTCAGCAGCGCGTTAATCCCCTCTGTTGTGAGATTTGCCCCGAGGTGAAAACGCAGCTGAAGTTTAAACGCGGCAAAGCTGGCGATCTGGCTGCTGAGAGCCTCACGGATTAGAGGCTGGAACCGGTCAGGAGTATGCATGATGACGTCAAAATAGATCGTCCTCCCTCTGGCCAGTCCCGCTTTGTGCATCAGTTCCAGGTCGGCTATTGCCTGCTGAATGCGGTGTTCTGTGCGGGCATGCACGTTGCCGCGCTGATGCAGCGCGCGATCGATGGTTGCCAGACTCAGTCCCGACTGGGCAGCAATCTGTTTCAGGGTGAATTTTGCCATGTGCCCGCCCGTTAGCCGGAGAATAAAGTCTGTTTTATCATACTGCATGATATTACCCGAATGGGTTATGTTGAAGTATGAGAGGTGGTGCAGGCTGGCAGTGAAATGAATAAGCCAGAAACGTGTAAATAAGCTGTTCAGCCGGGGCTTTATCGCCTGAATATAAGCAAAGCGCTAACCCTTGTGCCGCCTTTGCTATTCAAAACGCCGTTGTTATCTTAGCCGGAAATAACACCCGAGAGGATTCTGATGCTGGCTAAATATTAGACATTCTGCCGCTTCGCTTATATTTCCGCTGTAACGGCTTTTTTGTTTTTTACTTCTCGCTAATGATAGACTGTACATTCATACACCGTTGGGAGGTCGTGTGAAGTACGACAACGATAGCGAGATCCGTGCACTGGTTGGCGCGGTAGTCAGTGATTTAATCAAGGCGGGAGAGCCGGTTAATTTTCACGACATCACGGACGCGCTGTTTCGCCTGAGCGAAGAGACGCGTGACAGCCGGCTGAAAGCACTGTGTCTGGAAGCAATAAGCTTCTTTACCCGCAAAATGCATTAAGGCTGATGGCACCAGTCAGGGGTGCCATCTCCAGCCTCATTTCTATTCTGACCCCGCCACCTTCACCTGGCCTGAAAATATCCGGCAAAGTATTCAGCGATTAATCTGAAAGGGCAGTCTGACCATTCTCGCCTGTTATTAGATATCTGATTATCACGCTGCGGTAACTTTTGCCGCAGAGAGGCTCTATTTCAGGTTACCTGTTCTCTGCATCATTATATTTGCAGCGCTCATAATCATTCATTCTGCCTTACCGGCTTCACAGGATAGGCGAAAGCGATACGATAATTAATATCAATTGTATTTTCATAAAGTCATCCGCTCTGACATGCCGTCAAAGGGAGTAATAATGAAAAGTCAGGAATAATCAATAATCAGCGATGGGGGAGAATGAGATACCCTGCGCTACCGATGCAGCGCAGGGCCGCCTGTCAGATGCCCGCATCGTCAGGTGTGCGGCCTACCACAATTTCCAGTGTCTTACGCAACACATCACCCCTGACTACGTCAGAAGTGCATTCCAGCTCTGCAATCAGATAGAGGATGATGGCTTTATTTGTTACGCGTCCCTGGTCAGCCACAATGTCGCGAATGATTGCGCCCAGCAGTTCAGTTTCCTGAGCAAGCAGATCGCCTTCACTACGGAAATACTCAATGATGGATGAATCTGTTGAAGAGTGTTGCATGGTTATTCTTTCTCTAAAGAAAAGGAGTCAGACGCAATGGTTGAAGTCAAAAACGAGTGTAGACGCTGTTTTCGTTTTGCCCAGCCGGCCTAAAATTTTTTTAATGTGGCTGCCGCTTCGCTTAAAGTCAGCCGCGCACATCAAATACGCAACATTTTTCAATCAGTGTTTTTTGGAGCCGTCAGGCGGCCCGTCACTGTTCATACGATGTGCAGTATTTTCACGTTCGGTAACGTCACCCTTCACACGTTTGCGTGCTGCAACCATACCGTTACGGACTTCAATGATGGCTTTGCGAATAATCGAAACCTTCGCAGCATCATCATTGGCAGCAGCGGCCATCACTTCAAGCTGTGCGATCAGGGCATTGCTGGATACCGGTTTGTCTGACTTGAGTAATGTCAGAACGGCTTCGCCGATCATGACATCTGTCAGTTTCTCGTCTTCACTTCTGTACATACTGGCTTCTCTGATTACGAATCAATGGCCATGCTGCGGGCCCGTATCCGTCAGGAGGTGCGATTGCGGGCACCTGATACGGGGAGGCAGTGCTGGGCTTCTTAACTAAACTGAATCTTCCTGAACGAGGGCTGAAAGCAGACTTCCTGAGTTACTCTGCGGGCCGTGGTAGGGCATTAATCTTCGCGGCGAAAAAGCATCGCGATCAATTCATGCAAATGATTCTCTTGTTCTGGTGTGGCGGCGAACTCGAGGCGACGCAGAAGCTTGCTACAGATCGCTTTGCGACTGAGACTTTGACCTGCGCGCAGAATTTCAACGACAACCGATCCCAGCGTCTCCTGTTGGGAAGGTGAGCTGGCCTGATTGAAGTAACGGGCAATATCGCTGATCGTTTCCGGGCTTTGACCGTTCTGACGCATGTTGATGTCCTCGAGTGATTAAAAATGCCACGCTCTGGATATGCAAATTATACACCTTTCCAAAACTTGTACAGGATTTTGAATTTTTAGCGTTATTTTTTTTGTGCAAAAAATGCTATCGCTTTTAAAACAGCATGTTACGAGGATGTCAGGCGAGGTAAAAATTGTACCAGAATTTTGTATCGATATCACCCCCGGACGCTCCGACCTGTACAAGCAGGTCGGCAGGGAGATAAGTACGATGCTCAGTGTTTAATGACGATGTCATCCGCCGGGGCGGGAATGGCTGACTCTTTACCGAACGATCGGGAAAGCCAGTTTGCCGGGGCATTGCCGCGCGAACCGATGGTTTTAAAGCCCATCAGCCACTGACGCGCACATTTCAGTTTTTCAAGGCGAATCTCATTAACTTCCGAGTTAGCCATGACCTGTAGCTCATTTATCAGCAGTTCAACGTTGACTTCCTGACCGGCAGTAAACAGGTTCATTGCAGCTTCGCCAATGATGACATTTGCTTTTTCATCGCTGGAAAAATACACAATATCCTCCTGGGTGATTGCGGTAAGTAACTTTAACTGTAGCAAAAAAAATTAAGAAACTTAATCAATTCAGCCTATCGATAAGATAATATTAATTGTCCATTTCCTGAACGGATAAAGCGTTCTGACGCTCGTGTCATGACGGGCGATATCCGGCTGAATCGCCTTTTCCGAATCAACTTATTTTTGCCGATTCGCTTAACCCGCTCTCCATTTAAAGCGAAACGGCATAAACAGCCTGTTTTCTGCCCGCGTCATTCTCACTGACTGACCCCGGGGTGCAGAAATAAAGCATTGTGTTTCATTATCTTAATCATGATATTTACATAACTTCACATCTGACACCCGCCGCTGAAGAAACTTCACAAAGGTGAGCTTTCGCACAGGTATAGCCTGTGCTATAAAAAATAGCTCAGGCTATTTGTGTTCTGTTTTTAACCACCTCCGGAGAGTGCCGTATGGCCCCATTCAAAAAAATCACCGCGATATTACTGAGTGCGCTGCTGACCACACTGATGGCCACCAGCAGTAATGCTGCAGAAAAATTTAAGGTCGTGACGACGTTCACTGTCATCGCGGATATGGCGAAGAACGTGGCGGGTGAGGCTGCGGAGGTGAATTCAATCACTAAACCGGGGGCTGAGATACATGAGTATCAGCCCACCCCGGGCGATATAAAACGCGCGCAGGGCGCACAGCTCATCATGGCGAACGGCCTCAATCTGGAGCGCTGGTTTGAGCGGTTTTATCAGCACCTGGAGGGGGTGCCGGAGGTGATTGTTTCTGCCGGCATCACGCCAATCGGGATCGGCGAGGGGCCTTATAACGGTAAACCGAATCCACACGCCTGGATGTCACCGGACAATGCGCTGATTTACGTCGATAACATTCGCGATGCGCTGGTGAAATATGATCCGGCGAACGCGGAAACCTATCGCCAGAATGCCGCCGCCTATAAGCAGAAAATCAGTGCTGCGATCGCGCCTCTGCGCCAGCAGATAGCCGGGATCCCGGAGAACAAACGCTGGATGGTGACCAGCGAAGGGGCCTTTTCTTACCTGGCTCGCGATCTGGGGTTGAAAGAGCTCTACCTGTGGCCGGTCAATTCTGACCAGCAGGGGACGCCGCAGCAGGTCAGAAAAGTGATCGATCAGGTCAGGAAGCAGGGCATCCCCGCAGTGTTCAGTGAGAGTACCGTCTCCGACAAGCCTGCCCGTCAGGTCGCCAGAGAAACCGGCGCACATTATGGTGGGGTGCTTTACGTTGACTCCCTGAGTCAGGCTCAGGGGCCGGTGCCAACCTATCTGGATCTGCTCAGCGTGACGACGGAGACGCTGGTGAAAGGCCTTAAAGCCGGGGAGTCCGCGCAATGAAAGAGGCTATCGTGGTGTCCGATGTTACCGTCACCTGGCGCAACGGCCATACCGCGCTGCGGGATGCCAGCTTCAGCGTGCCGGGTGGATCGATTGCGGCGCTGGTGGGTGTGAATGGCTCGGGGAAATCCACCCTGTTTAAAGCGCTGATGGGATTTGTCCGGCTCGCCAGCGGCAGCATCTCGATTCTGGGCATGCCTACCCGCCAGGCGCTGCGTCAGAGTCTGGTGGCCTATGTGCCGCAGTCGGAAGAGGTGGACTGGTCTTTTCCGGTGCTGGTAGAGGATGTGGTGATGATGGGGCGTTACGGTCACATGGGCCTGCTGCGTCGCCCCAAAGCGCACGACCGGCAGAGTGTGACGGAGGCGCTGGCGCGGGTGGATATGCTCGAATACCGGCATCGCCAGATTGGTGAACTTTCTGGTGGCCAGAAGAAGCGGGTCTTTCTGGCGCGCGCTATTGCCCAGCAGGGCAGTGTGATCCTTCTGGACGAGCCTTTTACCGGCGTGGATGTTCAGACCGAGGCCAGAATCATCAGCCTGCTGGGCGAACTGCGCGATGAAGGCAAGACCATGCTGGTTTCCACGCATAATCTGGGGTCAGTGACCGCATTCTGCGACTACACCGTGATGGTAAAAGGCACCATTCTGGCCAGCGGTCCGACGGAGACGACGTTCACGGCTGCTAACCTTGAACGCGCCTTCAGCGGTGTGCTGCGTCACGTTATGGTGAAAGGGCTGGATGATCAGATCATCACCGACGATGAGCGTCCCTTTATTGCGCCGCGCGGTGCACACCAGGAGGGGCGCTGACCATGGAACTGTTGCTGGAGCCCTTCAGTTACCACTATATGCTCAATGCGATGTGGGTCTCCGCCATGGTCGGGGGACTCTGCGCTTTTCTCTCCTGTTATCTGATGCTGAAAGGCTGGTCGCTGATCGGTGATGCGCTGTCACACTCCATCGTCCCTGGCGTGGCGGGCGCGTATATGCTGGGCCTGCCCTTCGCACTGGGGGCGTT
>JAAIGE0100871403.1_pt1 | contig 12604 bp, 12 predicted proteins | sample 6487951 | NCBI WGS metagenome assembly JAAIGE01 (sample SAMN13974128, study PRJNA590717) | phyllosphere metagenome | biome: tomato field; feature: multiple bacterial spot infested tomato fields; material: tomato leaves; isolation source: leaves from tomato fields | host: Solanum lycopersicum ... | reverse complement strand
CCGAGGACTCCCACTCCTCCGCGAGCAGCGGCGCCGGGTCGGCCGTGCCGGGCTCCGTGCCGACGAGGCCCTCGAAGATCTGCCGCGAGACGCGGAAGCTCTCGCCGTCCTGAGCGAAGGCGGGGTCGAGGCTCGCGGGATCGGACGACGCGGCGAAGACGAACGTGCCGTCGACGTCGCCGGAGCCCTCCGCCCCGTCGTCACCGCGCTCGCTGGCGACGCATCCTGAGAGGACGAGCGCGGCGATCGCCGCCCCGGTTACGGCGATGAGACCTCGCCGACGCATGACTTCGTGGTGCATTGTGTGACCTTCCCTGTCGGGCGCTGCAGTGCGCGTTCCACGGACCTCTTCATCCACGGAAACGGTGATTCCTCGAAACTATCCATTGCGTGCACCGATACAAAGCACCCGGAGGTTTCATTCCGATATCGGATGCCCGCCGTCTCGACGATCCGGTAATGTCCGGATCATGCCCGCATCCTCTCCCCTCGCCGTGTGCGTGGGCGAGGGTCTCGTCGCCCTCGTGCCCGCCACCGTCGCGCCCCTCGAGGACTGCAGGACCTTCCACCGGTCGCTCGCCGGCGCCGAGTGGAACACGGCTGTCGCCCTCGCCTCCGCCGGCATCCGCTCGGCTGTCGTCTCCCGTGTGGGCGATGACGGCTTCGGCCGCTTCCTCACCGCCGAGGTCGAACGACTCGGCGTCGACGCGACAGCCGTGGAGGTCGCGCACGACGCGCCGACGGGGCTGTACGTCAAGGAGCTGTCACCGCGTCCGGACGGCTCGATCGACGGGACGATGCACTACTACCGTTCGGGGTCGGCGGGCGCCGGTCTCTCCCCCGCCGATCTGGCGACGCCGGCGGCCGCCGCGCTGCTCGCCGGCGCCGCGCTGGTGCACATCTCCGGCATCACCCCGGCCCTGTCGTCCTCGGCCCTGGCGATGCACGACGCCCTGCTCGACCAGCCCCGCGAGGGCCGAATGGTGAGCTTCGACCTGAACTGGCGACCGATGCTCTGGACGGGCAGGGAGGCGGAGGCGCGCGCGGTCCTCGCCGATCACGCGCATCGCGCGGACGCCGTCTTCTGCACCCGCTCCGACGCCGCGGTGGTCTTCGGGACCGGCGATCCGGACGCTCTCCGCGATCTCTTCCCCGAGCCTCGCTTCCTCGTCGTCACGGATCCGGTGGGCGCCGTCGCCTTCGACGGTGACGAGCGCACGGAGGGCGACGCTCTCGATGTCCCCGTCGTGGAGAGCATCGGGGCGGGCGATGCCTTCGCCGGCGGGTTCCTCGCCGGCATCCTGACCGGCCTGTCGCTCGACGGCAGTCTGGCGCGGGCGCACCGCATCGCCACGCGGGCTCTCACGAGCACGCGCGATCACGTCGACTGACCGACGGGCCGGTCTCAGCGCCGACGACGGGGCGCCGCGGCCTGGTGCGTGAGCTGGAGAGGGATCGCCACGGGCTCGCCCCGGTGCTGGACGACGCGCACGAACAGGATGTCGACGAGGACGAGCTGCGCGATCCGGCTCGACATCGCGGCCATCCGGAAGGGCGACTCGTTGGCATGCGTGCGCAGCACGACGTCGCACGCGAGCGCGAGCGTGGAGTCCGCCGCACTCGTCACTGCGACGGTCAGCGCACCGGCGTCGCGGGCGATCTCGACCGCCCGCAGGACCTCGACCGTCTCCCCTCCGTGCGAGAAGGCCACGACCACGTCGTCGGAGGTCCGCAGCGACGCGGTCGTGAGCGCCAGATGCGGGTCCGCCGAATGCGCGACGGAGCAGCCGATCCGCGCGAGCTTCTGCTGGAGGTCCTGCGCCGTGAGCGACGAGGCCGCCTGGCCGAAGAGGTCGACGTGGCGGGCTGCGACGATCGCACGCGCCACACGATCGAGTGCGGCGGCGTCGAGCCCCAGCGCGGTCTTCTCGATCGCGTCGATGTCCTGGGAGGCGAGCTTCGCCGCGATCGCCGGCGGCTCGTCATCGGGATCGATCGCCGTGGTGTCGAGCCCGAATCGGGCCTGCTGCGCCTGCGCGAGCGTGACAGTGCGGGCCACGGCCACCCGCAGCTCCCGGTATCCGCTGAAGCCCAGCGACTGGGCGAAGCGCGCGACGGTGGACAGAGACGTGTGGCAGAGCTGAGCGAGATCGTTGATGGCGAGGTCGACCACCAGCGTCGGGTCGTCGAGGATCGTCTCCGCGACCCGTGCCTCCGCGGCACTCAGTCGGGGTACGGATCGGCGCACCAGTGCGAGAACGTCAGCGTCCACGGTGCCATCCTGCCTCAGTCAGGCCGTCCCGTGCGGTCGGCAGACGCACGTTCACCGGAATCGGTCGCTGCGAGGAGCCGTGCCCTGGCCGCTTCCGCCCCGATCAGGCTGCCCGCCCCGACGTCGACGACGGGGAGCGCGAGCGGCTTCTGCGACGCCAGTCCGACGTTGACGACGACGGCCTCCGGGTCCTTCTCGGCCGCGCGATCGATGAGCGCCCGCTGGGCCGGGTCGCCCTCGGGGCGGTCGACCAACAGCACGGTGAGTCCGTCGGCGGCGACCGCCGCGTCGAGCACCGCGTCCTGCTCGGCCGACGTCGAGCGTTCGGTGTCGAGCCGCGCGCGGTGGCCGTCACCCGCCAGAGCGCGGACGACGTGTGTCGACGCGCTGTCGACGGCCAGTGACGATCGCCGGCGCGCATCGACCACCGCCAGCGCCGACGCCGCCCGCACCGGTCCGGTGATCGCGCGGGCCGCGATGCCTGCGCCGTCGAAGTCCGTCGGCGCCGGCGTTGCGCGGGTCTGCGCACGGAGGGCCGTGGCGAGCGCAGCGACCCGAGAAGCCGCATCGACGAGTCTCCCGCGGGAGAGCGAGCCGTCGGCCACCGCGGCGAGGATCCCGTCGCGGGCGTCGAGGAAGTCGCGGCGATCCTGATCGGGCGCCGCCGCGTCGCCGCGGTTGGTGGGGTTGCCGATGCAGAGCAGGTCGACGCCGGCCGCCAGCGCCTGAGCCGCTCCGCCGCCGATGCCGACCGTCTCGCGGATGGCGGCCATGTCGAGGGCATCCGAGACGATCGCCCCGTCGAATCCCCAGTCGCGCAGCATCCCGAGGATCCGCGGATTGAGCGTCGCCGGTTCCGCGCCCCACGCGGGGACCACGATATGAGCGGTCATGATCGAGAGCACACCGGCGCGGACCGCCGCACGGAACGGCTCCAGGTGCACGCGCTCGATCTCCTCGACATCGAGAGTGAGGACGGGGAGCGCGTGATGCGAGTCGAGGTGCGTGTCGCCGTGCCCGGGGAAATGCTTGACGCAGGCCGCGACGCCGCCCCCCTGGAGCCCGTGGATCGCCGCGGCGACGTGGCGGGAGACCAGGGCCTCGTCGGCTCCGAAGGAGCGCACACCGATCACCGGATTGCGAGGATCGGTGTTGACGTCGGCCACCGGGCCGAGCACCACGTCACCGCCCACGTCCGCGACGCGACGCGCGAGTTCGGCGCCGGTGGCCTCCGTGGCGCGCACGTCGTCGAGGACGCCGAGCTGGGCCGCTCCGGGCAACGTGGAACCCGACGCGGACTCGAGTCGGGTCACGTTGCCGCCCTCCTCGTCGATGCCGATGAGGGCGTCGGGGTTCGCTCCGTGGATCTCGCGACTCAGGTCCTGGATCCCGTCGCCGATGTTCTGGCCGAAGTAGACGACGCCGGCGAGACCGTCGCGGAGCTCGTCGAGAAGCCATTCCGGCGCGCGGGTGCCGAGGAACCCGGGCCACAGCACGCCGTTCGCGAGGCGGATCAGCTCGTCGGTCATCCCTTGACCGCTCCTGCGACCATGCCGGCCGAGAGCCGGCGCTGCACGATCACGAAGAAGATCATGACCGGGATCGTGATGATCGTCGACGCCGCCATGATGCTGCCCCAGTCGTTGGAGTGCAGACCGAAGAACGACTTCAGACCGATCGACACCGTGTACTGGTCGGTCGCACTGCCGAGGATCGTCATCGCGAAGATGAACTCGTTCCACGCCGTGATGAAGCTGAAGATGCTCGTCGCCACGAGACCGGGCATCACCAGCGGCAGCAGGATCGACCGGAACATGCGCCACCAGCTCGCGCCGTCGATGTACGCGGCCTCCTCGAGCTCGACGGGGACGGCCGCGACGAAGCCCCTCAGCATCCAGATGCCGAAGGCGAGCGACAGGGCGACGTACACGACCATCAGGCCGAGGATGCTGTTGAGCAGGCCGAAGCTCTTCACCTGGAGGAACAGCGGGATGACGAGCGCTTCGAGGGGGACCATCTGCACGATGAGGATCATCATGAGGATCGTCGTGCGGAACTTGAAGCGGAACCGGGCCACGGCGACGGCGGCCAGCAGGCACACGAGAGCGCTGACCAGCACCGTGACGAGGGCGACGATCGCCGAGTTGCGCAGGTAGGTGCCGAACCCGCCGTCGGTCAGGACGTAGGCGAAGTTGTCGAGCGTGAACTCCTGCGGGAGCAGCGACTGGCCACCGCTGGAGGCCTTCTTGTCGAGGGCGCTGGAGACCATCCAGTACACGGGGAAGAGCGTGAAGACGAGCACCGCGGCGATCGCGATGCCGGTGCCGACGCGCGAGGAGACAGACGGACGCGGGTTCACAGCTCGTCCTCCTTCATGAGAGAGCGGATGTACACGATCGTGATCCCGATGAGCACGAGAGTGAGCAGCACCGCGAGCGCCGCGCCGAATCCGTAGCGGTTCTGCCCGAACGACTCGACGTACGACCACACGCCGAGGTTGAGGACCGAGCGATTGCCGCCGCCTCCGCCGGGCATGAGGTAGACCTGCGCGAAGACCTTGAAGTCCCAGATCGTCGACAGGATGATGACGACGGAGAAGACGGGCTTGAGCGTCGGGAAGATGATCCTCCAGAAGCGGGTCCAGGCGTTCGCGCCGTCGAGCGCCGCGGCTTCGAGCATCTCCTTCGAGACGCCCAGCAGACCGGCGAGGACCGTGATGGCGACGAACGGGAAGCCGTGGTGCACGACGTTCAGCAACACGATGGCGTAGAACGACCACTGGTTGGTGAACCAGTTGACCGGCTCGTCCTGCAGGCCGACCGCCTGGAGGACCGCGTTGAAGATGCCGCGGTCCGCGTCGAAGATGAAGGTCCACACGTAGGTGCCGGTGACCGCGGGCATCGCCCACGCGACCATGATGCAGCTGGAGACGATGGTGCGCCACACGGTGCCCAGGCGGGCGAGCAGCAGGGCGACGAGCGTGCCGACCGCCACGGTGACGAAAACCGCCACCGCGGCGAAGCCGACCGTGTTGGGCAGCACCACGCTCCACAGCGACGGATCGGTGAGCGCCTCGGCGTAGTTCTCGAGACCGATCCAGTTGTTCTCGCCGGTGTTGATCTCGCGGAGACCGTAGTCCTGGAGCGAGTACAGGAAGACCTGCACGAGCGGCCAGAGCATGAGTCCGGCGAGGATCACCAGGCCGGGGGCGAGGAGGAGCCAGGGACGGGCCGTGATCAGCGAGAGGCCTCGCTTGCGCGGCCGGCCGCCGGCCACGGAGGCGGAGGGGGTCTCCGCCTCCGTGGTCGGCAGGGGTGCGTGCACCATCGACATGAAACGGATACTGCCTTACTGGTTGAGCAGCTCGGTCATCTCCGCAGCGGCGTCCTTCGTCGCCGTGGCGACGTCCTTCTGTCCGCTGAGGATCGACTGGAGCATGGAGTTGGTCGTCTTCTTCGCCTGGACGGCGCCGAAGTTCGGCGTGACCGGGACGGATGCGCCGCCCTCGACCATCTGCTGCGCGAAGGGCGCGACGAGCGGGTCGGTGGAGGCGAGTGCCTCTTCCATGGCCGACTGGACGCCGGGGAAGTACCCCGTCTCGTCGGCCCACTTCTCAGCGAACTCGCCCGTGGTCATGAGCTTCACGAACTCCCACGCGAGCTCGGGGTTCTCGGTCGTGTTGAACACCGACAGGTGCGATCCGCCGAGCACGGACGGAGCGATGCCGCCGTCCTTGCCGGGGATGACGGCCGCGCCGATCTTGCCCTCGAGCTCCGGGTTGGCCTCGATGAGCGCCTTCGGCGTCCACGAGCCGGACAGCATCATGGCGACGTTGCCCTGCGTGAACGCGTCGCGGAGGTCGGTCTCCTTCCACGTGGTCGCCCCCGCGGAGGAGAAGCCGTGCTCCGTGGCGAGGCCGGTGTAGAACTCGATGCCCTCCTGCGACTCGTCGCTGTCGAGCTCGCTCGTCCAGGTGTCGCCGTCGAGCGTCGCGACCTCGCCGCCGGCGCCCCAGACCCAGGGGTAGACCTGGAACTCGGCGTCGCCGGGCACGGGGAAGGGGAGCATGTCGGGCTTGGCGGCCTTGATGGCCTCGCCCGCCGCGACGATGTCGTCCCACGTCTTCGGAGCCTCGAGCCCGAGCTCCTCGAACACGTCGGTGCGGTAGACGAGCGAGCGGACGCCGGCGTACCAGGGCATGCCGTAGAGCGCGTCGTCGTACGTGCCGGCGACCGCGAGGCCCTCGACGAGGTCGTCGCGCAGGCCGTCTTCGGCGTCGACGTACTCGTCGAGCTCCTGGAGCGCGCCCGCGTCGGCGAACTCGGCCGTCCAGGTCGTACCGGTCTCGGCGATGTCGGGCGTGGTGCCGCCGGCGATCGAGGTGACGAAGCGGTCGTGGGCGTCGGCCCACTGCACCTCTTCGATCTTCACGGTCGCACCGGTCTGCTCTTCGAAGGCCTCGGACACGGCATCATAGAAGGCGGTCGAATCGGGGTTCGTGCCCTTCATGATCCAGACCGTGAGCTCCTTGCCCTCTCCGTCGACGGCGCCGCCGCTGTCGGTGCCGCCACCACCGGCGCAGGCCGCCAGGCCCAGCGTGGCCACGGCGCCCAGCGCCACGACCGGAAGAATGCGCTTGTGCATCAGGGATCTCCTCTTTGAACGTCCTGGCGGCATCGGGTGCCCACCACGTAGGAAAAAGTATTCATCACTAACTAATTCGCTGCAAGTAATTCCCGGAAACGTCATGCGGCCGTAACATCGCGCTTCACGAGTAGGCTCAGCCGCATGCCGGGGCTCCTGGACGACCCGAAGCGCTCGACCGTCGCGCAGCACGCCGACCTGCCGTCGCCCACTCCCCTGTCGACCTTCCTGAAGCTTCTCGGCGTCGCGCTGACGGTCGTCGTCGTGTCGGTCGCGGCGGTCGCGGGGTTCGTGATCACGGACGTCCTCAACCGCGTCGGCGAGGATGCCGTCGCCCTCGACGGGGACACGGAGGTCGCGCCCCCCTCTCTCGGCGCCTACCCCTCCGATCGCTCCTTCAGCGTGCTCGTGGTCGGCACCGACGAGTGCGGCGAGGTCACGACGCCGCTCCTCGGCGAGAGATGCGACGAGGCCGACGGCGGCATCCGCAACGACGTCAACCTCCTCGTGCACGTCTCGGCGGCTCCGCGCAACGTCACCGTCGTGTCGTTCCCCCGCGACCTCATGGTCGAGGTCCCCGAATGCACACGCGCCGACGGCACGACCGCATCCGGCATGTCCAAGGCGCCGTTCAACTCGCTCTTCGACCATGCCGGCATCTCGTGCATCGCGTCGACGATCACCGAGATGAGCGGGATCCCGGTCGAATTCGCGGCGAAGATCAGCTTCGACGGCGTGATCGCGATCACCGACGCCATCGGCGGCGTGGAGGTCTGCGTCGCCGGCGACGGCATCCGCGACAGCCAGGCGGGCATCGATCTGCCTCCCGGCACGCACACCGTCTCCGGCGCCGACGCCCTCGCCTTCCTCCGCACGCGCCACGGTGTGGGCGACGAGAGCGACCTCGCCCGGATCTCCAACCAGCAGCAGTACATGTCACGGCTGGCGAAGAAGATCCTCAGCGCCGAGACCCTGACGGACCCGGGGAAGGTGCTGCGGCTGGCGAGCACCGTCGCCGACAACATCGTCCCCAGCGAGTCGCTGAACAACCCCCTCACCCTGAGCCAGCTCGCCCTCGCCCTCGACGGCGTCCCCTTCTCGGACTTCGTGTTCGTGCAGTTCCCGAATCTCGACGATCCCGACAACCCGGGGATCAAGGTCGTCCCGAACGACGAGGCCGCCGCCGCTCTCTGGGCGGCCCTCGCCTCGGGTGAACCGCTCTCCCTCTCGGGCGACGTCGCGACGAACTCCGGGGTCGAGCTCGTCACCCCCGCCCCGACGGCGCCGGCGGAGACCGCCGCACCCGCGGAGACCGCCGCACCGCGCGCGACGCTGCCGCCGGAGATCTCGGGGCAGAGCGTCGATCAGGAGACGTGCTCGCTCGGGAACCGGTAGCGGCGAGCGCGTAGTCTCGAGGGATGGGCCGGACGAGAGCGCGCGACGAGCAGCACCCCGAGGCGCGCCTCGATCACGGCGGCACCGCGCGCATCCAGCCGTCCGAATTCGGCAACGGGTTCGAGCTCATCGTCGACGGCACGCCGCAATCGCACGTCGACCTCGACGATCCGACCCAACTGCACTTCGAGTACATCGTCCGCATGGGGGCCGTGATCGACCAACTGCGCGAGGGGCCGCTGACCGCGGTGCATCTCGGTGCGGGAGCCCTCACGATCCCTCGGTACATCGAGGCAACCCGTCCCGGCTCGCGGCAGCAGGTCATCGAGCTCGAAGCCCCGCTCGCCGCTCTCGTCCGCGAGCACCTCCCCCTTCCCCGCGGCGCGTCGATCCGCATCCGGATCGGTGACGCGCGCGAGGGGGTGCGTCGTCTTCCCGCTGCCCTCACGGGCACCGGCGACCTCGTCGTGTCGGACGTCTACTCCGGCGCGCAGACACCCGCGCACCTCACGAGCGTCGAGTTCTATCGCGAGCTCGCCGAGCTCCTCGCCCCCTCCGGCGTGCTGCTGGTCAACGTCGCCGACGGACCCGGTCTCGCCTTCGCGCGTCGACAGGTCGCCACGATCGCGGAGGTGCTGCCCGAGCTCGGCATCCTCGCCGACACCCAGGTGCTGAAAGGCCGCCGCTTCGGAAACCTCGTGATCGCCGCCTCCGCGGTGCCGCTGCCGACGGACTGGCTGCCCCGCATGCTCGCCGCAGGTCCGCACCCGGCGAAGATCGCACAGGGTGCGGAGGTCGCGGCCTTCGTCCAGGGCGCGCGGATCGTGACGGACGCGGATGCCGTCGCGTCGCCCCGCCCCGACGCCTCGCTCTTCCTGCGCTGACCGCGGATATGAGATCGGATGCCGCTCCACGGGGCGTGCCGCCCCGACGACCACGCGCGGGGATGGCACCCTGGTATGCGGGGATGCTGCGGAAGGAGAGCAATGAGTTTCATCCGAGGATACGACCACGACAGTCTTCGTGAACTGGTCGATCTCGATGAATGCGCGGCGCGACTCGAGGAGATCGAGGGCCAGCGCAGTCTGCCCGCCCTGCTCGAGCGCGTCTGGCTGCTCAAGGTCCTCGACCGGCTCGACGAGGCTCTCGTCCTGGCCGACGCCACCGTGCGTCAGGCACGCATGGCCGGCACCCGGCGCGACGTGCTCCGCGCTCGCGTGCTGCACGCGACGGTGCTGCAGTACCGCGGAGCCTTCGCCGCCGCCGCGCAGGAGCTCGCCACCTGCGCCGCCGAGGCGGAGGGCCAGCGCTGGCTCTCGATCGCGGCGTTCGCCCATCAGCACCACGGGAAGAACGCCTACGAGGCCGGCGACTACGAGACGGCGAAGGAGAGCTTCAAGCAGTCGCTCTTCCTGCGCCGTGAGGCCGGGGCCGAGGACCGCGAGCTGGAGACCACTCTGCTCGCCATCGAAGCCGCCGAGCGGCGGCGATCCTCGCAGCTCCTCGCCGGCTGAGCGCCGATCCCCGTCGATGTCGGCGGCATGGCTTAGCCTGAGCGCATGGCGGAACTTGACCGGGTGCGCGTCTGGGGCGAAGCACTGATCAGGCTGCATCTCGATGACAGCTGGGCCTTCGGCTTCGACCACGCGAAGCGACGCGCGGGGCAGTGCGACTACACGCGCAAGCGCATCACCGTGTCGCGGTACCTGGCGGCGCGGTTCGAGGACGACGAGATCCACCAGGTGCTCCTGCACGAGGTCGCTCATGCTCTCGCCGGGCACGCGGCCGCTCACGGCCCCCAGTGGAAGCGCGTCGCTCGAGATCTCGGCTATGTGGGCGGCACGACGCATCACGGGGAGACCGCCGTCGAACTGGCGCCGTGGGTCGGTCGCTGTCCGGCCGGTCACGTGACATACCGGCACCGCCGGCCCACCCGCGCGACATCCTGCGCACGATGCTCCCGGTCGTTCGACTCCCGCTACGTGTTCGACTGGACGCGGCGGGAGATCACCGCCGACGTGCGTCTCGCAGCACAGATGTCACGCTGACGCGAGACTCAGTCCTCGCGGTCGGCGGCGTCGCGGTCTGCGGCGTCGCTGTCCAGTGCGTCGCTGTCGGCCGCGTCGCGGTCGGCTGCATCGCGGTCGGCCGAGGCCCGGCGTCGGCGCATCAGAGCTGCGGCTCCACGCCATCCGAGGAGCAGCACCCCCACCACGATCGTGGCCACGATGACGAACGGCAGCTGCGCGGTGTCCCCGGACGCGACCCGCAGCCCCATTCCACCGGCCACCGTCACGATCCATGCCACCACGCCCCACATCACCGACCACGGGCGGCGCGGGCGACCGGGAAGAAGTGCGGCGAGGAGATGGCCGGCGAGCAGAGCCACGAGGAACGGCCATGCCGTCTGGAGGAAGCCTGCGGGGTCCTCCTCATGCGAGGCCCGCCCGATCACGGCGAACACGAGCACGAAGACGGCATCGAGCAGGAGAGCGGGGACGTACCTCATGACACGACCCTACGTCGCACGGCGCGAGACACACAGCGACCCGGACGGCCTGTTGCGTCCGGGAGGATGCGTCACTCGAAGGCGACGAACACCCCGTCGCGCAGCACGGGCACCGCGTCGACCGCATCCAGCTCCGCGGCCTCCGCGATCGTCGAGGGCGTGATCCCTGAGGCGATCATCCGCTCGGTCGAGGGGACGCCGTCGGCGAGCTCCCTCGCCGATCCGCTCGCGCTGACCATGTGCCGCAGCGCGCGGCGCAGAGCACGGAACCCCTCCGCCGACACGGCGGCGTCGGGGGCGGTGTGGTCGATGCCGAGGTCGGTGAGGGCCGCGACCACCGCACCGGCCCCGAGATGATCCTCGACCGCGAACCGCACATCGCCCGCGGCGTCGGCCTCCCCCGCCGCGATCAGTGCCACCGACGTTCGTGCCTGTCGGCGCTCCTGGAGGACGGCCACGGCCCGCGCCGCCGCTCGCGCGTTGCGCAGGCCGGCGAGCAGCACGGTCGCCTCGCCGGAGTCGGCCGCCGCGGCCGCCACGGCGGCGCCGTTGCGCGACCAGGACACGGCGTCCGCGAGGTCCACCGTTCCCCCGCGCGCGACGGAATCGGTCACCGTGGTCGAGAAACGCAGGACGTCGACCACCACCACGACGTCGGCCGGCGCGAGGCGGGCGAACCCTTGCACACCCCAGTCGAGGCGCACCTGGTACGTGGACTGATCGAACGGAGACGACATCCGTCCAGCCTAGGGCGGCCCCTGACACGCACCCACTCCGGCCGACATATGTGTCGGCCGGAGTCGGAGCGACGACCTCAGTCGGCGGCGAGCGCCTCCACGGGCGCGACGCGAGTCGCGAGCCTCGTGGGCGTCGCGGCGGCGACGAGCGTCAGCACGGCCGTGGCGACCACGATGATGACCACGGGGAGCCAGGGCACGACCGGAGCCACGAATCCGGCACGGGTGAAGTCCGGCAGCGTGGGCACGGAGCCGAGGAGCGATTGCGCGGCGATCCACCCGTACAGGACGCCGAGCACGAGACCTGTCGTCGTCGCCGCGACGGTGATGTGGGTGGCCTCGAGGAGCACCATGCGACGGACCTGTCCGTTCGACAGCCCGATGGAGCGGAGCAGGCCGAGCTCGCGACGCCGCTGGACGACGCCGATGGTCAGCAGATTGACGAGACCGACGGCGGCGATCACCGCCGAGACCGCGACGAGCACCATCATGACGGCGGCGAACGCGTCGAACGGCGCGAAGAAGTCCGCCGGGACATCGTCCGACTGGCCGATCATCATCTGCTTGACCGATTCCAGGGCGACGGCGAACATCGTCACGAGAGTGACCCCCATCACGACGCCGATCGCCATGCGCGACGACCGCTCCGGGTAGCGCAGCGCGTTCTCCGCCGCGAGGCGCGCGGTCGCGCTCTTGCCGAACAGCCGGCCGACCAGCCGCAGCACCGGCGGCATGAACAGCACCGACCCCAGCGCCAACCCCGTGAACGACAGCAGCCCTCCGAAGAACGCCACGACGACCCCGAGCGGGTGCAGCAGGCCCAGCAGCACACCGCCGACGAGCAGGAGCGCGCCCGAGACGAGCAGGATCCAGGCTCCCACGTGCCTGCGTCGGCCCGAGACCTCCTCGTGGGTGCGCTCCACCGACCCGCCGATCGCCTGCAGCGGCGTCACCGAGAGGACGCGGCGGGAGCCGACCCAGGCCGCAGCCCAGGTCGTGAGCGCGACCCCGACGGCCGGGAGGAGGAGCAGCGGCTGGGCGAGCGTG
>JAAIGE0100276715.1_pt1 | contig 12608 bp, 4 predicted proteins | sample 6487951 | NCBI WGS metagenome assembly JAAIGE01 (sample SAMN13974128, study PRJNA590717) | phyllosphere metagenome | biome: tomato field; feature: multiple bacterial spot infested tomato fields; material: tomato leaves; isolation source: leaves from tomato fields | host: Solanum lycopersicum ... | reverse complement strand
TAAACCCGTCGCTTCGTAGGCTCCCATTTCCATGTTACAACTCACCTGATGGGTGTCAATACTAGGGGGGATCCGGTCAAACAATACGAGTGGAATCTGGTGCTGAAGGATTTTTTGAATGTGATCGAACTGATGACTTTCCTTCGCTACGGATAAAATGACACCGTCTACCACCTGACGCGAGAGGACGTCAAGTACCTGCTTCTCCCGCTCGTACTGGTCGTGGGACTGGTACAAAGCCACGGTATATCCGCGGGCAAAAGCTACTTCTTCAATACCATTGATGGCTTTCGAAAAGAAGTTCTCCTGTATTTCGGGAAGTACTACGCCCAGCATAAAGGTTTTTCCGCTTCGCAGATTACGGGCGGTTGCACTGGGAACGTAATTCAACTGTTGAGCTAGTTCCTGGACGCGTTCCCGCGTACGAAGCCCGATTCGGGGGTGATTCTGTAACGCTCTCGATACCGTTGAAGGAGAGATTTTCAATCGACGGGCAATTTCTTTAATCGAGACGTTCATGGGGATTCAGGAGTAAAGGAGAAAAGGAAGGCTCAATTTAATGGTTTTTCAATAGCCAAACGAAAAAGCCCCACCTCGGGGGATGGGGCTTTTAAAAGAAATGAAGTTTGATCAATAACCCGGATTCTGTTTCAGCGTTGGTTGACCATTGATGTAACTGTTGTTAATCTCATCCACGGGGAGAGGGAAATATTCGTGTTTGCCTTTCGTAAAGCTGGCTCCGTTCAGGTACGTCCGTTTTTTAGATTCGGTTTGCAGATACGTATTCAGCGTTTGGTCGGCAATACCCCAGCGTACCAGATCAAAGAAGCGGTGTCCTTCCATCGCGAATTCCAGACGTTGTTCAAAGCGGATGGCTTTGCGGGCCGAAGCCTGATCAGCAAAGGCCGCCGAGCCGCTGGGATATTCGTTGATCACGTAATTAGCGGCTGGTTTCCCATCCGTATTGGTGACGTAAGGACTGTTTTTCGCCCGATTCCGGATTTGATTCACCAGTAAACGAGCTTTATCCAGATTCCCTGCTTCCGCTTCGCATTCGGCCAGCCAAAGCAGTACGTGCGAGTACTTAATCATGCGGTAGTTATTAGCCACCCGACGTTTGTTCGTGGAATGCGTATTGGTTCCTTCCTCGCTTTTGTAGTACATCCACTTTTTACCCGTGTATGGCCCGGAATAGTTCTGATCCCGAATCCAGGTAACACCCGGCATCGGGCCCCAATCCAGAAATGGAATACCCCGACGGCCTACCGTCCAGTCCAGCCGTGGATCTACCGGAGCAGTATCAGGCGTAAATGCATCAGTAATCTTCAAGCCCTGATCACTTTTTAAATCCGAGTTGTTAAACGTATCCAGCATAGGCAAGCCATTTGCATCCGTTTTAAAGGCGTTCACCAGGTTTAACGAAGGCAAGTAAAAGCCACAGCAGCCACCACCCGGAGCACCCGAAAAATAGGGCCAGTTGAGTTCATCACCCGCGTTTCCGTTCGAACCATTCGTACCGTCATTTACGGAGAACTGCACCTCAAAAATCGATTCGGCGTTGTTGTTAGTAAGGGCTTTGTAATTGTCGTGATAATCGACCAGACGGTATTTTCCACTTGCTACGATAGCTTCCAGCAAGGGTTTAGCCGTGCTATACTTGTTTTCGAACAAATACGCTTTCGCCAGATACGCCATGGCAGCGTACTTGGTCGCCCGTCCTTTCTGAGTCTGCGTTTCCGGCAGATTGTCCATCGCAAACTTGAAGTCGGCTTCGATGTTCGTCCAGATGTCCTTATCGTTGGGTACTTTCACTGAATTAGGATCGGCCGGATTGTAGATCGTTTCGTCAATATACGGAACCTTATTCCACATCTTTTTGGCTTCGAAGTGATAGTGGGCCCGCAGGAATCGGGATTCGGCAATGACCTGCGTTTTTTCCGCGTCGGTCATATCGGTTGTCTTCGCCAGCAGCTGAAGCACTTCATTACAGCGGGAAATGCCATCGTAGACGACCCGCCATTTTCCCCGCATGTGTACGAAAGCGGGCTGAACTTCATAGCGTTCGATACCGGTGATTTCGGGCTGGTCACTGGCGTCCGTGCCCTTATACGCATCGTCCGAAGCCACGCCACCGTATACCCAGTTCGATACCGCTCCGTGCCAGTTGGTACCCCCGGAACCAATGCCGTCGAGCAGCGAGTAGGCACCAATCAATGAAGCAGAAACGCCACTTTTATTAGTAAGCTGGCTGCCCAAAGCAACCCCTTGCGGTTTTACGTCCAGAAAAGAGTCGCCGCAGGAGGAAATGAGGCCCGTTAGCAAAATCGATAAAACAATACTATTTCTTTTCATATAAGTAGCTGTAAATCTAGAATGAGGTAAATGGGGATTAGAAACTGAGTCGTAAGCCTACAATGAGGTTCTTCGAGACGGGATAGGCTCCTTCGTCCACGCCTAAGTGCGTGTCCTGACCGTTATCACCCGAACGACGTAAGTTAACATCCGGATCCAGCCCCGTATACTTGGTGAGGGTGAACAGGTTTTGTCCCTGCACGTAAATCTGAGATGCTCCCAGTCCCAGTCTTTTCTGCAGACCCGCGGGGAATGAGTACGACAACTGGATATTCTTCAAACGCAGGTACGAGCCTTTTTCAACGAAGTAGGTAGAAATCTGAGCACTAGTCGCGTCCGTAGCCCGCAGTTGGGGCAGTTTGGCATCGGTTTTACCAGGAACCCACGAGTCGTACAGCATCCGCGTACTGCGGTTACCCTGGAAGGTATTGAAATCAGTCCAGTACCGCATGTAATTGAAGAGGTCATTACCCTGTACGCCCTGTCCGAATAAAGTCAGATCGAAGTTTTTGTAGCCAACGCTGACGTTTAAGCCGTAGGTAAAGTCCGGGTGCGGATTTCCGATGAAGGTACGGTCAGCCGACGTTACTACACCGTCTCCATTGACATCACGGAAGATGAATGAACCTGCCCGGTTATACGTACCGAAAGCCTGGGGAGCTGCTTTCGCTGCTTCATCGGTCTGGAAGATCCCATCAATCACGTAGCCGTAGAACGAGGCAATCGGTTCGCCCACTTTCGTAGCACTCATGGCTGGTAGACGCGTGCTAAAGCCAAATTTGATGGAGTTGGGATCGTTATTGATTCGGAGCACTTTGTTGCGGTAAGTAGAGAAGTTGGCACCCACCGTGAACCGCATCTTGCCATCCATGGCCCGTCCGCTGTAATTAATGGACAGATCCACCCCTTTGTTCTGCATATCGCCGATGTTCGTATACGGGATCGTGGCCTGTCCCAGAGCCCAGGGTACATCGATCTGGCTGAGCATATCCTTGGTTTTCTTGGTATACCAGTCAAAAACTACCTGTAACTTGTTGTTGAACAAACTGGCATCGAAACCTAAGTTCAGCGAAGTAGTGGTTTCCCATTTACCCCGATCGTTTCCGAACTGAACCAGATCGAAGCCCGGTACAATCGAAGAACGCGATCCATTGATGTCATAATGGTTTTCCGTAGGCCGCGATTCGTACAGGGTATAGGCGTTGTAAATGTTCGGAATATTCTGGTTACCCGTGCTTCCCCAGCCCCCCCGAATTTTCAGGTCGGAAAGGAAATTGACATTCTTAAGGGCTGCCAGTTCGGATAAACGCAGACCCACACTGGCCGCCGGGAACACGGCATACCGATTCGCGGCACTGAAGCGTGAGGAACCATCCCGCCGCAGCGTAAAGTCAGCCAGGAAGAAATCTTTGTAGGCGTAGTTGACTTTACCAAACAACGAAAACAAACGCGTACGGTTAACGCCCCGTCCGCTGTTTTGCAGACCCAGCGGACTACCGGCATTCAGGTACAGGTAATCGGGATCCTCAAACGCGTAGTTACTACGGGTAGCGTCGAAAATGAAGTCGTACGTAGCAATAGCCTCCGTACCTGCCAATACGTTGATGCTGTGGTTGCCAAACGTTTTGTTGTACGTCAAGGTATTGTACCAGGTCCAGGAGTTGTCGTACCGGTTTTCTACCCGTAAGTTATTCGTATTGCGAGCTTCCGGAGACTCGGGATCAAGCGGCGTAAAGGGATTGAAATTGTAAGTATTGTACTCGATACCCATACTGGTACGGAACACCAGACCTTTGAAGATGTCCAGATCCAAAAAGGCGTTTCCAAACAAGTGAATACCCTTCGTTACGTTGTCTTTATTGCGGTACAGCTCGGCGACCGGGTTACGGGCGTTCCCTAAGTTGGCTCCTTTTGCTCCGGCAAAGTTTCCGGCAACGTCGTATACCGGAATCAGGGGGTTCATCCGTACGGCAAAAGCAATCGGGTTTGATTCATCATTGTTGGTAATGCCCACCCGCTCATCATACGATACGGTAAAGTTTTCACCGATGCGAATGCGATCTTTCAGTTTGAACTCCGTATTGGCCCGTAAAGAATACCGCTTGTAGTTGGTATACTTCATGATTCCCTTCTGATCAAAATAGTTGAAAGAAATCGCGTACGAACCCTTATCCGTGCCACCGCTGGTACCCAACTGATAGTTCTGAATCAGGGCGGGATTAAAGAGTTCTTTCTGCCAGTTCGTACCTTGCTTGTTCGCCTTCGTAATCATGAACTTCGTTTTACCCAAATCCGGATTTCGCAGATCATAGGTATAGTTAACGTAGTTACCATTCGCATCACGAGCTACGCGGGCATCGCCTTCAAATACGCCGGAAGGATAGATGTAATCGGGAATAACGGGCTGCTCACCGCTGCCGTATTGGCCGTGTGAAGGCGTTTGGCCGACGTTGCGTGCCGAAGCCCAAATCTGTTGACCTAGCTCCTGGGAGTTAAGCAGGTTGAGGAATTTACCCGGACGCTGCACGCCCACGTACATGTCGAAGGTCAGCTTGGGTTCGCCAGGTTTTCCTTTTTTAGTGGTAATAATCACGACCCCGTTAGCGGCCCGAGCACCGTAAATTGACGCCGCTGACGCATCTTTGAGTACCTGCAGACTTTCAATATCATTCGGGTTGATATTATTCAGGGTACCCTGCGTAGGAACGCCATCGACGATGTACAGAGGCGAGTTATTGTTGATGGTACCAAATCCGCGAATCCGTACCATGGTGCCACCGCCGGGCGAGTTGTCGTTGCCTACCGTTACCCCGGCTGCCCGACCTTGCAGGGCCTGCGTCAGGTTGGCTGTAGGCAGAGCCGTAAGATCGGCCCCTTTGACAACGGTTACCGCACCAGTAATGTCCTTTTTCCGCTGGGTGCCATAACCCGTAACGACTACTTCATCCAGGGCCTTGGTTTCTTCCTGTAAGCTGACGTTAAGCGTGGTTTGCGTACCAACGGTCAGCTCCTGAATACGGTAACCAACGGCAGAGAAAACAAGCACATCGGAAGTACTGGTGCTATTGATCGCATACAGGCCCGATGCATCCGTCACAACGCCACGAGTGGTTCCTTTTATCTGTACACTTACGCCAGGAATACCCTGTCCGTCCGCTGCAGAAACTTTACCCGTGAGTCGACGTTCTTGTGCATAAACCATCTGGACTATTCCAAGTAGAATAGCACATACCCAAAGTAAGGATTTTTTCATGTAGAAGTAATTGAATAGTTAAATAGGGCTTATTCTGTTAGGAGGTGATTTGTCTGCAATTATTAGAAATTATTCTACGAAATGTCAAATTGTGCCGACGTATAGCGTCGTTCGATTTTCGAAAAAATACTTAATTTTTAGGAAGCTCAGTGTTAATGAAGAAGAATAAAAGGCTATTTTTTACTGGTATTATTCCGTTAAAAAATGATATATTTCTGTAATTATAGTTAAAGACAGAATAAAATACTATTCTAAAAAATTTAAAAATTTATATAAAAAATGTAAATATTTCATCTGTGGGGAAGCTTGGATACGAATCGAGCGGGGGATCAGTAGCGTTATCTCAGACGTTTCTAGTGTACCTTTGCAGGGTACCGAATAAGCGGTGCCTTTTTAGTAACCATTGATTTACGTGTATGAAAAAAGCTTGGCTGCTGGGTGGGATGTTCTTAAGCTCGCTGGCAATAAACGCTCAACAACGGTTAACACCCGAACAGCTTTGGAAAATGGGCAGGGTATCGGGCCTGGGTATTTCCAATGATAAACAATACGTAGTATACGCGGTCAGTACGCCGCAAATGCCGGACAACAAGAGTCAGCGGAAGCTTTATAAAATTCCAGTGGCGGGCGGAGAAGCCCAGGGAATTAGTACTACCGAAGGCTTATTAAGAGATTCAAAAGTATCCGCTGATGGCAAGTATCGCATCAGTAGTCAGCCTGTACCCGTACTAAACATTACGGGAGCCGATAAATATAAAGATTTACCACAATCGGATGCCTATGTCTTTACTTCACTGAATTATCGACACTGGGATACCTGGGAAGATGGCAAGTTTGATCACGTGTTCCTGACCCCGCTCGTGAATGGTCAAACCGGTACGCCGAAAGACCTTATGCCCGGCGAAACCAATGATTGTCCCCAGAAACCGTTTGGTGGAGACGAGGACTTTATCTGGAATCCCGACGGAAAACATGTCGTATACGTAACGAAGAAAAAATTCGGTACCGATTACGCAGTCAGTACGAATACGGATCTCTATGAGTATGATGTAACCACCGGAGCGACCCGAAACCTAACTGAAAGTAATAAGGGATACGACGTTAATCCATCGTTTAATGCGAAAGGCGATCTGGCCTGGCTCCAGATGAAGCGGGATGGGTACGAGGCCGATAAGCAGGATCTGGTCGTATCCAATGGAAAGTCTACGCTGAATTTGACGCAGCAACGCGATGATATTCACGTGGAGGGATTCAAGTGGAGCGAAGACGGAAGCACTCTATTCTTCTGGGCACCCATCAACGGTACCTTGCAGATCTTTAAGGTGACCTATCCCGGTACTACGTCGGCCAAGCCCGTCATTACGCAGCTTACCAAGGGTGACTTTGACGTGAGTGACATTATTGGGCAGGTAGGTCAGAAACTGATCGCGTCCAAAACGGACATGAATCACCCGGCAGAACTGGTAACGATTGATGTGACCAATGGCTCTATCCAGGCTCTTACGCACGTAAACGACGCTGTAGTGTCTTCTCTGGATCTGTGCAAAACCGAGCGGCGATGGGTAACCACTACCGATCGTAAAAACATGCTGGTGTGGGTAATTTATCCGCCCAATTTTGACCCTGCTCAGAAATACCCAACGCTATTATATTGCCAGGGAGGACCGCAGGCCCCGTTAACGCAGTCGTATTCGTATCGCTGGAATTTTCAGCTGATGGCTTCCCAGGGGTATATCGTAGTAGCCCCCAACCGTCGGGGCATGCCCGGTCATGGAACCAAATGGAACGAGCAGGTGAGCAAAGACTGGGGTGGACAGGTCATTCAGGATTATCTTAGTGCTATTGATGACGTATCGAAGGAGTCTTACGTAGATAAAGATCGTCGGGGCTGTGTAGGGGCAAGTTTTGGTGGCTTCTCGGTATTCGCTCTGGCGAGTGTACACGCCAAACGATTCAAAACGTTCATTGCCCACGACGGCGTGTTTGATTTCCGTAGCATGTACGGCACTACGGATGAACTATTCTTCGAAAATTGGGAAAAAGGGGGGCCGTACTGGGATAAGAAAAATTCGGTAGCTCAACGTTCGTTTAGCCAGTCGCCGAGCAACTTTGTCGAGAAGTGGGATACGCCTATTTTCATTATTCAGGGTGGAAAAGACTATCGGGTTCCTATCGAACAGGGCTTGCAGGCTTTCCAGGCTGCTCAGCTACGTGGCATCAAAAGCAAGTTATTATACCTCCCCGACGAAAACCATTGGGTGCTCAGCCCTCAAAATGCAATCGTCTGGCAGCGGGAATTTTATCATTGGCTGGAAGAAACGCTGAAGTAAAAGAAAAAGGCCTCGCTTACAAGCGAGGCCTTTTTCTTTTTTAGGTACATAACTCCTAGTGAGCTACAACAATCTTCTGTTTTTGAATAGCGGTACCGTCGTTCACCTGTAGATGATAAAGTCCATTGGTTAAACTTTGGGTGGGTATGGTGACAGCACCATTCCGGATTTCTCCCTTCCAGACTGCCTGACCCATGGGGCTATACAGAACGGCTTGTACAGCAGTGGCAGTACTACCCGCATTCTCTTTAATGCTGATGGTAACATCCGCATCCGCTGGACTTGGATAAGCAATCAGCCCATACGTTGGGGCCACACGAAGAGCAATAATCTTGCTGTAATGGTCCGGCTCTGACGCTTCATCGATTTTCAGGCGATAATAGCTATTACCTACCCGAAGTTTCGTATCGTAGAAAGTGTACAGAGCTGAAGAAGTATGCTGAGAGGGCATATAGCCAATACTAACCCAGTTTTTCCCGTCAACGCTTTTTTCTATACCGTAGCCCAGAATGTTTTTTTCATCGCTTACTTTCCAGGAAAGGGTGCCTACGTTTTCAGGAATAGAAGTCGCATCTACGCCTGTAAAGCTTTTTCCCGCACTTGATTCAACCTGACCTTTAAAATAGATGATGCTAACGGGTAGTGGAGCATCAATTACATAGTCAAAGGCAAGCTGATTATTGCTCTTGGTAACTTCATCAATGGCGTTTTCTGCGTCGATAACGGCATCGATTTGATTGTTACTCACCGCATTCATGGTGTTAGTAACGTCGAAATACAGGGTATCCCGATAGCGAACCGGATTGAAGGTCAGCGTACCCAGGTCCATCGTACTGTTCGAAACATTGGCAATCGTGTTGTTGGAAGCAGCAGTATTTACCGTCCGTTTCAGTGAAACTTTAACGTTAGTACCTGGTACGGTACCCAAGTTGCTAACCACTACACCCAGTTTGAAATTTCCCGTTGATGTACTACCTGATTGTACAAACAGGTTACCTGCCTCAAAAGCCAGATCAGGCTTGGTTAAGGGGTATGGAACAATGGCCGGGTCACCCTGTAGGTTAAATTCCTGGGCGTGTCCTATGGTCATTTTGTTGTTCGGGTTGTCCGATACATAGCGAGTGGTTGTCGCTACGAGCACATCGCCAAACGATTTGTTGAGATAAGTGGAGCTCGAAAGATTTTGGAACAGAAGGCTGGAATAGCGATCCAGGTAACTCGGCCATCCCAAAAATGAAGAACCTAGGAATACAATTGCTCCCCGATCGGCTGTATTGACCCAGTTAGTACCAACAGTCTGAATGTTATCATTCGAAAAGATGTTCCCTGCTTCGCAGCCATTCACAAACATAATCGGGTATTTACCCTTGTTGTTAAAATTGCTGTTCGTCGCCAGTCCAATGTCAATGTCCGTATAGCCGGGACCGGAGTGACCGAAAAACGTAATCATACTTAGCCCTGCGTTTACATCTTTCGAAACGTCAAAAAACTCTACGTTGGCCGTCGTTTGTTTGGAAATAATCTTGGCATTTCCGCCGAGCGGTGCGTTTTTAACGATGTTGGAATAGCCGTTGGCGTAGTTTTTAAACGTAGGGATTTCGTAATTAAAATCACGACCGCCACTCAGATTCAGGAATCTCTTACGCCACAAGGCTGCAGGTTGGCTTTCGTATTCTTTTACTTTATTCAAATAAGCATATACTTCTTCTGAAGTGATCGTATTCAGTCGGCCTACGGAAAGAGCGGGAACATTGGCAGCCTTGCCGTTGAGCCCCATCACCAGCAGCCAATCGGAGCCAGGCCAGCCACCCGTAGGAATCTGATTAACCTCGTTCATGGCTTCGCTGGTGGTAAGATTACCAGTCCGGAAGTACTGAGGTGCAATGGCCCGTCCAATCAGGAACAGATGTCTGGAACCACCTTTTGCCATATAGTCAGCAAACCGCCGGATGGCCAGAGGACTATTTTCCCCGTAGTTAAACTGATTGGAAATCAAATCCATATCCACTACTAAAGGTTTATAGCTACCGCCCTGGCTGGAAGCCCGGTAGGCACTATAGGCATTAGCCCCCTGTTGCAGGGATTTATAAGTCAGAATCAGATAATTGTAATCGCTGGCGTTAATGGAGCGGAACGAAACCCGTTCGATTCTAGTCACGGAACCAGGCGTGCGACTTACCCAAAGATTCCGGGTGCTTTGTGCGTTTCCGACGACTGCGTCCAGGGTACCATTCGTCAGGGTTGCCGTAATTTTTTGCACGGCATTCAGATCCGTAATATCATAAACCTGGTCATTGGAAGTGGCATTCGAAAAGCGAAGAAGCGAAGTACCTGAGCTATTCGTGCGGGTATTGATAGCTTTGCCACTAATACCCGACAAGTCGAGTGTTTGGGCATAACTAAGCTTGAAATAAACGACTGCATTCGAGCCTTGCTTGGAAGTAATCGTAGCAGTGCCTTCGTTGGTGTTGAAGTTACTCCAGTCCAGGGATTTGTTTACTTTAACCGTCTGAAGATCCGTAAAGGCCGTATTGGTTACGGACGAGTTTCCTACGGTAAAGTCAATGCTGTGGGCTCCCCGTCCTACGCCATAGAACGAAGTTTCCAGGCTGGGAGCCGGGCCCTGCCGGTATGCGTTAACCAGCGGAAGCGTGTAGTTACGGCTATTGCCGGCATAAATCCGGTCATCCATATATCCTTTGCCAGGGCCAAATTCACTCACCGAAATACCCTGTTGGTAATCCTGTAAGTTATTAACGGCGTCGTAAGAAGCACCTACGTGAAAGGATTTGTTGTAAGCAACGACGGTTTCTGCCAGGTGGTAGCTTTCAGCGGTAAGCCCATTTGAAGAAAGCGTAGATACCGCTACACGTTTTCCTTTGGTACTTTGACTGATGGTCAGGAAATAATAGGAGTTATCCGTAAATAAACTCACGTAAGGGTTAGTGTGTGATTCCTTAGGTACGTACAGTTCAGCATCCCGGGAGCCGTCGTTCCCTACGCCAAAAAACTCGATGTAGTCGCTACCGTCAAATTTCCCATCACCCTCGCCGACAACAGAGATAGCCTGCTCAACGCCTCGTCTGAACAATTGAATCTGTTGAGGGTTGGCCTGTAGATCAAAACCGGCGGATTGTAGCTCAGCATACGTAATACGGTAAATTCCTTTCTGTGTAACAGGAATTTTAAAATACGACTGCTGGTAATTAATCCACTCATTACCAGCTTGTTGGGAAAAGGATTCTCTCGCCCAGCCTAGTAGAAGAAGAGGGAGTAAAAAGTAAAGTTTTTTCATACAACTTTAAAAAAAGGAAACACTTAACGAAGGGTGGAAATTATGGGTTCGGATTACAGCGTTTAAGCGGTCAAAAAATACCTTAGTAGCATGGAAATCAATAGGGTTGACGTACAAATATGAAAGCAAAGGATTCAATTACAAAGTCATTTACCTACTTTTTTGCGTGGCTTAACATAAGTTTAAAAAATATGAAAAGTTAAAGGATATCAGGTTAGTGTTTAAATTATTAAAGATTAACTGCGGTCTAAGCCATAACCGTTACTAACAAATGGCTTAAATCACAGCAACAAGTTGAGTATAAAATGAGAGTACTTGTACTTTGAAAATAAAAGCGGATGCAAAAATGAAACACCTGGGGTAACGGTACTGAATATAGGCTAAAACTAAATGAAAAGAATTTAAAATAGTGAATAATAAGTTGTTTGGTAATGTTTAGGTGTTATTTGGCAGTAATATAGGTATTTTTGGATAAGGCAAAGTATAAGTAGTATAGATAAACGTATTTACTAGGAAATACTATGGTCTGGTTGAGTACAGGGCCTGAACTCTAAATTTACAAACCCACAGAGACGAGCGAAATCATCATTCGCCCGATTTAGAAAATCCTGGACCAATCGGAACCTAACTTGCCCTCCTACGTTTTTCATCGTATCTTCAAGTTTGATTTTGTTGTAGGATAGAGAGCCCCGTTACTATGCATTTTTCCCATCTTCACTGCCATACCAAATTTTCCCTGCTCGACGGTGCCGCTGATATTGGCGGTATGTTCAAGAAAGCCAAGGCGGACGGACATTCGGCCGTAGCCATTACCGACCACGGTAATATGTTCGGCGTGTTCAAATTCGTGGCCGAAGCCGGAAAACACGGGGTGAAACCTATTGTAGGCTGTGAATTTTACGTGGTACAGGACCGGCATGAGCGGAAGTTTACCAAGGAAAAGAAAGACGTTCGGTACCACCAGTTGATGCTGGCCAAAAACGAAGTCGGGTACCGGAATCTGGTTAAACTGTGCTCGTTGGGCTTTATTGAAGGCATGTACGGCAAGTACCCCCGGATTGATAAAACCCTGATCGAGCAGTACCACGAAGGCCTCATTGCCACGACCTGCTGTATCGGAGCCAGCGTACCGAAAGCCATTCTGCGGAAGGGCGAAGAGGAAGGGGAAAAGGAGTTTCTGTGGTGGCTGAATATCTTCGGCGAAGACTTCTACGTCGAACTACAGGATCACGAAATCCCCGATCAGAAGCGGGTCAATGAGGTGCTGCTCAAGTTTGCCCGCAAGCACAACGTAAAGGTGATTGTCTCCAACGATAGCCATTACGTAGACCAGCAGGATGCCAACGCCCACGATATTTTGCTGTGCGTCAACACCGGT
>JAAIGE0101147516.1_pt1 | contig 12615 bp, 6 predicted proteins | sample 6487951 | NCBI WGS metagenome assembly JAAIGE01 (sample SAMN13974128, study PRJNA590717) | phyllosphere metagenome | biome: tomato field; feature: multiple bacterial spot infested tomato fields; material: tomato leaves; isolation source: leaves from tomato fields | host: Solanum lycopersicum ... | reverse complement strand
CGCGTGCCGAGCTACACCGCGTCCAAGTCGGGCATCGGCGGCCTGACCAAGCTGCTCGCCAACGAGTGGGCGGCCAAGGGCGTGCAGGTCAACGCGATCGCCCCGGGCTATATCGCCACCAACAACACCGCCGCGTTGCAGGCGGACGAGACGCGCAACCGCCAGATCCTCGAACGCATTCCGGCGGCGCGCTGGGGCGATGCCAGCGATCTTGGTGGGGCGGCGGTATTCCTTGCCTCGGCTGCCTCCGACTACGTGAACGGCCACGTTCTGGCGGTCGACGGCGGGTGGCTCGCACGATGATTCTTTGTTTCGGCGAACTCCTTCTTCGCATGACCGCTCCCGGAAGAGAGCTGGTCATGCAGAACTCCCGATTCGATGTCTATGTCGGCGGAGCGGAAGCGAACGTCGCCGTCGGTCTCGCGAATCTCGGTCACATCACTGCCTGCGCGGGTGCGGTTCCGGACAGCCCGTTGGGACGTGGTGCGGTCGCCGCGTTACGCGCTCAGGGAGTCGATTGCTCTCGGATCATGGTTCGGGACGGTCGCATGGGCCTCTACTTCCTCAGTCCGGGGGCCGGTCTCCGGGCATCCGACATCGTCTACGATCGAGTGGGCTCCAGTTTCGCTCTGGCTCCGGCCTCATCGTGGGATTGGGCGGCGTTGCTATCGGGCTGCAGCCGACTGCATCTGTCGGGAATAACGCCTGCGCTGGGCTATGAGACGGCTAACGCGGCGATCGCGGCCGCCGAGACAGCTCGGGCCATGAACATTACCGTCTCGTTCGACGGCAACTACCGCGAGCGTCTATGGCGCTCGTGGGACAGCGATCCGCGGGGAGTTCTGACGCGACTGGTGCGGAGCGCCGATCTGCTCTTCGGCAACCATCGTGACGTCTCGCTCCTGCTCGATAAAGACTTCCCCGGTGACGGCGAAGACCGCCGTCGGGAGGCGGCCGAGGCTGCTTTCCGCGCTTTTCCGAACCTGCGACACATCGCGTCGACGGCTCGCCATGTCGATGACGCCGATCGCCATCGGCTTTCCGCCCGCATCGACACGCCTACATCGTCGGTTCAGACCGAGGAGGTCGTCGTCGCTGGCATCGTCGATCGGATCGGGGGCGGTGACGCGTTCGCGGCCGGAGTGCTTCATGCGTTGATGTCCGGTAGGGACGAGGCCACCGCTGCCAGTTGGGGATTGGCGATTGCGGCACTGAAGCATTCTTTGCCGGGCGATGCCAGCCTGTTCGGTCAGGCGGACATCGATGCCTTCCTCGCTGGCGGGCTCGACGTTCGGCGCTGACCCGCAACGCCGAAGATCATTCCAGCGCGACGTTGATCGCGATCGACCGCCGGACGCCCGGACTTCTGAACGGGTAGACGCAATGCAGCATCCAGGACGGCCATAAATAGAAGTCCCCGACGGTCGGCTTGACAGTGAAGAGGTTCTTCACCCCCAGTGCACTGCGGCTGTCGATGAATTGGAGGCAGCCGGCGGTGTTCTGCCTGGCCTTGTCTGCGGCCAGCTCCGCTTCGTAGCCCGGCGGTAGCGAAAGAAAGCCGACGCTGCTGAAGTGACACCCTTGGTGAAAATGCACCGGGTTGTAGTCGCCCGCGTGCATGTCGTTCACCCACCCTTCCTTTATCGCGATCCGAAGCTTCGTGTCTTTCAATGTTTCGGTGTCGGGATAGTCGGTGAAGTGAAGCAAGGCGTTTTCGCAGCGGTAGGCGTAGATGCGTGCGATGTCATAAAGGAAGTCGCGGAAGTCCTCCATTTCATGGATGACGTCGGTGAAGCGCACTTCGTGCCTTACGACCCCGGCGAGATGCTGTGACCAGTCGCGCGCCACCGCGTCTCCGCTTTTGCTGTGGATGTCATCTGCCCGCTCGTTCAGTCGGCGCACGATGTCGGGCGGTATCGTCGCCTTCATTATCGTCGGACTGAATGGTGCGACGAGATGGAGTTGATGGTCGGTCGGCATCGGCCCCTCGTGAAGCTTCGAAGCTGTACAGGATCACAAAAAAGGGAGGAGGTGTCACCACCTCCTCCCAGTAGGACTCCCGGGGAGGGATCTCTCAAAAATCCTGACGCACGGTCAGCCAGAGCGAACGTGGCGGGTTCCGCCGCAGCAGGAAGAGGGAGTCCGGCAACTGCTGCGCCACATCGTACGACTGGATGCCCGATGGCAGGTTGACGCCGAGGGCCGGGTCGTAGGCCGAGATGTACTGGCGGTTCGTGACGTTGCGCACGTCGAAGATGATCCTGGTCGAACGACGGGGCTCGTACTGGATCGATGCGTCGAGATTGTCCTGTGCAGGCAGTGTCCGTTGATCGAGCGCGTTGGTGCTGAGCCGACGCTCGGACATCCAACGATGACGCAGGTTTAGTCGGACGTCGCCCAGGCGGTACGACGCGACGTTGCTCAACGTCCAGCGCGGGGAACGCGAGAGCGTTCCGGAGTCGATCCGGAGGACGTCGTCGGCAGCGCCTTGGCCGTTCGCACCGGTGTTCAGCCAGTTGTACGCAGCCGTGGTCCGTCCGTTCAGGAAGGTGACCGAGGGATTCCATTCGAAGTTCTTCGTCACGCGCAGCTTGGCCCAGGCTTCGACGCCACGGGTGAAGTACGTGTTGAAATTCTCAGGCAGGAGATACGGCGTGACGTTGTCCACGTCGATGGCGGTCGGATAGTCGTTAACGGCGAAGTCCTGCTTGAAGTAGGTCACCGCCCCGCTCAGCCGCCGGGTGGCGAAGGTATAGGCGAGTTCATACCCCTTCACGTACGCGGTCGGTCCGAGTGGACGCTCGAGCGTAGCGATCGTGGGATAGCGCTGCACGATGCCCATCGCAGGCTGCTTGCCGTCTGTGTAGCGGACGTAGAACTTGTGGCTCGGGCTGAAGTTGTACCCTACCGCGCCGCTCCAGTTGAGGACGCCCACGCTGCGGTTGGCCGACACGAGCTTTGCCGGAATAAGTACCGACGTCAGGTTGTCGTATACCGTCAGGGGATTGCCGTCGAGGCCGCCGTTGGTCAACGAACCCGCGGCGCTGTTGCGGGTGTCGTACGTGGCCGACAGCGTCTCCGCCGAGAAGTGATCGTATTTGATGCTGCCGTTGAAGTCCCAATGCTCGTTCGGCGACCAGCGGAATTCGGCGCGGGGGGCGATCTCGGTGATGCGCGCGCTCTGGTTAACGGTCGTGAACAGTCCGGTTCCGTAGTAGCCCCAGCCGTTCGGATCGGTGAGTTGATAGGTCGTACCGGTGTTGGTCACGTAGGTGACATTGAGGTTCCGGACCTGATCGTCGGCCCAGGCCGAAATGCCTTGGCCGTTCGCCCAGGTCTGATTCACCTGCTTCGAATGCGCGAAGTACACGCCGGCGTTGAACATGAACTGCCGGGTCTCGTGACCGAAGCTGAAGTTGGCGATGATGTCGTTCGAGGCACGATAGCTGTCCTCGACGCGGGTCCGCAGGATGATGTCTTGGCCCGAGCTGCCCGTTGGCAGCGTGGCCGTAGGAAGAGTGCCGTTGGCCAACGGCGTCGTTGCAGTCACGGTTCCGCCACGCAGATCGATGTTGCGATTGGGAAGCGCGTTATAGGTCACGCAGAGGCTGCTCGCGGCCTGGAACGTGGTCTGCGTGACGCGAGGGCAGGCTGCTCCGGTACGGTAGTTGGTGCCGAGTTGCGACCCGTTCACGTTGTTCGCCATCCGCGCGACGAGGGAACCGTCGGTGTCGCGGAACTCGTAGAAGCCCGGAGTCCGGTCGAGGTTGTTGATGTTGAGTCCGAAACGGTCTCGTACGGCTGCTGCCGAAGTCAGGGCGACGGGCGTGTCGGTCTTGAACCCCTGTCCGCGATAGGTCGATTTCTGCAGGCGTAGCGCGCTGGAGAACGCCCAACCGTCGTCGGTCGTATGGTTCCAGTTCAGTGATGATGCGTCTTGGCGGTAACGAAAGCCTGCGGTCGGATCGAGCGTGTGCGTTCCGGGCTTGAAGTAATTTGGAACGGTCTGCACACCGCCCTTCAGGAACAGGTTCGCGTCTCGTCCGAAACCGGGAATTTCCTCGTCGCCTTGGATGCCATAGACCGGCTGCTGGAATGCGGTGAGTTCCGCGTTCGTGTCGTCCAGATGCTTGAAGCCGACGACGAACATGCCGGAGCCGTTGTCCGTCGTGTACTGCTTGGTGGCGCGCAGGCGAAACTGCCCGCCCTCGTTCAGATTGTAGCCGGGGTTAACCTGCCCGTTCGACGTCCGATAGAACCCGCTGACGCCGATGCCGAAGTCGCCTTCCTTGTTCGTCCACCCATACTGACCGTCGATCTGCTTCCACGATAGGTGCAGGTCGTCACCCTCGAAGCCGATGCGCGTCTGTACGCTGCCGCCGGCTTTGACGGGGCCGGTGATGTAGTTGAAGGTCGCGCCGACTGACGTCGAGACGGCGGTCGCCGAGGAGCCTCCGCGCACGGCCTCGACGCGGCTCGTCGAAATGTCGGCTCTGTAGAAATAGCCGTCCTGGAAGCCGCCGAACTTGAACGGTACGACCGGGAGGCCGTCTTCGAGGATCGTCGTCCAGAAGTAGCCGGACGTGTTCGATCCCGTACCGATGGTCATGCCGCGCGTGAACACTTCGTTGCGCGCGACACCATCGTTGGATTCCACGACCACGCCGGGCAGGTCGCGCAGCATGTCGTCCGCGCTGATGGGCGTGAACTTGGACATGTCGTCCTCGTTCAGCACGGAGTAGGATACGTTGGCCTTTCGGGCGCCCGTCGCTGCGCCGACACCAGTGACGAGGATCTCGCCCTCGATCTCCTGCTCGTTGGCCGTCGCGGTTTCAGTGTTCCGTTCGACCGAGGGCTTCGCGGGGGAGGGCTGCGCCGCCACCGTTCCCGACGCAGGGGCCGTGGGGCGCGGCGCAGGCGCGGTTTGAGCCTGTGCCGCATCCATGGCCGTGAACGAAGCGCCCCCCAGCAGAGCGGCAGTGACGCCGGCCTTAATCGATGAACGGCGCTTGGCCGGAAGTCCGTGCTGAATCATGGTTCTCGTCCCCTCCTGTACATCGCGCCGGGCTCCTCCAGCCCAGCGCGCGTCCGCCAACGCGGATCGACTCTTTGTTACTGATAACGATAACCGTAAAAACACAGGAATCAAGATTGTTTTTCATCTTTCCGGTCGGATCACGTAGCGTGTTGACGACATAAAGATGAAACTTAGCGCTTGATTGTTGGTATCGTTATCTGTGTAATGAGCCGTGATGGCGCAGTATGGCGTCCCGGAGAGGGCTGAGGATGAAGGTTCGTGCGTTGCTTGCGGCGGTGTTCGCCTCTGTTTGCTGGGTTCCCGGATCGTTGGCAGCCACGACGGTGGGGCCGGTCCTGGCATTCAGCTCGGCGAACATCACAAGGGCGCAACGCCTCGTTCGTACCGATTCGGTGGCGAGGGGTCGTTGGGAAGTGCAGCGCAAGTTGGCGGAGGCGGCTATCGCATCGCCGGTAAAGGGGAATGGCGGAAGCAACGCGGCCCTCGAAGCGCTCGGGCTTGCATATCGCATGACCGGCGATGCGCGCTTCGCGACCGCCGCGCGCGAACTGCTTCTCCAGAGGGCGGCGAAGCCGGATTGGCTCACGGACATGCCTCTTGCCCGCCGAGACCCGCCATGGAGATCGGATCTGGGGATGGGCTTCGCGGCGGCCAGCTACGGGATCGCGTACGACGCCATCCGCGACACGTTGTCTCAAGACGATCGGCGTAGGATCGTGGACGGATTGGTACGCGGCGCCATCTTGCCGATCATGGGCGACTGGGTCGATGGGCGAACGCGGATCCATGCGCTCGACACCATGGGACACAACTGGTGGGGCCATATCGTATTCGGCGGTGGTGTCGGCGTCCTCGCCATCCTGCGCGACGATCCTCGGGCGGCGGAATGGGCACGGCGGATCGACGCCGCGAGCGTCGAATGGTTCGAGTTCGCCGGATCGCGATTCGAGTCCAAGCCGGCGACCTATGGTACCGATGGCGCCTATTCCGAAACCGTCGGCTATGCCGAACTCGGACTGCACAGCCTTCTTGAATTTCGACGCAGCTGGAAGGAGGCCTACGGCAGGCCTGCGTCATCCCTGCCCGCGCTGGCGCGTACGCCGCAGTATTTCCTCGCTGCGGGCTATCCACGTGCCGGGGGCTGGTCTTCGCTGAACTTCGGGGACAGCCGGCCCTCGGCCTGCGGCTGTCACACTCTGGCAGACCTGTGGGCGCTGGGCGACCACAATCCGGCCTATCTGCGTTACATCGACGGTTTCGCGGGGGGCGAAGGCAAGGACGCCTGGGCAGACGCAACGAACCTGCCGTATCTTCCTGATGCCGCCGAGCGCAGTCGTGCGACGCTGGACAAGGTGCCCACCGCCGCGATCTTCCGCAGCCAGGGACTGGTGACGATGCGGACCGGATGGGCCGACGACGCAACGATGTTCGCGTTGAAATCCGGTTTCACCTGGAACCACAATCATGCCGATGCGGGCAGCTTCATCCTCAACCATCGCGGCAGGACGCTGCTCGCCGATTCTGGGCACTCGTCCTACGGAACGTCCGAATATGACGGCTATTACCGGCAGAGCGTCGCCCACAACGTTGTCACCATCGACGGCAAGGCGGAACCGCCTGGCGATCTGTACGACGGATCGCACTTTCCGGGAGAGGTCGATCACCTAATTGACACGCCGGGCCTGCGCTATGTCTGGGCTGACGCGACGGGGCCGACTTCGCGCAATTTCCAGCGCAATTTCCGAAACGTCCTCTGGATCGGGGACACGATCCTGATCCTTGACGACCTCAAGAGTTGGGACGTGGGACAGTTCGAGTGGCTGTTGCACTACAACGGCGAAGCGAAGCGGAGCGGCCAGGTCGTACGGATCGCGGATGGCGATGCGGCCGTGGCGGTACGCCCCCTGTTTCCTCAAACCCTGCCGGATGGCGGATTGCCGACCGACTACCCCGAAGCGATGCGGATGGTCGAACACTCGGGTCTGAAGGATGCGGAACCGAAGGTGCGGCAACCCTATCTGGGGTTCCAGCCCGCACGCAAGGATGACCGCGAGAAGTTTATGGTAGCGGTACAGCCCGAAGCGCCGGGCAGAACGGCTGCGAAGGTCGAGCGGATCGAAGGGTTGAACTGGATCGGTGCGCGAATCACCGACGCGACACGCGTGACGGAGGTCTATGTCAACCTCCTGGCGGATGGTCGCATTCGGCATCGCAACGCCAATGCAACGTTGGGTGGCTTCGAAACCGATGCATATCTGTTGGCGCTCAGCCGTCCCGTGGGGAGCGCCACGGGGTCTGCGCCCGATCGATTCTTCGTGGCTAACGGCAGCTACGTGCGCAAGGACGGAGTGGTCTGGCTGGACTCCTTGTCCAAGTTGTTCGCTCAGGTCGATCGCAAGGGCGGCACGGCGGTTATGTCGCGTCAGCCGACTGCATCGGTCCGGCTCGGATGTACTGCGCCTTTCCGTGTGGATGGTGTCCGGATCGCTTGTTCAGGAGGTGTCGCCAGCCTGCCTCCCATGGCGAAATGATCAGAGGCGCCGCGGGCGCCCGTGCCGACGACAACGATTGAACTTCTGGAGAGCGTGATGCGGTATTTTTCGGTTTTGCTGGCGGGTGCGGCCATCGGGGCGATGTCCCCGGCGCATGGGCGTACCCTCGATCACGTTCCGCTTGCGCAGGAAGCTGCGGGCGGCATGCACAACGTTCGGATCGTCAACGGCAGCATCGCGCCCGGCGGCCTGGGGCAGCCGGCATTGCGGATCGCGCCGGCGGCGGACGGTGGCTGGCGGGGAGGGGGCGTGGACTTCCGGATCAAGGTGGACCCGACCAAGCCGACCTTCTTCACCACGCGCCTTTGGGGGGACGACGTGGTCGAGGGGAACCTGACGCTGATCTGTGGCGGCAAGCAGGTCGGCGATCGTCTGCTCAGCGATTATGACCAGCTCGATTACGGCGCGAAACACCCGCAATTTCCCGGTGCCTTCTTCTATCGGACCTACCGGCTCCCGGATTCGGTGACGAAGGGCAAGACGACGATCGATTGCACGATCGAGGCGAGCGGGGCCATTTTTTCCTACGCCAGCGACTTCAAGAAGTTTCAAGGCTCGATGAAGACGCCTTCGCGCGGGATATACGACATCTTCACCCACGACGACCCGTGGGTCGACACCGGCGGGCTGGTCGATGGCACCGTCACGGTGGCCGCGCGTCGAGCAGGCGAAGGCCGCATAGCGCCGAAAGTGCCGGGATCAGAAGTGCTGAACAAGATCCGTCTGCGCGTGGAGGGCGGGGTCAACGGTCTGATCAACGCGCCGCGACCGCTGACGCAGCACGAGATCTCGTTCCTGGGTCAGTTCCGCAACAAGACCTGGTCGAAACTGGCCAAGGATCCGCGCGTGTTGGCCGCCGTCGTGAAGGGGTTGGACGACTACGCCGCCGCCTATGCCAAGGATCCGGACCTGGTCAAATGGGACAAGTCGACGTGGAACCCGGACTGGTTCGGGTTCGGCCTCCTGGCGCAGGCGATCGTTGCCGATCCGGCGGCGATCAAGCCGCTGCTCGACCAGCAGATCGCGTGGAAGGACGGCGTTCGAACCACCCGTCGCGCTGCGCTGACCGAGATGTTCCTCGCCAGCCGTGAATGGTTGCGTACGCATCGTCGTTTCTACACCAACCAGTCGATGATCGTTGATTGCTGGGGCATCTACTACGCCAATCGCGGCCTGCAGGTCGTGGCTCCGGACAAGGCCATGCCCGAACAGGAGGCTCGCCGTTATCTCTATGAATCGGTGGGGATCGAGGAATGGCGTGGTGACGACCTGCCCGGCGGCGGGCATTCCTACGATGCCGGCGGGCCGGATGGGACGAAGGCTCAGGCGTACAAGGTCGCGAAGGGTTATCACCTCGTCACGCGCAAGGGCCTGACGCGCGAACTGGGCTATGTAGGCAATTACGGCGAGGTCGCCGACTGGGTGGCCGCCATCTACGAAGCGACCAAGCCCGCGCACGACCAGCCCGGCGATCCCAAGATACGCGAGCAGTTGGCCAAGATCGTGGCCGCCCGCGGCTACTTCCGCTATCCGGCTGCCGACGATCAGGGCTTTGCGGCGATGCGCTACATGGCCGACGTTGGCTGGCGCGACCTGAAGTCTCCCGGCGACGTGACCTATGTCGAACCGAGCCGCGACGGCGCATCCAGTCCGATCCACGCGGCGATCGCGACTGCCGATCCCCGGCTGGTCGGCTATGCGCAGCAGATGGTGCAGGACAACCAGCTTTGGCCGGTACTCGAGAGAGCGGTCGATGGGGGCAGCTTCCGCCGTGTTTATGGACTGCTGGACATCATCGACGATGTCCAGGCGCTGTCTGCCATGCCGGCGCGTCCCGAACGCTTGCCGATGACGACCGGACAGCCGGACTTCGCCTTTGCCGATGCGCAAGACGCAGTAGTGGCGATCAAACGTGGCGATGAGCGCTTCTATGCCTCGGTATGGTGGCGCGGAAATCGCGGTGTGACGAAGTTGGGCAAGGTGTGGATCAGCGGTCCACGCGGCAACCGTATCGCCACGGTGCCCGTCGACACCACCTTCGTCCCGAGCGGGCAGTTCTGGACCCGTCCCGACAAGACGGTTCTGCTGAAGAGCGACTCCTTCAAAAAGGATTACGGGGTGACGCTGGCGGAGGCCGGCGAGAAGGTGCCGCTGGCGCAGCCGCCCGAAGGAATCACGTTGCGGCCGGGCGAGGACAGCATCTACGCCGGACGAGGAGAGAGCCACGTCATGTCCTACGCCGGCTACACGATCGCCGTGAACACGAGCGACACCAAGCCTTTCGTCTTCACCGTGCCCAAGCATCAGGGCAACGAGCTGGTGTCGGGCCGTCCGCTTGAAACAGGGACGCAGTTGCAGATGGCACCACGCACTACGGCGGTGTTCTTCGACGGGCAGGCGGTCGCAGCACCGGCGGCTACACCCGGAAAGTGAGCGGGGCGCGTGTGATGCGGGCGGTGGCGCTGGCGGGGATGGTGCTACTGTCTTCCGCCGCAGTGCCGAAGCCCGCGTCGGCGCCACCCGATCTCAATCCCTTGGCCGACCGGGTCGGCGGATGGGTGACGCAAGGCGTGTATCCCGGTGCCGGGATCATCGTCGGGCAGGGGGACATGGTGCTGCTGGAACGCTATTTCGGTGCATATCGCGCCGATACGCGCGTTCAGATCGCTTCGGCAGGCAAATGGCTCGCAGCCGCGACCATAGCCGCGCTGGTAGACGAAGGTCGGCTAAACTGGGACGACCCGGTGGACAAATGGGTACCCGGAATGCATGGGCCGATGGCGCGGGCGACGCTTCGCCAGCTGCTTTCCCATACTGCGGGCTATCCCGACTATCAGCCTGCCGACCGTCCGCGCGACAGGTACCAGACATTGGCGGAGGCGGTGGCACGCATTGCCCCGCTGCCGGCTGACGCCGATCCCGGCACCCGCTTTCGCTACGGCGGGTTGGCGATGCAGATGGCTGGCCATATGGCCGAGCGCGCTACCGGGGAGGACTGGGAAACGATCTTCCGGACGCGCATTGCCCGGCCGCTGGGTATGACCGCGACCGGTTTCACGCCGGTGCCCGACGAACCTGGATTCAGCCCGATGCTGGGCGGCGGCGCTCATACTACGCTGAGCGATTATGCCCGGTTCCTGAGGATGATCGCTGCGGGCGGTACGGCCGGCGGACGGCGGGTGTTGTCCGCTGCCGCCATTTCGGAGATGGAACGCGACCAGGTCGGATCGGCTGCTCTGCCGCCTGGGGAATACGTCGATCAGGCGCGCGCGCGCCGCTTCAACGGCATCTACGGCCTGGGCGAGTGGCGCGAGGAGCGCGATGCGGCCGGGCGTGCCACGTTGATCTCCAGCCCTGGATGGGCAGGGTCCTATCCATGGGTCGACCGGCGGACTGGCACGTGGGGCTTCGTCCTTGCCAAGGTGGATACTCAGCAGGCGAAGACGCTGGGCTTCTCGTCCTTCACCGCCGGGTCGGTGATGCCGTCTTTGACGCGAGATGCGCTGGACGATCAGGCACGCGGCTGGAGGCATGGCTATGTGGCGGTTCCGGACGGGCGCCTGTATTGGGAGGAAACCGGCAAGGGACCAACGCTCATCCTGCTGCACGGCCACTCGCTCGACCGCACGATGTGGGACCCGCAGATGTCGGCATTGTCGCGTCGGTTCCGTGTCATCCGCTACGATTTGCGCGGCTATGGTCGCTCGACATTGCCGCTAGAGGGTCGGAACCAGTTGCATGCGGACGATCTGCGACGCCTGATGGACGGTCTGGGCATCGCCCGCGCGCATGTCGTTGGCTTGTCATTGGGCGGTACGGTCGTGCTGGATATGCTTGCATTGCACCCTGAGCGTCTTCTGTCGGTGACGGCGGCGAGCGGGGATGTTTTCGATTTTTATCCTGCGCCGGACGATCCATGGACGCCGAGGATGATAGCGGCCCGTCGAGCCGACATCGCCGCTCTGCGCGCAGGCGGGGTACAAGCCTTCAAGCGCCGTTGGCTCGATGATCTGACGGCGCGGGGCGGCGGCTGCGTGGATGCGATTCGGCCGAAGTTGTGGGATCAGATCGCGAAATGGAGCGCCTGGCAGCCGTTGCATCTCGAACCACGCCTGTTGCTCGGTCGCGCGCTTGTTGACCGGCTGCGTGCAAGGCCGTGGACCGTGCCGGTGCAGATCCTCACCGGGGACGCCGATCTTTGGCGAGTCAATCGATTGATCGACGCCTTTCCAAGCGTGCCTCAGGTCGTGGTACCCAACAGCGGGCATATGATGAACCTGGAGAATCCGGCAGGCTTCAACGAAGCGGTCCTAACGTTCCTCACGACCGGCCGCACGGGGCGCATAGATGCAGTGACGCGATGTGCCGCTGTGTCCCAACTCGATGGATAGGCCATCGTCTCGGCTTCCATCGCACTCTGATTGAGAACAATCTGTCCGCAGTTCCGCGTTCGCCCATTGCCGACGGACGGACTGGCCAGCAGGGGGCGGTCCGTTGAGTACCGCCCCCGCTCGATTTCAACGGATCGTCAGTCCGGTCACGAAGGGGCCGACCCGAATGTCGCCTTGCGCAGCTGTCGTGATGCGACGATTGCCGATCCGCAGGTTGTCGATGACGACGTTGCGTACCGCCGTGCGGTCGGACAGCCCGGTGATCACCGACGGGCCTGGCATTCCATCGCCGGTGAAGGTGATGTTTCTCAGCGTTACGCCGTCGACTCCGCGTCCCGGCGCCTTGTTGTAGCGCGCGTTGTTCCCTGCGACGATGTGGATCAGCTTGCCTTCTTCGATCCGGTCGACGCGGATGTCGCTGAAGGTGATGTTCCGGGTCGTCGTGTTGTCACCCGAATAGATCGCCATCGCCCCCTCCCAGTCGGGATCGTCCTCGTCGAGATTCATGATGTCGATGTTCTCGAACGTGACGTCGCGGATGGTTCTTGGCGAAGCGTTGTCACCGAAGTGGCCGATGTAGAGCGCATGGGCGACATCGTTCCAGATGCGGAGGTTGCGCACGTCGATGTCGGTG
>JAAIGE0101221217.1_pt1 | contig 12637 bp, 5 predicted proteins | sample 6487951 | NCBI WGS metagenome assembly JAAIGE01 (sample SAMN13974128, study PRJNA590717) | phyllosphere metagenome | biome: tomato field; feature: multiple bacterial spot infested tomato fields; material: tomato leaves; isolation source: leaves from tomato fields | host: Solanum lycopersicum ... | reverse complement strand
TCGAACCCATCGGCATTGCCGGGCGCACCAGCCTGATCCTGCTGGCCAACAAGGACGTGCCGGCGGCCGACGTGAAGCAATTCGTGGCCTTGGTGAAGGCCGCACCGGACAAGTATTCCTACGGCTCTTTCGGTGCAGGCACCACGTCGCAGTTTGCGGGCGAGATGTTTTTCCACGCTGCGGGTCTGAAGATCCAGCACGTGCCTTACAAAGGCAGCGCCCCGGCCATGACGGACTTGATGGGCGGGCAGATTCCATTCACGGTAGACACCGTGTCGGCGGCGCTGCCGCAACTGAAGGACGGCAAGATCAAGGCCATTGCCGTCACGGCGGCTAAACGCTCGGCCCTGTTGCCCAAGGTGCCCACGCTGGTGGAAAGCGGGTACCCCGGCCTGGAGATGGACACCTGGCTGGCCATGGTGGCGCCGCGCGGGCTGCCGCCCGCCGTCAAGTCCCGGCTGGAGCTGACCTTGGCGCAGGTGGTATCGGACCCGGAAACCCGCGACAAGATGATCGCTGTGGGATTCGAGCCTGCCTATGCTTCGTCCAAGACGGTGGCCGAGCTGATCGACAGGGAATTGCCGCTGATGCGAGCCATTGCCCAACGAGCGAGCATCACCGCTGATTGAGACCCATGCCGCTGCTGTCCCCAGGCGATCGAGCGAGGCGTCGCCAGCGCGGCGGAACGACCTTTGCGTTGCGGTCGACCTGGGCCGCAGCCGTCCCGGAGGCCGGCGTGATTCGCACAGCCACAGATCAGCGAATGGATAAGCACTGGCAAACCGACAAGGAGACAAGCTGCCCATGACCCCCCTCAACACGCTGGTCGAGCTGACCGCCAACGAACTGCGCCACCGCATCGGCACCCGGGAGGTGTCACCCGTGGAGCTGTTGGATGCCTGCATTGAACGCATCGAGGCCGTGAACCCGTCCGTCAATGCGGTCACCGCCACCTGCTATGACCGTGCCCGTGCCGAGGCCAAAGTGGCCGAGCAAGCCGTGTTGCGCGGCGAGCCGTTGGGCCTTCTGCATGGCCTGCCGCTGGGCGTGAAAGACCTGGAAGCCACGGCCGGGCTCTTGACGACCTATGGCTCGGAAATCTACCGCGACCACATCCCTTCGCAAGACAATGTGCTGGTGTCGCGACTGCGATCCGCCGGAGCCATCGTCGCCGGAAAAACCAACATTCCCGAGATGGGGGCCGGCGCCAATTCGCGCAACACCGTGTGGGGCGCCACGGGAAACCCTTTCAATCCCGCGCTGAATGCCGGGGGCTCTTCAGGCGGCTCGGCCGCGGCGCTCGCCTGCGACATGCTGCCCGTGTGCACCGGCTCCGACACGGGCGGTTCGTTGCGCATTCCCGCTTCCATTTGCGGGGTGGTGGGCTTTCGGCCGTCGCCCGGGGTGGTGCCGAGCTCACGCAAGCTCCTGGGCTGGACGCCCATCTCTGTCGTGGGTCCGATGGGCCGGACGGTGGAAGAGGCCTGTCTGCAACTGGCCGCCACCGCGGGCATGTCGGCTGGCGACCCGCTGAGCTACCCGCTGGACCCCAGCAGTTTTTTGATGCCAGAAACGGTGGACCTGGGTCGCCTGCGCGTGGCCATCACGGAGGATTTCGGCTCCTGCGCAGTGGACAACGGCATTCGCGCCGTTTTTCGCGCCAAGGTGCAATCCATGAAGCATCTTTTTGGCACCTGCGATGCCATCGACATGGATCTGGGTGACGTGCACCGCTGCTTCGACGTGCTGCGTGCAGAAGCCTTCGTGGCCGGCATGCGCGAAGCCTACGAGCGTGACCCGGGCAGCCTGGGGCCCAACACCCGCGCCAACTACGAAATGGGCGCGGCCATGACGCTGCTGGACAGTGCCTGGGCGCAGGCCGAGCAAACGCGGATTCTTGCGCGGTTTCAGGCGCTGTTCGAGCAGTACGACGTGATCCTGTCGCCCACGACGCCCGTGTCTCCCTTTGCATGGACGCAGCTGTTTGCCAGCCACATCAACGGCGAGCCGCAGGCCAACTACTACCGCTGGCTGGCGCTGACCTATGTGACCACGCTCACCACCCACCCCTCGCTGAGCCTGCCGTGCGGGCTGGATGATGCAGGCATGCCCTTCGGCGTGCAGATCGTTGGGCGCTTCCGCTCGGACCGCCATACGCTGGGCGTGGGCCATGCGATGGAGCAGGCCTTTAAGGGCATCGCTGGGTTGGCTCGCCCAAGGCCGGACCTGGCCAGGTTGGTGGCGACCCGGGTCGAGCCCGCGCTGACATCCATCGTGACCGGCGCCCCCGATCCGCGCGATGCCCGCAGCCTGCCGCGCGACGACCGTGCGGCCTCGGCGGCCAAGGTGTCTGCGGTGTAAGGCCGGGAGAGTGAAGCCATGCAATCCGCAGACTACATCGTCATTGGCGCAGGCATTGCAGGTGCCTCGCTGGCCTGGCAATTGCTCAATGAAGAGGGTGAGGCCGACCGGCCCAGCGTGCTGCTGCTGGAGCGGGAGTCGCAACCCGGCTACCACACCACCGGCCGTTCGGCGGCGCTGTACATGACCACCTACGGTACGCCCAACATCCAGGCGCTCACCCGGGCGAGCCGTGCTTTCTATGACGCACCGCCACCCGAGTTTGGTGCGGATCCCATCCTCTCGCCCCGCGGAGTGGTCTACGTGGCGGGGCCTGACCAACTGGATCTGCTGAGACAGACCTACGACGAAGCCCGCGCCGCATCGTCCAATGTGGAGTGGGTGGACAAGGCCACATTGCTGGCCCAGCTACCGTGCCTGAAGCCCGACGCAGTCGCTGCAGGCATGCGGGAGGCGGACGCTGCCGACATCGACGTGCATGCGCTGCATCAGGGCTATCTGCGAGGGCTGCGGCAGCGTGGTGGCCAGGTGCTGACCCATGCAGAGGTCACGGTGTTTCAGCGCCAGGACGGCGGTTGGCGGGTCACGCTGGCAGATGGCCGGCAGCTGCAGGCGAGAACGATCGTGAACGCGGCAGGTGCCTGGGCCGATGTGGTGGCGCGCCTGGCAGGCGTGCCACCCATCGGGCTGGAGCCGCGCAGACGCACTGCCTTCACCTTCGCCGTGCCCGAGGGCCTGGACGCTACCCACTGGCCAGCCGTGATCGGTATCGACGAAAGTTTTTATTTCAAGCCTGACGCAGGCCAAATGCTGGGTTCCCCTGCCAATGCCGATCCGACCCACCCGCATGACGTGGTACCCGAGGAGCTGGACGTGGCCACGGGCATCTACCACATCGAGGAAATGACCACCTTTCAGATTCGCCGCCCATCCCATACCTGGGCAGGACTGCGTTCTTTTGTGCCGGATGGCGACATGGTCATCGGCTGGGACCAGCATGTGCCGGGCTTTTTCTGGCTGGCAGGGCAAGGCGGCTATGGCATTCAGAGTGCGGCAGGCGCATCGCTGCTTGCGCGGCATTTGTTGTGTGGCGAGCCACTGTCAGAGGGCCTGTTGCGGGAGGGCGTGATGGTGGAAGGGCTATCGCCTGCCAGATTGCAAACGCGACAATCAATTTAGATCCAGCGACATGAATCGGACCGTTGAATCGCTCGCAAGAGGCGCTGGTTGAATGCGTGTTGGCATCGTGCTCGCACGGCAAGCATGTCCCCATCGCTACGGCGACCTGGGGCCCGCGAGGTCAATCCATGGGGTACAGCTGATGGGTCTTGGCCAACCGGTCGAGTCCCGCACTGAACTGCTCCCCGTGGCTCCAGAAACGACGGTCAAGGCCGTCGAGCGTCTGCATTGCCTTGTCGTATGCAGGATGGTCTTCTGAAGACGTTCGCATGAGTTCGAAGCGAGCCATGCGGTCTGCGGGCACTGGCGCATCACCGAATACCGCTGCCTTCGCCTGCCATAGGAGATCCAGTGCCAGGGTGTCCCCGATTTCCTGAAGTGCATCGACGGTTTCGCGATAGCGGTTCCCGCTGGAGTTGGAAAAGAACTGGTCGAAACCTCCGTTGTGGACCTCTCCAGAAAGGACACTCAGCAAATAGTAAAGCTGGTCGCCATGGGGAAGAGATTCAAATCCGTCGCCTTTGTAGACCCGGTTGACGAGTGCGGTCCAATAAAGACGCTCCGGGGATTCTCGATCAGCACGCTCGGCTTCGAGGCGCTACCGATGTTCCTCTCGCCGTTCTTCAATGGAACGTGTGTTGCCTCGCACGCAAGGCATGCAAAGGCCATTGTTGCTTGCTGCCGTGTCGGGGTGAATGGAGTCGCCGCATCGGGTACATGGAAGACGTTGCACGGGTGATTCCTGGCTTGTGGCTCAACGGTTGGCGGGTCCGGCCGTGGTTGAAGGCGTCTTCGCCATTCATGTTGATCGTCAGCCGGCATATGCGCCTGAAGTTTGAGACTTTGGCTCGCCTCTCTCTTTCATGCAAGCGACAAAACAACTCGTTGCAGCGTCAGCAAAGGCTGGCCGCGCGCTGGATCCGCGTTCGGGTACAGGCTGATCTCGAAGCTCAGAAAGCTGCCATGGGTTGGTGCTGCGACGTTTCCCCTCCAGGCTTCGAAGCCGTCGATGATGTTCTGCACCGTGCTGGTCGCATCGAATTCAAAGGGCGGGAGGAGCATCACCGGCATCAAGGGTTCGATGGGGGGTGAGGAAGTCTCCACACGATAGCCATAGGCTGCACAGACCATGATCTCGCGACCTGTCACATCGCCATCCAGCAACGCGTTGAACAGTGGCGTCAGCGGGTTGGTGGCCACCTCGTTGGTCCAGGTGCCGATGGGCAATGGGGTGTCAATGCTGATGCGTGGCGTCAAGGTTTCTGAAAATCCCTTCTGCGGCGTGCGGTAGACAAAGTCCGAGCAGGTCAGTGCGCCGTCGGTGCCCATCAACTGCGCATTGCGCATGACGGCGACGGTTGCATTGGCCTCTTGATAGTGGGCCACGTGCAGATCGGAGAAGGTCCATTGGCATGACACAGGGGTAAAGGCCGGCACGAGGGGCGCGCCTTCCTCCGAAGGGAAATGGTAGACACGCGTCTGGTCCACCGGTGCCGCTCCGGTCAGCGGAACGTGCGTACCGTCTGCACGGATGGTGGTGATCTCGGGCCATGCTACCGGCCCATCGGTTGGCTGCCGCTGCAAGGTCAGCGTGCTGTAGACCGGTGAGACCATCCCCTCTCCAACGGCGGTGGTGCCCAGCGTTGCCAAGTACTGATAGCGCTCACGTCGCACGCTTGTCTCCGCCGGGCCGGGGAGGGCGGCGGCATGGGCGTCACTGGGCGTGCCGGCTGAAGGCTGCGGCGCCTGCTGTCCGTCCACCGGCTGGGAGGAATGCACCGAGGCACGGTGTGGCGGTGGCGCGCCATGCTGCGCTATGCCTTGCGCATCACGGCGGGTCCACCAGTCCGCCCACAGCGCGGCCACGCGCTCGGCCAGATCGGCGTAGACATGGAGTGCGTTGGCGAGCACGGAATCCTTCGACGAGACGCTGGGCGCTTGCAGTTGGGCCAGGAGCTGCCAAAGGATGGCCTGAACAGCATCGTACTGCGCCAAGGCCTTGACCAGGGCATTGCCGTCTTCGTCCCCGGGGCGACTGGTAACGGCAGGCGGCTGGCCGTTGAATTCAATCTCGACGAGGGCCTGGTCTTGTGCGGCGCTATCGTGGGCATAGGTGAACACATAAGACCAGTGCAGAGCCTGCGCCAGTGTGGCCGCGGCGGTCGGCCCCGCAGCTCGTTGCGCCAATGCGATCGGCAGGTGGGGATAGGAGCGCAGCGGTATCGGTACGACCGGCGTGCCCAGCGGTGCGCTGAAGGCCGCGGGAGGGAACCGATCGAAGTCGCGCAAGAAGCTCAGCCGCTTCCATAGTCCACTTTCGGTACTCGCCGGGGAGGTGGCGACCTCGATTTCATGCACCGCATAGTCCGGCCGGAGCGCCACGGCTTTGTGGCTGGTCGGTTGGTCGAGGGCCAGCGGGAACGAGACGGTTCCCGTGCGGGTGTCGGCCAAGGCGGTGGTGGCATGTCCCATTGGACCAATGCGCCACGGATCGGGGGCGTCGCAGGGGGATTGGCGCGTGTTGGCCGCTTGCGGATTGCCCAAGCGCCCGGTGCCCCGCAGCCGTGCGCTGGCTGCGGTGGCGGGCGAGGCGACAGTGGCGTTGAACTGCAGGATGGCGGCAGTGCCGTAGCCGCTCAGTAGCTGATCCTGCAAGTGCTCGCGCATCGCTTCGCGAGCGGCTTGCCACGGCTCCGAATCAAAGGCACCAATGCTTTGCGCCTGGAGCATCAGGATGGGCTGGAGCCCGTCTGCCAAGGCGTGGGCCAGAACCTTCTTGGCAGCCAGCAACCGGGTGAGCGCCTCGGGTGCCACCAGTGCAGCGGGCGTGGCGTAACGGTCGCTGCAGAGTTGGTCCATTCCGGCCAGCCAGGTGCGTGCCCAGACCTCCAGGTCGATGCCTTCGTAGTTGTGGAAAGTGGAAGCCCCCCAGCTTCCGGTGGCTGCGTTGATGGACCGGATTTCGACGCCATTCGCGCGTTCCAGCGTGTTGGACAAAGGCCGCAACGCGAAGCTCAATGGCTGAAGCCCCTCAATGCCTGGCACGCTGGCCTGCGGCGACACCTTTACCTGGGTGATGCCTCCGGGGTTGACGAAGGAGGCACCCCATACCTCGCTGGGGGCAGGTCCATGCTCTGTGGCCAGCTTCAAGCCCTTGACAGTCCCCTCGATGGTCGCAGCGAGCTGGTCCAGCACGACGGCGCTGTCTTCCTGTCCATCGCAAGTGCCGCTGCCTATGGCCGCTACCACGCTGATGTCCTGCACTGCTGCGCCGGGTGCGTCTGCAGTGCCGCGCAGCGCGGGCGGCACCCGGTCCGCATCGCGCTTCAGCGTGACCCAGGTATGCAATGGGAAGATCGCCTGCGGCAACTGCCAGCCGCCCGTGCCGAAGGTCGCGCGCAGGACCGTATCGGCCGGTGGTAGGAGCAGTTGCGCGCCAGCGGCCAGAAAAACGGTGCCATGGTTGGCGCGCACGAGGTCCTCGATGGTGACGCCGATCCCCGCCAGTGCGAAGCGGCGGAGGATGGCATGGATGCTGTCGGCTTGCGTGGTCGCAACGGTGGGGGCATCTGCGACCTGCGAGGCTTGGAGCACAAGGCCTGGCACGATCAACTTCGGCGTGGCCGCATTGGCGCGCAGCACTGCCGTCGCAGCCAAGCCATAGACGGTAGCCAGATCCTTTGGTGCAGCAGCGTTTGCCAACAAGGCGGGTGGGCAAAGTAGCAGCGCGCCAGCAGCCAGTGCCTCGGTGTCGGTGGCGATGGCCGCGGCGAAGTCGTCCAGGGTGATGGGCGGTTCGGCGCGTGCCATCAGGGTGTCGAAGCTGTCGCCGGCCTGGGTGGTCAGGGGCTGGCCTGCGACGGTGATCATCTGGCCCGGTGCCAATGTGGCAGGAATGGAACGGTTGGCTTCGCACAGCGCACGCTCGTCTGTGTGCGCTGTACCGGGCGCCGATGAGGATACGAACAGCGCTGCGATGGCGGACAGCGTTTGGCCGGCGCGAATGCGGTAAGGCATGCACGGCGAAAGCGGTGGAGCTGCCCAGGCCGACAGCCCGGGAATGGGCAATTCGCGCACGGGCAGCCCTGCGTTGTGGCACAGCAGATCGCCCGGCGCGATGGCATGGGCGTTGGCCAGGGCCCTCAGCGGTTCGCTATCCAGGCCAGCAGTGAGCGTGGCTTTGAGGAAAAGCGCCGAGCCTGCGGGGAGCAGGTCGATCGTGGCTGCGTTGAGCTTGGCGAGCAGGTAGGGTGCAATGCCAGTGGGGTTGTCCGCCAGTGTCCAACCGGCTTCGATGAGCCTGCGGTCCACTGCCAGCATGGCCCCGGACCGGAACATGCCTGGCTTATCGGCGCTGGCCAGGGCGACCGCGGCCGCCTCGAGTGCCTGACCGGTGTCTGGAAAGAGGCGAGCGATGTCTTTCAAGCTGGCATCGGCACCGGGATGTCCTTCGGGCGGCACGGTCCATTCCACGCCATCGGCTTCGAAGGAAAAACCGGGTGCCAGCAGAGCTGCGCGAGCGCAGTTGGCCGCCACCAGGCTGGCAGGCGTCAGGTGCAGCGCGGCGGCGAGGGCCACCAAAGGCAGGCCGTCTGTGGGTTGCATCCGGTCGGCGGGTGGAATGACCAATTCGATGCCGGGGTTGAGTGGGAGCGTGGCGTTGTCGTGGGCGGTCAGAACGGCAGCGGGATCCAGGTCCTCGGGCACCAGTTTCGCCACCGTGGCAGTGGCCGTGAAGGTGGCATAGGCGGGTATCCGCAGGCCCTCGGGTGGCAGGTAGACCAATGTGCCGAGAGGCCGGTCCCCAGCCGCCAAGCCGATCGCCTGCCAGTCCACTCCGTAATGTGTGGGTACATCTGCCAGCGTGGCTGCCGCAGCGGGGTCGGCCATCGCCACACCGAGCGTCGCCGCTGCCTGGCTGAACGCGTGGCAGGCCGCGGCATGGGCACGCAGCGGCAGCATTTCCACGGGCATCTGGATCGGCGTGCCGCCGGCCGGCTGGTTCAGCGAGGTGGCAAGCGACAGTTGCATGTCCGGCTGTGCCAACTGCCGCTCGATGGCTTCGAAGCGGGTCGCGATTTCGCGGGCTGCGGCCGCCGCCGCATCGCCTGCCGCTGTGGCGGTGGGCAGGAGGGCGGTGGGATGCATGGCAATGTTCACCGCCAAGGTAGCGCCCGTGGATTCGTCACTGGCGGGCATAAAACGCCAATCCATGCCGGTGCCCGGCCAGGAGGCGATGCCAAGTACGGCATCGCTGTCGCCGGCTGGCGTATCGTCGCCATCACCCTGCACATCGCTCAACGGAGCACCAGCGTGGGGGGGATTGTTTGGAGATTTCACTGCGGCGCTCATGGTCGCGCGTCCCCTGGCGCTGTCAGGCTGGCCGAGACGGCCGAGGCAACTGCCTCGGGCGCAGTGCTGCTGCGCAATATATCGTGGAAACGCCGCCTGGCGGTTGGCCAGTTGAGGCGCGTTGTGGCTAGTTATCGGCAGCGTGTCTGCAGGCCCGTGGCTGCACCTTTGACTCCCTGGGCCAGGGCCTTCAGAAAGCCCCGATCACCAGGCGGTTTCCTGACCCTGCAGCGCGCGCCGCGCCAGCAGGAAAGTGGCCGCGTTCCAGCTTTGGCCTGCCATGCCGAGCGGTGCCAGCGTGCGGCCATGGAACCACTCGGTAAACCGCCAATTGTCGAGTTCGTTCGTGCGTGCCAGCTTGACCAGTTCGGCCCAGCCTTCTGCCTGCAGTCCCACCTTCGTGAGCGCCATGACCCAGAATGCGCCAACGAAGGGCCAGATGCCTCCGTTGTGGTACTGGTGCGCGAGATTCTGCCGATGCCGCCCCATGTAGGCGCGCCAGAGATCGTGCTGCTCCGACAGCGGGTGCAGCACCACCCGCACCGGATAAGGATCGCTGGCCCGCGCGGCCCCGATCGCGTTCGTGATGCTGTGCGCCATTGCTTCGTCCGCCAGGCCGCACTGGATGGCGAGCAAATTGCCGAACACATCGCCTTCGTCACCCACGACCGCCAGATTCACGAAGCTCAGGTAGAGCCCCCGGTCCCGGCGCCCGCGGCGTGCATAGTGCTGCAGCAGGCGGGCGCGGTGGTATTGGTGCAGATCGCGTTGGAATGGATTAAAGAGATGATTGAAATGGTGCTGCGTTTCATCCGCGTGGCACAGCGCGAAACGGCGCTTGACATCGAACCACAGCGCGTTGGTGTAGAGCACGTATCCAGAGCGCGGCATGATATCCGCCCAGTCGCTCGCCTCATTCTGCTGCAGCAGGCGAAAGTGCTGGTGTTCTTGTGCCAGCAGCCATCCGAGTGCGCGCTCGACTTCGTGGGCCCAATGGTCGGGGCCGACCTCGCCGTGTCGTCGCACGTGGTCCACTGCGATCAGCCACCACAGCGTGGCGTCGATGCAGCCCAAATACCAGAAGTCCGCATCATGGCCTTCCGGGTCTACATATTTCGGGATCTGTCCATTGGGCGCCTGCTTCGCTGCCAGCGCATCGAGACTGGCCACGGCGCCATCCTCTAACGCCGGCACCCCGCTGCCGCACATCGCCATCACGCAGATGGCCGCATCCCGCCCAAAGATGCGCGTGTAACGTCGCGCCTCCGCGGCTGCCGTCCGGCTTGCGGCCAAAATGCCATGCTGCGTGAGATTGCTCTCCAGCAGCGCCAGGGCCGCCTCCGAGCAGGTGTCAATCAAGGCCAGCGAGGACGTATCAAGGGTATGGTCGGACATGGGCAGTTCAGATGCCAAGGTGAACGAGGCGTGGATTTTGCCGATCATGGCGAGCGCTGACCATTTCGCCTTTGGTGCTGCGCCTCGCTGGCAAATCAACGGTAACGACAGTCCATCCTATGCCAAACCAATCGAAGCAGGAGAATAACCACGATGGATTTGTCCTTGTGCGCGGGGCACGGGAACACAATCTGAAGAATGTGGATGTCGAGATTCCCCGCAATGCCATCGTGGTGTTCACCGGCGTCTCGGGCTCAGGCAAGTCTTCGCTGGCTTTCGGCACCATCTATGCCGAGGCGCAGCGCCGGTACTTTGAATCGGTAGCACCCTATGCGCGTCGTTTGATCGATCAGGTGGGCGTTCCTCAGGTCGACGCCATCGAGGGCCTGCCGCCCGCCGTGGCACTGCAGCAGCAACGCGGAACACCCACGGCACGCTCCTCTGTGGGCAGCGTCACCACCATCTCGAGCCTGGTACGGATGCTCTATTCCCGTGCTGGAACTTACCCGCACCGGCAGCCGATGCTGTACGCGGAAGATTTCTCGCCCAACACCCCCCAGGGCGCTTGCCCGCACTGCCACGGCCTGGGCCGCGTCTATGAGGTGACAGAGGCTTCGATGGTGCCCGACGATTCACTCACGCTGCGCGAGCGGGCCGTGGCGGCTTGGCCCAGTGCTTGGCAAGGGCAGAATCTGCGCGATATCCTGACCACGCTGGGGCATGACATCGACGTGCCTTGGCGAGACCTGCCTCGCAAGACACGGGACTGGATTCTCTTCACCGACGAGCAGCCGACCGTCCCGGTGTACGCGGGCTTCACGGTGGATGAGGTCCGCCGGGCTCGTCGTGCCAAGCAGCAGCCCAGCTACATGGGAACCTTCACCGGCGCGCGCCGCTACGTGATGCAGACTTTCGCCACCAGCCAGAGCGCCATGATGAAGCGCAAGGTGGCCCAGTTCATGGTGGGAACCTCCTGTCCCGTTTGCCATGGAAAACGCCTCAAGCCGGAGGCCCTGTCCGTTACTTTTTGCGGGCTGGACATTGGCGACCTGACGCACTTGTCTCTGTCCGCACTGGCCGATGTGCTGGGGCCCGTGGCCGACGGCCTGCCATCCATTGGCGCATTGGGCGGTGCGGGCGCTGGCTCATCGAAGACGGCTCGCATGCAAACGGCCTCACGGCGCAAAGCGGCAGGAGCGTCGGGCCACGCGGGCGCGCCCGACATCCGCCGCACGCCGAACCAGTCTGCGGAGAAGCAATTGGCTGCACAGCGCATCGCGCAAGAGTTGCTGGCCCGTGTTCGGGCATTGACGGATCTGGGGCTGGGCTATCTGTCGCTCGACCGTGCCATCCCCACCCTGTCACCTGGCGAGCTGCAGCGGTTGCGCCTGGCGACCCAGCTCGCGTCGCAGCTCTTCGGCGTCGTCTATGTCCTCGACGAGCCCTCTGCAGGCCTTCATCCCGCCGACGGCGCATCGTTGCTCAATGCACTGGAGCGGCTGAAGGCTGCCGGCAATTCCATCTTCGTGGTGGAACACGACATCGCCACCATGCGCCGTGCCGATTGGCTGGTGGATGTCGGACCGGAGGCCGGGGAGCTGGGTGGCCGTGTGCTGTACAGCGGTCCACCGCAAGGGCTGGCCGGCGTGCCGGAATCCCAGACGCGCAGGTATCTTTTCAGCGATGGTTCGCGTGATCGCCGTGTCCAGCAAGCACCGCAGGCCTGGCTGACATTGGAGGGTGTGCATCGGCACAATCTCCATGGGGTGGATGCGGCTTTCCCGATAGGCTGCCTGACTGCCGTGACTGGTATTTCGGGATCGGGCAAGTCGAGCCTGGTCAGCCAGGCGCTCCTGGAACTGGTCGGTGCCCATCTCGGGCAACCCGCGCCAGCGCCTGACGAAAGCGGCATGGAAGGTCCACCCGATGCCGCCGCTGGCGATGATGATCCAGGGGCCATGGCTGATTCGGATGAGGCCGCTACCATCGTTGGCCGATTGGGGGGCGCTGTCGATCAGGTGCGTCGGCTGGTGCGGGTGGACCAGAAACCCATCGGACGCACACCCCGCTCCAATCTTGCCACTTATACCGGCCTGTTCGACGCGGTGCGTAAATTGTTTGCTGCGACACCTGCTGCACGCCAGAAGCGTTACGACGCGGGCCGTTTCTCGTTCAACGTTGCGAAGGGTCGGTGCCCCACCTGCGAAGGCGAAGGTTTCGTCAGCGTGGAGTTGCTCTTTCTTCCTAGTGTGTACGCACCGTGCCCTACCTGCCATGGCGCGCGCTACAACCCACAGACACTGGCCATCACCTGGAACGGGCTGACGATTGCCGGCGTGCTTGAACTCAC
>JAAIGE0101497521.1_pt1 | contig 12648 bp, 10 predicted proteins | sample 6487951 | NCBI WGS metagenome assembly JAAIGE01 (sample SAMN13974128, study PRJNA590717) | phyllosphere metagenome | biome: tomato field; feature: multiple bacterial spot infested tomato fields; material: tomato leaves; isolation source: leaves from tomato fields | host: Solanum lycopersicum ... | reverse complement strand
GATCCAGGCGATGGGCACCGGCATCGGCCGCGACGACTTCAACGCGGACAAGCTGCGCTACCACAAGGTCGTCATCATGACCGACGCCGATGTGGACGGCGCGCATATCCGCACGCTGCTGCTCACCTTCTTCTATCGTCAGATGCCGCAGATCATCGAGGCGGGTCATCTCTTCATCGCGCAGCCGCCGCTCTACAAGGCGACGCGGGGGCGGTCGGAAGTCTATCTCAAGAACGAAGCGGCGCTGGAGCAATATCTGGTCGACAATGGCGTCGACACGATGGCGCTGGAAACGGACGGCGGCGCGCGCGGCGGCGACGATCTGCGCGGCCTGATCGAACATGCGCGGCGGATGCGGGCGGTGATGCGCTATGTGCCGCGCCGCTACAATCCATCGATCATCGAGGCGCTGAGCCTCAATGGCGCGCTCGATCCCGAACTGTCGCGCGATGCGCAGGCGGAGCGGCTGAAGGCTACGGTTGCGTGGATGGGGGCGCAGGATGCCGAAGGGCGCTGGTCGGGACGGGTCGCCGAAGAAGGCGGCTTCCATTTCGAACGGCTTTGGCGTGGCGTCACCGATCATCACATGATCGAATCTGCGTTCATCGGATCGGCCGAAGCCCGCAAGCTGCACGCGATCGCGGCGGAAGAAGCGCCAAGCTATCTGACGCCGTCGAAGCTGGTATCGGCCAAGGCGGCACAGGCGGCGGAAAGCGCTGGCGACGATGACCTTCCCGTCGCGACTAAGGGCGCGCTCGTCACGCGGCCAAGCGAATTGCTGGAAGCGGTGCTGGCGGCCGGGCGCAAGGGTCTGGCGATCCAGCGCTACAAGGGGCTGGGCGAAATGAATGCCGAACAGCTTTGGGAAACGACGCTCGACCCCAATGTCCGCTCGATGCTGCGCGTCGAGGTGGAACAGGCGGACGTCGCCGACGAAATCTTTACCAAGCTGATGGGCGACATCGTCGAACCGCGCCGCGAATTCATTCAGGACAATGCGCTCAACGTCGCCAATCTGGATGTCTGACACGGTTTCTTCAGCGGATCGTCTACGCTGCGCATGGTCGCAGGGCGATCCGCTGTACGAAGCCTATCATGACGAGGAGTGGGGCGTCCCGCAGCGCGATTCGCGGATGCTGTGGGAAATGCTGATGCTCGAAGGGTTCCAGGCGGGCCTGTCCTGGATCACCATATTGCGCAAGCGCGACGCCTTCCGCGCGGCCTTTGCCGAGTTCGATCCTGATCGCGTCGCGGCGTTTGGTGCGGACGATGTCGAGCGGTTGATGGCGGATGCCGGGATCGTGCGCGCGCGGGCGAAGATCGAAGCGACGATCGCCGGGGCGCGAATCTATTGCGCCATGCGGGATGCCGGCGAGGATTTCGCCGGATATGTCTGGTCCTTCGTCGATGGTCGGCCGCTGCAAGGCGACGGCGTGCACCTACCCGCGCAAACCGACCTGTCGGCTGTCATTTCCAAGGATCTGAAGGCGCACGGCTTCAAGTTCGTTGGCCCGACGATCGTCTATGCCTGGATGCAGGCCATCGGGATGGTCAACGATCATGTCGCGACATGCTTTCGCCGGGCGGAGGTCGCTGCGTGAGAACGGGTGCGACCGGCATGGTTGCGGCGCTGCTGCTTGTCGCCTGTGGGAGTGAGCAAGCGCCCAAGGCCGATGAACAAGGCGCGCCCTCGCATTCGTCCGAAGTAGGATCTGACAACTTGGCGGCTCCGATCATCGGAGCACCCGCGCCCAAAAATGTTGACGGACGACCCGGTGAGACGGGCAAGCCGCTGGTTTCACGTGAAACACCGGAACAGCCGTCGCCTGTTGAAACAGCATCTGCAACGCCCCCACCTCCGCCGACCGACGATTATCGCGCGATCGGAACGGAGCCTTTCTGGGCGGTCACGGTGCACAATGGCCAGCTCTCGCTCGAACGACCCAGCGGCGAGACGCTGCGCCTGGCAGTCACGCGCACCGAAGGCCGCGGCGTCATTCGCTACGCAGGCGAAGGTTTCAGCATGAGCGTGACGCCCGGGCCATGCAATGACGGCATGAGCAACGCCATGTGGTCGGACCGGGTGCAGATCGCTTTTGCGGACGGTGCGCTGAAGGGCTGCGGCGGCGCGCGCGAGGATATGGAAGACTCGCCGATCGACGACAATTAGCTGCGGACCGGGGTGGGCAGCGGCTCCCCGGCAAAATGCGCCGCCAGGTTCGCCATCAGCATCTGCGCCATGCGTCCCACCGCTTCATGCGTCGCGCCGCCTGTATGCGGAGTCAGCACGACGTTGGGGACGTCGGCCCAGCGTGCCGGATCGGTCGGCTCCGGATCGAACACATCGATCGCCGCGCCGCCCAGCCTGCCATCCTTGAGCGCGGCCACAAGCGCGCCCTCATCCACCAATTGCCCCCGCGCCACATTGACGAGCAGCCCGTGCGGTCCCAGCGTTTCCATGATCGCGACCGAGATCATGCGCCGGTTGCTCTCATCCGCCTTGCACGCGACGAGCAGGATGTCGCTGTCCCGCGCCAGAGCCTCCAGACTTTCCGAGCGGGGCCAGCTCAGTTGCGGCTTGTCGCGCGGCCCCCACCAGCCGATGCGCATCTTCATAGCGGCGGCGCGTTCCGCCACCGCGATGCCGATCGCGCCCATGCCCACTATGCCGAGCCGCGCTCCGCCCATCGAATGGGTCCGCGTCTTGGCCTCGATCGTCCATTTGCCTGCCCGCAAATGCCGGTCGCCAGCCACGATCCAGCGGCGATGCGCGATCATCAGGCCGATGGCATGATCGGCGACATCCTCCGAATTTGCGTCGCCCGCATGGGTGACGGCGATTCCTCGCTCGCGGGCGAGGTCGAGATCGACACCGTCATAGCCAACCGTGAAGCACGCGATGAGCGACAGGCGCGGCATCGCGAGCAGCAGCGCGCGATCGAGCGGAAACTCCCCGGCCCAGACCAGCGCATCCACGCTGGCGAGGCGATCGGGAGACGCGCCGTCCCACAGGATCATGACGTCATGATCCTGCTGAAGCAGAGGGACGAGTGGGGCAAGCAATGGCTGCCCCACCAGCAATGTCGGTCGGGTCATGGTCGCCTTGTCCTACCCGACGTGCCGCAGCGCCTGCGCAAAGTCGGCAATCAGATCGTCGGCATCCTCGCAGCCGATCGAGATACGGACCATGTTGTCGCCGATCGCCAGCGCCTTCTTGCGTTCGGCGGGCACCGACAGATGCGTCATCGCGGCGGGATGGCTGGCGAGCGTTTCCGTGCCGCCAAGACTGACCGCGAGTTTCGCGATCTTGAGCGCATCGAGGAAAGCGAAAGCCTCAGCCTCCCCTCCCTTAAGGTATAGCGAAAAGGTCGATCCGGCCCCAGTGCAATGACGGCGATAGATATCCGCCTGCCGCTCCGTTTCCGGAAAACCGAGATAGACGACCTTCTCGACCTGCGGCTGATCGCGCAGCCAGGCGCAGACCTTGGCCGCATTTTCCCCGGCACGGCTCATCCGCAGTTCCAGCGTTTCTAGGCTCCGCAGCAGCATCCACGCGCTGTGCGGGTCGAGGATCGTGCCGATCGTGTTGCGCATCAGCCGGATCGCGTTGATCAGCGCATTGCTGCCCAACACGCCGCCCGCCACCAGATCGCTGTGCCCGCCCGCATATTTGGTCAGGCTGTAGATCACGAAATCGGCGCCATGGTTGATCGGCTTGTGCCAGAGCGGACCCAGAAATGTGTTGTCGATCGCGACCGGCGGCTGGTGCTCGTCACCTGCAAACAGGGAGTTGCGCTGCGCGACTACGGCATCGAGATCGACCAGCACGTTGGTCGGATTGGCTGGGCTTTCGAGATAGATGAGCGCCACGCGGCCCATGCCCTTCGCCTTTTCGATCACCGCAGCGATCTCCTGCTCGGTCGCGCCCGCAGGGAAATCGACCCACTGCACCCCGAAGCGACCAAGGATGCGCCCGATCAGCGATTCGGTCGCGGCGTAGAGCGGCGCGGAATGCACGATGACATCGCCCGGCTGCACCAGCGCCAGCAAGGTGGTCGCGATCGCCGACATGCCGCTGGAAAAAAGCAGCGCATCTTCCGCCTCCTCCCACACCGACAGACGATCCTCGCAGATTTCCTGATTGGGACCGTTGAAGCGCGAATAGACGAGACCCTCCGCACCACCGGGGCGAATACCGGTGACACCCTCGAAATGGCGCTTGCCCGCCGCCGCGCTTTCGAAGGCGAAGGTGGAGGTGAGGAAGATCGGCGGCTTGAGCGACCCTTCCGACAAGGTCGGATCGTAGCCATGGCCCATCATCAACGTCGCGGGGCGCAGCTTGCGGCCCTCGATCTCCATGATAGGCGCCTTGGGGCGGCGGCGGTTGCCGGTCGCGGGCACGCCGGTCAGGTCGGCTTCGGTTTCGCCGGTCATATTCGTCTCCTGCAATGGGGCGGCATCTGATGCGCCGCTCATGATGAGAAGAGTGTAATCCAACAGCAGGGAAAAGGGCCAGAGGGTGGCGATATAATATTTCCCCAAGCCGCAGCTATATTCCAACGACGGACGTGCTTTGACGAAGCGGTCCCGCTGCCTACATGAGAGGCATGAGCGCCCTCCCCTCCATGTTGGACAGATGGTTCGCGACACGCGCATGGACGCCGCGGCGGCATCAGATGGACATGCTGTCGGCGGCGCGCGCCCGGGATCATGCCTTGCTGGTCGCACCGACCGGGGCGGGCAAAACGCTGGCCGGCTTCCTGCCGACGCTGGTCGACCTGATCGAGAATCCGTCGGAGGGTCTGCACACGCTCTATGTCTCGCCGCTGAAGGCGCTGGCGGTCGACGTGCGGCGCAATCTGCTGACACCGATCGAGGAAATGGGTCTGCCGATCCAGGTCGAGACCCGAACCGGTGACACACCTTCGGATCGCAAGGCGCGACAGCGCGCCCGCCCACCCCAAATCCTGCTGACGACGCCCGAATCGCTGTCGCTGCTGCTGTCCTATCCCGACAGCTTCCTGATGTTCGCGAACCTCAGGACCGTGATCATCGATGAAGTGCACGCTTTCGCTACCCAGAAGCGCGGCGACCTGCTGAGCCTTTCCATGGCGCGGTTGCAGGCGATCAATCCGGATTTGCGCCGGGTCGCGCTGTCGGCGACGGTGGCCGACGTCGATGCCTATCGCGCCTGGCTCGCGCCCGACGGCGACATCGACACGGTGACGCCGGTCATGGGTGAGGAAGGCGCGGACCCCAATGTCGCCATCCTGATCCCGGAAGGCCGCATTCCATGGTCCGGCCATTCGGGCAAATATGCCGCCAAACAGGTGATGGCGGAAATCGCACGTCGGCAGACGACGCTCGTCTTTTGCAACACCCGCGGCCTTGCTGAGCTCATCTTTCAGGAACTGTGGAGCGCAAACGACGACAATCTCCCGATCGGCATTCATCATGGCAGCCTGTCGATCGAGGCGCGGCGCAAGGTCGAAAGCGCGATGGCGGCGGGTAAGTTGCGTGCGCTGGTCGCCACCGCTTCGCTCGACCTCGGCGTCGATTGGGGCAATGTCGACTGCGTGATCCAGATGGGAGCGCCCAAGGGCAGTTCCCGCCTGCTCCAACGGATCGGTCGCGCCAACCACCGACTGGATCAGGCGAGCGACGGCATCCTGATCCCCGGCAACCGCTTCGAATATCTGGAAGCGCGCGCCGCGCTCGACGCCGTGGATGCGGGGGAACGCGACGCCGACGATTTCCGCCCCGGCAGTCTCGACGTTCTCGCCCAGCATGTCATGGGCCTCGCCTGCGCCGCCCCCTTTCGGACCGAGGAATTGCTGGCGGAAGTGCGGTCCGCCACCCCCTATAGCGCGCTGACCGATGACGGCTTCGCCCATGTGCTGCACTTCATCGAGGGCGGCGGCTATGCCTTGCGCGCCTATGACCGGTTCAAGCGGCTGGCGCAGGATGAGGACGGCACCTGGCGCGTTTCGCATCCCCGCTTCATCGCCCAGCATCGCCTGAATGCTGGCATCATCGTCGATCAGCCCGCCCTGTCCGTCCGCTTCGCCAACGGGCGCAAACTCGGCACGGTGGAGGAAGGATTTGCGTCCACGCTACGGCCCGGTGACAGCTTCTTTTTCGCGGGCACCGCGCTTGAGGTGGTGCGGATGGACACCACCGACCTTGTCGTGCGGGCGTCGGCGAAGGAAGCGCGCATTCCCAGCTGGGGCGGCACGCGCATGGCGATGTCGACCCGGCTTGCCGATCGGGTGCGCCATTTTCTGGCCGAACCGCAGGAATGGCACCGCTTCCCGGAGGATGTGCGCGAATGGCTGGAGATGCAGAAACTGCGCTCCGCCCTTCCCGAGCCGGGCCAACTGCTGATCGAAACCTTCCCGCATGAAGGGCGACATTATCTCGTCTGCTACAGTTTCGAAGGATGGAACGCGCACCAGTCGCTTGCCATGCTGCTCACCCGGCGCATGGACGCGCTGGGGCTGATGCCGCTAGGCTTCGTATCCAACGATTACGCGCTGGCGATCTATGGCATGAAGCCCGTAACCGATCCGCAGAGCCTGTTTTCCGCCGATATCCTCGATCATGAATTCATCGAGTGGGTCGAGCAATCGAGCTTGCTGAAGCGCGCTTTCCGCGACGTGGCGGTGATTTCTGGTCTCATCGAGCGGCAGCATCCCGGCAAGCGCAAGACGGGGCGGCAGGTGACCTTCTCCACCGACCTCATCTATGACGTTCTGCGCAAATATCAGCCCGACCATTTGTTGCTGAAGGCGGCATGGGCCGATGCCCGCGCTCGCATGACCGATGTCGGGCGATTGGGCGACCTGATCGACCGGGCCGCCTCCACCATGCTGCACGTCGATCTCGACCGGGTCAGCCCGCTGTCATTGCCGGTGTTGATCATGATCGGGCGCGAGCAAGTCCCGCAGGCCGCAGCCGAAGACGCCCTGTTGATCGAAGCGGAAGCGCTGGTCGCCGAAGCGATGCGCGTCGACTAGCTCCAGTCCACCCGCTTCCAGCCGTTCATCCGCGCGAGCCGCGCCAAGGGCTTGTGCGGATTGGAGGCGAAGGGAATGTCGGCGAACTCCAGCATCGGCGCATCCGACACATGATCAGAATAGGCGCGGATATGCGCCTGGCTTCGGTCGATCGCTTCTGCCGCCATCCACGCCTTGATCATGCGCAGCTTGCCGGTGTCGTAGCAGTTTTCCCCTGCGATCTTCGCGCGGACAAAACGCAGATCCTGGCTCAGATGATCGGTCGCGATCACCGCGTCGAAGCCCAGCCGCCGCGCGATCGGCTCTACATAGAGGCGGTAGGATGCGGTGGCGAGAACCAGCGTGTAGCCGTCCGCCCGATCCTGCGCGATCTGTGCGAGAGCGCCTTTGCGCACATTGGTGGCCATCACCCTGTCGGCATAGCTTTCGATATGTGGCATCAATTTCGCGCGTTCGACATTGTCGCCGATCATCAGCGCCTGATTATATTCCTTGAGCTGCTGCCGCGAAATGAGCTTCAGCACATAGGCGAGCATCAGCAGGATGACGCAGGGAAAAAGCGCCAGCCGCCATGGCGCCATCGCCCGCGCGACGTGGATCAGAAAACCGGTATAAGTGCCGCTGAACGTCACCGTCCGGTCCAAGTCGTAGATCGCCAGCCTGTGAAGCGTCATGCCGTTTCCGAAACTTTTGCTGCTTTGTATCGTTTGATCTTGGCGATGGGCCGTTTCGGCTTGCCGTGCAACCGATATTGGACCAGTAATCCCATCGCATGAACAGGGCCGCTGAACTTGCCGAGGAAGAGCGCGACGGCGGCACGGTGCTCCGGCTGTCCGGATCGCTTGCCATCGCCTGCCTGCACGATCTGCCCGATCGGCTCGACGCGGTGCAGGGGCCGGTGAAGGAAATCGACCTTTCCGGCGTCACCCATATCGACACGATCGGTGCGTGGACGGTGCATCGCACGGCGCGCAAGTTCGGCTGTCCGGTGATCGGCGGCAGCAACGACGCGGAACGGCTGGTGCAGGCGGTCGGTGAACTGGATGAGCCGGTCGCCATCCGCCCCGATCATGTTCATCCCTTCAGCCGCGTGGTGGGTCAGATCGGCGAGGCTGTCAGCGCGGCAGGATCGACGCTGATCGGCCTGGTCGGATTTCTGGGCGGTACTTTGGTCGCCGGCTGGAACCTTATACGCAACCCGCACCGTTTCCGCATCGATGCCGTCATCCAGCGGTTCGAGGTCGTCGGCGTTTCAGCGCTGGGCATCATCGGCCTCATGAGCTTCCTGATCGGCATCGTCATCGCCCAGCAGGGTTCCGTCCAGCTACGTCAATTCGGCATGGAGATGCTGACGATCAATCTCGTTGGCCGCCTCACCTTTCGCGAACTCGGCGTGTTGATGACCGCGATCATGGTCGCGGGGCGCTCCGGTTCCGCCTTCGCGGCGCAGCTTGGCACGATGAAGCTGACCGAGGAGATCGACGCCATGCGCACGATCGGCGTCTCGCCGATGGAGGCGCTCGTCATGCCGCGAACGCTGGCCGTCATCATCATGATGCCGCTGCTCAGCTTCTATGCGTCTGTCGTGGCAGTCATAGGCGGTGGCTTCCTGTGCGCTGTGGCGCTGGAAATCCCGCCCATCACCTTCGTCCAGCGCTTGCGCGAAGTGGTGCCCATCACCGATCTCTGGGTCGGCCTCATCAAGGCGCCTGTCTTCGGCATCATCATCGCGCTGGCGGGCTGTTTCCAGGGGATGCAGGTCAAAGCCAATGCAGAGGAAGTCGGCCTGCGCACCACCGCCGCGGTTGTGCAGGCGATCTTCCTCGTCATCGTGATCGATGCCTTCTTCGCCGTCTTCTTCACCTGGGTCGGGTGGAACTGATGGCGCCGGAAGACGAAATGCTGGCCGAAGAAGCCCGCGTCGAACAGGCCGCGCGCAGCGACATCGCTATATCGGTGCGCGGGCTGCGCAACAGCTTCGGCGATCAGATCATCCACGACAATCTCGACCTCGATGTGCAGCGGGGCGAAATCCTGGGGGTGGTCGGCGGATCGGGTACGGGCAAATCGGTTCTGATGCGGTCCATCATCGGCCTCCAAACGCCGGATCAGGGCGAGATCCACGTGTTCGGCGAATCGATGATCGGGCGGCTGGACGACGAAGCGCTGGCGATCCGCAAGCGCTGGGGCGTGCTGTTCCAGGGCGGCGCCCTCTTCTCGACGCTGACGGTGGCCGAGAATGTCGAGGTTCCGATCCGCGAATATTATCCCAATATCGGACCGCAACTGCGCGACGAGATTGCGGCCTACAAGATTCGCCTCACCGGTCTGCCGACCGAGGCTGGCCCCAAATATCCCGCCGAATTGTCTGGCGGCATGAAGAAGCGTGCCGGCCTTGCCCGCGCACTGGCGCTCGATCCCGATCTGCTGTTTCTCGATGAGCCGACTGCCGGTCTCGATCCGATCGGCGCAGCGGCGTTCGATGAACAGACCCGCCAGTTGCAGCGCACGCTGGGCCTGACCGTCTTCCTCATCACCCACGATCTCGACACGCTCTATTCGATCTGCGACCGGGTCGCCGTGCTGGCGGACAAGAAGGTCATCGCGGTCGGTACGATCGACGAATTGCTCGCGCTCGATCATCCGTGGATCCAGGAATATTTCAACGGCCCGCGCGGCCGGGCCGCAACGGCGGCGGTTGCGCGCGAAAAGGACAAGGCGGCGGCCACCCCGCCCGATGGAAGGCGATAGGATATGGAAACCCGCTCCAATCATGTGCTGGTGGGCACGGTCACGCTGATCCTGTTGGCGGTCGTGATCGCCGCCGCCTTCTGGTTCTCGCGCCTGTCGGACGGCGAGGCGAAGGAATATGACATCTTCTTCAAACAGTCGGTGAACGGCCTCGCCAAGGGATCGAGCGTCAACTATTCCGGCGTTCCATCCGGCCAAGTCGAAAAGATCGAACTGTGGAACCGCGATCCGAGCTTCGTGAAGGTGCGCATCTCGGTGAAGGACGGCACGCCCGTCTTGCAGGGCACCACCGCGACGATCGCCGGTGTCGGTTTCACGGGCGTGAGCGAAATCGTGCTGGACGGCGCCGTCAAGGGTGCCCCGCTGATCCAGTGCCCTGCCAATAATGCCCCCGCCGCCTGTCCCGATGGCGTGCCCGTCATCCCGACAAAGCCCGGCGCGCTCGGCGAACTGCTGAACAACGCGCCGCAGTTGCTGGAGCGCCTGTCGACCCTCACCGAGCGACTGACCGAATTGCTCAGCGACAAGAACCAGCAGTCGATCGCAGGCATACTCGCCAATGTCGAGCGGGTGTCTGGCGCTCTGGCCGACCGTAGCCCCGAAATCGCCGCCACGCTGGCCGAAGCGCGCATCGCCGTGCAGCGTACCGGCGTCGCCGTCGAACAGATGGGCAAGCTTGCCGCCACCACGGATCAGCTGCTGAATGAGCAAGGTCGGCCGCTTATGGGCGATCTGCGCAAGACCGTGCAGTCCGCGTCTCGCAGCATCGACACGCTCGACAAGACGATCGCCGAGGCGCAGCCGGGAGTTCGCACCTTCAGCACGCAGACCATGCCGGAAGTGAACCAGCTCGTCCGCGACCTGCGCGAAATGTCGCGGGCCTTCCGTGGTGTCGCCGAGAAACTCGATCAGCAGGGCGCGGGTTCGATCGTCGGATCGCCCAAGCTGCCCGATTACAAGAAGTGAAAGGACGCAGGACGATGTTTCCCGTGAAACTCAAGCCCAGCCTCGCCGCTCTGACCTGCGCTCTCCTGCTGTCCGGCTGCTTATCCTTTGGCGGAAAACCGCCCGAGCGCCTGCTGACGCTTGACGCCGCACAGAAGGTGCCTGCCGGTACGCCCCGCGCCGCTGGAGCGGGGCGCTCGCTGATCGTGGCCGAACCCGAAGCGCCCAAAACGCTCGATACCGTCCGCGTCCCCGTCCAGACATCACCGACGTCTGTCGCTTATGTGACCAAGGTGCAATGGGCAGATACGCCGCGCCATTTGTTCCGGCGGCTGCTGGCTGAAACCATCTCTGCGACTACGGACCGCGTCGTGCTCGATCCCGGCCAGTTTTCCGGCGATGGCGGACAAAGGCTGGCGGGCGAACTCATCAGCTTCGGCATTGACGAAGCGAGCCGGAGCGCGGTCGTGACTTTCGATGCCATGCTCCTGACCCCCAGCGGCGTCGTGCTCGCCCGCCAGCGCTTTACCGCAAGTACGCCAATAGGTGGCAAGATCGACGCGACGACTGTTGGGGCGCCGCTTAGCAATGCCGCCAACAAAGTCGCTGCCGAAGTCGCGGCCTGGGTGGCGGCGGCGAAGGAATAGGTCGGGGTTGGCTTTCGGTGACCGGGTTCAGTCTGTCGCGACTCGTGCCGATCGCCGAGGTTCGAACCTGCCCAGGCTACGGGTCGTCCCCGTTCAAAACACATTTAATCGGCGGCGTGGGTGTCTAACCTTTAGCTTCGCCTAATCCTTCGCTGGTCTACAGGATTGACGCGTGTTCCGGCCATGCTGGCGGCCATCCGAGTGCTCGTGGATGTAAGCAGTCTCTTGGCTAAGAGCGGGAGGCGTCGATGGCGTTAGCCGCTCCCGCGCCGGGCCATAATCGCGCGCCTTGCAACTGCCTGCTTCAGCTCGATTTATTCAAAGCTTTTGCTCGCTTGCTCAGTTACGTCCTTCGACAGGCCGGGATGGGCAAGGATGCGCTGGAGTTCCCCCCGCATCATTGCCGCCCGATCAGCGTCGAACCGCTTCCAGCGGCCAAGCGGCGGGACCAGACGGGCTGCTGTCTGTGCATTGATCGCGTCCAAGGCAATGATACAGTCCGCGACAAGCCGATAGCCTTTGCCGGAACGATGGTGAAAGGCCCATTGATTTCCGGCAAAGGCCCCGAATAGCGACCTCACCCGGTTGGGATTGGCGAAGGTGAAATCCTTGTGCTGCGCGAGTTCCTCCACCAGATCGATCGTGTCGGGGTGAAAGGCGAAAGCCTGGGTCTGAAACCATTTGTCGAGCGTCAGCGCATCTGCACCATAGCGGTTGTAGAATATGTCGAGCGCAGCCTCTCGCTCTGCACTGATGCCATTGGCCAGTGTCGACAGCGCCGCCTGGCGTTCCGTCATGTTGTTGGCCTCATCGAATTGAGCAAACGCGACAGCCGGCCCATCCTGCACGCCTGACACGACGAGATAATGCAGCGCGACATTGCGTAATTTCCGCGCAGCCTTGGAATCCGAACTGAGCGAGAAATCATCCCGCTTCGATTGTGCATGAATCGCGCGCCACTGAGCTTCCAGCGACCTGCCGATCTTGCTCTGCAACTTTTCGCGCGCATCGTGGATCGCGTCAGGATCGACGATCGCCATCTGGTCGCCGAGATAGGCTTCGCTCGGAAGGCGCACCGCCTCCGCCACGAAAGCGCCATCCAGGGCCAGATCGGCAATCGTCTCCGCTATCGCCGCGATGACTGCTTCGTCATCTGCCGACTGTCCTGCAATTCTTGCGGCCAGGACATTGACCATCAGCTGCTGCATCGCCTCATAGCGCGCGAAGGGATCGTCATCATGGCTCGACAAAAATGCAAGATCGGCCTGACTGCGGTTTGTTTCGACGAT
>JAAIGE0101144574.1_pt1 | contig 12660 bp, 15 predicted proteins | sample 6487951 | NCBI WGS metagenome assembly JAAIGE01 (sample SAMN13974128, study PRJNA590717) | phyllosphere metagenome | biome: tomato field; feature: multiple bacterial spot infested tomato fields; material: tomato leaves; isolation source: leaves from tomato fields | host: Solanum lycopersicum ... | reverse complement strand
GAGCGGGGCGTGAAGCTCATCGGCGCCACGGCGCACTACGCCACGGCCGACCTCGACGAGGGGCCGATCATCGAGCAGGACGTGACGCGCGTCACGCATTCCGAATCCGCGGCCGAGCTGCAGCGGCGCGGCGCCGACGTGGAGCGCCTCGTGCTCGCGCGCGCCGTGCAGTGGCATGCCGAGGACCGTGTGATCGTGCACGGCCGCTCGACCGTCATCCTCTGATCACCGCGAACCGGGCACACCCGCCCGGAGCTCGGCGAACACCGCCCCGGCGGCGTCCGCCGTGACGAGCGGAGCGCCCTGGCCCATCCACAGGGACTGGAGCTCGCCCAGGTTCTGCTCTCCTGCGGCGGTGCGGAACCTCCCGGTGAGCCAGTTCTGCTGAGGGAAGGGCGCGATGGTCCCGCTGGCCTCGATCGCCCGTACGGCCCTGTTCCGGGCTCCGCGGGCCAGGCGTCCGCTCATCGCCCGGGTGAGGACCGTCGCATCGGCGGGCGTCGATCGGATCGCCGCTCGATGGGACTCCGTCGCCGCCGAGTCCGCGGTGGCCAGGAAGGCGGTGCCGACCTGGACCCCGGAGGCTCCGAGGGCAAACGCCGCGGCCACACCCCGACGGTCGACGATGCCGCCCGCGGCGATCACGGGCACATCGACGGCGTCGACGACCTGTGGGACGAGAGCGATCGTGCCGACGAGAGACTCCTCCGGCGACCGCAGGAACGACACGCGGTGCCCACCGGCCTCGAGGCCTGTCGCCACGACCGCGTCGACGCCGCCGTCGGCGAGGGCGACGGCCTCCGCCACCGTCGTCGCGGTTCCCACGACGCGGATGCCTCGCCGGTGCGCCTCCTCGATCATCGCCGGGGACGGCACCCCGAACACGACGCTGAGCACCGCGGGCGCAGCCTCCCAGATGGCGTCGAGCTGCTCGTCGAGGGGCGGGAGGTAGCGCTCCGGACGAGAGGGCACCGCGACACCGACGGCTTCGTAGAACGGCTGGAGCGCCTGGGCGTAGACGGCATGCTGCGGCCCTGGCTCGACCTCGTCGCCCCGGGGCAGCCAGACGTTCACCGCGAACGGACGTGACGTCGCCGCACGGAGCTCCGCGACGGTCGTGCGGATCCGTTCCGCGTCATACCCGTAGAGTCCGTATCCGCCGAGCCCGCCCGCCTCGCTCACGGCTGCGGTCAGAGCGACCGAGGAGAGGCCGCCGAACGGGCCGAGGAGGATCGGATGGTCTATTCCGAGCAGCGCACGAAGGTCGGTCATGCTCCGAGGCTACGCCTGACGTGGCCCACCGAGGCCGAGGGCAACCGGCCGACCGCGGGCGGCGCGATGCTACGCTCGCCGGAGGAGGCGTGCATGGGCGACTGGTTCGGGCGGATGCTCGCGGTCGTCGCGACCGCGATCGGTTTCGTCGTGCTCCCCGACGCCGCAGGCATCGGTGTCGCGCTCGCCCTCGTCGCGCTGACGACGCTCGTCCTCGTCCTCGCCATCGCGCTCCTCCCCGTCGGCCGGAGGGGCGAGCCGCATCCGCTCCGGGCGATCGACGCCTCCGTCGTGCTCGCTCAGAGCCATCCGGATGCCGCCGGCCACCCGCGTCCCCGCGCGCCGGGAGTCGCCGTTCCCGCGTAGTCCGTCTCATACGGGACTGCGCGGCTTCGCCGACCCCTCCCGACACACGAACGGACCCTCATGGACATCTTCGCCTTCCCACCCCTCGCCGCGCTCCTGGATGCGGCATACGGAGCCCTCGCCGGGCTCGCCTCCCTCGTCGAACCGCTGGCCGGCGCATCCGCCGCGGCCCTCGCCGTCGTCATCGTCACCCTCCTCGTCCGCGCTCTCCTCATCCCGGTCGGCATCTCGCAGGCGCGGGCGGAGCAGACCCGCGCCCGACTCGCTCCCGCACTCCGGGAACTGCAGCGACGCCACCGGAAGAACCCGGAGCGACTGCAGCGCGAGATGCTCGAGCTGTATCGACGGGAGAACACCTCCCCGCTCGCGGGGATGCTGCCCGTGCTCGCTCAGGCGCCCGTCGTCGGCATCCTGTACACGCTGTTCCTCCGACCGGACATCGCCGGACACCCCAACGACCTCCTCCGCCACGACCTGTTCGGTGCGCCGCTCGGGGAGAGCCTCGTCTCGGCCGTGTCCGCCGGCACCGCGACGACTCCCACGCTCCTCGTGTGGGGTGCTCTCCTCATCGCGATGCTCGTGGTCGCCGAGATCAGCCGTCGCGTCTTCCGTCCCGCCGCCGTCGAGGGCGACTCCCCGCTCACCTCGCCCACGGCGATGCGCATCGCCGGTGCCCTGCACTACCTCACCGCCGTGTTCGCGGTCATCGTCCCGCTCGCGGCGGCGCTGTATCTCACCGTCACCGTGGTGTGGACGCTGGTGCAGCGGATGCTGCTGCGCCGTCGCCATCCCCTCCCCGAGCCCGCGTCCGCCGCGGTGCGCGCCTGAGCGTCAGTCGGGGAGCGGGATCGGCGCCGTGAAGGGACTGTCGCCCCCGTCGGAGCGACCGCGGTCCCTGCGCCGTCGGACGCCGAGCGTGGTCCCCACGCTCGCGGCGACGACGACCGCGATCGCCAGCATCCGCAGGGGACTCGCCGCCTGGCCGAGGACGAGCCAGCCCGCGAGCGTCGCGAACGCGGGCTCCAGGCTCAGGAGCACGCCGAACACCCGTTGCGGCAGCCGCCGGAGCGCGGCGAGCTCGAAGCTGTACGGCACGACCGACGACAGCACCGCGGTGACGGCGGCGAGCAGCAGCAGCTCCATGTCGCCGGCGACGGTGATCCCGGCCGGGACGCCGACCGGGAGCAGCAGCACGGCGGCGACGAGCAGGCCGACCGCGAGTCCCCCGTTCCCGGGGATCAGCGATCCCACGCGAGCGCTCATGCGGATGTACATCGCCCAGAAACCCGCCGCGATGAGCGTGAGCACGACGCCGAGCGGGTCGAGGGGCTCGGCGCCGACGATCCCGTCGAGCCCGAGCAGCACGATGCCGACAAGCGCGAGCCCGACCCAGGCGGCGTCGGCGAGGCGCCGGGTCAGCACGGCGGCGAGCACGAGCGGGCCGAGGAACTCGATAGCGACCGCGGGCCCGAGCGGGATGCGGTCGATCGCGGCGTAGAAGAACCCGTTCATGCCCGCGAGGGACAGACCGAAGAGGATCGCGGCCAGCCACTGGCGCCGGTCCCACCGGAACGGACGCGGACGGACGATGGCGAGGAGCAGCAGGCCGGCGATGGCCACGCGGAGGGAAGTCACGCCCCAGGGGCCGAGGGCGGGGAACAGCTGCGCGGCGACGGCTGCGCCGAACGGCAGCGAGAGGCACGAGCCGATGACGAGGGCGACCCCGACGAGAGGGCGCGAGGACGAGGGCGACGGCACCGGACAAGCCTACGGCGGCGGTGAGGGCTTCCTCACCGCCGCCGTGGAAGCGCGCCGTCGGCCGACCTCAGAGGTGCTTGCCGCCCGTGACCGCGAGCACGGCGCCGGACGTGTACGACGACTCGGCAGAGGCGAGGTACACGTAGGCACCCGCGAGCTCGGCCGGCTGGCCGGCGCGCCCGAGCGGGGTGTCCTGTCCGAAGCTCTCCACCCGCTCGGCCGGCCACCCGGTGGCGGGGATCAGGGGCGTCCAGATCGGTCCGGGCGCGACCGCGTTGACCCGGATGCCGCGCTCTCCCGCCTCTTCGGCGAGCGCTCTCACGAACGCCACCTGCGCGGCCTTCGTCATGGCGTAGTCGATGAGACCCGGCGAGGGCTCCGCCGCCTGCACCGAGGCGGTGACGATGATGCTCGAGCCCGGGGCGAGATCGGGATAGGCCGCGCGCGCCGTGTACAGCATCCCGTAGAGGTTCGTCTCGAACACGCGGCGGAATCGCTCCGTCTCCAGGGTCTCGAATCCGTCGATGTCGTGCTGATACGCCGCGTTCAGCACGACGATGTCGAGGCCGCCCAGGGCGCTCTTCGTCTGCGCGACGATGTCCGTGGCGAACGCCTCGTCCCGCACGTCGCCGGCGAGGCTCAGGGCCGTGCGTCCTTCTGCCCGGATGAGGGCGAGGGTGTCGTCCGCGTCGTCCTGTTCCTCCGGCAGATGCACGATCGCGACGTCGGCGCCCTCCCGCGCGTAGGCGATGGCGACGGCGCGGCCGATGCCGGAGTCGCCTCCCGTGATGAGGGCGCGGCGGCCGCTCAGGCGACCGTGCCCCGCATAGGAGTCCTCGCCGTGGTCCGGTTCGGGACGGGTGCTGCTCGTCAGGCCCGGTTGGTCCTGCTCCTGCGCGGGGAACTCCTCCGCGCGATGCTGCGTCCGGGGGTCGGGGGTGGTGTCGGCCATGATGCCTCCTCGTCGTCTCGATCCGTGGACGACCGAGACTTCCGCGGCATCGACGCCGTCGGCAGGGGGTTGACATCCCCGCCGCCGAACGCGTGTCTCCCTCGCGCCGTTCAGAGAGGAGGGGTGACCGCGGCGTCCCCGGTGTTCGCTCCCGCCCCCGGCGCCTCGTGCGGCTCGGGCACGATGTAGAGCCCGCTGGGCGAATTGGCGGTGAAGGCGAGCGATTCGATCCACGCGCGGTTGATCGACGGCTGGCGGCTGCCGAAGTATTTGAACACCAGGGAGCTGCCCGGCTGGATCCACACCGTCGTCCGTCCGCCGCCGACGCTCGCATCCTCGCGCCAGCTGAAGGGGAAGGGCTCGGCGCGACGGAGCTTGGCGGTGATGACCAGCTGAAGATGCGTGAGGGTGCGGTCCTCGATCTCGCTCTTGACGCTGCCTTCGTAGATGAACTTGCCCATGTAGGCCACTCCTCCGTGTGCTCCGACCGGCCAGCGCGCGCCGACATCGCCTGTCGGCACCGGGTATATCGGCGTAGCGTCGAGTTTATGGGAATGATCTACTACGACGGCGCGGACAATCCGATCCAGATCGAGGATCGTGCCCTGGCGCACCTGAAGGTCGTGATCGCCACGAAGCTCCGCCGGAACGAGAGTTTCACCCTCAGCTGGGAGCACCCCGCGGGGTCGCCGCCCGGCAGGACGACGATCTGGCTGCACCCGTCGATCCCCCTGCGCTTCATCTTCGACGAGCCGGAGACGCCCACGCTGCGCGCCGACTGGATCAAGGCCATGGCCGAGTCGGCCAACACCACAGGGGGCGTCACGCTCGTCCCCGAGAGCATCCTGCCGCCCGCGGAGATCGAGGGTGGCCACGGGGGAAGTCAACCCCCTGCGCCCTGATCCGCGCATGGCCTACTCTGGCGGGGACGACTCTCCGAGGAGGAAGCACCGTGAACGCACGACACATCGACGACCGCTCTGACGAGGGCTATTCCCCCACGACCACTCATGCCGAGTTCGGCGCGGGCAACCCCCGCCTGCGCATCACGCGCGACGACGAGCGCAGCGAATTCGCCCTCGACGCCGAGGTCGTGCGCATCGGCTCCGCCGCCGAGAACGAGCTGCAGCTGAGCGACGCCGACCCCGTGCACGCGACGATCACCCACGACGACCGCGACGAATACGTGCTCGAGCTGCACGGCGCCGGCGAGATGAACTCCAACCCGGATGCCGACGCCACCCACCCGGGCGAGAACATGCAGACGCTCCGCACCGGCGCCCGCTTCACGGTCGGCCCCTGGACGCTCGTGTTCGCGCGGGAGGAGTTCGCCGACCACGGGCGGCCGTTCGGCGGACGTCTGGGCGGCGAGTACTCCGACCAGCCGTTGCAGCCTCCGCGTCCGGACTACTCCGACGAGGCGACCGTGCACACCGACGCCCCGACGCGCTCGGAGTCCGCCGACGGCTGATCCTCGACAGCAGGGTCCGGTCCCAGAATTCGACGAGGAAATCGGACGAGGGTCACGAACGCCCCGAAGTCGACGGGTGTCTCGCCGTGCGCGACCGACTCGGAGGTGGTGCGCAGGTAGCCGGCGATCGACTGCCCGACGAGGGCCAGCAGGAACAGCGCGAGGAAGAAGACGCTCAGCGCGTTGTCGCGGATCGCGTGGCGCATCTCAGCGACCTCCGAGCGGTATGGCGATCATGACCGCCAGCCCCGCCCCGATCAGTCCGGCCCAGATCCAGAAGACTGTCCGCATTCCTGCCGCCTCCCCTGTCCGCCTGGCGCTCATCGCTCCTCCGTCCGTCGAGTCGCGCTTTTCGCCGTCCTCGTTCGGGATCTCTCGGCAGGGGCTTGACGACCACCGCCGGTGTTGTCAATCCCCCTCGTCGGGGACCGGGCCCCGCGTAACGTCGCCCGGACCAGACGACGAACGGTCGAGACGAGAGGCAGAACGATGACGACTGCGAGAGAGATCATGACGCCGAGCCCCCGTTGCATCGGGGTGAACGACTCCCTGCGCATCGCCGCCTCGGTGATGGCCGACCTCAATGTCGGCGCGCTTCCCATCTGCGGAGAGGACAGCAAGCTCAAGGGGATGCTGACCGACCGGGACATCGTCGTCGGCGCCATCGCCCGGGGCATGGACCCCGAGACCACGCCGGCCGGAGCTCTCGCGAAGGGCAAGCCGGTCACCGTGGCGACCGACGACGACGTGCGGATCGTCCTGGAGCGCATGCAGGAGCATCAGGTGAGGCGGCTGCCCGTGATGGAGAACAAGCAGCTCGTGGGCATCGTGAGCCAGGCCGACGTCGCACTGTCGCTGTCGGCGGTGGCGACGGGCAAGACCGTGGAGGGCATCTCGCAGTGATGACCGCGAAGGACCGGAAGGACGACCGAGAAGACAGGAGTGCGGCGGAGACCGCGCTCGAGAGACTGAGCGACGTGGCCGCCGAGCGGGGGCTGCGCATCAGCGTGGTCGAGTCGCTCACCTCGGGCGAACTCGCGCACACGGTGGGCGCAGGCGAGGGCGCCGGCGGATGGTTCGCGGGTGGGATCGTGGCGTATCTCACCGATGTCAAAGAACGTGTCCTCGGCCTGATGCCCGGCACCGATCCGGTGTCGGCGGCGTGCGCCGAGCAGCTGGCTCGCGCCGGCCGCCGCCTGTTCGAAGCGGATCTGTGCGTCTCGACCACCGGCGTCGGCGGGCCCGGCGAGGAAGGCGGGCACCCGCCGGGCACGGTGTTCCTGGGATGGGCGTCGAGCGAGGGCGTCGGCAGTCGTCGCCTCGCCCTGAGCGGCGAACCGACGGAGATCCTCGACGAGACCGTCGACCTCGCGACACGTCTGCTGGCGTTCCACGCCGAGAGCCTGCACGCTGCCGGACCCCGGCGCGGCGACGGGGTGGCGTCGGAGTCCTGAGTCGGGGCCTGTGGTCCCGCGGCGGCGGTCAGCGTCCGGGGACGAGCCCGATGCGGAGCGGAGCATCCGCCGTCGCGTCGGATGCGATCGCCTCGCCGACCGCGTCGTCGATCTCGGAGAGCGGTCGCACCCGACCGACCGCGTCGGCGAACGGGTAGGCACGGCCACGACCGGCGAGGAAGGCCACGGCGTCGACGAGGTCGCGAGGCGTGGCATCCTGCACCCCGGCCACGGTCACGAGCCGTCGAGCGAGATCGGAGACGTCGATCACGGCCGGTTCGTGGCGCGCCGGCGCCCCGAGAAGCACCACGACCCCACCGTCCGCGACGTCGCGCACCGCTTCTTCCACACCGTCGTCCGAGGGGACGATCACGATCTCCGGATCGCGCGTCAGGGATCTCGCGCCGAATCTCTCGGCGCGCGCGGCGCGTGCAGGGTCGTCGTCGCGCACCTCGACACACGCCCCCCGCTCGACGGCGATGGCGGCCGCGGTCACTCCGAGGAGATCCGCCCCGTGGATGCGCACGGCTGCTCCCTCGATGCGCCGGTCGCGGGCGGCCCGTGCGATCGCGGCCCACGCTCTTGCCGTCGCACAGCCGGCGGGGGCGAGCACGGCGGCGGGCAGCGATTCGGGCACGCGGACGATCGCCGTGCCGGCACGCAGCTGAACGTGCGAGCCGAAGGCACCGGTGAGGTCACCGTGCACCCCGATGCGGTCGTGGCCGTAGCGTCCGAGCGTCCGGCACCTCTGCGCGAGTCCCTCCGCGCACCGGTCGCAGGCGCCGCAGGAGATCGTCGACAACCAGACCACTCGATCGCCGATGCGCACGGGAGAGCCGTCGACCGTCTCCGCGCCGTCATCGCCGGTCGCGATCACACGGCCGACGCACTCGTGTCCGAGCACGACGGGCACCGCAGCCGGGGTCCCGCCGCGCAGCACCCGGATGTCGGCGTCGCAGAGCGTGGCCATCTCCACCGCGACCAGCACGTCGTGCGCTCCCAGGGCGACCCCGGGTACGGCGATCGTCTCGTGGGCGTGGCCCTCACCGAGCCACACCATCGCCGTGGCCGCCGGACGCAGCGTGACGTCACGACGGTGTCCGGGCGGTCGGATCAGCAGCGTTCCCATCTCCGCTCCCCTCACTCGGGGAGGACGACGAGCGGGGTACGACGAGACATGGCGGCCTTCCGGAACGTGGCGTGTGTTGCGGCCACTCTCTCAGCGTGAGGCTCGGGCCACGCCCTGCCACGCGAAGAGTTCAGCGTCCGTTCACCCGGGGCGCATCGATCGCGCGCACGACGAGACGGCCTGCCAAGAGGATCGCAATTCCCTCGTTTCCGAGAGAAGCTGATCGCGAGCGCGATGGGGATCAGATTCCAAGGACCGCGCTCGCGATCACAGCGCTGGGGATGCGCTATTTCTGGGGTGTACCCAATGTAAGCCGCGGGATACACCATCGAACACTGTCTAACGTCGAGAGCAGATGTGGACTTTCGTCTATATCTGCTGGTTTCGCAGGCGAAAAGAACGTCGGCGAGGGCGGTCGGCCGGGCGCGTCACGCCCGGGCGATGGGCAGCTGGGCGGAGACGACCCAGCGCCCGTCGATCTCGCCGGCGTCGAAGGTTCCGCTGGCACCGAGCACGCGTTCCGCCATGCGGCCGATACCCGTCCGGCTGGAGGACAGCTCCCGCCGCGGCGTGTCCGAGAGAGGGCTGCTCACCGTGAGGCTCGCGGACTCGTCGCTGACGTCGAGCGCGATGCCGATCTCACCCGGCCCCGCGTACTTCAGGGCATTGGTCGCCGACTCACGCATGATGCGCGCGAGGATGATCTCCGCGGCGCGCGGGATCCGCTCGTCGGAGGGATCTCCCGACCGCAGGACCGTGTGACCCGCGGACTCGAACTCCTCCACGGCCTCGTCGATGGAGGCTGCGAGGTCACCGGACGGGATGCCCGTCGAGCGGGGGCCGTCGTCGGCGAGGTCGATGACGAAGCGGAGATCGGTCATCGCCTTGCGGGCGGCGATGCGGATGGCCTCCTGAGAGGAGGCGCTCGCTCGATCGTCGTCGAGCATCTGAACGTGGAGCGACACCACCGTCAGGTGGTGCGCGATGCTGTCATGCAGCTCACCGGCGATCCAGCGTCGCTCGGCGAGCACGGCCTGACGTTCCTGCTCGGCCTTCTCGGCGAGTTCCACCTCGAGCCTGCGGCCTCGGGCGAAGGCCAGGCGCAGAGCGTAGCCGACCGCGCCCGAGACGACCGCGATGATGAGGTAGATGCCGACATTGACCGGCTCGTCCGTGTCCGCGAAGGCCACGGCGGAGGATGCGAGCAGAAAGAGTCCTGCGTACGACAGGATCAGCGCTGTCCATCCCAGTCGCATGATGAGGCCGGCCGCGAAGGCGGCCGCCGTCAGCACCTGGGCTTCATTGCTCGTGAAGAAGGACAACGCGAAGACGAGTGCCGTCGCGAGGCTTGCGATGAGGGGCGACCAGAGATAGAGGATCAGGACCGCAGTGGATGCGATGCTGACCAGCCCCACGAAGAAGTCGATTCCCGGGGGGAGAAACAGGCCGATGATGTCGAGGACGACGATGATGCCGACCACCGCCAGAAGGGCGATGCGCTCGATCGCGCTCAGCTTCTCGCCTCGAGTGAGGCGGAGGATGTCCGAGCGGTCTCGACTCGAGGGGTCGAAAGCCATGCTTCAGTATCTCCTATTCGCCAGGTAGATTAGCGATAGAGACCGAAAAAGTGACCAACCTGCTGCCAGAAAGACATATCTTTACACCTCCTCAGTTGTACTTTTGTTTAGCGATGTCTTCATCTTCTCGGTGATCTGCTCGGCGCACATCTGTCTTCCGGCTAGACCTTGTTGGCCAAAGGTCTAGGTCTGCACAACGAGGGTCTACCCCGGTTAGGCTTCCTGCATGCCCGAAATCCGCGTTGTGATCGTCGATGACGACCCCCTGGTGCGTTCCGCGCTGTCGCACTTCGTCTCTCGAGACCCCGACATCACGGTCATCGCCGAGGCGGAGACGGGGTTGGAAGGCATCGACACGGTGGAGCGGGAACGGCCGGACGTCGTCATGATGGACGTCCAGATGCCCGAGATGAACGGGATCGAGGCGACGGCGGTGATCGCTGAGCGCTGGCCGGAGATCCGGATCCTCGCGGTGACGACGCTCGACGGCAGCGACACCGTGCTTCCCATGCTGAGCGCCGGCGCCTCGGGCTACATGCTGAAGGATTCGAGCGCCGCCAGCATCGTGGCGGCCGTCCGTGAGGTGTACAGCGGTGCGAGCTCCCTGTCGCCGCGCATCGCCTCGCTGCTCATCCAGCACGTGCGCGACACGGAGCCCACGGCGACCGACGGCACGCTCGAGGAGCTCACCGAACGCGAGTCAGAGGTGCTGCAGCGCCTGTCGCAGGGCATGTCGAATGCGGAGATCGCCCGGTCGCTCATCGTCTCCGAAGGCACGGTCAAGGCCCACCTCGGGCGCATCATGTCGAAGTGGCACGTCCGGGACCGCGTTCAGATCCTCGTCACCGCAGCGCAGGCCGGTCTCGTCGAGTTCCGCTGAGTCGAGACGAGTCGGGTCGGGTCGGGTCGGGTCGAGTCGACTCGGGGCAGGTCGAGTCGGGGCAGGTCCAGTCGCCGCCCGAATGGCGGTCGATCACACCTCGTCGTGGCGTGTCGTGCCGTGCCGGGCCGTGCCGTGCCGTGCCGTGCCGTGTCGCGCCGCATCTGAGTTGTGTCGAGTCGCGCTCGCGTCGCGGTCCGAGTCGCCGGAGGTGAGCGCGTCGACCACGATCCGGACGACCGCCATGTGCTGCGGCGATGTTGCGAGCTGACGCGCAGTGATGGTGGGTGCTGTGATCCGCGAGCGGGGCCTGTGATCTTGGGACAAGACTGCGCTCGCGAGCGGGGCCTGTGATCTGACCGGATGGTTCGGCGCTGCGCGAGCCGCGACCGATCTAGCCCGCCCGCGCGAGGTCAGCGCGCTTGGCTGATCGATCCGGCGCACTCTGCTCGACGACTCCGCCACCGAACATCGGTGCATTCCCTGGCGCGGCTCCGGCTGACGACGGGCCCGACTCTGCTTCGTATCGGCGGGTCCGGCGCTCACCGAGACCAAGATTCGGCCGGCTGTGGGTGGGTGTGTGCCATCGCCCGGTGGGGTCCCACCAGGCGGGGCCGCGGATTTCGGGGCGTCCGGTGTTCATGCGGATCTCCCATCCGGAGGCGGGCAGGGAGCGGTGGTGCCACCAGCAAAACGGGACGCCGTTGTCGGTGTGGGTGGGGCCACCGTGGGCGTGGTCGGTGACGTGGTGGATCTCGCACCAGGACGCGGGCACGTGACAGCCCGGGATGAGACATTCCCGGTCACGGGCGATGATCGCCCTTCGTTGGTGGACGGTGAACACCCGCCCGGTGTGGTGGATGCTCACGATCCGGCCGTGGTCGAGGACGACGCGTTGGATCGTGCCGGTGCAGCCGATGTGCGCGGCAACGGAGGCGGGGAGGGAGCCGGGGGCACCCGACACGCTCGCCCGGCCGCGGGGACGGGGGCCTGCCGCTGTCGGGCGGTGGCGCTGGAGGTGTCGGCGCCGGGAACGTCGATCGGCGTGAACGTGCCTCCCACGAGGTCGGTGGCGTCCATGGTGACGACGAGGGTCGGGGCGGCACCGGTCAGGGTCGGCATGCTGTCATGGCGGGCGGCGATCGCGAGCGCGGCAGCGAGAGCGTCGTGACGTTTCTGTGTCGCGGTGCGATCATCCAGCACAGCACGCGGGTCGGTGTTGAACGGGTCCGCCGCGTCAGGGTCACAGGCCGTACCGATGGTCGCGGGATCGATGTCGTCCGCTCGATCTCTCGCATCCGCGCCTATGTGGGGCGCCGTGGCGACGGGGCGTGCGGCCGGATCATCGGTGTCCACGAATCGGACCCCGGCGGGTGCGGGTGGCCCGTCGCCTTTCGGGTTGTTCAACGCGTCGAAGATCAGCTCGGCCTGGGCGGCGACGTCCGGGGTGAGCCAACCCTTGATGGGCCGCAACCCGTCACGGAGACGACCGATGGTCACACCTCGACGTCGGGCGGGCTCATCCCCCGGCATCTCCCCATCCGGATCCAGCAGCACCGCCAACGCATCCGCAAGCAGGGCCAGGTCGGTGACCGTCGGGGCGGGGCCGCGGGCGCCGGCGTGCAGCCCCAGGGCGTCCGCGCCCGGGTCCGCATCCGAGCCGGAGTCGACCGTGTCGTCCCGGGCTCCGCGGGCGGTCTCGGCAAGGCACTCATCCGCAGCGAGGCGATCGTCGGCGGTGATCCGGTGACCGATCTTCTCCACCGGGCCGGTCGCGGCCAGCATCCCCGCCACCGTGAGG
>JAAIGE0100817911.1_pt1 | contig 12662 bp, 14 predicted proteins | sample 6487951 | NCBI WGS metagenome assembly JAAIGE01 (sample SAMN13974128, study PRJNA590717) | phyllosphere metagenome | biome: tomato field; feature: multiple bacterial spot infested tomato fields; material: tomato leaves; isolation source: leaves from tomato fields | host: Solanum lycopersicum ... | reverse complement strand
TATAAAAACGACTACAAACACTTTCAGGATTATTGTGGTGACTCCCCTCGAAAATTCTGGAGTCAGTATCTTGGAAGAGAAATTCCTAAGATGCCAAAAAAGACTAATTAAAAGTTTTCGTATAGTGGCAGGGCGTGGACCTTGCTACTTTAACCGATTCGCTACGCTGTGCATTCTCATACATACATAGCTTTCCATCTGACACGTCCACTTCATCAGAGAGTATTAACGTAATCGTCACGGCTGACGCCTTAGCTGCAACTAGGCACAATAGAAGGGCGGTTGTTAGTTTCTTCATTCCTGAGTCCGCTCCCCTTGCACTTTGATCAAGAGAATCGTTTTAAAGCTGAGTTTCTGAATTCACCTGTGAATACCAGTTACCCAAATCCAAATTAACGCGCTGTGTGTCGTGCGGTGCTGCTATTGCTAAAAAATCTTCCCGCTTACCCCACCATTCGTTAATGATAAATTTGTAATGTTTAAATGACAGCCAATGCCCATCGGTGGTATTCATGCCGTGATTAACTGGGGCGAATACTGCAATTGCTAATAGGCCGAAAATCACACGGTCTGAAATCTGCACTCTGCCCGGTGCAGCGATTAGGCTTGTGTTATTTTTATCTCCATTGAGAACATCGGGCATTAATTCGAAACCGGCTGGCAAATCGTCACCGTGACCATGGGCACATCGATGAACACCATAGATGACCTCAGCAGTATCAGGCCACTCGTCAGGCTTTTGTGCTGCAGTAATCCTTACAGGCCACTTAATTTGCTCGATATCGAGGCCAGGAAAAGACATTGGACGGAGGATAGAGTAATTTTCGCGCAATGTAGTTAAAAATCTGTTGCGGTGTCGGAGCGTTGTAGGGTGCGATTTTTTTGAGGTGCCATCTACAGCCATACACGCGTGTAGCATCGCACCATTCAAGTCACCTAGTAGAAAGTCGTCAATAGCCTTACCTACCGAATAGCCAATACCAGCCATAATTATCCTCTCAAGAACTATTAAATCAGACACTTTTTCAAAACTCTGAGGCATTAAGGATAAACCATTTCAAACTCCCCCTTCGGCGCAATCGACTCCTGAGGGCTACACCTCCACTCAACGTAAGATTAAAGAAAATATTCTATCTCAGTCTCACCACAGCTTAACAGGCCGCTATCCCCATCTTTTGGTTGTCACAGAGATTCTAAAATATCATTTATATGATTTTAAAGGGTTTTTCATATAAGGAAGAACGTTATAGGCTTCAATGCCTGCTTGCATGGTTCAGGAGGAGATAATTTAGTAAAAAAATTGGGTTTTTAACATAATGAGTGTTGCGCGCCCTGAGAAATCGGCACTCATCCATAAATTAGCACGAAAGGGCTATTTTACAGACTTTTCAGCCTCCAATCTGTCAAATTTGCACAACAACATTTCATTAACATTTGCTCGATCTGAGTGTTCAGTCAAATCCTGCATCAAACCTTCATTTCTCACAATCTTATTACCGCTAAACGGCTATTCGGCACAATCAAGAAGGTAAGAGGATGTCTTGCACGAATTCACATATAAGTGATAATCATTATCATTAAGTTGCTGGGTGTATATACAGTGGTATTTTGATTAAATTTTTATGGTATTTATCACAAATAATTTTTTTCTTAACATAAGAAGAGGGAAGAAAACTTTGTTAAGCAAAAACATCACGCAGTACATAAGCATATTAGACCAGCTCAATCCTACTGCTGCAAGCGCTGGCATAATGTTAAAAGTAAAATCATAGTGACTTTCAAAGTAAAATTGCCATTATTGATTAATCATGGATAAGTCCTGACAGACTCATTTAACTATGATTACCCCGGCTTTTATCCCTGAATAAGCATTGAATATTAGTAAACTAAGCCGACGCTTTGTTAGGTGACTCGAACGTTTAATTACTGGCATAGGACAGACTGGGTTAGTAAAGAAAGAAGATTAGATACGGGTCAAAATGACCTGTATCATCATCTAATAGGTGTCAAAATGACCTACTATAGAAAGAGTATTTAAGAGAAACAGTATAATAATAGAAACAATATATATTAAGAGAAACAATAGTTAAAGTTCTTTCTTCTTTTGTTCTGTTATTGTTGTTAATACATATTGTGGGCTACTACATACGTAGTTTACCGAATTAGCCCACAGTAATGATCGATGGACGTCCGTCCAACGCTCTCGCTACGCTCACCGCTTAACCTTGTGCAAGCTGTTCCTACGGAACTAATCGCAATGCACATGTGTAACAGGCCATATGACTCAAGTAAGATAAACCTTTACTTGTGCCAATGCCCTTAACACAGTTTGACCAATCGTTAATACGATGAACCTGAATTACCTCTTGGAACTGTGCAAGATCTGTAAGCAGCTATCAGCGTTGTGTTATCACTCCACTTGATACCATGCAAACATTCGTTAAACCAGTCAGACAAGAGAATTAAAGATTTCTCTTATCTTCTTGGACTCATGCAGGAATATATAAATGCCTGCCATCGGCTGAGCCTCTTTAAAGCATACCTATCATCATAACAGGCTTCACAGAGTCCATTTTAAGGCGCTTTCAGACATTAGGTAGTGCGTTTCATAGGTAAGAGCATAAAACCGCTTAGAATCGCTTACAGAGCCTTTTAGAGGTATCTACAGCTTTCTAGAGTTAACACTATGTGCTAGATCCTCTGATTGCTGCTTCTTAGTTTAAATAGTGCTTGCTTTAACCCTTGCAAAATGATAAAGTTGATAAATATCTAGAAATTCGTCTATAAAATACTTGACACTCCGTTGTAATTCCTGTACTATGAGTAGTAGAGAAAGAAACAATTCTATTTAAAGGAGGCATCATTAAACCCAAGTCGCAAATGAGCGAGCTTGAGACTGATTTTATTTCTGCATTAATGGATGGTAAATATACAAGGAAGAAACTTCAAGATTTTATCTGCCAGAATCCTACCGCACTTACAGTCTCAAAGATAAACTACGCTCTCAAAGTCCATAAACTTCTTATTGCTGCTCAGGCATTAAATGCTGGAGAAAGCGATGAGTAAGAATAAAGAATCCAACCTTCAAATATTCTTTGGTCAGCTTATCAGGCGTGAATATACGATTGAAGAGTTAGAGCAAAGGTTAAATAATCCTAACCTGGATACTCCAGAGATAAAAAGCAGTCTCAAACTGGCAATACAGGCTTATAAACGACTTTATAAGTCGCATAGCCGTTCCTGACGAAAGGAGAAAGCCAATGAAAGAATTTAAAGCGAGCAAAGGCCAGCTAGTTGTAGATTTACCAAATGAAATACTGGCATTCCTTGACGGTCTAGGTGAAGGAAGCCGCGCCACTAAAGTAAGACGCCTTCTAAGAGAGGCAGCGATTAAATCCGGTGAGAGGATAGATGGAAAAGAAAGACAATAAACCAAATCATAGTGTTTCTAACAAAGAGATTATAGACTCCAGTGAATATACATACCTCCCTATAGAGGATATTTTACTGGCCTGTACTAAGATACAAAATAACATAACAGGTGAAGAGGCTCTACTTAATCCTTATGAGAAAATGTTGTATGTTCATATGCGTAAGCGTTATAAATACTTTAAAAAGATGGATGCTGAAAGGTATGAAAAATATAAAAAGCATGATAAGTGTTATTATCCTAACGAGATTGAGTTGGCTGAAAATATTGCAGCTAGTGAAAGCACTATAAAACGCGCCATTAAAGCATTAAAAAAGATTGGCTTAATCAAGGTGGAGAAATCGGGCAGATCTAATTATTACAACATCGAGAACCTCAACAATACAACATTCACGCTTTTTAGAGAATATAAAGGTGAGACGGTTACGTATGTTGAATGCCTAGTAAAAAAAGAACAAGCAAAGTCTGAGGAAATAAGAGGGGCTTTAATAAGTGAAGGACCGGATTCCCAATCTGTAGAATCTAACAACTTTGATGAACTATCTGATGCTGGATCCTCGGACGTTATAAATTTAGTAGCACAGCAAGACGATTTAATAAGTCAGAGTTATCCTTGGGGGAATGCTCAGCCATTTAAAAGCAATGGTGAACTTAGTGATTCTGCCTATAGTTGGGCTAAATCTAAAGGCGCTAATACCCCAGCGACAGCTGAAGAGTTAGTCCGTCCTCAATTAAAAAACCTAATAGAAGGTATAAAAGAGGTTAATCACTCTATTGTAAATAAAGATGAGGATGAAAGCATCCCATTTTGATCGTTACCATTTTATTAATAGTAGTGTTAATTTATTTTATAATTACTACAGAATCGGAGAAGGTTACAAAGGGTAAAGCCTAAGTGACCTTTTTTATTACCTAAATCAAATGGAGGACTTTTTGTCTTATGTATCACAAACAAGCTATAAATCAGCAGAGCTATATGCAGTAAAGCCACAAAAGAAAGCTAAAGCATTGCCAGAACCCTACGCAGTAATCCTTAAATACTTCGACCCATCCCCTCTGAGCTATGCAGAACAAGAAATCATAAATGATATCGTATCAAGCTGCCCCGGAGTTTATTTCAAGCCTCGAAATCAAGCGAAAACAATAATCATCGGAGAGCCAGAGAAATGGCAGGCGCTAGGGTTTGAATCTGAACTAGAATATCATACCCGATTTAAGTTGCAAGAAGATACAACACACTATAATGGATATGAATTGCAACTCGCTGTGTTTGGTGACCAAATAGATGAATAACGAATTAACACCTCTGACACGCTGGCGAAACTGGAGACAGATAATTGACTGCTATCTACAATATAGATCGGTATCGGTATTATCTCGCAGGTTTAAACTTCCACATTCAGAGGCAACAGCGATTGCAGTAGTTATAACGGAGATGGAAGGCAATATTAATGATAACAAATAATGAGGTTATAAAAGTATGGAAATGATCTATCAAAAAATTAAGTCAGAATTTGAAGCTGTTCAGGGAATTTTGCAGAGCCTATGCTTGGACGAATACCTATCTCCCGATGCATACTTAAAAAATTTCTCACTTATCCAAGACCGTTATTTATCGCTGTCAGAACTGGCTGACTTAGAATTCCTTGAATGGCTGGGAGAACGTGACCCCGACCTGTACATGGGCTTAGTTCGATGGGCATCCACTGTTTCGGCTATTGCTGGATGTCTTGCGAATCTATACCCGGAAGAGAAAAAACACGCCATTATGCATTAAGTTGCATTAATACGCATATTAAGTGAATAAATATGTTGACTATGGTAAACAAAATAGTGTATAATTAGTAATAGGAGAGAAATATTTTTCAGCGGATATTACTCTTACCTTGTTCATATTTCATTATCTATTTTGCACCCCTCGTGCCGCTCTGTGCGAGCCTCCAAAACTGGCTGATTACCCAGAAGAGCATCTTCTCTAAAGTTGACCGCAAAGCGGTTTAAATGCGTCAGGCATTTAACTCACATAGTGAGTGACAGTTATTTCCTTTTATCAATAGCCATTCTCCGTATGGCTATTTATTATGTTATTTTAAATAAGATAACATAATAAATATTGATTTACTCTCAAAGCAGCTTTCATATTGAATGCTGCTTTATTTTTATGGAAAGTATAATGAACAATAAGATTCCTATTACAATGTTTTGTGATCCTGACGTTGCAAATGAGTTGTATCTTCTGGCGAAGCAGGCAGGTATTGAAACTATCAAGCCTGAGCCTAAACCTGAGAGTGAAGTAAACAAATCAAATGATATTACTTCCGCTCACAAATTCGTAATGCTGAAAGCGTCGGCGCTTGAAGAAAAACATAATAAACCTAAAGAAAGTAAGCAAACGGAAGATAATGTAAAAAGTGAATTCCTTAAGCTTATTAAAACAAGAAATGGAGTATAAATTGAAAATCTCTGAATCCCTGTTAAGTGCATATGCAGTTGTCGCTTATGCTGCTGACCCCGTAAATTATGACCGTCTTGTCACGTTTGATAGTGGCGCATCTACTGAACTTCTTGCGGGAAGTCTTATTGACCTGACTGATCGTTCTCTTGCTAATGGCAATACCGCAGCGGCTGATCTTGCTATTGTGTTGGACTATGTACCAGAAGGTCAAAAGTATATCCGTGTTGCACGTGATGGACTGGCTACCTTCATTCGCCAAAATGCATTGAGTGCTGCTTCTTCTACCGCTATTCCTTCTCTGGTTACGAAACTGGAAAGCAAAGGATATATCGTTAAGCAAGAAGAATTCATCGCTACAACTTAATATAAGGATAATAATAAAAATGGCTTCAATTTATGATGCTCTACTTGCCAAACGTGTATATGACTTTGGTGATAGCTACAAAGCAGTAAGCGCACCTAATAATATTTTTACCTCATTGAACCTGTTCAGTGATGACAACCTTTCAAGTAATACTGTCCTGTTAGATCGTCTTGTAGACGAAAAAAATCGCATTAACCTTGAAAATGCTCCTTACGTGCAAAGTGATTTTAACTCAACTACTCCGCGTGGTTATGATACGCACGTTTTAGATCTAAAGGCCTTTAAGCGCCTGGATAAAGTAACCTCTCGCAGTTTTGAGCAAAACCGTTCATTCGGCAGAGCTAATTTAGCTCAGTCTATGGATGAAGTTATCGCAGATTTCGTAATCGATCACACGACCGCTTTTCTAAACACTCGTGAAGAGGTTTACGCTGAAGCTGTATTAGGTGCGAAGCAATCTTCTGTATATACATCACAGGGCGATTTAGACTTCTTTGCAGAATTTGGTACTAACCGATCAACTGCGACATTTGATTTTGGCCCTGATCAAAATGTGCTACAGCAAATTGATGCAGTATTGCGCCAGATTCGCCAGGCTGCTAAATCTCAGATACGCCAGCTAACCGGCATTGTGTGCCTGTGTACTGGGGATTTTGCTACGGGCTTGAGTTATCATTCAAGTATCAAAGAAAGCGTGCTTTGGGCCAGTGCAGCAACCGGTAACGGTTATCTTTCTGATCTACAGCTTATGCTTTCAGCATTTCCTATTCATCAAATGAAAGGGGTTACCTTCATTGATGTAACTGGCGATCCGCTGATGGAAAAATATATCGGCACTGATGGCGCTGTATTCATTCCTCGCTATGCGCCTAACAGTGGAGTAATGAAATGTTTTAACGGTATCGGAACAATGCACGCAGTATTTGGCAAAACGCCAAGTGTATTCCGTCAGTACTCAACGCTTGACGAATTCCAGTATCCTTCAGTTATTTCTGAATCATCACATCTGGCAATTAACAACCTTCCTCAAGCTGTTGTATATTGCGGAACAGCAATTTAAGATAGTGAAAGTTAAGTTTTTTACTTATGTCGCCTTTCTGATAATCGACGTTTTTTCAGTTTTGACGATTGTTCACTATCAACCAATAATGACTATTTTAAAAGGTTTGAAATAAAATGGCAAAAATTACAATTGTTGATGATGCGGAAAATACTCTCGAGATAAATTGTCACGACGATGATTTTTTCCAGTTCCTCGATTTAGCTGGTCTCGCACGCGAGCATGGATTATCAAAGCAAGTTCTTAGTAATCGCCTGGCACGCAGAATGCCTTTAATAATTGCCCTTAAAACTGAAAAGCGCAGTTATTCTAAAAAGTGATCATCAAGTCTAAATAATAGCCCTGCCCTTTAAGGGTGGGGCTTTTTTATGTGCGTAGTTAACCAGACAGCAGTGTTGATTAAGTATGAGGTTACTACATATGGTGCTCAAAGTGTGGTGCAATGTCAATATGTGCTATTTTTGACTTGACGCCGCTACGTTTGCTATCTAGGATTTTTCTTAGAGGGCAAGTGCCGTGCTTGCTCCGATGCCTGAAGGGGGGCGCTATGACTCATAAGATTGGTCGTGATGCAAAAACTGGGCAGTACATTCCTGTGAAGGAAGCTAACAAGCGACCTAACACAACGGTTGTAGAGACAGTAAAAACCCCAAAGAAAAAAGGTAAGTAGTAAAAAAGTATAAAGCGTCCACTGCGGCGCTTTTTGTCTATCTCTGGAGACTATACGCATGGCCATAAATGTTTTAGTAACTTACGATCTGATAAAAACTAAAGACTATCTTGCTGTTCATACCGCTATTAGAGCATTAGGAACTTGGGCGAAGGTAACTGAGTCTAATTGGTATGTTCGAACTCAATATGATTTAGAAACGTGTTTTAATCATGTGAGAAAGTCATTGGATTCAGACGACAAGTTAATATTGGTAGATGCAACAAATAATGATGCTAGATGGATCAATATTGACCCAGTTGAAGCCAAAAAAATAGTTGATAATTGGCGAAAATGACTACAGGCGGCGTTGCCGCCTTTTTTATTGTATTTATTCGTACTCTACCAAATCAATTAGCCGTTTAAGCTCTTTGATGTCTGCACCTGCTGAATAAAGCTGATATGAGATTGTTTTTGCTTTTTCATGCCCAAGCAATTGGTTAGCACGTATTTCTGGCACGTCTTTTCTGTCTAGTTCAGTGCTAAAGTTGTGCCTAAGGCTATGATATACCTTGTTTTTTGTGTTTTTTCCCAGCGCTCTGATTCGGGCGCGGGTAAATGCTTGGCTATACCAAAAACTTTTCTTTCCGTCGGCCCTGTCCGCCACACTGGCGCGGTGAAATAGGTATCCTGAGTGATTTCCTTTAACCAATCGTTCAACAATGACAAGTAACTTTGAATGTATTGGAATGACTCGAATAGCATTTTTGTTCTTGCCTTCCTTGATGTCGAAACATTTGATACCCTCAATCTCAATAATGTTTGTAACCTTAAGGCTTGCTAGCTCTTCTAACCGCGCGCCGGAATATAATCCCATCATTGTCAGGTCATGCAATTCACCATCAAGCGAATCGAGTAACAAACTTAACTCTGCATACGTAAAAGGCTTATAGCTTTCGCTCTGTGCATTATCAAGCTTATGGCCTCGGAAGGGGTTTAAATGCGCTTGTGGCGCATCCTGATAACGCGAAGCAGCATAATCGAACAACATCCCTAAGTTAGCTACATAATGCCTTACAGTCTGCGCGGCACGTTCCTTGCTGGCGTACTCAATAAAGTTTGTCACCAGTGTTCGGTTAACCTGCGTTAGCTTCACATCCTTCCGGCTCAAAAACTCCAGAAACAATTCAACGCCTTTGTTCAGCTTTGACAAAGTTGTTAGCTTCCTCTTCGCCTCATGCTGAAGCAGATAAATATCTGCAAGCCGTCTTAGAGTGGGGCAGGCATCAACGGAAAAACTGAAATCATCCGGCGAGTTCTCAACGTGGTTACGGAGACGTTTAATCTCAGTGAGCACAGCATCAATCCTCTTTTCGGTTTTGGGTTTTACTTGCTCACGTAGCAGATTAAATTCAGCGATCATAGCGTCTCTGAACAATCTGGCTTCCTGTATGTCTCCTGTGCCGCTCGATTTGCTGTATGAGGTGCGACCCTGAAAGAGTCCTCTCATATAGGAAGGAATCATAATGCGGGTGTACCAAACTCCATCTGGTGAAAGGAACAGGTAAGCGTTTCTTCGATCTTTCTTCTTGATCTTTGGCATCGGTCTCATTACCTTTGATCGGGCAGTTTACATAGTAAAGTCTCCAGATGTGGGGGAATGCTTCGCATTTAAGTTACTGATAAGTAACTGATAGCTCAGCTGGGAGAGCGCTTGCATGGCATGCAAGAGGTCAGCGGTTCGATCCCGCTTATCTCCACCATTTTCTGACACATCGCTGTCAACATCCTTTCTGTAGTACGCATTCTTCGCCTTTTCTGCGAGTCTCACTTTCTGTTGCTGTTTCTCCCGCTATGCCCTCGTTAACGCTTTCCGCCATCAGGGTTGTTCTGCGCCATGCTGCTGTCCCGGACATGCTGCGCGGCCTCTGCACGGCGGTTAAACGAAGAGAACAGGCCTGAGCAGGCAGGCGGAAGGCGAGCGAAGGAGATAAGTTAAAGCGATGGAGGGAAAAGAAGGGTAAGGCAGAAGAGAAGGGCGAGACCGGCTCGCCCTCTGAAACTTAAAATGCCAGCACCAGCCCGGCGATAGCGGCGGAGAGCACGCTGACCAGCGTAGAGCCGTACAGCAGCTTCAGGCCAAAGCGGGAGACCACGTTGCCCTGTTCTTCGTTCAGGCCTTTAATCGCACCGGCCACGATGCCGATGGATGAGAAGTTAGCAAACGACACCAGGAACACCGACAGGATACCTTCTGAGTTTGGCGACAGCTGACCCGCAATTTTCTGCAGATCCATCATGGCAACAAACTCATTGGAGACCAGCTTGGTCGCCATGATACTGCCAACCTGCAACGCTTCGCCGGACGGCACGCCCATCATCCACGCAAACGGATAGAAGACAAAGCCAAGCACGCCCTGGAAGGTGACGCCGAAGATGAGGTCAAACAGCGCATTCAGCCCTGAAATCAGCGCGATAAAACCAATCAGCATGGCCGCAACGATAATCGCGACGCGGAACCCCGCCAGAATATATTCACCCAGCATCTCAAAGAAGCTCTGACCCTTGTGCAGATCCTGCAACTGGAGGTCTTCTTCGTTCTCAACGCGATAAGGGTTAATCAGCGACAGCACAATGAAGGTGCTGAACATGTTGAGCACCAGCGCCGCGACCACATACTTTGGCTGCAGCATGGTCATGTAGGCACCGACGATAGACATCGAGACGGTCGACATCGCGGTTGCTGCCATGGTGTACATGCGGCGGTTAGACATCTTGCCGAGGATATCTTTATAGGCGATGAAGTTTTCTGACTGTCCCAGAATCAGAGAACTCACGGCGTTGAAAGATTCCAGTTTTCCCATGCCGTTCACTTTCGACAGCACGGTGCCGATACCGCGAATCACCCACGGCAGGATACGGAAATGCTGCAGAATGCCGATCAGCGCCGAGATAAAGACGATAGGGCAGAGGACGTTCAGGAAGAAGAAGGCCAGACCTTTGTCGTTCATGTTGCCAAAGACAAAGTTGGTTCCCTGGGCAGCATACTTCAGCAGATGGTCAAAGAAGCCTGCGAAACCTTTAACGAAGCCCAGTCCCGCTTCTGAGTTCAGGAAGAACCAGGCGAGGACTATTTCAATCACAAGTAGCTGTATGATGTAGCGGATGCGAATGCTTTTACGATCGTGACTGACCAGCAGGGAGAGTATCCCGACCACCACCAGTGCCAGAATAAACTGCAAAATATGGGACATAGTTGCTCCAAATTTGAGGAGGATTGTATTTTGCTGCGTATTCTATGTAACGCGTTACTTAAAAACGAGATCTGAACCACAATATAAGTATTCGCTATCGCTATATTTTCCAGAAAAGTTTCCGTGATCACGTCCTGTTTACAAATCATTTACCTCTTATAACCACATAATTATTGTCTATATTTTACACAGAGCGTAAAGTGACATGCTTGCTCACATTTTTAGCAGTCACTTCCTTTGCTGTAATGTATAGCAATGGCTATACTTTATAGCAGTATCTATTACACCGATAACAATAAACGAATTTCACTTGCTCATGCCAACCCCTAAGCTGCCGGGGCAGGCACATGTTCAGACAGGGTACCGGATATGTTTGAAAGTCGTACCGCCGAGCGCGCCGCTCGCGGAGTCAGAAAAGTCAAACTCGCACTGCTGGGGCCCGCCTTTATCGCCGCTATCGGCTATATCGATCCGGGCAACTTTGCGACCAATATTCAGGCGGGCGCCGCTTACGGCTATAAGCTGCTGTGGGTCGTGGTGTGGGCAAACGTCATGGCCATGCTGATCCAGCTGATGTCCGCCAAGCTGGGTATCGCCACGGGTAAAAACCTCGCTGAACATATCCGCGATCGTTTTCCCCGGCCCGCCGTCTGGTTCTACTGGGTGCAGGCTGAAATTATCGCGATGGCGACCGACCTGGCGGAGTTTATCGGGGCCGCGCTGGGGTTCAAACTGCTGCTCGGCATCTCGCTGATGCAGGGCGCAGTGCTGACTGGTGTCGCCACGTTCCTGATCCTGATGCTGCAGAGCCGGGGGCAAAAGCCGCTGGAGCTGGTGATAGGAGGACTGCTGCTGTTTGTGGCGGCGGCCTATATCGTCGAACTCTTCTTCTCTCAGCCTGACGTCAAAGAGCTGGTGACCGGGATGGCACTGCCCGCGCTGCCGACATCCGATGCCGTCTTCCTGGCGGCCGGTGTGCTGGGCGCCACCATCATGCCGCACGTTATCTATCTGCACTCTGCCCTGACGCAGGGTAAAAGTGAGGACAGCAAAAGTCAGCGTTACTCCTCGACCAAGCTGGACGTAGCGATTGCCATGACGATTGCCGGATTCGTCAATCTGGCGATGATGGCGACTGCGGCAGCCGCCTTTCACTTCAGCGGTCACAGTAAAATTGCGGAACTCGATCAGGCCTATCTGACGCTGCAACCGCTGCTGGGTCAGGCAGCGGCGACGGTCTTCGGTCTGAGTCTGGTCGCCGCGGGATTATCCTCGACCGTGGTGGGCACGCTGGCGGGACAGGTGGTGATGCAGGGCTTTATCCGCTTCCATATTCCGCTCTGGTTACGCCGCACCATCACCATGCTGCCCTCGTTTATTGTCATCGCGGCAGGCTGGGACCCAACCCGGGTTCTGGTGATGAGTCAGGTGCTGCTGAGTTTCGGGATTG
>JAAIGE0100016249.1_pt1 | contig 12662 bp, 9 predicted proteins | sample 6487951 | NCBI WGS metagenome assembly JAAIGE01 (sample SAMN13974128, study PRJNA590717) | phyllosphere metagenome | biome: tomato field; feature: multiple bacterial spot infested tomato fields; material: tomato leaves; isolation source: leaves from tomato fields | host: Solanum lycopersicum ... | reverse complement strand
GGATCGATGCGAGCGAGCCGTCGCGCATCCTGTCCGTCGCGGGCCTCAACATCCTTTCCGTCGCCGCTCTCACCGACCTCCCCCGACTCGTCAGGCGGGTGACATGAGCACCCCGCCGCCCGTTCCGAGTCAAGTTCCGGGCGTGCCCGGCCGCGCACCGGCCACCGAACCGACGACTCCACGCGCTCCGCTGGTCTGGCCGAGCACCCGCTCGTGGATCGACATCGCCGTCATCGCCGTGCTGTCGGTGCTCGGCATGGTCGGGCTCACCACGTCGTTCGCGGACCCCCTCTACCTGGTCGCCGGCATCGGGGGCATCTTCGTCGGCGCTCTCGTCGCCCTGCTGGGCACGGCCCTCCGCTGGCCGGTCGTCGTCACGGTACTGGCGGGCATCGTCGCCTACTTCGTGCTAGGTAGCCCGCTCGCGATGCCCAACGAGGCGCTGTTCGTGATCCTGCCGAGCCTGCAGACGCTGTCCGGCCTCGCGGTCGGCGCCGTGTTCGGCTGGGCCGACCTCGTCACGTTGCGCGCGCCCGTCAGCCTGCCCTACTACGTGACGGCCGTGCCGTACGTGTCGGGTTGGGTGGTCATGCTCGTGAGCGTGCTGCTCGCGCTGCGCTGGCTCCCCGGACGCGGCGGGGCGTGGCGCACCGCCGCCGTGCTCGCCGGCCCGCTCGTCCTCTACGTCGTCGGCGTGCTGCTCGGCACGGAACAGCCGTTCTTCGCAGGCGTGCGCGGTGTCCTCTTCGCCGCCATCGCGCTGGTCTGGATGAGCTGGCGCCGACGGGACTCGGCTCGGATCGCCCAGGCTGCCAATGCCGCGGTACGCCGCCGCCGGATCGTCGGCACGGCCATCGTGGTGGCTGCCGCCGTCCTGCTCGGCGGCGGTAGCGGGTTGCTGTTCGCGCCCGCGTCCGACGCCCGGTACGTGCTGCGCGACGAGATCCAGCCGCCGCTCGAGCCCCTCGACTACCCGAGCCCGCTCGCCGGCTTCCGCACCTACACGAAGGACCTCAAGGAGACGGACCTCTTCACCGTGACGGGTCTCGCGGAGGGCGAGCGCGTGCGCACCGCGACCATGGACAGCTACAACGGCGTCATCTGGAACGTCGCCGGTGCCGAGGAGTCGAGCGACGGATCGGGCGAATTCAGCCTCGTCGGGCGCAGCGTGCCGGTGCCCGCCGTGGCCGAGGGGGCGAATCAGGTGAACCTCGACGTCACCATCAGCGGCTACAGCGACGTCTGGTTGCCCGACTCCGGCTACGCCACCGCGTTCGGGATGACCCGCGAGCAGCTGGCTGCGCTCCGCTACAACCCGTCGACGGGAACGGCGGTCATGACCGACGGACTCACGGCGGGGGAGACCTATTCGGTGGCGGCTCTCGTGCCCCCGACTCTGACGGATGCGGACCTCGCCGATGTGCCCGTCGCCACCACGCAGCTCGCCCCGGTCGACAACGTCCCGGACATCGTGACGGCCAAGGCCCTCGAGTTCGCCGGTGCCGCGACGACTCCCATCGAGAAGCTTCGCAACATCGAGACCCGACTGAAGACCACGGGCTTCCTCAGCCACGGCACCGCCTCCGACTCGGCGCCGTCGCGCGCGGGCCACGGTGCCGACCGCATCAACGAGCTGCTGACGCTCGACCCGATGGTCGGCGACCAGGAGCAGTACGCCTCGGCCTTCGCGCTCATGGCGCGCAGCCTCGACTACCCCGCACGGGTCGTGATGGGCTTCGCTCCGCAGGTGCCCGCGGGCGGCGGCCCCGTCACGGTGACGGGCGACGACGTGACGGCGTGGGTCGAGGTCGCCTTCGAAGGCAAGGGGTGGGTCGCGTTCGATCCCACGCCCGACGACACGGACGTGCCGCAGAGCCAGGTGCCGAAGCCTCAGACCGAGCCCCAGCCGCAGGTCCGCCAGCCCCCGCGCGCCGACAACGAGCAGGAAGACCTCGTCAACCCCACGGACATCGAAGAGAACGACACCGACGACGAATCGCCCTTCAGCATCCCCGGATGGGTCGTCGTCCTGGCGCTGAGCATCCTCGTCCCTCTCCTCATCGTCCTCGGGCCGGTGCTCGTCATCGCTCTGATCAAGCGCCGTCGGGAACGACGCCGACGTACGGCCGAGGCCGGTCACGAGCGCGCGGCAGGAGCCTGGGCGGAGTTGCTGGATCGCTACACCGAGCTCGGCTATCCCGTCCCCGCTCGACTGACGCGGGCGCTCACGGCGCGCGAGCTGGAACAGCGCGTGCCGGGCGTCGAGAACGGTGCGCTCGTGTCACTCGCGCACCGGACGGACCACGCCGTGTTCAGCGGAGGGGAGGTCTCGCCCGAGGCCGCCGAGAAGGTCTGGACCGAAGCGGAGGGTGCCGCCGCCGCCGCGACGGCGGCGCAGACCCGCGTCAAACGACTGCTGCGGCTCTACCGGCTCCGGTCCCTCATGGAGCGCTACGGTGCGCTCGTCCGACGGGCGGAGAACGGACCGGGTCCGAAGCGCCGAGACGACTCGTGACGGCGGGCGGCCAGGCCCCGTAGTGGGGCGCAGAGGCCGCCCGTCTATAGTCGGAACGTGGCTGACAGCGGATTCATCGTGCCGCCGCCGGGGCTGCTCCCCGAGCCGGTGCAGGCTCCCTCGCGTTCCGAGGTGCCCGAGGTGTCCGGCCCGGCCCCCATCTTCTTCACCACCCTACCCGGGGGTGCACCTCCGGGGACCCCGGCCGCGCCCGAGCCGAACGAAACTGCCGCCGAGGCGGTCGCGGAGGTCGCCGCCGACGCCCCGCCGACGGACGTCGCGGGACCCGAGGACCACACGGGATGGATCCTCGCGGGAGACGGTGTCTCGCTCGACACCGTCCCGCCCGTGCTCGTGCTGGGCCGCGAGCCCGTCAGTTCCGAGGATGGCGCCGCTCTCATCGCGGTCTCCGGTGCGGGTACGGTCTCGAAAACCCACGCGATCATCCGGTTCGACGGCGAGACGCTCACCGTCGAAGACCTCGGCTCCACCAACGGGACCGCAGTCACCGTCGCGGGAACGCGCACCGTTCTGGACGCCCGGACCCCGTTCGTGGTCGGCGACGACGCGGAGCTCCGCCTGGGCGACGCCCGACTCGACCTCCGACGGGCGAGGCTCGACCACTGACGGGCATCCGAACTTTCGGACTTCCCATGACGGGCTCCGTTGGCCTCTCCCGATGCGGACGCCGGGCGTAGCCTGAGCGCACGCCTCCTCTCGCCGAATTCGCCACCACCTGGCGCGCCGATCCGCTCGCGATCGTCGCGATCCTCGGCGCAGCCATCGCCTATCTCGCGGCGGTACGGCGAGTGCGCGCCGAAGGGCAGAGGTGGCCTCTCCGCCGCACGATCGGGTTCTTCGTCCTCGGGCTGGGGTCCTACGCCGTCATCGAGCTCGGCTTCCTCGGGGTGTGGTCGAACGAGCTGCGATGGGCGTTCACGACCCGGATCGCGCTGCTCATCTTCGTCGTGCCCGCCGGTGTGGCCGCGGGTGCCCCGCTCGAACTCTTCCGTCGCGCGGGAGGGGAGCGTGCGGAGGCCGTGTTGGAGAGGGCTCTGGCGTCTCGTCTCGTGCGTCTGTGCGGCAACGCCATGGTCGCCACCATCGTCATCGCGGCGGTCTTCTGCCTGTTCCTGACGCCCGTCGCCGGTGTGTTGAGGACCACTCCCTGGGTGAACGAGGGGCTCGGGCTCCTCGTGCCGATCGTCGGAATGGGCATGGTGCTGCCGATGAGCGCCTTCGGCACCATGCGCACGAGCCTGTTCATCGCGATCGAGTTCCTGCTCGCGTTCTTCGAGCTGCTGATCGATGCGATCCCCGGCATCCTGCTGCGGTTGAACGACACCGTCGTCGACTCCGTCTCGACACTGGGCGCCACACCCGGGTGGTGGCCTTCGCCGCTGCACGATCAGCACCTCGCGGGCGACTTCCTGTGGTTCATCGGCGAGGCGGCCGACGTGCCGATCCTGGTGCTCCTCCTCATCCGGTGGATGCGGCACGACCGATCCGAGGCGAAGGCCTTCGACGAGCTCGACGACGAGGCCCACGAGCAGCTCATGCGCGCCCACCTGCGAGGCGGCGGAGTCGGCTGAAGCCTCGATGCGAGGTGCCTCGACCACTCCATGTCGACCATCTCTCGGTTCCTGATGGACATGGGTATTCGATGGGGAGTGGTGCCCATTCCGTCACATGGTGGGGCACCGTAGATTGGTCTCACTCGGTCACCTGTGAGGGCCGGCCCCACGAACACAACCAGGGAGTGATCAACAATGCCGAACGTCAACGTCACCTACAGCGACATGACCGATGCCGCCAACCGTCTCATCGCCGGTAAGGACGACATCACCGCCAAGCTCACCGAGCTGCAGTCGCTCGTCAACGGACTCGTCCAGGGCGGCTTCGTCACCGACGCGGCGTCCGGTGCGTTCCACTCGTCCTACGAGCAGTTCACCAAGGGCACGACCGACGCCGTCGCCGGTCTCGACGGGATGTCGCAGTTCCTGACGCGCGCCGCCGACGCGATGCAGAACCTCGACAGCGAGCTCGCCAAGGGCATCGGCGGCTGAGCCGTCCCCACACACGACGAAGAGCGGCCCGGATCCCACAGGATCCGGGCCGCTTCTTGTCGTTCCAGCGTCCGTGGCGAGTGCGCCGACGACGAGTATCGCGTCAGATGATGCTCTCGCCCCGTCCGATGCGTTCGCCCGCGCGCCAGTACTGGGTGGCGAGAACGGCGCCCAGCGCGACGAGTAGCAGCCCGCCCGCCACCATGGCGACGAAGGCGGTCGAGGCGCCATCGTCGTCGGCGACGTAGGGGAGCAGCGTCACCGAGAAGGCGACGAGGGTGCCGCCGATGCCCGCGAGCCACAGGTCGAAGCGCCAGCGGTAGGTGATCCATCGCCAGAGACGGTTGCTCTCCCCGCTGTCGAGGCGATCCGGGTGGCGGGCCATGACCCCTGCCCAGACGGCCTTCTTGAGGAGGGAGACGAGAGCTGCGGCGGAGGCGCCGAAACCGAGGGCGCCGTAGATGACCCAGGACTGGCCGAAGTCGCCGCCGGACGGATCCGAGTAGGGCCAGGCGCCCGTCACCCAGGATGCGGCGGGAGCGCCCACGAGGAAACCGCTCACGATGAGGCCGAGCACCGCCCATAGCGCGTGCCAGCCGTAGGAGAGCGCTCCGAAACGGGAGACGATCGATCCCGTCGAGCGCACGGGTGAGTTCTCCAGGGAACTGAGAGCGAGCGATCCCCGCCGGACCTGCTCGCCGAGCACGAGACCGGTGAGCGCGAACAGCACGAGGATCGCGGGGACCAGCAGGACACCGAGCTCGAGTGCCGGCCGCAGCGTCTCGAGGACTTCGATGCTCGCGCCCGATCGGCGGGCGCTGTCGGCAGCGGAGATGAGGAGCCCTCCGCCGATCAGCGTGAGCAGGATGACGGCGAGGATCCCGCCTCCGATGAGGGAGATGATGGTGCCCGCGCGGCGCTCGTTGGTGCCCTTCCGGATGAGGAGGGCGGCGGCCTCCGCCTCGGACAGTTGCGCTCTGGCCGCCATGAGAACCCCCTCGGCTTCGACCGTGCAGATGTCGGGAAGTGCCCTTCGAGACTAGCTCGACGTCTCCTGCGACGACCGGCGCCAGGTGAGCGAATCGACGATGGAGTCGAAGAGCGTGAGCCACAGGTCGACGTCGGCGGCCATCGGAGCCGAGACGGTGATGACGAGCAGACGGTCCGAGTCGGGGTAGGGGATCCAGAACTGCGACCGGGCGCTCGGGAGCTCCTCCTCGCCGACCGTCACCGAACCCACCTCCTGCACCCGCGCGACCGGGCCCATCCGGTGCTCCACGATCTCAGCGCCGGGGAACGCGGCGGCCAGAGCCGCGGCGCGATCCTCGCGGGGGAAAGTGCCTCCCGCGGCGGGCCACCGGTCGTCGATCGTGACGAGCGAGCCGGGGAAGGGAACGCCGGGGAGGATCTCCATGGCCAGATACATGGCGTCGGCGCCGGTCTGCCGGGCCTGCTGCGCGGTGGCGAGCAGGTCGTCGACGGCGCCGCGTCGCTGGCGGGCGAGGCGATCGTCGCGGCCGACACGAGCGGTCACCGTGCGCTTGATGCGCTCGCGCAGCTGCTGGTCGTCCTCCGAGAAGGGCAGGGCGAGCCAGGACCCGGGGAAGAGCAACGTGTAGTCGGCCGTGGGCTGGACGAGCTGGCGGGGATCGGTCATCGGGTCTCCTCCGCCTGGATCTCGAGTCCGGCGACGAATTCGAAGCACTGCTGGGGCATGTTCGTGAAGGAGCCGAGCCCTTCGGCGGAGAAGATGAACTGCACGACCTCGGACGTGGCAGGCGGGAACACCGTGATGACCACGCGCTCTTCCAACTGCGCCGCCTCAGGGTCGTCCGTCGTGTGGGCGATGAGGTTGTGCGAACCGACCACGTCGCCGGCGTCGATCGAGCTCCGCCACGTCGAGACCGAGTAGTAGCTCTCCTCTCCGGAGGTGCGGTCGGCGTAGGAGGCGAGGAAGGCCTCGTACTCGTCAGGCGAGCCGACACCCGCCCGGTCGGTGAGGAGGAAGATCATGGCCGCGCTCGCGCGCCCGGTCTCCGGGAACGGGACCCAGACGGCCGCACGGATCCGCGGATCCTCCATCGAGGCGAACTGCGCCTGCGCGGCGGTGAGCTCCATCGCCAGCATCCGCTCTCCGAACTCATCGGCCGGGACCAGCCGTGCTGCGAGCTCGTCGGCCCACTGCGGGGGAGCTTCCTCGCCGAGCGGCATGGGCTCCCACGACTCGGGCAGCGCCACCTTGAAGTCGGAGATCTCGCGGTCGAGTCGTTCGGTCACGGCACGATCCTCTCAGGAGTCAGTTGTGGGCCTGGTGCGTCGTCACGACCTTGTAGACCGAGCCGCCCAGACCGGTGATCGCGCCGTAGTTACCCTTGAGGAATCCGGCTCCGTCGTTGACCACGCCCGGGACGTTGATACCGGTGGCGTTGTTCACCATGCCGCCGACGGCCTGATAGACCTTGACGCCGTTGTAGGCGGTGGCGGTGAGCCCGATCGCGGCGGTGGGCAGGTCGACGAGGCTGGGGTTCCTGATCGCCATCTTGTACGCATCGATCATGTCGGTGCTGATGTTCAGACCCTTGAGGCCGTCGAACTGGATCTTCGGGAACGCATCCTTCGCCGCAGACGCGATCGCGTCCATCGTGGACAGGTGACGCGGGTCGGTCTCGGGGAGCTTGGTCAGCGCCTTGAGGCGGAACATCGACTCGCTTCGCTGGAACGGCTGCTTGAACGCGTCGGTGATCGGCTTGTTGAGGATCTTCTGCGCCTGCTTGGCGGTCATGAACTTCTGGCCCGACTTGACGCCCTGCAGCGCGCGCAGCGACGAGGAGGTCTTGAGTCCGGACTTGACGATGATGCTCGCCTTGAAGGTCTTGGCCGCCATGGCGAAGATCTTGCCGCCGAAGAGGGTGAGGACCGCGCCGACCGCGGCGAGGATGACATCGCCCCACGTTCCCTGGCCGGTCGCGACCTTGACGATGGCCTCGACGAGAGTGATGATCGCGCCGATCGCCGCGAGCACGAGGAGGATCTGGCCGAGGATCGGCACCCAGGCCAGGAAGATCGCGAGCACACCGGCGATGTCGCAGATGGTCTTGAGGATCTGGAAGAGAGTCGCCCCCCAGTTGTCCCACCACCCGTCGTTGAGGCCCTTGTTGCCCTCGCCGTTGACGACGCCGTTGATCTTGCCGCGAGCGGCCTCGGCCGCGCGGTCCTTGTCGGCTTTGGCGTTCTCCCACTTCTGGTGCGCCGAGCGGAGAGCGGCGTCAGCCGCGTCCGCGGCGTCGGCGGCCTGCGTCGCCGAGGTCTGGGCAGTGGCGGCCTCGGTCTCGGGCGCGAAGGCCACCGCGTACTCGGCACGTGTGGCGGTCGAGCGGGCGGTGTTCGCCGCGCCCTGCTTCTCCTCGATCTCGGCGATCGCCGTGACGGCGTCGTCTTGAGCCGTGCGGAGAAGCCCGGAGTATTCGGAGAGGGCGTCGGCCGTGACCCGGTAGCGGTCCTGGGCCTTCGCGATGTCGTCCTTCACCTTGCGGGCGGTCTCGCGGATCTTCTCCAGCGACTGTGACTTCATCGTGTCCTCGTCGGCGACACTGTCGAGCGCGTGCACGGAGCGGCTGATCGCGTCGGCGATGGAGGCGTAGTGGCGCGCCTTCGAGGCGAGCAGGTCGGGATCGCCCTTGAGACGGGTGTACGGGTAGTCGGTCATTATCGGTTCCCTCAGACGGCGGTGATGGGGGACGGGCTGGTCGCGTTCGCCTCTTCGAGAGCCGCGGCGAGGTCGGCGTCGATCTGCGTGAAGCCGTCGGTGATGGCGCCGATCTGCTTCTGCAGGTTCTCGACGTCCTCCGTCATGGCCTTGCGCTTGTCGTTCCACTTGTGGGCGAAGTCGCGCGTGACGTCGTGCAGCCCGTCGTGACCCGTCGCCTCGGCGACGTCGTCGCTGAAATCGTCCGCGTTCTTGAACTCCCTGACGATCGCGTTCAGGTCGTCGCGCAGCTGCTCGAGCAACCGCAGGTCAAGCTTCAGATCGGTCACGATGCTGCCCTTCTCGTCAGTGGTCGGCCTGGTGCGTCCGTCACCTGTCCGACAGTATCCGCACCGTTTCGCGAACTGAATGGGGAGGCCTCCCCATTCGGCCCGCCTCTCGCTATCCGTCCATGGGGAGCTGCACGCGGACCGCCTGGCCCTTCGCGATGAGAACGCCGCGCCCGGGTGGGAACTCGGCGCGGTTCATGCGGGGGAGCGCCGTCTTGAGGAGGATCTCGCCGTCGACCGCCTCGGGCTGCAGGAGCAGACCGCGCCGGCCGTTCTTGACCTCTCCGAGCAGCGGCCACGACGAGCTCCACGCCGATGTCTCGCTCTCGGCGGTCAGGAAGTGGTCGCTGCGCTTGACCGCACGGATGAGCTCGACGAGCGCCGAGTCGGCCGGTGTCTGCAGGAAGTCGCCGATGCTCTCGACGAAGACCGCGATGCGGCCCTCGGTATCGGGATCGGCGACCGCCTCGGCGAGCTGCTTCGCGAGCTGGGCGACGGTCTCGGGCGTGGTGGCCGTCGCGGTCCAGTGATCGCCGCGACCGATTGCCGAGCGGCGGTTGCCCATGTAGTACAGCCGCGTCTCCGCTTCGGCTCGTCGAAGAGCGCGCGCCAGCATCGCGAGAGCAGTGCTGCGACCGCTCGCGGGCGGACCGGCCAGCAGCAGGGTGCCGATGGGCTCGAAGCCGAACGGCCCGAGGTCGGTGTCGCTGAGACCGACGACGGGCAGCCCGCCGACCGAGTCGGGGAGGACCGACTGCGGATATTCCTTGGGCAGCGAGCCGATGGCGGGAGCGTCCGGCACTCCGGCATTGCGCATCGCCTGGGCGAGTGTGCGGGTCGCGGCCGACTGGTCGGCGACGACGCGACTGCCTCCGAGGATGGCGATCTGCGTCTCGAGGCCGTCGATCAGCGCCCGGCCCGCCGGTGACGCCGTCGTGAGCACGTCGCTGGGCGCGTCGACCATGCCGTAGCTGTCGTCCGCGAGACGCAGCACGACGCGCCTCTGGATGTTGGACCCGACTGCCGTGGGCACGGCGCCGGGGCGGTCTGCGGTGAGGGCGACGTGGAGGCCGAGCTGTCGGCCGTCGCTGAGCACGTCCTCGAACACCTTGTACCACTGCGACCGACCGGCGGGGATCTCGAAGTCCTCGCGGAAGTTGGGGAACCCGTCGATGAGGAGCAGGATGCGCGGCTCGCTCTGTCGTCCCGTCAGCGTCCTATACTCGGCGACGCTCGCGGCGTTGGCCTCCGCGAATCGAGCCGCGCGCGACTCCAGTTCGTCCTTAAGGCGACGGAAGAGGCGGATGACCCGCTCGGAGTCGTCTCCGTTGATGATGGCACCCACGTGGGGCAGGTCCTCCAGCATCCGCAGGCTGCCCGAACCGAAGTCGAGGCCGTAGACCTGCACGGGCCCGCCGCGCGGGGTGATGCCCGCCGCGACCGCGAGGGTGCGGAGCACGGCGGACTTGCCGGTGCCGCCCGTGCCGAGGATCGAGAGGTGCCCGTCGACGTCGGGGTGGAAATGCACGGGGGCCTGCGTCTGCTGCTGCGGCATGTCGGCCACACCCAGGAGGAGTGCGGAGTCGGTGCGCTGACGGAGCTTGGTGAGCTCGTAGACCGAAGCGAGCTCGTCGAGCCACGGTCGGCGCGGGGCGGGGATGCGTGCGCGGTCGGCCGCGTCGATGATCGACGTGACCAGGCGCTGCTGGTCGGTCGGGCCTAGGTCCTCGTCACCCGCCTGCTCCTGACGCGGTTCCTCCCAACGGATCTCGGATCCGAAGCGCAGAGCCGAGATCTCGACCTCGGCGGCCTCGGGCTCGCGAGACGTCCACCCGCCCGCGTACGCGGACTGGAACTGGGCGAGACGGCCGGGGCCCGTCTTGGCGACACCGCGGCCCGGGATGCCCGGATCGAAGTGCGCGGCGTCCTTGATGCCGACGACGTCCTGGCTGTCCGACTCGTCGGCCATGCGCAGAGCGACGCGCATGTTGGTGTTGGCGCGGAGGTTGTCCTTGATGACGCCGGCGGGTCGCTGCGTGGCCATGATCAGGTGGATGCCGAGGGAGCGACCGCGCTGGGCGATGTCGACGACACCGTCGACGAACTCGGGGACCTCGCCCGCGAGGGCGGCGAACTCGTCGATGACGAGGACGAGCGCGGGCGGGCTGTCGGGGTCGCCGCGCTTCTCGAGCTCGAGCAGATCCTTCGCCTTCTTGCGGTTGAGGAGGTGCTCGCGGTGGTGCAGCTCGGCACGCAGGCTGGTGAGCGCACGACGCACCAGGCTCGGGCTGAGGTCGGTGACGAGTCCGACGCAGTGGGGGAGGCTGACGCAGTCGGCGAACGCGGAGCCGCCCTTGTAGTCGACGAAGAGGAACGTGACCCGGTCGGGGCTGTACTCGGCCGCCATACCGAGTACCCAGGCCTGCAGGAACTCGCTCTTGCCCGCCCCCGTCGTGCCGCCGACCAGGGCGTGAGGGCCCTGGGTGCGGAGGTCGAGGTGCATCGGATCGACGCCCGCGCTGCCGACGATGGCGCGGAGCTTGCCCGCCCGGCGTCGCTTGGGCTGGATCCCGGGTGTGCGGTCGTGCATCGACTCGTTCTGACGCCAGCGGTCCACCACGGCATCACTGGTCTCGAGCAGCTCGTGGCCGAGGAGCGCGACGAGGGAGATGGAACGGGGCAGGTCGCTCGAGTCGGCCACCATGGCGCCCGCGTCGATCACGGGTGCGAGACGGCGCGCGTACGCGAGCGCGCGGACGGAGTCGATCGACTCGACGGCGACGTCCTCGATCAGGGTGCCGAGGCGGACGAATCCGACCGTCGGCGTCGCCGGGACGGAGATGAGCTCGACCTCCGGCTCCGGAGTGGGCGGGAGGCCCTTCGCGCGGCGCTTGGCCTCCGCCTTGCGTTCCTTCCTCGCGGCCCGCGCGGCCTTCCGTGCCGCCGGAGAGCCGGCGGGCGGACGGGGCGCCTTCTCCTCGGGCTTCGGACGCAGGACGGTCGCGCCGTCCTCGGGGAGGGTGAGGAAGGTGCGGCAGACGGCCGGGAGGTCCTTCTGCGTCGGAGCCAGCCAGATGGGGTGGATCCCCGCATCCGCGGCCTGCTCAATCAGCTGCACGAGCCGCGCACGGTCGACCGACACGTCGTCGCTGATCAACAGCACGATCGCGGGGAGAGGCGACTTGGTGCCCGTCGTGGTCTGCGAGTCGCCCACGACGGCGCCGCGGTCGAGGGCGGTCTGCTCCTCAGTGGTCGCCCCGCGCCGGCTCACGTCGTTCTTCTTCGCCTGGATCCGCCTGGCGACGATGTCCTCGATGGCGCTCACCAGCACGGCCCCGCTGGAGGCGCTGTCGGCGAGGTGGCTGCCCTGCAGGGGGCTGTGCGGGGAGGAGGTGTGCGGGATCCACTTCAGCCAGTCGAAGTCGCGGGTCCAGGCCGGGGTGATGAGGGCGGCGACGGCGAGTTCTGCGGGGGAGTGCAGACCCGTCAGCTGAACGAGGACGGCGTTCGCGGCCTCGACGGTCTTCGCCTGGGGGCCGGCGATGCCGAGCGCTCCCGAGTCGTGGAGGTTCTCGACGACCGGGACGTCGTCGATGTGCCGGTTCTCCTGCGCCACCTCGTCGAAGCGGGCCTGGAAGTCCGGCAGCGTGTCGTTGCCTTCCGACTTCGAATCGACCGTGTTGCGGGACAGCATGCGGCCGACGCCGAGTCGGACATTGAGGAACGACCAGTGCTCCGGACGGCGGGTCCAGAGAAGCGGGCCGCGGCGCACCGCGTCGTCCAGCACCTCCTCGGTGGACGGCGCCTCGCGCAGACGTCGCTCGCGCTCGACCGGCTTCTCCTTGTCGAGGGTCTCGACCAGCTTCTCCAGGTGCCCGTCGAACTTCTCGATCGCGAGGCGCTTCTTCCGTCGCCGACCGAACGCCTGGGTCGCGTAGTTGCTCAGCATGAGCAGAGGGGAGAGCGCGACGAAGATGAGGGACGCGGGGTTGCGTCCCGACGCGAAGTAGAGGACCGCGCCCATGATGACGGGCGCGATGATCATG
>JAAIGE0100950497.1_pt1 | contig 12674 bp, 11 predicted proteins | sample 6487951 | NCBI WGS metagenome assembly JAAIGE01 (sample SAMN13974128, study PRJNA590717) | phyllosphere metagenome | biome: tomato field; feature: multiple bacterial spot infested tomato fields; material: tomato leaves; isolation source: leaves from tomato fields | host: Solanum lycopersicum ... | reverse complement strand
CTGTCTTCAATGAAACCTGCTGCGCCGGCCTGCTGGGCCAATACACCAAATGTTACGGCCAGGGCCAGGGTGGACTTCTTCATTGCTACGCTCCTCGTGAATCTAATTTTTTTAATCCATGGTGCCGAGCAAGGCTCTGACCCATGTATTCGCGTTAAACGCCAGACCCGACCAGAGGTCAATGGTGACTGCGCGCTTCGAGACTCAAATGACTAGACCGCGTGTGTCACTGGTGCAAGGTAGTGAAAATCCGATAAATCCAAAAGCAGTTATTCACAACCCTTTTAGACCGTTTTGATATATGTCACAACACATGTCAACCGCGACGCCAAGGAGTGTATCCATCAAATAAGCTAATTCCCAAAAAATATTTTTCGACCATTCGTCAGATCGTTTAGTTTTCAGCTACCGGACCACCGGATCTCGACTCTCCAGTCACGAAATCCCAACCGGAAAGCTCAAAAAATGACGACAAAAAATATTAAAAAACAAACACTTAATCATCTATTAGCAGCAATTGTGACAATTGCCACCACCTTGACACTTTCCATGCCAGCGGACGCAAAAGAAACTTTGCGAATCGGCTTTCAGAAGTCCTCAACGCTCATTTCGGTGCTCAAAAGCCAGGGTACGCTGGAACGTGAGCTGAACAAAAAAGGCATTTCGGTGTCGTGGCATGAGTTTCCCAGCGGCCTGCCTTTGCTCGAATCCCTCAACGTGGGCAATGTCGACCTGAGCGCCGATGTCGCCGATACGGTTCCGGTCTTTGCTCAGGCAGCGGGTGCGCGGCTCACCTACTTCGCTCAGGAAGCCTCCTCTCCCTCTGCCCAGGCGATTGTCGTGCGCAGTGACTCGGCGTTCAAAACCCTGGCTGACCTCAAGGGGAAGAAAATCGCAGTCACCAAAGCCGCTGGCAGCCATTACCTGTTGATTGCCGCCCTGAACAAGGCCGGTTTGAAGTTCACCGACATCGAGCCCGCCTACCTCACACCCGCCGATGGCCGCGCCGCGTTCGAGAACGGCAAGGTGGATGCCTGGGTAACCTGGGAACCCTTCCTCAGCAGCGTCCAGCGCCAGTTGCCTACTCGTACCCTGGCCGATGGCACCGGTCTGGCCAGCTACAAACGCTATTACCTGACCACCACGCCTTACGCCAACAGTCACCCGGAAGTGCTCAAGGTGGTATTCGCCGAACTCAAAAAGACCGGCGAATGGGTAAAAGCTCATCCGAACGAAGCGGCAAGAATCCTGAGCCCGCTGTGGGGCAACCTGGACGTCGCCACCGTAGAGGCAGCCAATGAGCGTCGCAGCTATGCGGTACAAGCCGTTCAAGCAAGCCAGCTCGACGAGCAACAGAGCATTGCCGATGCGTTCCTGGCAGCGGGGCTGTTGCCCAAGGCCGTGGATGCCAAGGATGTGCAGGTATGGAAGCCTTGAAGTCGTAATGCGCGCTCCTGCCACAGTCAGGAAAAGCCTCGTTTTCAGCTCATAAGCTAATTCAAAAAAGTTATTTATTTCTGAATTCTTAGATCATTTACGCTCCGTAGCCAGCCAGTCCCCGGCCCGCCTGATACGGAGCATCACCATGAAACTGCACTTTTCCCTGCGCCTTCTGGCGGCCTTGTCGCTGACAGGCGCATCTTTCCTGACCCAGGCCGCCGACTTCACTGTCGCTTACCAGACCACCGTCGATCCCGCCAAGGTTGCCCAGGCCGATAACGCCTATGAGAACGCCACCCACTCGAAAATCGAATGGCGCAAGTTCGAGAACGGCGCAGACGTCATCACCGCCATCGCTTCGGGCGATGTGCAGATCGGCTACCTGGGCTCAAGCCCGCTGACTGCCGCAGCCACCCGCAAGCTGCCGGTGGAAACCTTTCTGATCGCGACCCAGATCGGGGCCGCGGAAGCGCTGGTGGCCCGCAATGGCTCGGGTATTGAGAAGCCACAGGATCTGGTCGGCAAGAAAGTCGCCGTGCCCTTCGTTTCCACAGGCCATTACAGCCTGCTGGCCGCGCTCAAGCACTGGAACATCGATCCGGCCAAGGTCACCATCGTGAACCTGGCACCGCCCGCCATTGCTGCAGCCTGGAAGCGCGGCGATATCGATGCCACCTACGTCTGGGACCCGGCACTGGGCGTTGCCAAGGAAACCGGCAAGGTGCTGATCACCTCCGGGGAGCTGGCCAAGGTCGGCGCACCGACCTTCGATGCCTGGATCGTGCGCAAGGACTTCGCGGCCAAGAACCCGCAACTGGTCAGCGCCTTCGCCAAGGTGACCCTGGATGCCTACGCCAGCTACCGCCAGGACCCCGCTGCCTGGATCGCCAATAGCAGCAATATCGACAAGCTGAGCAAGCTGTCCGGCGCCAAGACCACTGACATTCCGGCGCTGCTGCAAGGCAACGTTTACCCCTTGGCGGCCGACCAGAAGACATTGCTGGGCGCACCGACCATCGAAGCCATCACCAAGACCGCTGCCTTCCTGAAGGAACAGGGCAAGGTCGATGCGGTGCTGCCGGATTACTCGGCCTACACCAGTGCCAGTTTCATTCCTCAATAACCCATCAGACAGAGAATGAGGCAAACCCCATGGCTCTATTGCAGCTGGAGCGCATAAGCGCACAGTACCCCGGTGCGGCAAAGCCCGTGCTGGCGGACATCAACCTGAGCCTGGGGCCGCAGCAACTGCTGGTCGCCCTTGGCCCGTCCGGCAGTGGCAAAACTTCATTGCTCAATCTGATTGCAGGCTTCGTCCGGCCCAGCGCCGGACGCATCACCCTCGACGGCATTGCTGTAGAAGGTCCGGGCGCAGATCGCGGCGTGGTGTTTCAGGACGATGCGCTGTTGCCCTGGCAGGACGTGCTGGCCAATGTGGCCTTTGGCCTGGAACTGGCCGGTGTCCCGCGCCCGGAGCGCGAAGCGAAAGCCCGGGAGATGCTGGCACTGGTGGATCTGGCCGGCTTCGAGCAGCGCCGCATCTGGCAACTGTCGGGCGGACAGAAACAGCGCGTCGGCCTGGCTCGCGCACTGGCAGCCGATCCACGGGTGTTGTTGATGGACGAGCCTTTCGGCGCGCTGGACGCCTTCACCCGCGAGCAGATGCAGGAGCTGCTGCTGCAAGTCTGGAGGCGCACCGCCAAACCGGTGTTCCTGATTACCCACGATATCGAAGAGGCGGTATTCCTGGCCACCGACCTGATCCTGCTGGCTCCCGATCCCGGCCATATTGCCGAATGCCTGCAACTGGACTTCGGACAACGCTACAGTGCCGGAGAGTCGGCACGGGCAATCAAATCAGACCCGCGCTTTATCGAAACCCGCGAACATGTCCTGGCCAGTGTCTTTTCCCAACGCAACCTCGCACGGGAGCAGCGCGCATGAGCAGCTACGAACTGGAGAGCCCGGCCAAGACGGGCACAGGAAAAACAACCCGTGCTGCGCTGCAATTGAAGCTGAGCACCCGCGCCATCAGCATCCTGACGCTATCGGTCCTGCTGGGCCTGTGGTGGGCAGTGACCGCTGCCCAGTGGATCGAGCCGCTGTTTCTGCCGCCGCCTTCCGACGTTCTGCAGAAAGGCTGGCTGCTGCTGACCACAGGCTATATGGACTCGAATCTCTGGCAGCATCTGGGTGCCAGCCTGCAACGTATCGGCCTGGCCTTGGGAGCGGCGATTCTCAGCGCCATTCCGGTAGGTATCGCCATTGGCCACAACCGTATCGCCCGCGGCATCTTCGACCCGCTGATCGAGTTCTACCGGCCCATTCCACCGCTGGCTTATCTGCCGCTGATTGTCATCTGGTGCGGCATCGGTGAGTTTTCCAAGGTTTTGCTGATCTATCTGGCCATTTTCGCGCCCATCGCCATTGCCACGGCAACCGGTGTACGAACGGTGGACCCAGCCAGACTGCGAGCCGCGCAATCGCTGGGCGCTACCCGCAGGCAACTGATCCGCCATGTAATCCTGCCCAGCGCCTTGCCGGACATTCTCACGGGCATAAGGATCGGGCTGGGTGTCGGCTGGTCGACACTGGTGGCAGCCGAGCTGATCGCGGCCACCAGTGGCTTGGGCTTCATGGTTCAGTCCGCCGCGCAGTTCCTGGTCACGGATATTGTGATCCTGGGGATTCTGGTGATTGCCGTGATCGCCTTCGCCATGGAACTGGGCCTGCGGGCACTGCAACGCAAACTGGTGCCGTGGCACGGTCAGAATCACTGACGAACGCCGCAATTAGCGCACAACCGTCATGAAGCGCACCATTATGGTGCTTTATTGAAGCCGGAGCATTGCCGAGAAAGTCACTTCGCCTGAATCGAAAAGCGTTCTGCTCTTCCTCAAAAGCCCTTTCACACAAGGGTTTGAGACAGTAAACAAGGGCAAGACACAAAAACCCTCAAAACTGGCACGCACCCTGCATTAGGTTATACATCACCAGTTTTGGGGACCTTGGTACAGGCAGGCCGGGGATTCCCCTCTTTTATTGCTCCCGGAGACTGACCTCCAGTCTCCAGCGCCCGTCCACTTCTGCAGCGCTCCAGTCGCCATGCAGAGGGCGGGCCGCCAGCAGGGTCAGCACCAGATCCTTCCCGTTTCGCTCAAGCTTCCAGCGCGCAACCTTGTTGTCGATGCGCAACTGACCATTCCATGGCCGCCCCCACGACTCGAAACGCAGGACGACTGTCCCGTCGACATGATCGCCCTGAATCTGCGGCTGCTCGTTGAACCAGAGCGCCAGCCCCGTAGGCAATTCCTCGATCTGCTCCAGTTCCAGAGGTGCAGGTTGCTGCAGACGGCCGATGATCATCCCGATGGTAAAGCCGACAATCGCCATCGAACCAAGAACTCTTGGCCATAGCTTCGGCCTGGGGTCCTCTTCGGGGGTAGAATGCATCCCGTCCCTTCGTTCGGAGCCGTGCATGTTTCACGTCATCCTTTTTCAACCAGAAATTCCGCCGAATACCGGCAATGTGATCAGGCTATGCGCCAACAGTGGCTGCACCCTGCATTTGATCGAGCCCCTGGGCTTTGAGCTGGACGACAAGCGCCTGCGCAGGGCCGGCCTCGATTATCACGAGTATGCCACGCTGCAAACCCATGCCGACCTGCCCACGTGTCTGGAAAAGATCGGTAACCCGCGACTGTTCGCCTTTACGACCAAAGGCTCGCGTCCGTTCCACGACGTCAGCTTCGAGAAGGGCGATGCCTTCCTGTTCGGCCCCGAAAGTCGTGGCCTGCCAGCCGATATTCTCGACTCGCTGACCAGCGAACAGAGACTGCGCCTCCCCATGCGCGAAGGCTGCCGCAGCCTGAACCTGTCCAACACCGTGGCCGTCGCCGTTTATGAGGCCTGGCGTCAGCACGACTTTGCCTGAGAGCCCTTGCAGGCAGGAGTGAATTCATTCGCGAATGAGTTCACTCCTGCGCAGATCAGACTGCATCCCTTGGCAGCATCAAGCCCAGCGGCAAGCGCACCCTGGCTTCCAGCCCGCCACCTGAACGGTTTCTCAACTCGACATTGCCGCCATGCATGGCGGCGATCCGCTTGACGATGGCCAGCCCCAGGCCGGTGCCTTTGCCGCTGCGGGCACGGTCGCCCCGGATGAACGGGTTGAAGATGATGTCCAGCTCGGAAGGATCGATACCGGCCCCACGGTCCAGCACGCTCAGCACGACATAAGGCGCGTTGGTATCGCCGGACACATAGGCCGCGACCTCGATGCCGTTGCCGGCGTGGTGCATGGCATTGCCGATCAGGTTGGTCAGCAGGCGCTTCATGGAAACCCGGCGCAGCGGGAAAGGCGGAATCGGCTCAAGACACAGGCGGATATGCTCATCCGGGTGATTGAACGGCGCGACCACTTCACGCACCAGATCACTGAGGTCGACTTCTTCGATTTCCTCGTCGCGACCATCGCGGATAAAGGCCAGGAACTGGTCGAGAATGGCGTCCATATCCTCGATATCCCGCACCATGCCTTCGGTGAACTCGTTCTCGTCGCTCATCAGTTCCAGCGACAGACGCAAACGGGTCAGGGGGGTGCGCAGGTCATGGGAAACCCCCGCCAGCATCAATTCCCGCTCCTGCCCGGCCTGCTCGACGTCCTCGGCCATCTGGTTGAAAGCGCGGTAAACCTCGGTCATTTCACTGGGCGTATCGCTGACCGGCAGCCTCACACTGCGCCCCTGCCCCAACTGGCGGGCGGCGAACACCAGACGCTTGAGGGGCTGGTTGAGCTGTCGTACGAAAATCCACGCCGATGCGGTGGATAACAGACCGATGGCCAGGAACCAGCCCAGCACGTTCCAGATCTTCTGGCCACGAAGCGGATGCGGGTACAGCGGCACTTTCAGCCAGCCATCCCCCAGGCTCGGTGCACGAACCCAGAGGGCCGGAGGCGCATGGACGCGCAGCCGCACTTCGGTGTCGGCACCCAGTTCGGCCTGCATCTGGCGCTGATAGATTTCGCTGTAAGGCCAGTGCTGCTCGCCCTCCGGCACGCCGCCGCCCACCACACGAATCAGGCCGGCAGCTTCAGCAATTGCTTCACGATCGTTCTCGTTCGCAGCCCAGTAGGCACGCAGAGTCAGGGCGACACCATGGCTGTACTGCCTGTCGACCAGTACGTCCTCGTTCATCAACAGATAGACGAGCGTCAGCGCCTTGGAAAACAGCACGACAATGAGCACCAGCCAGAGGGTGCGGGAGAAAAAGCTTTGCGGAAACCAGAGCGGAGTCTTCATAACTGCAGCTATACACTTTGCAGGGCGAGCCAGGCTCGCAAATTTGCCGATCGTGGCCCAGTCCATGGTACGAACGTGAAAACCAAAACGTCGATAACCCGTTCAGGCTATCGACGCATGTGGCAAGGACTTCGGTGCTCTGCGCTGGCAAGCGACCTGTCAGCGGTTTCCGGTTCCATCCGGAACGAACACATAACCCACGCCCCAGACTGTCTGGATATAGCGCGGCTTGGACGGATCGGGCTCGATCAGGCGGCGCAGACGGGAAATCTGCACGTCGATGGAGCGCTCCAGAGCATCCCACTCGCGACCACGGGCCAGATTCATCAGCTTGTCGCGGGTCAGCGGCTCGCGAGCATGCATGACCAGCGCCTTGAGTACCGCAAACTCACCGGTGGTGAGCATGTGCACTTCATCGCCGCGCTTGAGTTCGCGGGTCGCCAGGGACAATACGTAGTCACCGAAGCTGACCGATTCGTCTTCGCTGCCAGGCGCACCGGGCACCGGCGCGGCCTGACGACGCAGGACCGCCTTGACGCGGGCCATCAGCTCGTCCGGGTTGAAAGGCTTGGCCAGATAATCGTCTGCACCCAGCTCCAGCCCCTTGATACGGCTCTGCTCATCGCCCTTGGCAGTGAGCATGATGATCGGCACCTGATTGTTGGCTGCACGCAAACGACGGCAAGCAGACAGGCCGTCTTCTCCGGGCAACATCAAGTCCAGAACCACGAGGTTGAAAACCTCACGGGACAGTAAACGGTCCATTTGTTCGACATTTGCCACCGCGCGGGCACGATAGCCCTTGCTGGTGAAAAAACGCTCTAACAGGCTGCTCAACCCCGGATCGTCATCGACGATCAGGATTTTTTCGCCTTCAGCATTTGGTGCAGTGCTGCTCATCGGATGCTCCTTTGATCTCGGGGCGCATTATGGCGTAGCTGCGGTGATGCGCACCGTGTGCATTGTTAGCAGATTTTACTGGAGCCTACATAAATGAGTGCTTCTACAGCATCCAAACTGCTCGCATTATCCGGCCAATCCCATAATTGGACCTGGCCGGGTATACTGCGCGGCCCTCAAAGTCGGGCAGTGCCTGACTATGGCGGTTCGCCGGCATTGTGACAAGGCTGGCGAGCGACGGGCAGGCAAGACAGTTTTTTGTACAGAATCCAGTTTTTTGCTCACAACTCCAGGTGGTCTTATGGACAGCATCAACAGCCGCATCGCCGAAGAACTGGGCGTGCGCCCTCAACAGGTCGCAGCGGCCGTGGAACTATTGGATGAAGGTTCGACCGTTCCCTTCATTGCCCGCTATCGCAAGGAAGTGACCGGCAGCCTCGATGACACGCAACTGCGCCATCTGGAAGAGCGCCTGCGCTACCTGCGCGAGCTCGACGAGCGCCGCGTCAGCATCCTTGCCAGCATCGAAGAGCAAGGCAAGCTGACCCCGGAACTGGCCCGTGACATCAACCTTGCCGACACCAAGACCCGCCTCGAAGACTTGTACCTGCCTTATAAGCAGAAGCGCCGCACCAAAGGCCAGATCGCACTTGAAGCGGGCCTGGGCGAACTGGCGGACGGTCTGTTCAACGATCCGTCCCTGACCCCGGAAACCGAAGCCGCACGCTTCGTCGATGCCGAAAAAGGCGTGGCCGACGTGAAGGCTGCGCTGGAAGGCGCCAAGTACATCCTCATGGAGCGCTTCGCCGAAGACGCCACCCTGCTGGACAAGCTGCGCAATTTCCTGATGCAGGAAGCCGTGATCAGCGCCCGCGTAGTACCGGGCAAGGAAGAAGAAGGCGCCAAGTTCCGCGACTATTTCGAGCACGACGAACCGCTCAAGAGCATGCCGTCGCACCGCGCCCTGGCGATTTTCCGTGGCCGTAACGAAGGCTTCCTCAGCTCGGCACTGAAAGTCGGCGAAGAACTGCCGGGCACCCTGCACCCGTGCGAACTGATGATTGGCGAGCGCTTCGGCCTGCAGAACCAGAACCGTCCGGCCGACAAGTGGCTGGCCGAAGTCGTGCGCTGGACCTGGAAGGTCAAGCTCTACAGCCATCTGGAAACCGACCTGCTGGGCGAACTGCGCGACAAGGCGGAAACCGAAGCGATCAACGTATTCGCCCACAACCTGCACGACCTGCTGCTGGCCGCTCCGGCCGGTCCGCGTGCCACACTGGGCCTGGACCCCGGCCTGCGTACCGGCTGCAAGGTCGCGGTGGTCGATGCCACCGGCAAGCTGCTCGACCACGCCACCGTCTACCCGCACGTCCCTAAAAACCAGTGGGATCAGACCATCGCCGTACTGGCTGCACTCTGCGCCAAGCATTCGGTGGACCTGATCGCCATCGGCAACGGCACCGCCAGCCGCGAGACAGACAAGCTGGCCATCGAGCTGATCAAGAAATACCCGGGCCTGAAGATGACCAAGATCATGGTCAGCGAGGCCGGCGCCTCGGTGTACTCGGCTTCGGAGCTGGCGGCCAGGGAATTCCCGGATCTGGACGTATCGCTGCGTGGCGCAGTGAGCATCGCCCGCCGCCTGCAGGACCCGCTGGCCGAGCTGGTGAAGATCGACCCGAAATCCATCGGTGTCGGCCAGTACCAGCACGATGTGTCCCAGCTGAAGCTGGCGCGCAGCCTGGACGCCGTGGTGGAAGACTGCGTGAACGCCGTGGGCGTGGACGTCAACACCGCCTCCAGCGCCCTGCTGGCGCGTATTTCCGGCCTCAACGCGACCCTGGCGCAGAACATCGTCGCCCATCGCGACGCCCACGGCGCCTTCAAGACCCGTGACGCCCTGAAGAAGGTCCCGCGCCTGGGCGACAAGACCTTCGAGCAGGCCGCCGGCTTCCTGCGCGTGATGAATGGCGACAACCCGCTGGACGCCTCCGCCGTGCACCCGGAAACCTACCCGCTGGTGCAGCGCATCGCTGCCGACACCGGTCGCGACATCCGCTCGCTGATCGGCGATACGGGCTTTCTCAAGCGCCTGGATCCGAAGAAGTTCACCGACGAGACCTTCGGCCAGGTGACCGTCAGCGACATCCTCAGCGAGCTGGAAAAACCCGGCCGCGACCCACGCCCCGAGTTCAAGACCGCCGAGTTCCAGGAAGGCGTGGAAACGCTGAAAGACCTCGAATTGGGAATGATCCTCGAAGGCGTGGTCACCAACGTGACCAACTTCGGCGCCTTCGTCGACATCGGCGTACACCAGGACGGCCTGGTGCACATCTCGGCGCTCTCCGAGAAATTCATCAAGGATCCGCACGAGGCGGTCAAGGCCGGCGACGTGGTCAAGGTCAAGGTCATGGAAGTGGACATCCCGCGCAACCGCATCGCCCTGTCCATGCGCATGAGCGACACGCCCGGCGAGAAAGTCGACGGCCCGCGTGGCGGTGCTCGCCAAGGTGGCGGCAAGAGCGGCCAGGCACCACGCAGCGAGCGCCACTCCAGCCAGGACAAACCCGCCCCGGCCAACGCCGCCATGGCTGCGCTGTTCGCCAACGCCAAGCAGTTGAGGAAGTAAGCGATGAGCGACTCCGCGGATGAAATCGGCAAGAGCAGCGCCTTCGGGCGCCTGCTCGGCCTCAGGATCGTCAAGGCCGAGGCCGGCGAAGCGATCATCGCCCTGAGCATGCACGACGGCCTGCGCAACCTGCACGGCAAGCTGCACGGCGGCGCGCTGTTCTCGCTGATCGACACCGCCATGGGCCAGGCCAGCCACAGCCTCACCGACGGGGAGCCGAGCAGCGTGACCCTGGAGTGCAAGGTCAACTACATCCGTGGCGTCACCGAAGGCGACCTGAGCTGCCGCGCCTGGGTCATCCACGCCGGCCGCCGCACCCAGGTGATCGAAGCCGAAGTGCACCAGCACGACAAGCTGGTGGCCAAGGCCCAGGCCACCTTCGCCTGCCTCTGAGGCCCCCGTCACGCGCAGCAGAGCCCTGAAAGCCGCCTGCGCGTGTCGCTAAAACGTACATCCCTTTCGCCAGACGACCAACGTCAGCAATTCGCCCCTTGTAGAGTCCAGCGTCCACCCCCATATTGGGGCGACCGCTGCGTGAAGGAATGCAATCTTGAGCGACCTGTTCTCCCGCCGTCTGGCCCTGCTCGGCGAGCACGCCAACCTGTCCCTGCTCTCCCAGTGCCTGCATGGCATCGAGCGTGAGTGCCTGCGCGTCGATGAAAGCGGCCAGTTGGCGCTGAGCGGTCACCCCGCCGCGCTGGGCTCGGCGCTGACCAACGGTCAGATCACCACGGACTATTCCGAATCCCTGCTCGAGTTCATCACCGCCACGTCAGTCGACCCCGGCGAGACCCTGGCCGAGCTCGATCGCATCCACCGTTTCGTGTACAGCAAGCTCGACGGCGAGTACCTGTGGAGCCCCTCGATGCCGGGCCCGCTGCCGGACGAGCAGACCATTCCGATCGCCCGTTACGGCAGCTCGCACATCGGCCAACTCAAGTACGTGTACCGCAAGGGCCTGGCCCTGCGTTACGGCAAGACCATGCAGTGCATCGCCGGCATCCACTACAACTTCTCCCTGCCGGAGCAGCTGTGGGCCGTGCTGCAGGAAGCCGAAGGCGACGGGCGCAGCGCGCGCGACTATCAGTCCTCTCGCTACATCGCGCTGATCCGCAACTTCCGCCGCTACAGCTGGTTGCTGATGTACCTGTTCGGCGCCTCGCCGGCGCTGGACAAGAACTTCATGCGCGGCGGCCCGCACCAGCTTCAGGAGCTGGACGCCGAGACTCTGTACCTGCCCTACGCCACCAGCCTGCGCATGAGCGACCTGGGTTACCAGAGCGAAGCCCAGGCCGGGCTGACGCCCTGCTACAACGACCTGGCCAGCTACACCGATAGCCTGCGCCAGGCCGTCGGCACGCCGTATCCGCCTTACGTCGACATCGGCACCAAGAAGGACGGCGAGTGGCTGCAGCTCAACACCAACGTGCTGCAGATCGAGAACGAGTACTACTCGTCGATCCGTCCCAAGCGGGTGGCGCAGCGCGGCGAACGACCGCTGCGCGCGCTGGCGGCGCGTGGCATCCAGTACCTTGAAGTGCGCTGCCTGGACATCGATCCTTTCGTTCCGGTGGGCATCGAACTGGAAACCAGTCGCTTCCTGGAAATCTTCCTGCTGTATTGCGCCCTGGAGCGCAGCGCGCCTTTCGTGGACAACGGTCGTTGCCGCCGCAGCGCCAACAACTTCGGTACGGTGGTCAAGGCCGGCCGCCAGCCGGGCCTGATGCTCGAACGCGAAGGCGAACCGGTGTCGCTGCGCGCCTGGGGCGGCGACCTGTTGAATCGTTTCGACGCCTGTGCCGATCTGCTCGATCGGGTTCATGGCGGCGGGACGTATCGTGCGGCCGTGGCGGCGCAGCGCGTCAAGCTCGACGAGCCCGATGCCACGCCGTCGGCACGCCTGCTGGCCGGGATGCGGGAGCAGGGCGCCTCGTTCATCGAATACTCGCTGGCGCAAAGTCGTGCCCATGCCGATGCCTTGCGCGCACAGCCTTTGCCCGAGGCCACGCAAGCCGCGTTCGTCGCGCAGGCTGCGGCCTCGCTGGCGGAACAGGCGCGCATCGAAGCCGCCGACACGGGCGACTTCGCCAGTTACGTGGCGCGTTACGAATCCGGGTTGGGTGCGTTGGCGTCGGCTGCCTGAAAACGGGGGCGGTCGGCGGCTTCCGTGTCCTGATCGCCTGAGGCTGCGTCTGCCTCCGCCTCGAACAACTCCATCTGCATGACCGGCAGGCCCAGCCGGATGCCAAGCCCCATCAGCCGCACGCTTTTGGTGTTGCGCGCATGGGCTTCGCACAGCAGCCGGTCGATGGCGACAGTCGTCAGGGCATTTGCCTGGCACTCGGCCGTGGTCCGGCTGAAGTCTGCAAAACGCAGCTTCACGAACAGCTTGTGCATGCTGT
>JAAIGE0100218585.1_pt1 | contig 12679 bp, 8 predicted proteins | sample 6487951 | NCBI WGS metagenome assembly JAAIGE01 (sample SAMN13974128, study PRJNA590717) | phyllosphere metagenome | biome: tomato field; feature: multiple bacterial spot infested tomato fields; material: tomato leaves; isolation source: leaves from tomato fields | host: Solanum lycopersicum ... | reverse complement strand
ACTTCAAGATCCCGAAAATTGATCAGGACAGTCTGACCAGTAAGGACATTGAATTTGCGGGAACATTTTACTCGGATGGCGTGCTTCCTCCTATTCAGACCAAGCTCGTTACCATGCCCGATAACTCGCTGGGCTTCACGCACAAGGTGCCCGAAGCTGGACTGAAGCTGTACGATGGCAAGGGGAATCTGAAAGTGACGGGTACGCTAACCATGGATAACGACGGCTTACGGGCCGATGGCGTGCTGACTACATTGACGACTTCTCTGGAAGCTAAAAACCTGGTACTGACGCCGGATTCCGTAATCAGTACGGGCGGTACTTCGGGCCGGATTAAGGAAGGCATGGTAGGCAAGACCTATTTTCCCGAAGTAGCTCTGAAATCCTACGAAGTAAAATGGTTGCCGAAGCAGGATAGTCTGATTATCAAAGACAAAGAGAGTTCATTGGACTTTTACAAGGGCACCTCGCACCTGACGGGCAGTTTGCTGGTTCGCTCAACCGGCCTGTACGGAGAGGGCGTTATGAAACGGAAAGACTCCGAAATCAGCTCCGAATCCTTTTCTTTCAAGAAAGACCAGTTCGTCGCCGAACGGGCTCAGATTCAGGTAGGTATGGCTGAAAAACCGGCTTTGTTAGGGCGTGCAGTAGATGTTACGTTCAATACGGCGGCTCAGAATGCGGTGATCCAAACCCCTAAAAACGCGACGCTGGAGGATTCTTCGAGTCTGTACTTCCCTTACGCAGCCTATACGACGACGATCAACCGGGCGGACTGGGACATTGCCAAAAAAACGATTTCCATGAAGGGTAATGTCAAGACGTCTACGTTTATTTCCATGAATCCGACGCAGGAAGGGCTGGCCTTTAATGGAGCGGAGGCCTTGTACGAAATGGATAAGATGACGCTGAATATCAAAGGTGTACCGTACATCAAGTCAGCGGATGCCAAGATTATTCCGGCGAACGGCCTGGTTTCGATCAAACAGGATGCTGAGATCTTACCGCTCAAAAAGGCTCGCGTTATTGCCGATACGGTCAATGAATTTCACCATTTGTCCGACGGAACGATTCAGATTTTATCAGCTAAGAAATTCGAAGGAAACGCTACCTATCAGTACGTTCGCTCCAAAGGCGATACGACGAATCTGAAAATGGATGCGTTCGAATTCCGGGAAACGACCAGTACCTCCGCCGTAGCGTCGAAATCCAATCGACGGAACAAAACGGAGACGGTTTCCAATGTGAGTTACGGTACCGTGGCTAAGTCGGGGATCAGCGAAGAAAACCGCTTTTTGCTCACGCCCCGTTTGCTGTACAAAGGTGACATTACCATGGTGGCCGCTGAGCCGGGACTGAAGTTCAAGGGAGCGATTCAAACCAATCTGAAAAGTAAAATTGCCGAACCCGCCTGGATTCCCTTTGAAGGTAGTAACGGCGATAGTTTAAGTCTGCACGTGGATGGACTGAAGGGCGAAGATGGTACAACGCCACTGTATACTGGTTTACATTTCGGTGGCGAAGGGCTGTACCTGACCTTCCTGTCGCCCAAGTATAATGCTCAGGATACGGATATTTTCACGGCTAGTGGCAGCCTGCGGGACGACGCGAAGACCAATCAGCTCACCATCGCCAGCGATGCCCGGGCAAACGACGAGACGCTGGAAGGCAAGAAATACGTGCTGGACGACTCTAAGAAAGTGATCACCTTTGAAGGGCCGATGACGCTGTTTTCGCCCGCCACTACGGTACAAGCAGCCGGATTTGCCCGACTCGTTCCCGATTCCGCCAAGTATCTGTTCAATACGATGCTGGTCTTCAACACCAGTATTCCCGCTCCCGTTATGGCGGTTGCCGCGGATAAAATCGTGAAGACGAATCTGGATGAAAAAATCAGTGAAGAGGCTGCCGAAGGAGACTTTGATCGCCTATTACTGAAAATTGCGAACATTGCGGGCGGCAAAGTAGCCGAACAATTCAGTCAGAAATCGACCAATGGAGCCAGCGTCGCGTTGCCGACGGTTTCACCCAAATTTGCGGCGACGGCAGTACTTTCGAACCTGAGCTTACGGTATAATCCCGAGAATCAGGCTTTCTATAGCGTAGGGCGAATTGGCGTGGCTAACGTAGGTGCAACGGATATCAATGCCCAGTTCGATGGAGCCGTAGAAATTCGTAAAAACCCAACGGGCATTGACGATTTGTTCCTGTATCTGGAACTTAACCCTGACGTGTGGTACTACTTTGCTTCGGTTCAGGGTACGACGGAAGTCTTCAGCTCCGATCAGGATTTCAACGCTCAGCTTCAGGCCAAAACGGGTAAGGATAACAAAATTCTCCTAGTTTCCGAAGAAGACAAAAACAACTTCGTCGATCGCTTTAGCACGATGTATCGGGCCGGTTCTTCCAACAAACCCCGTGCTCCCCGCCCCCGCCCGGTGGTAGCTCAGAAGAAAACGGAAGCGGAACCAGCAAAAGAAGAAACGGTAGGTTCTGAGGAGACGGCCGCTACGGAGCAGGTGGAAGAAAAAGTAGTGGCTACCAAGACGAAACCTACCAAGAAATCGAAGAAAAAGGCCCAGGAACCGGTAGTGGAAGAAACCTTCCCGGCGGAAGAAGTTAGGGATGAAGAAACCGTAGTGGAAGAAACCGCGAAGTCCGCCAAGAAACCCAGGAAAAAAGCTCAGGAAACAGTCATCGAAGAGACGGCCCTCATGCCTGGCGACTCGGTAGCAACCGATAGTACGGACTTGAAAAAAGTGAAAGACAAAAAAGTCCTGGTACAGGCTCCGGCGAAGAAAACGACGCTTTCTGATTCTACCAAGACAAAGAAAATCACGTCGCTTTCCGAAACGCAGGAAGCCGCTCCGGTGAAAAAGCCCGCCGAAAAGAAAACCGGGTTTTAATCATCTAGTCACTCACACAAAAGGCCGGGAATTCCCGGCCTTTTTCATTAACGCGTTTCCAATTACAATCGTCCCTGCGGTAGCTGCCCCTGCTTCAGGGCTAGTACCTGCGTTTCCGTAAAGGGAGCATCCAGCAATTCAACGGATTCCTGATAACACCGGAAAAAATCGGCGATAAAGTGCAGCCGTTCGGGAAGATTAGCCCAGTCGAGAGCCCCGCTTTCGCATACACTGTCCAGCGTTGGATCGATCTGGGCTAACAAAATCCGTAACCGTTCGTTGGAAAGGCTACGCAGGTTTTCAGGGAAAAGGCTGGTTAAATCCTGACCCAGCCGCAAACGCACATTAGGCGGCACCGTCAGGGTAAGGAGATGACTAGTAATCAGCAAGCGGATTTGTCCGACTATTCGTTGCATTACATCGTCGAGGGTTTGTTCGAATGCGGCTTTACGGCCCAGTATTTTCTGAACTAGTATGCGGAAATAGCTGGTTAAACTTCCCGCCGGAAAAAGAATTTCCCGGATGCGTTGCTTTACTTTTTCGGTATCCAACAGTAGTACGGATTCGAGCGAGGCCTGAATTTCGGGCTGCAAACGGGTTTGCTCATGAAAACCAATTTCCAGATTCGCCAGCAGTTGTAGTTCAGCCTTTTTCCGAAGATCGGTTTCAAAAAAAGATTCGTAGTAATGCGTAAATGCCTGCTGCAAGTACTGCTGCCCTTCGGGTGGAAGACCAGTTCGCAGTTTCTGGCAGAACGTTTCAATTGATTCCGGGGAGTATATCAGGTCATTCAAACAGGTCCATTCAAAACGAGCGAACTCGTACCCGATTTCTTCAAAAACTTTCTGATTACCGCGGGCCACGGCCTCACTGGATCGTTCAATACTTTGAGTAATAAATTTTTTCCAGAGCAGATGCTCCAGCTCCCCGGTTTTGATACGGGTACCCATCTCTTTCAGAAAAGAGGTGAGCAGAGCCAAGGCCGAGTCATTGCGTAAGCGAGCGGACAATTCCGCTTCCAGCGTGCGTGCCAAATCTTCTTTACGAATGGTCTGTCCGGCCTGCCTGGAAGCCCAGGTAGCAAAGGTACACCAGTTGGCCAGCGGCCCGGTGCGTTCCAGAAAAGCGGCAGAAAATTCGTAATAGCACTGCGTGATTTGCAGGTTTCGAAGCACAGGATCGCCTTCGCCAGCAATGATTTCTACTTCATCAGGGGTGGGTAAATTCATGACTGTACGCATGATAAATCGGTTGAGGTATTGGGGTCTATTCCGAAGAACGTGTCGAAAAGTACAAAAAGAAACTGGATTGATTTTGCAGCGTTATATTTTTTTACGCACTGACAGTCAAAGCTTTGTCTGAAACGGAACCATCGCCTAATTTTCCAGAAAGCCCGTTTCATCTGGAATCTTTTTGGGCAAATCCAAATGCTCAGTCGTAGAATCAGGGCATCGCGGAAACGTTTGGCTAAAAACAATCCCCTGGGCTGGCCGTTTGGAACTCTAAACAATGTCTATCTTTACGCCTGCCTCTTTTCGCTAGACTTGATGAATGCTATTGTTACGGGAGCTGCCCAGGGAATTGGTTTTGAAATCTGTCGTCAGCTGGCCCTTCGGGGAGCCTCAGTTGTACTCAACGATGTGGATGAAACGCTGGCGGAAGAAGCCGCTGGAAAAATACAGGCCGAAGGCGGTACTTGTGTGGCCGTTCCCGGCGATGCCTCCGATGTTTCTTTCATTCAATATCTCGTCTCAAAAACCGTAGAATCTTTTGGTTCAGTGGATACTCTGGTGGGAAACGCGGGCATTACAACGTTCGGCGATTTTTTTGAGTATCAGCCTGAGTCACTCCAGAAATTGCTGGATCTGAATATTCGGGGCAACTTTTTTCTGACCCAACAGGCGGCTCGTCAGATGCGAGCTCAGGGGCAGGGCGGTCGGATTCTGCTTATGTCTTCCGTTACCGGTCAGCAGGCCCACGCTTACCTGGCGGCCTACGGAATGACGAAAGCGGCCCTCCAGATGCTGGCGAAATCGCTAGTGGCCGAACTATCCCCCTACGGTATTACCATCAACTGCGTAGCTCCGGGGGCCACCCTGACCGAACGTACGCTCGACGATCCCGAATACATTCCGACCTGGTCTCGTATTACACCCCTGGGTAAACCCGCCAGTGTAGCCGACATTGCGGCGGCTGTCGTTTTTCTGACTTCGCCCGAGGCGGGTCATATCACCGGGCAAACGCTGGTGGTCGATGGCGGCTGGTCGAGCGTCAGTCCTTCCCCCTATTGATTAACAGGCATACGTTTTTTTCATTTGCTTTACGGTTGACTTATCTCTTCATTTCATTAAGCCTTTTATGCAGTTTGTACTCAAGCAATTTCACGAACTTACGACTCAGGAACTATACGATATTTTAGCTCTGCGTGCCGAAGTTTTCATTGTTGAACAAAAGTGTCCGTATCAGGATATTGATGGCAACGATCAGAAAGCCTGGCATTGCATGGGCAAGGATGACACGACGGGCAAACTCATTGCCTACACGCGACTCTTTGCGAAGGACGTCTGCTATCAGGGCTATACAGCCATTGGCCGGGTCGTTACGGCACCCGATGTTCGTAGTACGGGTTTAGGAAAAAGGCTGATGGATGCCTCTATCGCCTATTGCCGCCGGTTGTTCGGGCCTCATTCCATTAAAATTGGTGCCCAGACGTACCTACTCTCGTTTTATAAATCGCTCGGGTTTGTTTCGACGGGTCAGGAATACGTGGAAGATGGCATTCCCCATACGTACATGACGTATGAGCACCATTCGAAAATTTCCTGATACTCAAAAGCGTCCATCGTAGAAACGGTGGACGCTTTTGATTGCTGGTCGTATCTTTTGACTAAGCTAAAAAACAGCAGAGCCGAAGAAAGCTGGGCTTCCTTCGGCTTTGTTACGATCAAGCGTTAATGGGTTAATTATTCTCCGCTGCGTTAATGACTTTCAAAGCGTGCGTTCCGGTGAAAGTCCGGCCGTAAGCATCCTTCGCCCGTACTTCCAGCGTGTGTTCACCCGCGGGTAGATTTCCCGGCAAACTGGCTTTCCACAAGTGCGTACAAGGTACCGGATTCGACGGACGTGTACCTTGCAGTGGTTCCGCAGCTTCGTCCCAACGTAGACGCGTACTGACCATGATCGGATCGGGTTCTTCCGTATAAGTCATGGCTTTCCATTCGCCATTCCCTACCCGATACTCAAGCTGATCATTTTTGCTACCCTGGAAAAAGTTAGCGTATACTTCCCCTTTTCCGGACTGACGACGGGCAATTACTTTGGGAGCGTGAATGCCAATTTTGTACGTTTCAGGCTGACCCGCCACGCGGTAATCAAACGCGTACTGGTTGCCATTGAAGGAAAGGAACATGTACCCTTTCGGCGTACCGTCCCGCATCATCGAAACGGGTACGCCCTGAGCGTTCATTTCACCGGAATACCAGTCCCCCGAAGTCGTTCCTACGTTGTACTCATGGTGCGGTGTTTCGCGGACAAAGCCTTCTTCCTTGCCAAAGAAATGGTGGAGCTGGAAGTGCGTATGAGCCGACAGGGATAAGGTATGGGGGAAATCTTTGAGGGCGTTGAACATCCGCTGCCGATCTTCCTTACGAAATTCTTCAAAAGGCGGAATGTGATAGCAGAATACGATCAGGTGATCTTTCGGTACGAGTTTCAGATCGTTTTCGATAAAATCCAGCTGATCCGGACGTAAACCACCCTGATAACCTTTGCCATCGCGGGGATCAGGATAGAGAATATTATCGAGTACGACGAAATGGACTTTCCCGCTGTTGAACGCGTAGTTGTTCGGGCCAAAGGCGGCTTCGAAACTTTCGTCGGAAAGGCTGTCCGTCTGAGCATCGTAGTTCATGTCGTGGTTACCCATGACGTGGAACCAGGGTACGCCCAATTTCTGAATGGCCTGCTTGTAGGGTCCGTACAGGTTCGGATTGTCTCCTACTTCATCGCCCATGCTGATGCCGAAACGAACATCCTGGGTTTTGGTTTTTACTTCGTCAATGATTCCTTTTTCGAAGAACGTCACCTGCTCTGGCGTATACACCTGAGGGTCTCCGAAAACGAGCATTTTGTAAGTCTCGGGCTCATTTTGTTTAATCAGGGCAAAATCTACGGATTTGGGTAATTCACCCGTAGCTGCTACGCCTGCAAACTTGGTTTTGGGTGATCCCTGAGGTTTATGGTGGCGGTAAAACTGCGGCAGGTTGTATTCGTTCACCGGCAGGCGATACCCCGTTGGCTTGATGACAAAAATCGTATTATCCGGTCCTAGCGGCAGCGTATAGACACCTTTTTCATCGGTCAGTACGACTTCACGGCCATTGGATACCGCCACTTTCGCTAGTCCGACTTCTTTTTTATCCTTCTTGCCGTTTCCGTTTTGATCGTCGTACACGTAGCCTTTCACCTGACTCTGGGCGAAAGCGGCACTGCACAAAAGGGTACTTAGCCCGCAGGCCAGCCATTGCTGTTTCATGGTTCTGGTGATTAGTCGTTCCACTCTTCTTCGTCTGAAATAAAGTCGTATTCTTCCAACAGGAACTCCATCATTTCCTCAAAAACGGCCTCCAGAATGCCCGACTGAGCAGGTTCGGCATCGTACCAGCGAATGATAGATCTTTTCGATAAAACCGGCTGATCTTCATCATTCCGGTCAACGCGAATCAGAAAAGAAGGGTTATCCGTGTGAAGTACATAATCAACGTCCGTTTCGTTGGGCATTGATAGCAGAAACTTGGGAAGCATGGCGATGTGATGCATGTGTTTTACGCCGCAAAATTGTAGCGAAGTCCTAGGTTTCACCAAGTTATATTTTCGTTAAGCGGCTTCACAAAAAGTTAATGCAATGCCGTTAACGCCTGTTCCAGACGCCATTAACGTCCCATAACCACTTACGCTATACGTAATATATATACAAAAACTAAATGCCGATACGGTGGTAAACGAACCGTATCGGCATTGATTGCACGTAGTAATTGGGGAATAATCAGAATTCCACCACCAGACCTACGGAAGCGTAATTGATCCAGTTGAAGGTGTAGACCCGATCTACGTCGGCTCCGCCTTCCACAACCCGGTAGCCCAGTTTGACAAAGGCCTGCTCGCCCAGAGCATACGTGGCTCCCGCAAAAATATCTTCGGCCCGACCTTGTTTTGAACCCAAAGCATCGCCTTCCACCAGGACACCCCAGCGTTTGCCCGGCTGCCAGGAGGCGTAGAAGTTAATCAGCGGTACAAAACCGAAGTTATCAAAATTGGTATCCTGCGTATCGTTTTTATAACGAACCTTGGCATCCCGGATTTTTGCCGTCACACCCGCTCCTACCCGCCAGTGCTCGTTAGCCACGAAATCGTAGCGATAGGTTAGCCGATAAGAGTTGAACTTGTAATCTACCTCCACGGGTTTTCCGGCTTCGAATACCACCGAGTTAAAAGAAACGTTTTCCCGAAAAGCTCCATCATAGCGAACGGTTAGTGGAGCGTACAGAGCAGAAATCGTGTGCCGATTATTGATGGTATAGCCCGCCCGCAAACGGAAAAAGACCTTAGGTTTGACGTCCAGCTCTTTGCCAATGTCTACCAGCGTACCGCCCTGATTGGGAATGCGGATCCGGTTGTAAGGCGTCCCGAACACCAAGCCTGACTCCAGATCCAGCCGAATTTGAGCCTGAGCGGCACTGGCACAAACGAATCCAAGCAGAAGTAAGAATAAAGATTTTGTTTTCATAGGTTGTGAAATTTTTCAGAACTAACCTTCAGTATTCATTATTTGTTTGAAACTTTGTCCGGTATCCATAGTCCTTAAAAGGGCGTTCGTTTTACCGGAACCGAGGTTTGATACAAACTTCAGACCATTGGTTTTACGTACATGCCCGGTAGGTGGTGCTGTTAATTGCTAGTTGAGATATGTTGTATTCCGATATACTGTATGGTTCGCATGAGATTACGGGAGTCTTTGAAACACTGATTCAGAGTTCGTTTTTCCAACGCTTACAATTCATTCACCAGGGTGGAGCCATCTTCCTGGTCAATCCCCAGATACGGCATACCCGTTTCGAGCATTCGGTTGGGGTGATGCTGCTCATCCGCCAACTCGGCGGTTCGGAAAAAGAGCAGGTGGCGGGCCTACTGCATGATCTTTCGCATACGGCTTTTTCTCACGTGATTGATTACGTACTGAATCATCAGGAAGAAGATTTTCATGAAAAGTGGTTTGCGTACTTTCTTCGGCAGCCTGAAATTTCTTCCATTCTGGAGGCCTACGGCTATACTTCGGATGAGTTTCTGACGGGTTCGTTTCCGATTCTGGAACAACCCCTGCCCCACTTGTGTGCCGATCGACTGGATTATACGCTGCGGGATTTGTACTGGGCAGGATTACTGACGCTTAAAGAAATTCATGCGTTTCTGGAAAACGTAATGGTATACAAAAACCGAATGGTAGTGGCTTCCCTGGCCGCTGCCCGCTGGATTAAGGAAAAGTATACGGTTCTCAATCAGGAGTATTTCCAGAAGAAAGAACACCTGTACGCCAATCAGAAACTGGCGGAATTATTACGCGAATTACTGGAACATAAGTTCCTGCTGGAGGACGACTTCTTCCAGAATGATACGCATGTGATTAATCTGATTGACTTCAGTCTCCACGCTCGGATGAAACTGGATAAGATTCGAAGCATGAGTGATTTTAATCCGATTGTTCCGAGCACGATCATTCTGAAGAAACGGGAAATTGATCCCGAAATTCTGGAGCACGGCCGGGTGTACCGCCTGAGCGATCGGCAGGGTTAAAGCATTGTTGATACCGTCCCATGGGTTGTACCCATGGCTAGTCATCGTTGAACCCCTTCGGGGTTAAGGATCCTGACCTTTAAACGGGTAACACTGATGCAAGTTTGGGTATGCGTACCCGTCTCTGTCTTTTGTAATCGAGCTGCTAACCCCGAAGGGGTTCAACCGCATTAGCCCCATATACAATGTGGGGAACAATAGCCAGGCGGTTGGTCCTTAGAAACTGCCCGATGGCAGGTACAGGTTTGGAAACCGGCACCAGTTGAATCCAATTCTTTTCTCTTTACCCTATGGGCCAAACAAAAGTATCCCGAAAGCTTAACACTTTCGGGATACTTTATACTTCAGACACTTTTAAACTTACCAGCCCTGATTCTGAGCCAGCGTACCTTTACTATTCTGAATTTCCATCGGAGGAATCGGCCAGACGTGGTGAATAGCCGGGTTGAACATCCGGGCGGCATAAATCACCCGCCCGTCCGCGTGGTGTAGCGGCTGAGCGTACACGGCCTGGGCATCGCCCCAGCGAACCAGATCAAAGTGGCGATCGGTCCATTCGCCCGCCAGTTCACAACGACGTTCGCGTTTCAGATCGGATAGCGTGGCGTTGGTCAGATTAACCAGTCCCGCCCGTTTACGAATCAGGTTCAATTCCGTATCCGCGTTTTTATTCTGCATCAGTTTTGCTTCCGCTTTGATCAGTAGTACATCTGCATACCGCAGCAAAGGAACGTTCAGCGACGTAGAAGGCTTATCGCCGTTCGGATTCACGTACGTACCAATCGGATTGGCATAGCCGTACGGTTCCATGTACTTGCGGAACTGATAACCCGTCCGGTTGCTTGAGCTTACCTTAAAGTTATCTTGGTTATAAATACGCTCCTGACCGAAGTACATGAACTTGTCACCCGTTTTCAGAATTGTAGCTTCGCGGCGTTTGTCGCCCGCCGGGTACGTATCGTACAGTTCTTTCGTCGGATAGAAGTTACCCCAGCCATTATACAATCCCCAGCCTTTATCATCCAGGCATACACCGGGGAAGATACAGCCAAACCGCGTATCGGACGCACTCGAGGTTACTGACCAGATATACTCTTTCGACCAGTTATTAGCCGTTTTGAAAACGTCCTCGAAATTATCCAGCAGGGCGTGCTGACCACTGGCCACAACCAGATCCGCGTATTTCTCGGCGTTCGCCCAATCTTTGGCGTACAGATACGTCCGGGCCAGATATGCCCAGGCTGCCGTTTTATGAGCCCGTCCGTAGTCGGCGGTTTTATACGTGGAAAAGAGTGGTAACAGGTCCGCCGCCTTTTTCAAATCTTCGGCAATATAGGCGTAGTTCTCTGCCACACTCTTCGTCCGAGTTACGTAAATATTTTCCGGGTTTTCGCGATCCTGAATGGGAATACCTGCCCGACTGTCTCCGTACCGATACGCTAATTCCAGATGCATGACCGCGTGGTTGAAGTACGCTTCGCCGAGGTACTGGTTCTTCAGCTTTTCATCCATCGTAATTTTCGGCACATTTCGCAGTACATCATTGGCCCGTTTCATGACCATGTAGTGTTTGGCCCAGATGTTCCGCGTATCCGATTCGTCGCCCGTTACCTGAAAATTCTTGATTCGTTCGGCATTATCCCGGGGTTTGGTACCGATGTCGTCGCTGGCGTTGTTGAGCCAAAAGAAACCCCGACCGTACATGTCGTCGTCGCTGTACAGTTCGTAGATGCTGTTCACACCCGCCAGAGCGTCGCTGGAGGTTTTCCAGAAGTTACCCGTGGTGGGGGCTCCCTGCGGGGTCATGTCGAGATTTTTGTCGCAGGCCGTTAGTCCCAGAGCCAGCAGAAGAATATATTTTTTCATGACGGATGATTAGAAAGAAAGGTTTACGCCAAACATGAACACGCGGGACAAGGGATACTTGGCCACATCCTGACCGAAGCTGCTGATCCCTACTTCGGGATCCATGCCGCTGTATTTGGTGAGGGTAAAAAGGTTCTGTCCGGTCAGATATACGCGTGCTTTTACGGCTTTGGTAACCGTAGCAGGTACGGTATAGCCCAGCGTCAGGCTTTTCAGTCGGAGGTAGCTTCCGTCTTCGAGGTAGAAGTCTGAAATACGGCTGAAGTTACTGTTGGGGTCCGAACCCGCCCGCAGCCGGGGAATCGTACCGCCGGGGTTGGTCGGGCTCCAGGCGTCTTTCACTTCTTCCAGCATGTTATAACCCGGATACGTACCAGGGTTCAGGGCCAGATTCCGCAGGGAATTGAAGATTTTATTACCCGCGGATCCCTGGAAGAACACGTTCAGATCGAAGCCCCGGAAGGAGGCATTTCCGTTCAGACTAAAGGTTTTGGTCGGTAATACGTTGCCCAGTACTACGCGGTCTTTATCGTTGATTACGCCGTCGCCGTTGGTATCCAGAAATTTGAAATCTCCGGCCTTGGCGTTAGCCTGATACCGTTTGCCTTCGCTGTTTACGTACTCCGCAGCTTCCACATCTGTTTGAAAGATACCCGCCGTCTGGTACCCATAGAAGGCTCCGAAAGGCTGTCCAACCATGTGAAAATTGGAGTTGGGCAGATTCCTGACCCGCGATCCGATGGGCAGTAATTCCTGACCCGACGGCAATGATTTTACTTCATTTTTCAGGAATGAAACGTTAGCACTCAGATCGTACTTGAAGTCGCCTAAGCTTTGCTGATACGTCAATCCGATTTCAATCCCCCGGTTTTCCGTTTCACCCGCGTTGATGGTACGGCCATCGGGCGTACCGGCTACGCCTGGTAATTGCTCCTGAAACAACATGTTCTGGTTACGTTTCGAGAACACGTCAATCGAACCAAACAGGCGGTTTTGCAGGAAGCCAAAATCCAGACCTACGTTCGTTTGCTGGGAGGTTTCCCACCGCAGATTGGGGT
>JAAIGE0100800547.1_pt1 | contig 12687 bp, 12 predicted proteins | sample 6487951 | NCBI WGS metagenome assembly JAAIGE01 (sample SAMN13974128, study PRJNA590717) | phyllosphere metagenome | biome: tomato field; feature: multiple bacterial spot infested tomato fields; material: tomato leaves; isolation source: leaves from tomato fields | host: Solanum lycopersicum ... | reverse complement strand
GGCATCGTGCAAGGGCTCGAGAAATACGGAAAAACGCGCCAGCCCGTCATCATAGACCAGGCAATCGACGCTATCGGCGGATACCGGGCTGGGTTGCCGGGTCACCGCGCTGAGATTGAAGCCGGGCGGCAACCACTCGGAGCGCCAGGATTCTGCGGACGGCGTACGCGCCTTGACGACACGTACCGGCGCGCAATTGGTGGAAGGCTGCAACACGGCAGCAGGCTGCGTGTCCGCCGTATCGAGTTGAGTGAACTGAAACCGTTCGAGCAACTCGCCGCGATCATTGACCAGCAGCGACTTGAGCGGCAGCCCGGTTTCCTTGTCTACGTAAAGCTGCACGCCATAACGGTGCTGATCACGCGGAACCAGGCCGAGCACAACGGCCGAACGCCCGGCAACACGGGACTCGCCGCTCAAACGCAGCTCGTACCACTGCTCTATCTGTTTGGCATCGAGACCGTGAGCAGGCCAGGCCTGCTCGTCGACGACAGCAGAGGCAATCGGGCCGTTGACGCACTGCGCCTGGCCGTTGACTCGCAGCATTTCCTGGGGCGTCCCGTCGAGCTGCAACAACCGCTCGCGCACAACTCCCCCCGGCTCGACCTGACGCCAGATGCTGTGAGTGGAGAGATTACCGTTGCGTTCGTAGACGAAGGTGCCTTGGAAGCTTTGCTTGCTTTCGGCCTGACTCAGCCGCTGCAACCATCCCTGTGCATCGGCGGCCATGGCAGGGGTTGCCAATAGACCGCCGAGCATCAGGGACGTGACGAGAATGGAGCGCATACGCGTCGTTCTTAACGCTCTTCTACACTCGCAGACCGTGCAAACGGCAGTGCGTTTTCAGCAGCGCCCGGGGCAGACTGCTGACCATGCTGACGCAGGTACTCAGGCAGGCGCTGCTCGTGCCAGCCTTCACCTTCGGCAGAGACGGTTTCTACAGCCGGCTGCTCATCCGAAGTCTTGAAGCCTGCCAGAATGGCCGGGGCCTGCGCTTGGGGCAGCGTGATGGACGGCTGATCCTGTTGCGCCAATTGGGCACCAGAAACGTCATCCTGATTGTAGAAACGTACACCGGCCAGTACGGCGACCGTCACGGTTGCAGCAACGGCTACGCGTCCTAGGCTACGCCATGGACCACGCACGACCTTCTCCTGCGCAACTGGAGTGGCATCGTTTTCCAGAGCCGCGGAAACGGCTGCAGCGATGTCCAGTTTCGGCACGAGCAGATCCTTGTGCATCGCGGCGCGAGCTACCTGATAACGAGACCAGGTGGCACGTAGTTCGGCATCGTTGCTCGCACCGAGCACACGCCGAAGTTCAAGTTCATCCGCTTCGTTATCCATCACCGCGGACAGCGATTCCTGCAGGGCTTCACGACTCATAGCGGTTCCTCTCTTGGCTGTCGCCGCTGTCTCAGGCTTCCTGCAACAGAGGTTGCAGGGACTTGTCGATGGCTTCACGCGCCCGAAAGATTCGCGAACGCACGGTACCAACTGGACACTGCATGACGCTCGCAATGTCTTCATAACTAAGACCATCAAATTCACGTAACGTTAGCGCCGTTCGTAAATCTTCTGGCAATTGCTGGATGCTCCGATGCACGGTGGCTTCGATTTCATCCCTCAACAGGGCTCGCTCGGGAGATTCGATATCCTTGAGGGCGTGATCGCCATCGTAGAACTCGGCATCCTCTGCACTTACATCGTTGTCCGGCGGCCGACGGCCACGAGAAACGAGATGATTCTTCGCCGTGTTGATGGCGATGCGGTACAGCCATGTATAGAACGCACTGTCACCGCGAAAGTTTCCCAGTGCCCTGTAAGCTTTTACGAAAGCTTCCTGGGCGACATCCTGAGCTTCATGGGTGTCGTGCACGAATCGCACGATCAACCCGAGAATCTTGTGCTGATACTTCAGCACCAACAGATCGAATGCTCGCTTGTCGCCGCGCTGAACGCGCTCGACCAGCTGCTGATCTTCTTCCTGGGTTAGCATGAATACTCCTCGTTGAGCCCGTAGGAGGTCTGCACCTGCCAGAAGATCGATCTGCCGAAATAGACTCGAGTCATATGCAAAAGTTCTCTCCCCTACGAACAAGCTTCCCACAAAACATTTTTTGGTTTTGCACGAAACCACGCACCAGGGCCATGCCTGCTGCGCGAATTGTCTTTAGATCACCTGACAGGCCGAATCGAATCGTAAAACCGCTTCGCTCACAGACTCGCCAGACACATGCCCTCTCCGGGGCGACTCCGCTATAGAACCCTGCCCCACGGCAAAGTTCAGACATGTTTCAGCGGAGCGAATGCAGCTCCACCACAGCGGCCAGCCGAGCAGGCATATCGCCATCCCGACACGATACACGTTCTGCGCCGGACTACCTACCAGGCCCGCTATTGTGCCGTTGGCTCCCTCTATATACTAGAGTCCGCCGAGCCCCTGCCATGGTCCTGAAAGCCCTGCTGCAGGCATCTGCAAGTCGCTCGACCGACCCTCCGATACGGACGCGAGCGCCTCAGCGAAAAACGACCAGATCGGCCGATCACGCCTCTTTTTGCTGCATGCCACCCAGTGGAATCCATAACAATGAGCCAACACTTTCAGCATGATGTTCTGGTTATCGGCAGCGGTGCCGCCGGCCTTACCCTGGCGCTCACGCTTCCCGACAATCTGAGCATCGCCGTGCTGAGCAAGGGTGAACTGACCAATGGCTCGACCTACTGGGCCCAGGGCGGCGTCGCTGCCGTGCTGGACCACAGCGATACCGTCGACTCGCACGTGGACGACACCCTCAATGCCGGGGCAGGCCTGTGCCGTGAAGATGCCGTGCGTTTTACCGTGGAGCACAGCCGCGAGGCGATCGAATGGCTGATCGAGCAAGGCGTGCCCTTCACGCGCGACGATGAGCACGACCGTGAAGACGGCGGCTTCGAATTTCACCTGACCCGCGAGGGCGGCCACAGCCACCGCCGCATCATCCACGCCGCTGACGCGACTGGCGCAGCCATCTTCAATACGTTGCTCGAACGCACGCGCCAGCGAGACAACGTGGTGCTGCTCGAACAGCGGGTGGCGGTGGACCTGATCACCGAACGCAAGCTGGGCCGTGACGGCCAACGTTGCCTGGGCGCCTACGTGCTGAACCGTCGCAGCGGCGAGGTGGACACCCACCATGCGCGCTTCGTGGTGCTCGCGACCGGTGGTGCGGCCAAGGTCTACCTCTATACCAGCAATCCCGATGGCGCCTGTGGCGACGGCATCGCCATGGCCTGGCGTGCAGGCTGCCGGGTCGGCAACCTGGAATTCAACCAGTTTCACCCCACCTGCCTTTATCACCCGCAGGCCAAGAGTTTCCTGGTTACCGAAGCCCTGCGCGGTGAAGGTGCCCTGCTGCGTCTGCCCAACGGCGACCGCTTCATGCCGCGCTTCGACCCGCGTGAAGAGCTGGCACCACGGGACATCGTGGCCCGCGCCATCGACCACGAGATGAAGCGCCTGGGTATCGACTGCGTCTATCTGGATATCAGCCACAAGCCGGCGGATTTCGTCAGAAACCACTTCCCGACCGTTTACCAGCGTTGCCTGGAATTCGGCATCGATATCACCCGCCAGCCCATTCCCGTGGTGCCCGCCGCTCATTACACCTGCGGCGGCGTACTGGTCGATCAGGCAGGTCGCAGTGACCTGGAAGGTCTTTACGCCATTGGTGAAACCAGCTTCACCGGCCTGCACGGCGCGAATCGCATGGCCAGCAACTCGTTGCTCGAATGCTTCGTATACGCCCGCTCGGCTGCCGCCGACATCGTCGCCAATTTGGATCGCGTGGCGATGCCCGCCAACCTGCCTTCCTGGGACGCCAGCCAGGTCACCGACTCGGACGAGGATGTGATCATCGCCCACAACTGGGACGAACTGCGGCGCTTCATGTGGGATTACGTAGGCATCGTTCGCACCACCAAGCGCCTGCAGCGCGCCCAGCACCGCGTGCGCCTGCTACTCGATGAAATCGACGAGTTCTACAGCAACTACAAGGTCAGTCGGGATTTGATCGAACTGCGCAACCTGGCCCAGGTGGCGGAACTGATGATTCTTTCGGCCATGGCGCGAAAGGAGTCGCGCGGCCTGCACTACACGCTGGATTACCCCGACCTGCTGCCCGAGCCACGCGACACTATTCTGCAACCCGCCAGCGCTGACGGCTGAATTTCAGGCGCACGCGCAGGCGTCGGTGCATGTCCTGCGCCATGGCGTCGGCCGGGATGCACAGGCTGTCCGTGAGCGGGCTGCCCGGCAGGCGAAAGCGAACGATGACCAGCCACGGCAGCGCCATGCTGTCCGGCAGCAGGGTGATGGGCTGCCAGTGCCCTTCGCAGCTCGCCACCTGCCAACCTTCGTCGTCGTGACGCAGGTGCTTGAACACAGCCGTGTGGGTCAGCAGCACATGCCTGGGCAGTACCCAGCCGGCGTGGCATGCACAACCCAGCACACCTAGCAGACGCGCCCAGAGCGGGATATCGACGAGCGATAACGTCAGCAGCGCCAGGGCCTGGGCGCACAGGTAGATTTCCAGCAGCCGCCGTGACGGCCGCCAGTGGCACTCGAACCGTTTACTTGGGCTGGACACGATCCAGGATCATGCGAACGATGTGGCGCAGATCGGCATCCTCCGGCTCGCCGCGCTGCATGAACCAGCCGAACATGTCCTGATCCTCGCACTCGAGCAACTTGCGGTAACGGGCACGATCATCCTCATCGAGCGTGGGGTAAACCTCCTGCACGAAAGGCACCAGCAACACGTCCAGCTCCAGCATGCCGCGCCGGCTGTGCCAGAAGAGGCGATTGAGTTCAGTGGCATCGACCATGGGAGTGCTCCTCGGAAAAAGGCCGCCAGTATACCAACAGCCGCTGCTCGCATCAGCGTCGCGAGGCGAAACGCCGGACGGCATCTTTGCCTGTAGCTAGACGCTCGCCGCTGCTCTTATCATGGCAACCTCATTCTTTGCCCACGATTGTCTCGACCATGGCCGACAGCGCTTTCTTTTGCCCGCTCACCCACGAAGGCATCCTTGCCGTGCGCGGCCCCGATGCAGGCAAGTTCCTGCAGGGCCAGATCACCTGCAACATCAACTATCTCGGCGCCAGCGGCTCGAGCCTGGGCGCTCGCTGCACGCCGAAGGGCCGCATGCTGTCGAGCTTTCGCATCGTCAGCGTGGCCGACGGTTTTCTCCTGGCCATGAGCCAGGAGCTGCTGGAGGCGCAACTTGCCGAACTGCAGAAATACGCAGTGTTCTCCAAGGCCAAGCTGAGCGACGAGAGCGCTGCCTGGGCTCGCTTTGGCCTGAGCGGCGCGGATGCCATCCTGCAAGCCCTGGGGCTGCACCTCGCAGCCGAAGCTGACAGCGTGGCGAGCACTGACGCGCTGCTGGCCATCCGTCTCAGCGACGGCCGCGCCGAGCTGTGGGCGCCGGCCGACCAGGCCCAAGCCCTGCACGAACGTCTGGGCGAGCAGCTCGGCGAAGCGTCCCTCAACGACTGGCTGCTGGCGCAGATCCGCGCCGGTATTGGCCAGGTGACCGGCACCACCCGCGAGCTGTTCATCCCGCAGATGATCAATCTGCAGGCCGTAGGCGGCGTGAGCTTCAAGAAGGGCTGCTACACCGGCCAGGAAATCGTCGCCCGTATGCAGTACCTGGGCAAGCTCAAGCGCCGCCTGTATCGCCTGCGCCTGGCTGGCAACCAACCGCCCGCGCCGGGCACCGAATTGTTCTCGCCCGTGCACCGCAGTGCGGTGGGCGAAGTGGTGCTGGCCGCCTCGGGCGCCGGCGACGTCGAATTGCTGGCAGTCGTGCAGGAAGACGCAGTGCTCGACGGCAATATCCACCTGGGCAGCCTCGACGGTTTACCGCTCGACCTGCTCGACCTGCCGTATACGCTGGACAGCAACCGCGAAATCCAGCGCTGACGTACACTGCGTAGCGTCTGCCATCACTCCGCCAAGAACGAGAATTTCATGAGCAAACTCGCCGAGAAAGTCCTGCTGGATCTGACCAGGGCCATCGACAACGATGAACTGGTGCTGCCCACCCTGCCCGAGGTCGCCCTGAAGGTTCGCGAGGCGGCGGAAGACCCCAACGTGGGCATCCCCGAGATGACCAAGGTGATCGGTAACGACGCCGCACTCACCGCACGCATCATCAAGGTGGTGAACAGCCCGCTGCTGCGCACCAACCGGGAAATCACCGACCTGCAGATGGCCATCGGCCGCCTGGGCATCAACTACACCTGCAACCTGGCCACGGGCCTGGCCATGGAGCAGATGTTCCAGGCGACCACCGATGTGGTCGACCGCAAGATGCGCGAAGTGTGGACCAAGAGCACCGAGATCGCCGGTATCTGCCACGTGCTGTGCCGCCATTACACGCGCCTGATGCCGGACCAGGCCACCCTCGCCGGCCTGGTGCACCAGATTGGCGTGCTGCCGATCCTGACCTATGCCGAAGAGCACAGCGAGTTGCTGGCCGACTCGATCAGCCTCAACCACGTGATCGAGCAGATCCACCCGATCATTGGCGACAAAATCCTGCGCACCTGGGAATTCCCGGAGATGATCGCCTGCATTCCGAGCCAGTACCTGAACTTCAGCCGCGACGGCGGCAAGGTGGACTACGTCGACATCGTGCAGGTGGCCACCCTGCAGAGCCACCTCGGCACCCCGCACCCTTACACCCAGCTGGACTGGAGCCAGATTCCGGCGTTCGCCAAGCTCGGTATCAAACCGGACCTGGACATTCATGCCGACGAAGATCTGTCGGCGGCCATGGACGCCGCCATGACCATGCTGCAGTAACCGCTCGGGGGCGATTCTCGGCTCGCCCCCTTCGCCTAGCCCGCCTCGCCGCGAAACACCACGCGCACCAGCAGCCCATGGGGGCTGGCCTGATGCAGGCTGATATCGGCGCGGTGGGCACGGCAGATCTCGCCGACGATGGCCAACCCCAGGCCAGCGCCCAGCCCCTGGGCCTGGCGCCGGTAGAAGCGCTCGAACACTCGCTCCCGATCTTCCTCGGGAATGCCCGGCCCGTCGTCCTCGACCTCCAGCACACCCGGCTCCGTCACCCGCAGGATGACGTTGCCGCCTGCATCGGTGTAGGCCATGGCATTGTCGACCAGGTTGCACAGCAGCTCATTGAGCAGCGTTGGCTCACCGCGAATCCACACCGGCTGCTCGGCCTCCAACGCCAGGGCGACGCCACGCGAATGCGCCAAAGGCGCCAGGGCCATGCCCAGCTCCCGGGCCAGCTGGCTGAGGTCCAGGCGCAAAGCGCCGCCTTCGGCAATCGCCCGCGCACCGCTTTCGATCCGCGCCAATGACAACAACTGGTTGGCCAGGTGAGTCAGACGATCGGCATTGAGGGCAGCATCCTCGAGCGTCGCGTGCCAGATGCGCGGATCCTGGTCACGCAAACCCAGTTCGACGCGCGCCTTGAGCGCCGCCAGGGGCGTACGCAGTTCGTGGGACGCGTCGGCGATGAACTGCGACTGCCGCTCGAACAGGCCGCGCAGGCGGTCGTTGAACTGATTCAGGGCATTGACCAGCGGCCGCAGTTCCCTGGGCATGTCCTCGTCCGGCAGCGGGCGCAGGTCGTCGCTGCTGCGCGCGGCGACCGTTCTGCGCAGGCTTTCGAGTGGTCGCAACCCGGCGCTCACCGCCAACCAGACCAGCAGCAGCGCACTGAGCGATAGCAAGCCCATACGCCACAGCGTGCCCAGCAGCAGGTCCCGGGTCATGCGCTCGCGGGCGCCCTGGGTTTCAGCCACACGGATCTCGGCGACGCCGCTGTAACCGGGCTCGCTGACCGGCTGCAGAAAGCTGACCACGCGCACGCCTTGTCCGCGGTAATCGCCGTCGTAGAATTTGGCCAACGCCGGGTAATCGTTGGTTCGCGGCGTATTCGGCGGCGCTGCGGGCAGGTCTTCGTACCCCGAAACCAGCTCGCCCTTGGGCCCGAGAACCTGATAGTAGATACGCCCGGCGCTGTCGTAAGCGAAGGTATCCAGGGCGATATACGGCACATTGGCGCTGAGCATGCCCTCGACGGCATAGAGCCCATCAGAGATCGCCCGGGCCGACGCCAGCAGGGTGCGGTCATAAGCCGTATCGGCCGCGTGACGGGCGCTCCAGTAGGCGGTCAGGCTGCTGACCAGCAGAATCACCGTGAACAGCGCGGCGAGCCGGCGAATCAGCCGGCCGCGCAGACTGCCTGGCCTATCCACCCGTGGCTTCCAGCAAGTAGCCCAGGCCGCGGAAGGTGACGATGCGCACCGAGCCACCTTCGAGCTTCTTGCGCAGACGGTGGACGTAGATCTCGATGGAGTCAGCGCTCGCCTCCTCGTCCAGGCCGAACACCTGGGAGGCCAGTTGCTCCTTGCTCATGACGCGACCAGGCCGGGAAATCATCGCTTCGAGCACGGCCTGCTCGCGGGAAGTCAGGTTCAGGCTCTCATCCAGCAGGGTGAAGCGCCGGGTATCCAGGTCGTAGACCAGATCACCACAGCGCAGTTGCTGCTCGCCACCCAGCATGCTGCGGCGCAGCAAGGCCTTGACTCGCGCCTCCAGCTCGCTCAGCTCGAAGGGTTTGGCCAGATAATCGTCGGCCCCCAGGTTCAGGCCGTGCACGCGATCCTTGACCTCTCCGCGCGCCGTGAGCATCAACACCGGGATGGTCTTGCCGCGGGCACGCAAGCGCGCCAGCACCTCGAAGCCGTCCATGCGCGGCAGGCCGACATCCAGAATCGCCAGGGCGTATTCCTCGCTGCCAAGCGCGAGATCAGCCGCTACGCCATCATGCAGAACATCCACCGTCCAACCCGCACTCTTGAGCGCCTGGGTGACGCTCGCCGCCAATTGCGGATGATCCTCGACCAGCAGAATTCGCACTGCAACCTCCACACAAACCATGGACTTGACCGCCATGTGTGGCAAGAGTTTACCGCTCGCGCACGAAGTTGGCAGTTACAGCATGCAAAGGCGACACATGTGCAACAACTTGCCTCATTGAAAGGTTGGTGAAAGGTTGCACTTCTAGGATCACTCCCCGGGCGGCTCGATCCTCCCATTCAGCGACTCGCACAGTGGTGTGCGGTCGTGACAACAATAACAACGGAGTACCACGCATGCCGATCGCCGCGCGACAGGCCATCTCGTCTTCGAGCCTTTTGAGCCTCGCCCTGCCGGCTGCCCTCTTCGCCTCGCTCGCCCAGGCGAACTTCCTCGAGCACTCCGTTTCCAGCCTGGAAAATCGGGCTCAGCCAGCCATCCATCATGCCTCCGAGCCAGCGCCCCGTGACCGACGGGAAGACGCTCCGCAGCTCGAAGCAGCACAGCAGGCCAGCGAATACGCCGCCGAACACGCAATGGCCGCCAAGCCGTCCGCGGCGGGCGAGCGCATCGCGACCCAGCGCGCAGCCAACGATCCAGGCGTACAGGCCCGTCGCGATCGACCAGACGCTCTAGCTGACCAATCGCAGCGCGTAGCCCTGAACGGCGTTGCAGGCCGTGCGGCCTACCTCCCCTCTTTCATCGCTTCTGCCAAGCCCAGCATGGGTGGGAGGCAGACGAGTCACGACTTCAAAGCGCTCGGCGTTCCCGTCCTGCGCTCCCGTCCACTGGGCAGCCCCGGCGATCATGCTGAAGTGGCGGATGCCGACAGTGGCGACAGGCATTGGGAACGCAACGTCGACTTGAAGTATGTGGCACGCAGCGCTGCCATTCGGGAGTCAGGCAACAGCCTGGCGCCCAGGGTGCAGCGCTACCGCCTCGACCGATCAGCCGAGCATGCGCGTCAGTGCGCGTAGCGAGGCTCGCCCGCACCGTGCCATTGGCTGGTGTGATGCTGGTTACACAATAAAGACTCCAACGGAGAACAACCGATGAAAACATCTCTGCGTACCATCCTGCTGACCGCCTCTTGCCTGATGCTGGCGGGTCAAGCACTGGCCGACGAGCCCCGTCGCCCCGAATGCATCGCGCCGGCTGCCCCCGGCGGCGGCTTCGACCTGACCTGCAAGCTGGCGCAGAGCGCGCTGGTGGAAAGCAAGCTGCTCAAGTCGCCGATGCGCGTGACCTACATGCCTGGCGGCGTTGGTGCGGTGGCCTATAACGCGGTAGTCGCCCAGCGTCCGTCCGACGCAGGCACCATCACCGCCTTCTCCAGCGGCTCGCTGCTCAACCTCGCCCAGGGCAAATTCGGCCGTTTCGACGAGAACGCCGTGAAGTGGCTGGCCGGCGTCGGCACCAGCTACGGCGCTCTGGCGGTACGCAAGGATTCGCCCTTCAAGACCCTCGATGACCTGGTCAAGGCCCTGAAGGAAAACCCGGGCAAAGTGGTCATCGGTTCCGGCGGCACCGTCGGCAGCCAGGACTGGATGCAGACCGCACTGATCGCCCGCGCCGCCGGTATCGACCCGCGCGAACTGCGCTACGTGGCGATGGAAGGTGGTGGCGAACTGGCTACCGCCCTGCTCGGCGGCCACATCCAAGTAGCCAGTACCGACATCTCCGACTCCGTACCGCACATCGAAAGCGGTGACATGCGCATTCTCGCCGTGTTCTCCGAAGAGCGCCTGCCGGGCGACGTGGTCGCCAACATCCCGACCGCCAAGGAGCAAGGCTTCGACGTGGTATGGCCGGTGATCCGCGGTTTCTATCTCGGCCCGAAAGTCAGCGACGAAGCGTACGCCTGGTGGAAGAACGCCTTCGACCAGCTGCTGGCCTCGGAAGATTTCGCCAAGCTGCGTGAAGATCGCGAGCTCTATCCGTTCGCCATGACCGGTGACGAGCTGGACGCCTACGTCAAGAAGCAGGTCGCGCAGTACAAGGAACTGGCCCAGGAATTCGGCCTGATCCAGCAGTAACACCCGCTCCGCCTCCCATACCCCGTCATCCTCTGGGCATTGCCCAGGGGATGCCTTTGTCATGCTCGAACGAGGACTTCCTCAATGTCACAACGCATTTTCGGCGTCGTGCTGCTGCTCGCCTGCGTCGCGCTGGGCATCGTCGCCTGGGGCTATCACGCACCCTTCTCCTATGAGCCGGTGGGCCCGCGCGCCTACCCGATGCTGCTGCTGATCCTCATGGGTCTGGGCGCCATCTACCTGCTGGTCAAGAAGCCTTCCAGCACGTCGCACAGCGATGAGCCGCCACTGGATAAACACGTGATAAGCAAGGTGGTCGGCTGCGTGGTGATCCTCACCATCTACGCCGCCCTGTTCGAACCCTTGGGTTTCGTGCCGGCCAGCCTGATCTTCGGTATCGCCATGGCGCGCCTGTACGAAGGCACCTGGGTCGCCAGCGTGATTTCCGGCGTGGTACTGGCCATCGGTCTGTACCTGCTGTTCGACAAAATCCTCGACGTACCGTTGCCGCTCGGCATCCTGTCCTCCCTGGAGATCTGATCCGTGGATACTTTTAGCTACCTGGGTCAGGGCTTCGGCGTCGCCCTGAGCCCCTACAACCTGTTCACCGCCCTGTGCGGCACCCTGATCGGCACCATCGTCGGCCTGCTGCCGGGTCTGGGCCCGATCAACGGCGTGGCGCTGCTGATTCCCATCGCCTTCGCCCTCGGCCTGCCGCCGGAAACCGCGCTGATCCTGCTCGCTGCCGTGTACCTGGGCTGCGAATACGGCGGTCGTATTTCCTCGATCCTGCTGAACATCCCCGGCGAAGCCTCGGCGGTGATGACCACCCTGGACGGCTACCCGCTGGCCCGTCAGGGCAAGGCCGGTATTGCCCTGTCGATTTCCGCCTGGAGCTCGTTCGTCGGCGGCCTGATGGCCACCTGTGGCGTGGTGATCTTCGCCCCGCTGCTGGCCAAGTGGGCAGTGGCCTTCGGCCCGGCCGAATACTTCGTGCTGATGGTGTTCGCCATCGTCTGCCTGGCCGGCATGGCCGGCAACAAACCAATGAAGACCGCCATCGCGGCCTGTATTGGCTTGTTCCTGTCGTGCGTCGGTATCGACTCGAACAGCGGCGTGTACCGCTTCACCTTCGGCAGCCTCGGCCTGGCCGACGGCATCCAGTTCGTGGTGCTGGTGCTCGGCCTGTTCTCGGTCAGCGAGATCCTCGTGCTGCTCGAGCGCACCCACCATGGCCAGAAGGCCATCGAGGCCAAGGGCCGCATGCTGTTCAACCTCAAGGAAGGTCTGTCGGTGCTGGCCACCAACCTGCGCAGCGGCGCGGTCGGCTTCGGCCTGGGCATCCTGCCTGGCGCCGGTGCGACTTTGGCCAGCGCCGTGGCCTACATGAGCGAAAAGCGCCTGGCGCACAAGGACAACAAGTTCGGCAATGGTGACCTGCGCGGCCTGGCCGCTCCGGAAACCGCCAACAGCGCCTCGGCCTGCGGCTCCATGGTGCCGATGCTGACCCTCGGCGTACCAGGCTCCGGCACCACCGCCGTGATGCTCGGCGCGCTGACGCTGTACAACATCACCCCCGGTCCGCTGCTGTTCCAGAACCAGCCGGATATCGTCTGGGGTCTGATCGCCTCGCTGTTCGTGGCCAACGTCATGCTGATCGTGATGAACGTGCCGATGATCAAGATCTTCACCAAGATCCTCGCCGTGCCTTACTGGGCCCTGGTGCCGGCCATCGCCATCATCACCTCGATCGGCGTCTATGCGGTGCAT
>JAAIGE0100125011.1_pt1 | contig 12688 bp, 11 predicted proteins | sample 6487951 | NCBI WGS metagenome assembly JAAIGE01 (sample SAMN13974128, study PRJNA590717) | phyllosphere metagenome | biome: tomato field; feature: multiple bacterial spot infested tomato fields; material: tomato leaves; isolation source: leaves from tomato fields | host: Solanum lycopersicum ... | reverse complement strand
TCTGACATTTCAAAATTCCTGTAAAATGAGCTTGTGGCGAAGTGACTGCGGCCTCGGCTGCCTATCCGTGGCACGCGTTGATCGTATAGCTTATAAAGAAGAGGTAACAAGTAGTTTAAGGGTGATTTAGGGGTAGAACTTGCTCGGATCAGCCAAGCACGAAGCGAACTGCCCCCGCTGGTAGCGCGGCAGCTCCACCTTGGGCTGATACAACTCCAGGGCGCTGATTTGCTTGCTACGCGTAATCTGCGGCTTCTTGTGGAGGTAGTGCCTGCGCAGCACCTGAACCCGGTCGCGGGGATCGGTGCTGTGGCCGGTGACCAAGGCAATCTCCTTCTCTGGAACGTCGTTGACATCGAGCTCGGTGGCCAGCGTGTGGCGGAAGGCGTGGAATCCCATGCCCTTGGGAAAACCCAAGCTCTTCAGGTAGCGCCCGAAGTCCACGACAAACTGCTGGCTGTAACGCGCATTGGTTTCGCCTGTCGTGCGGTTCACACCAGCAGAGAGCAGGGGGAACAGCCGAGGGTGGCCGATCGCTTTCATGTCTTCCACGAACTCCAGGAATCCGGCCTCCAAGAGCGGCTTGGCGATGGGGATGACGCGCATGCAGCCCGCTCCCTTCATGCTTTGCCGGCTGCGCCGACGTCGCTTCGGGTCTGCGGCCAGGTCTTGGTCCAACGTCTTCTGGAAAGCAATGCACCACACCCCGCGTTCCTCGATGATGTCGGTCAGCTTCAACTGGCAGACCTCGTTGACCCTGGCACCGGTATACAAGCCGATCATCGGTGCCCACCAATACTGCGGTTTCTTGGCCCAGGGGATGAAGGTTGCGGGGTCAAAAATGGCTTGCAGGTCTGCGTCCTCGAACAAGCGGATCGCCTTGTCGGGGTCGATGGTGTGATCTTCTTTGGGCTTCCGGAAGGCCTTCATCGGTGACACGTCGATGGCTTGTCCGTTGATCAAGTGGTTGAAGAAGGCAACAAGGAATCGGCGGTGACGCTCTTCCGTGGCAGGTGACAGCGGCGGCACGTCCTGCTCTTTCCCCAGCGCGATCGCTTCGTCGAAGGTGAGATCCTTCAGCAGCGGATCCGACACCAAGTTCCTTGGGGCCCAGCGCAGCAGTTTCCAGAGCGCCTGGATGTGGTAATAGTCCACTCGAGCCGCCGAGATGTTGCCGCAGGTAAGAAGCAGCAGCTTGAGCGTGCGCTCGGTGGACTGGATGGTTTTGGGCTCCAGTTGCCGCCGACGCATGTCCGCCAGATGGTCCTCGATCTCCTTGGCCAGAGGGCGCGCCGGCGTGCCCATGGGCAGCTGCGCAGGATAGCGCGTGCTGTTCTTCAGACCGCTCTTCCGTCCGGTTTCGTCGAGCGCGGCGAGGATACATTCCTGCAGGTTGATGGCGGCTTCCCGGCCTCGGACAATAGCGAGGTCAATACGGTAGCGGCCAATGTGGATGCCTTCCAAATGCAGGAGGCCGAAGGGCGAAGCAATGTAATCGTTGAGTGCTGCGGAGGGGTTGCTGTCATGGGTCACTTCCATCGAAAGATGGAAGTAGGGATAAAACAGGGCGCGAATTCGTCAATGGGGGCGATACAAAAACTTGCAGCGTTGGCGAAGTCCTTAGGCGTTAGGGTATTCCCGATGGGGTGCTTCCCGCATCCGCCAATTCGTTATCCGGCGAGAAGCCTTATAAACCAAGGGTTTTGAGAGAATTTTTGTCGATTTATCGCAGTCAATTGCGTACTGTTTGCAGTAAATAAGCTAACTAAAGGATAGAAAATTCGTTTGGGGTGTATGAATTTAAATTAAATGTTAGCCTATTTTGTTAGTTTTATTTATAAAAATTCAAACTGGGACAGGCCGGCTTGAAAAGTGATAGTCCTCAATGCGTAGCAAATTCGTCCGTCATCATTCCTGGGTGCTCTAACCCCTCGCTGCCCGCGAGAGGGCCGAAGGTGCGTGATTCGCAGGACGTTTGATTGGCAGGATCCACAAATTGCCTACGCCGGCTTGTCTCAGTCTGTGCGACGGCGCTGCCTATACTAAGATTATGGAGGGAGCGAGATCGTCTCGTCTTTGATGCTTTGACACCAAGAGGAGCGCTGTGCTGCCACAACAACGAGCTTGCGGAAAGCGAGCTGATCTGCAAAAATTTGCGTCATAGGACTGCGTATTCGCAGCTGTAATGGATCTACGAGAAGGTGAGATGGGCAACAAAGCAGTAGCGCTAAGTGCAGCAGCACTGGCCGTGGTAGTCGCTGGCATCATCTGGGCGCATGAAGCCCGTAAGGATGACGCCCAAGTGCAGGGCAACTCTCAGCACGAGACCCCCAACGCGTCAAACGAATCAGTCAAAGATGAGGTCGCATCCCGATCCGTTGACAGGGGCTCCCATCTGGCGACGGGCTCCAGTGTCAGGCATCCGTTTCCAGAGGTTCCACGAACCCGAGATGGGATGAGCTTCGATAACGATCCGGGCTATGCCGAAAGCAAGGCCGAGCAGAAGTGGCTAGATCGTCATGGCTTTCCCAATGAAAAGCAGCTCGATGCCTACATGGGCGCGCCAGAGGCCCTGCTGAAGCAGGCCTCAGAGGCGGGGGATAAGGTCGCGCAGACGATCTTAGATGCGCGATTACTGGCCTCTGATCCTATGGCGCAACAGCGCCTGGTAGACGCCGGAGCTGAGGGCAACCTTTTTGCATTGAATATGCTGGCGTCCTTCCAAGGCGGCAGCGCAAGCGGGGATCCTGTTGCTGCGTATGCCGTGTCGCGCGTGGCGGAAATGCGTGGAGATACCCGCGCATCTGTCACCCGAGAAGTGATGATGTCTAAGTCACTCTCAACAGAGCAAAGAATGCTTGGGGAGTCTGAAGCCCTGCGACTCAATGCTGAAATAGATCGGATCTATACATCCAAGTATGGCAGGGCACCGGTATTGGATAAGCGTCCAATCGGTCAGTAGGTTTGTTTGGTTAATTGTTTTACTGATTAGCCCTGTCTCTCAGCCATGAAAATTGCTCGGCATGCGCAGAACCGGCTCCGGACAGGGCTTGCAACGCATCATCGCCGTGGCGAGTCGTGGCAGCATTTCGGGCAGGCGGAATCTGCGATTGAAGCGATAGGCGGCTTCGGCCAGATAGCGTCTTGCGTATTTGCCTTGCGCGATGGCGTGATAGACGCCGCTGATGGCGCGTTTGAGATTGCCAAGCACTACATTGACCCAGCGCGCACCGGCGGCCTCTGTGGCTGCGCGTCCGCCGCCGGTGTCCAACGTGGTGTGCGCGTGGCCGGCTTCTTCCAGGCGGCGGAAGCAGGCCAGCCCATCGGTATAGACCTCGCATTCGGGTGCCAGGCGACGCGCAGTCCAGTCCGTAAGCGAGGCATTGTCGAAGCTGCGCACCGGCTCGATCACCACAAAGCTCGGCGCGGTGAAAGTGGCATCGGTCTGCACTGCAATCAGGAACGGCTGCTTGTTCTCCGATCCGCGCCCAGCCTTGCCACCATTGCGCTCACCGCCGAGGTAGGCATCGTCGATCTGTACGAACCCGGACAGTCGACGCGTGGCTTCTCGCTCGGCCATGACCTGCATGATCTTGTGCTTCATCCGCCAAGCACTCTTGTAGTTGATGCCCAGATGACGCATCAGCTCCAGCGCGGCCATGTTGGTCTTGGTCGAGGTCAACAGGTGCAAGGCCAGCATCCAGGTGCGCAGTGGCAGTTTGGTGCCTTGGAACATCGTGCCCGCGATCAGGCTGGTCTGATGCCGGCACGCGCTGCATTGATAGTAGATGGCGCCACCACGCTTGAAGCGCGAGCGCGCCCGTCCAGCGCAGGAAGGGCAGCGAAATCCCTGCGGCCACCGCCATCTATACAGAGCGCGGTAGCACTTGGCCTCGGTACCGTAGGCAGCGAAGAACTCCGGCATCGACAATCCAGCCTGGAACTGCACGGCATTGATGCTCATCGCGTCACCTCGTTAGCTTCAGCTGGCAACAGCATCACCCCGGGCTGGCGCAGATCCTGCGACTGCTGGCTGAGAGTCGGGGCTAATCAGGATTGTTTTTTAAAGGGAGTGGGTCGTAAATGGGAATTATGAAGAAGGTCGGCATCACAGCGATGTCGTTGACGGGACTTATTGGTGTTGCATTCGCGTGCTCGGAACTCCCGATGCCGCCATTGGTGCCAATTCAGGTGCCCTTGACGCAGCTGCCAAAGTTTAGCGACAGCAAGAATCCTGCCAATGCCCTTTTTATGGATAGGCTTGATTCGGCAGCCTCCAAACTGCTGGGTGAGGGAAATTGGGTCACAAACTCCTATAAGGGGTATGTTTCCTACACCGTAAAGATTCTCAACTATACTGGCCGGGGCATGGTCTACATTGAGAAGCCTTGCGGAAAGAAGGCAAAGGAAATGGCCGAGAAGATTGCTCAGCAGCCTTCGAGCGGCGGCGGTGGTGGCGGCGGCTCCGCTGGAACCGGCGGTGGTGGTGGTGGAGTGCTGATCGGCGGCGGTTGCTACGGCTCTTGCGGCGGCAGAATTCCGACGGGTGACGTGGGTCCCATCGAAACCCTGCCGAGCTGAGATCAGGTGGAGCTTTTCTAAGAACGCCCCAGTTCAAAGCTGGGGCGTTTTTCTTTGTCACCAAGTGATTCTCGTTCTTCAAAAGGTGAGAGGAACCAGGTGGCGCTGGCGAGGTTTAAAGCGTTTCGTTGGCCTACACGTTAGGGCTCGGTGGGCGTTGCCAGACTTTGAGAAGCTCCCCCATGGAATGCTTGAGCAGCGTCGTGCCGGCACCCGAAAATTAATTCCACGCTGCCTCGGCGGCGATGCGTCTCAAATAGTGCGACAAGGCTGCCGATACTCAGGCCCATGGACAGAGCTGAGCTTCGCCATCACCTTGAGCGTCTGGATGCAGCAGTTCCCACCCTGCGGGCCTCGAGTCCTGATCGCAGCCACTTCTGGCAAGCCTTTGCCAACATGGCTGCTGCTATAGAGAGCAAGGCGATGACGAGCGAGGACGCCCAGTTCGTCGGCCGTCGGGCCGAAGAAATCTTGTCCTGGCACGGACTGGAAAACATGGACGAGCACGTCTGAGTCCATTGGTGCCGACCGGCCCATCCCGATGCCTGCGCGCTTCTCATGCGCAGCGTGCATGCGTAAGGCAAGCACGCACAGGTCCGCAGTAGCCCATCGCTGGCTGCAAAGCCCAGGCATCGCCTGCTGACATCAAGCGACCCCGTCCAGCCAAATACGGTTTAGCCCGCAGGCCTCGTAGGGCATGCACGTGCTGTCCCCACCAGCGCTGGGCCTCTTGAAGGGAATCCTAGCTTTGCTGTCCCGACCGCAAGGGCAGGCCTCCTCCACGTTGTTCCGGCCCTCCGCTGCGCGCCGCCAGCGGTGCTCACTCCCGGGTGCGGTCGAGCCGAACGCTTCGCCTGTCGGCTTCCACGAGGCGCCTGTCGCGCTGGTGGAGAAGAACCGATGAAGCGCACCCAAGACCTGAAGGCTAAATACCAACTCCAGATGGACGAGGAGGGCATTTTGCTCGCAGCAGCCCACATCCTCGAAGGGCGCCTTCAGCGCCAAGGCCGCATCCACAGCCCCGACCAGGCCGGCAGCTACCTGGTCGCCCGCTGCGCCCACCTGCCGCATGAGGTCTTCGGATGCATCTTCCTCGACAGCAAGCACCACATCTTGGCCATCGAGCACCTCTTCAGCGGCACCATCGACGGGTGCGATGTCCACCCGCGAGTCGTAGCAAAGCGTGCCCTGGACCTCAACGCCGTCGCCGTCATCCTCTTCCACAACCACCCGAGCGGGAACCCGGAGCCCAGCGAAGCCGATTGCAAAGTCACCCAGCGCCTGGAGCAAGCCTTGGGCCTCCTGGACATCAGGATCCTCGACCACCTGGTGATCGGTGGCCGGCAGCACGTCAGCCTAGCAGCAAGGGGGTGGGCATAGCCCGCCCCCTTCACCTAGGCAGTCTGCCGACGCTAGACTGCCAACGTAGATCCACATCCATGGAGCAGGAATGAAGGCGTTCCGCGTGCGAGGAATTGTGTGGGAGACCAACGGCAAGCGTCCTGCATTACCCGCTGAAGCCACTGTCGAATGCGAGAGCGAAGCAGACATCGCCGATGCGCTTAGTGATGCTTACGGATGGTTGGTGAGTGCCTTTACTGTCGTGGGCAGATCCAGTAGCGGTCGCGGGCCAAGCGCTTAATTCGGACCTAGAGATGCGAGCCATCCTGCTTGTTAGGCTAATGGAGCTACTTGGACCCAAGGACCATACAAGCTGCTTTTCTTCGCCTGCGAGGCTCGGGTGGAGCTGCGGAACTTTGATCTCCTGCTCCAAATCTGGCTCGCAAAAAGGCCCCCACGATTGACAAATCAGCACCCGTCTTTAGCATTGCCTTACTGAAAAAGAGCGAAATTGTGACATGAGCGAGGGTAAGGACGGAAACTTTTATAGCCCTCTGCGTTACCCAGGTGGCAAAGGCCGAATGGGGCCTTGGCTCGCAAGGCTGATGCGTGAAAATGGCTTGGAAGGAGGATGCTATGTCGAGCCTTACGCGGGTGGGGCTGGGGCTGCCCTTTATTTGCTTCTGCGAGGGCATGCTAAGCGAATTGTGATCAATGACGCAGACCCAGCTATTCACGCTTTCTGGGAGACCTTAGTTGATCGCCCTGACGAATTGATACGCCTCATTTGGGCGCATGCTCCTACGATGGAAACCCGGGGCTGGTCCCAGCAGGTGCTGCGGGATTTAGCGAACCACACAACTGCTGAGGTCGGTTTCGCCGCTTTCTTCTTGAATCGAACCAGTCGGTCTGGAATTCTAAATGGGGGCGTTATTGGGGGGAAAGAGCAAGCCGGCCCTTACAAGTTGGACGCGCGCTATAACCGTCAGAGATTGGTCGCGCGCATTGAAGCGGTTGCGGCTTATTCGGACCGCATCCAAGTGCATGGCCTTGATGCGCTAAAGCTGTTCTCAAAAATAAGAAGCAAGCTTCCCAAGAAAACGCTGATTTACATGGATCCACCTTATTACGTTAAAGGGTCTCAGCTTTACCGAAATTGCTATGGGCATGATGACCATGCTTTGGTTGCCCAGGCAGCCAAGCGGCTGGAGCAGCCTCTTGTGATCACCTACGACGACACTTCTGAGATCCGTAAGATTTACAAGGGGATGAAGTCGACGCTTTTCTCGCTTACCTACTCAACGCATCTGGCCCGCCCATTGGCGAGCGAGGTGCTTTTCTACAACAATCTCACTCTTCCAATGCCCCCTACGCTTACGCGTCGCATGGCCCTGAGTGAATGCGCTTAAGAAGGAAATAGGCATGAACGGACTTCTTACTCAAGTTTTGTCGAATACTCCGCTGTCACGGCTGATCGGAAAGCCTAGCCAATCTTTCGTTGGCTACGTCTATCGTATGTCTTACGACGAGTGTTTGATTCAGACAAACGACAAGTTCAAGCATGAAGTCAACGGCTTGCCTCACAATTCATTTCTTGTTGCCGCTGGGTTTGATCCAGAAAAATTTTCCGAGTCTTTTGAGGTTGACCGGGAGGTGGTGTTGTTGCGTGTGCTCGGCCCATCGCCGTTACCTCAGGACGGAGATATGGTTCGAACACGCATCGAACATCACCAGCGACGTTTGGAAAATGAGCGTTACCCGGGCGATAAAAATGATGGTCTTGACCCCATGACAGCCAACGAGTTGCAATGGGGTGGCATGCGCTGTCGAGTCCTCGGAACCTTCTATACCGGTCCTGACGGACAACTACGCCTGGGGAGTGATCTGGAAAACTTCATGAGCTTGTCAAGGATGCGCGCTTACAAGCCGCGCGCCGAAGCCTTGGAGATGATCGTCAATCACATGAATCCGGAAGTCAAAGCCAAGGCACAGGAAGAGGCTAAGAAATCAGGATTTGAAGAAGCGCCCCGACCGATTGACATTGGTCAAGTTCGTTACACCTCAACCGATCGGTTGCATAGAGGCAAAGACGAGGTGCGTGTCCCAGTGCGTATCCAGCCCGCAGACTTCTTGGCGCGGCGAACAGCAGTATTGGGAATGACCAGAACTGGTAAGTCCAATACGGTAAAAACGACTGTTTCTGCCGTCGCATTGGCCGCTTTAAAATCGAATATTCATGTGGGTCAGTTGATCTTCGATGTCAATGGTGAATACGCAAATGCTAATCATCAGGACGACGGGAGCTCTATCGCAGCGGTTTTTGGCCAGGAGCGCGTGGTCCGTTACCGAGCCATGACCACCCAGGGCTTCGAGGATCTCCGGACCAACTTCTATCAGGAGCCCGCGCAGGCAATTGGTTTGATTCAATCGCTCTTTCGAGCGACTCCCTCGTCCTACTCTGGCCAAGATCTGGAAGCCTTTATGGGCACATCTTTGGAAGAGCCGAGCGCACAGGACAAAGGAGATCACGTGCGGTGGGAGAGGCACGTCGCGGTCTTTCAATGCATTCTCTCAAAGGCAGGTTATCGAGCGCCATCAAACTTCGTCGTCAAAGTCCCGCTTAGCAAGGCCTTGGTCAAGCAGATAACTGACACAATCGATGGAGTTCATGCCCCGTCTTCCGAGAAATCTTCTCTTGAAGATGCTTGCGTCTGGTTTGAGGCCATACGTTTGGCTAATCGAACCCTGAAAGAACGGCAAAAGGAAGAAAGTAAACCCACGATTGGTTTGGAGTCCTCGACCAAAGGAAAGTCTTGGGTAGATCCCACGCTTGAGGCTCTTTTAAACATGCTTGCGCGTGAGAACACGCGCGGCCAACCATTCGGAGGCTACAGGGCTGTTCAAGCGTATACCCCATACCACTCTGAACGCCGTAGCGCCGATGTAACTGTGGAAATCATTGCCCATCTATCAAAGGGTAAGATTGTTATACTTGATTTGTCGGTTGGGCCGGTTGAAATTCGCGAAGTTTTGTCTGAGCGCATTGCGCGTCAGCTCTTCGAGCGTCAGATGAGCGAACTCAATCAAGGGAAAGTTCCACAAAACGTTGTGCTTTATGTTGAAGAAGCTCACAACTTGATTGGCAAGAAATCCGAACTCACTGCCACCTGGCCGCGCATTGCCAAGGAGGGTGCGAAAGCAAAGATCGCATTTGTCTATGCAACTCAAGAACCATCCTCTGTCCATCCGAACATTCTGGCAAATACAGAGAACTGGTTCGTTACGCACCTAAACAACGATGACGAGCTGCGAACGCTCGGGAAATTTTACGACTTCGGTGATTTTCTGCCGTCGTTGAAGTCTGCTCAAGATGTAGGCTTTGCCCGGATTAAAACCCTCTCAGCGCCCTTTGTGATTCCTACGCAGATCAATCGCTTTACGCCTGAGCAGGTTCGCGAAGAAATGCGGCAGCTAGGTGTGGATGCTGGTCAGCTTGGACTTGGAGTTGTTTGACGATGCCCTACCCAGGTGAACCGGCAGGTAAAGGCGGGCATGCGGACTTTGTTCGCAACCCCGATGTGACCACATTTTTGAAAAGCTGTGCTTACCTTCGACAACCTTCCGAACAGGAAGCCGCAAAAATTGGGGCTTTATTTACTACAGCCCCCAGTAGCCCGGAGCCATTGCTACCACGCATGGTCATCGCCTCAGATGCCAGTAAAAGTGACACGCCGATAAGTGAGCGGCTGCCCAGCACGCAGATCGGATTCTTAAAGGTTAGCCACGTTCTTGTGAATATGGAGAAGTATGCTGGTCTGGTCCCCGCCGGAGGCCGCTTCGTTGACCCTTTTCGTGCTGCTGAGATCCACAGGGAGGCGCACCCAGTTACTTTTACAATGCCAGGAAGCAATGTTCGTTATAAGGAAAGCAAGGGTGTTAAAGACGGCTTCCGGCATGCACTTTTCGATCATCTGCAGAGAGTGGGGAGTGAAAGTCACCGTGGTCAGACCCTGCTAAAAACCTTGCGTGACCTAGAAGTAGGTCACATTAGTTTATCCAAGTGTCCAAGTTGCCAGGAAGGAATTTCTCTAGTATTTGATGGTGCTGCCAACGAGCTTTCCTGTCCGCTCTGCTCGGCTCCGATCTATATTAGTGATTCCCTCCGCCTACACGAAGGGATCAGCGATTTTGGCGACAATAGTTCAGCGATGACCCGCATGATGAATGCAGTCGAGCATCTGATGCTTGCTTCTTTCGTCAAGCAAGTCCAGATAGAAGACGTTTCTCGTCTTTCTGATCTTTCTTTTGTGGTGGATGGGCCTCTGGCAATATTCGGTGAGCCCGCAAAACTTTCCCAGCGCCTTCAACGTTTGATATACCAAGTCAACGAAGAGCTTGCGTGTCGGAATCTTCGGCCCATGCTTGTCTTGGGTCTTCAGAAGACTGGGGGTTTGATGGATCACGCAAAGTTGATTGAAGGGCATATTAGACCTGGATCGTTGCGGGTGGTTGACGATGAGTATCGAAATCAATACATCACTGGTGCTGAATCGCCGTCTGATAACTTCGGCAATGAGACTTATTACGGGCAGGACTTTCTATTTCGAACTGAAAGTGGGCGGATTTTCAACTTTGCAATACCCTATCCGTTTCAAGACAAGACCTGTGCTAAAGGTGGATCGGGGTTTTCCAAGGCTAAGGTCGAGTCGGTGCGTTATGGGACCTTGATCCAGCAGGCCTGCGACCTCATTAGGCATTTCGAGATGGATTTGTATGAAAGTGCAATCGTTCCCGTTGCACTAGCGCATCGTCACGCCTCGATTAGCCTATCCCCTGGAGGAAAGGTTTTGGATCTGATGGTTCGAGCTGGATTGAAATAATCGCGTTTGATGGTTGGGAAATTCTACGTGGCTTCTCTAGCGAGGTGCTCTTTTCAGCAGGCGTATTGGCGTAATGAAGACGCGGCGGTAAGATTCTTGGTCAGCTGAGAGGTGGTGGAATGTTGCATATGGAATCGACAACCTCCGGTCGTCCAAAGTCCGGCGAGTTTTTCATCCTTGAGGCGGGCAAGATAAACGGGCCGACCAACGGCGTGGTCTTCGAAAATTTAGACCGGCTGCTTTCGCCACCGCGGTTGATTCTGCTCCCCGAAGGTGGCGGCTTCCCACCCCTTCGCGAGACCCCGCGCTTGGTCTACAACCCCAGCAAAGGCCCGCCACCTTTGGACCTAGAACCTGGGTTCAGCGGCTACTGGCTGGTGTCTGAGCGGCTCCAGCAAGTCATGGCAACGGTCGATCCCCACGCGTTTGCATTCGCAGAAGTGGACTACCGCCTTGCCGACGGTAGTGCTGGTCCGCGACATTTCCTTTGCGACGTGGTCCAACAAATCGACGCGTTGGATGAAGTGGCCTCACAACTCTTTGTTGACACCACAGAGCCGTTCGTTAACGGCAAGTTCTACGATCTGACGGGCGGGGCCAGCGTTACCTTTGACCGCCAGCGTTTGGGCGACGCTCACGTGTTCAAGACCCCTTACACCGGTGCAGTCTTCTGCGATCAGGTGTTCAAGGACGCCGTGACGGCGGCCGGAATGGCGACCGATACTGACGCCGACGGCCTTTGGCTGATCGACGCTTCGGATATCTAGTCGCGCAAGCCCGACGGTTTAGGAAGGAACCCGACCCATGCCTCGCAGCAGGCCTGTTTTCCAAGACCACCACGCCATCGAGCAACAGACACTGGATCGAAGCCCCTTGCTCAAAGCGTTGTCGAACGCGGGGCATTTCGATATTCACGCGCCGGAGAACCGACTGTTCCTGCCATCGAACCCCGCGTTTGCGCAGACCCTGGGCATCACCCCGCATAGCGGGGGGCCTATCGCTGACTACCAAGTCGGGCTACGGCAGAGGTTATGGCGCTTGGAGCAGACCCCAGACGGAGTGGGAGCGCTAGCGGGCGATGCGGATGCTCTGGAGCGCATCGCCGGGCGTGTGGAAACGCTGCGCGATACCGTCCGTGTGGGCCTCATTCGAGGCGACCTGCACACCAACGCTCCATTGGGGTTGAGGCCTGACGACATCCGTCCAGGCGTCCAGAACTTCTTTCGCAACGAAGTCGCTTATGGGCAAGCCCATGCCGTGCAACTTCATAGTCTGAAGGGCTATGCGGCGGTGGATAACGGCTGGGCGGCGGTGACGCATACAGAAGCCCGTGTGGCGAGCACGCTCCAGCATATCCAGAGTGTCCCCAACCCCCTGACCCGTGGTGGCGCGGCCGAGCTTCAGCGACATGGTCTGTCTCAAGCCATCTCAAACGCTTACCACGGCGGACGCTTGACCATATCGCCGGGGGGCGTGGCCCTGGTTGAGAACACCTTGGGGGAGGAAGCCGCCAGGCCTTTGCGAGTTCCTCGCGGTCAAACCGGTGCAGCGTCCATGGAAGTATTGCTGGGCAATGCGTCGGCCAGCACCTTGGTGCGTTCGGGCGGCTTGCTGGTGACCGGTGCCGATGCGGTGGTGACCGCCCGCCGCTCGGCCGAGTTGCTGGAACAAGGCAATGCCACCGCCGCGCAGTCCGAGGTCACCCATGCCTTGGCCCGTAACGTCGGCGGCTGGGCTGGAGGTGCATCCACGGCAGCAGCGCTGGGCGGAAGCGGCTTCGTGCCCGCGGCGTTGGTGGTCGGTGACGCGCTGCTGATGAGCAAAGCGTTCGACAAAGGTGCCGATCTGCTGGACAACCGCGCCATCTACCACCAGACCGACAAAGC
>JAAIGE0100012558.1_pt1 | contig 12692 bp, 11 predicted proteins | sample 6487951 | NCBI WGS metagenome assembly JAAIGE01 (sample SAMN13974128, study PRJNA590717) | phyllosphere metagenome | biome: tomato field; feature: multiple bacterial spot infested tomato fields; material: tomato leaves; isolation source: leaves from tomato fields | host: Solanum lycopersicum ... | reverse complement strand
CAGTTTTTATTGCTCTAATAAGCCACTTACTGACCTGATTTCCATACACAAAAAAGACCTAAGGTGTCTTCATTTTTCTGATTTGGTGTGCCGGGGTAAGTTGAACAGTGGATTTATCCGTTTAAATTAAGTGGTGAATTTATTTTTTTGCGCGCGCTTGGGGTACCATTAGGAATACCATATTGCACGGGAAAAGCACTAGACGCCAATGTCTGATAGCAGGAGGTTCTATCGCTCCCCATAAATAATTTACAATAGTTATAGTCTCGAGTAGCAGGGGTTGCAAAAGGCTTAAAATGGCCTGATGAATTTAAGCTAGTGCTTAATTCTTCTTGAAAACGACCTTCTGCCAACCTACCTCTTTGCGATTTAGTGGATCACTATGCTTCTTGCTGTAGTATATTGCGGAGAGACTCGCGTTGGATGCGTGCAGTAAAGTTTCTAATGAAACTGGGAGCATCATTCGCTTCGGGTCGGTTTTTCCGAGTCTTAGGGATACCGCCACGTGATCATCGATTTCAAGTAAATCGCTAATTCTGGATATGGCCGCACTTCTCTCATGGGGCGGTACATGTATCCATACAGCGCCCAGTAGTAAAAATTCTTACTTGTTTTTTCTAGTTTTGAGAGTTCGGGAGCCTGTCTTAAAGCCAGTGGATATTATGATGGTTGTTATTTAAGCATGCAAGATCTAACATCTTTATGCTTGGGTCTACCGCAGTTACGAGATATCCTCTACAGACCAGAGAAATAGCATCGCGCCCAGAGCTGCACCCGATATCGAGAGCTTTGGCATTAATTCTGTTAGGAAGGTATTTAACAAGCTGCCTATGGATGTTGGAAAAATATAGGCCTCTGTAGCTTTCGAAATATTTTAAGCTTTCGTGGTCATAGCTGGCTCAAGGCGTTGCGTGTTCTGATGTCATAGTATTAAGGCGTCTATTTATTCAAGCTTAACATGTGTTGAAACTTTCGGGGGGGGGGCTGCTGGTTTTGTCAGTGTTAAGTGCGGCTGTAGCGCTCAAGATGGCGGCTGTTAGTAGTAATAAAGTCCAGAAAATTATCACGATATGACTTCCCTTGCCATCTTTCTTACCAAGAAATTCCAGCTGAAGTTTAATTTATTTTGTTATTAGGGGCCGAAGTCTGATTATTGTTGGGGTTGTCAAAGTATTAACGATTGTCGCGAAAAAAGGCGCAAATTTGTTGGGGGTATCGACGGCGATTGACGCTGCGGTACACCATATTCCTCCCGTTATCGCTATAACCATGCTCGGAACTTGCCACAGCTGCTGGTTCAGGGACCTCAAGTGTTGTCCCGTCTCTACGTAGCTAAGCTCCTCTTTCTTGAACTGCCACTTTGTATTCTCAAGCTCGATCGAGTGTTTATGTTTCAGTAACTCAATTTTCTTTTCGTTCATCGGTATCGTGTGATTGTTGGCCATACGCTTACAATAGTTAGCTGCAATCCTAGCTCAAGCAGCAGTCTGGAGTCGCTCAAATACGTCAGCATGGGTAGCTTCATGAGCCGAGCGATCGATCGTTTCACTGTCGGGGGGACGGTCGTCGCGCCCTCAGGCGCGACGGGTAGGCTGGCTATCAGCCCAGTTCCATATGAGCGTGTATGTCAGAGCTGCATGCAGATAGCGCCGGGCAGGCTCATGAGCAGCAGCCTGGCGGCTAGCTAAATGTGCGTTTTGTCGTCGATTGAAGGCTTGATAAGGTGTCAGCGGTTATCATGCTCGCCTCGCCTGGGCGGCTTGTAAGGAGGCGTAGCGCTGTTTGTTGTTTTCTAGCTCTTGTTTGTGTTTTTCAACATAAACATGCTAAGCTCTGGTCGTATGACCAGTCCATTTTCCTATACGTTTCCAGCCATCCGGGGTGTGCAAGCCGGGCGGGAGTTCTATGTCTCAATGTGTCCCCTGCGTTTGCTTGCGAAGCTATTCGTTTTTGATAACGAAGAATTAATGCCCGAATTACGAGCCCAGAGGTCTATCAACCGGACTCGTATACCTGAAATCGCTAAATATATTTTAGCAAACTCTGAGAGCTATACCTTCTCTGCTATAACTGCTTCTATTGATGGTAACGTCGGATTCGAGCCTGTCGGAACAGCAGATACTGCGCATTTTCGTATGGGGACACTGACAGTTGATATGGACGCTAAGTTTGTAGTGAATGATGGGCAGCATCGTCGAGCTGCAATAGAGCAAGCACTTGAAGAAAGGCCGGAGTTAGGTGATGAAACTATTGCAGTCGTATTTTTTCATGATCGTGGTCTTGAACGATGCCAGCAAATGTTTGCGGATCTAAATAGGCATGCAGTTAAACCTTCACACTCCCTGAGTGTGCTATACGATCATCGTAACGCAGCCGCGAGTGTAGCTAAACATCTTGCGCTGACCTCGCTAGTATTCCGAAATTTAGTTGAGTCTGAGCGATCTTCACTGTCAAAACGATCTCGCAAATTGTTTACTCTAAGTGCTTTGCACTTTGCTGTGCTTGAAATGTTTAGTGCGAAGGATTTAGAGGATTTTGCATTCGCCTCAAAGAAATGCAGTGATTTTTGGGAAGTTGTTGGTCTGTTGATTCCCGAATGGTCTCTTGTGCGCGATAGTCGCATGACTGCTGGTGAAGTACGGCAAGAATTTATTCATTCTCATGCAATAGTATTGCAGGCATTGGGGCGTGTTGGAAAATCTGTTTATCTAATTGGTGATGGGCGCTCCTATCTCAAATCTGCACTACAGCAAATACGTGATATTGACTGGTCGAGAACTAATGCTTTGATCTGGGAAGGGCGCGCCATGGTCGGTGGCAGAATGGCCAAGAATAGTCAGAATATCACCCTAACATGTAACCAAATAAAGTGCTCTCTAGGTTTGGAACTCACACCAGAGGAGCGGATTATAGAAGATGCTTTCGTTGCCGCACGTCGGGCTACTAGCTAACTACCGGGAATTATCATGAGCACGCCTCCCGAGGCAATTATTGCAGAAATACAATCTATCTACCTATCTGATACCTTACCTTGGGTTGTCGGTTATAGTGGTGGTAAAGATTCTACCGCTTCCTTGCAATTGATTTGGAAAGCGGTTGCTGCGTTGCCGGCTGAGCAACGTACTAAAGATATTCATGTGATTAGTACCGATACCCTCGTAGAGAATCCGGTCATCGCAGCGTGGGTTCAAAGTTCACTGGCGCGAATGAAGATTGAGGCGGAGCGACAAGGCTTGCCTATCCATCCTCATAGGCTTACCCCAAGCATCGAAAATCGTTTTTGGGTTAACTTGATTGGTAAGGGTTATCCTGCCCCGCGGAATAGATTCCGCTGGTGTACTGATCGTTTAAAAATTAGCGCATCGACAAAATTTATTCAGGAGCTATCTGAGGCTAATAGTGAGGCTATTCTTGTTTTAGGACAGCGGCGAGGCGAGAGCCAGGCTCGTGATAAAGTTATGGATCATTACAGCGGCAGTACTCGCGAAAGGTTGAGTCGTAATAGTGACCCTAAATTGTCGAGAGTTTGGGTGTATCTGCCCATTGAGAGCTGGACTAGTGATGATGTCTGGATGTATGTCTTGACCGATACGAATCCATGGGGTGTCGATAATCAAGAGTTATTTGAGATTTATAAAGGGGCAACTCCGGATGCTGAGTGTCCAGTTGTTGTAGATAAATCGACGCCAAGCTGTGGCGATAGTCGTTTTGGCTGCTATGTGTGCACTATGGTATCGCAAGACAAATCTATGCATGCGATGATCCAAAATGACGAACAGAAATCATGGATGAAGCCTATTCTGGATTTTCGGAACACCTACCTCAGTGTCCAAGATTGGGATAAACGTGATTTCAAGCGTATGAATGGTCGTGTAAAAATCATGGGTAAAGGTGCGTCTTCTGAACTAATTCACGGACCATATTTACAGAGTTATCGTGAAAAACTTCTTGAAGAGTTACTAATTACACAGCTAGCTCTGCGGGACGCTAAAGTTCCTGGGCATGATCAGATTGAGCTTATTTCTATTGATGAAATCGATGCTATTCGCCGAATCTGGGTCGAGGAAAAAGGCGAAATAGAGGATCTTGTTCCGAAGATCTATGAACGGGTGCTTCAAGAACCATATCCTGGACGATCGATGGAGCAGCACCCGCTTGAGACTGAAGACCTTGCGCTACTTAAAGATTTGGCATACGAGCTTGATTCAGAAGCAGGTGACCGGCTTTATCAATTAGCGCGAAATCTTTTAGCTGCACAGTATCAATCAATGCAGAGTCAAAAGCGCTCGCATCACCTAGATAGGCTAGAGGAAGTACTTAAAGCTAACGCTTTCCGAACGGAACAAGATGCTTTGGAGTTCGCAAGAATTAATCTGGTAGATAATCAGGATGAAGTAGGTCCTGGCGAGGAGCTCGAGCTTATCCCGCTCACAGCGGTAGAGGTGCAAGAAGATTAAGTATGGCAAAGTTAACTATCAATCAAGTCTCGATTGAAAACCTTGGGCCTTTCCGTGAGCGACAGAATTTCGATCTAGGGGTAAGTGATGGTCGGCCAGTCATATTGCTCAAAGCGCTGAATGGCAGCGGAAAAACCACCTTGCTTACAGCTCTTCAAGTTGGGCTCTATGGTTACAAAGCTGTAAATACGGCCCGTCGTTCGGAATATGATCAACTAATTTCTGGATTGCAGCGTGCGGACGCCACCGGACCAGCTCGCATTGAGATTCAACTTACAGTGGAAGTTGGGCACACAGTTCAATCCTTATCAATCCGTCGGGAATGGTATCCTATGGAGAAGGGGATTAGAGAACAGTTCCGAGTCTTCATTGGAAACATAGAAGATATGTCCATGGCGGATGAATGGGATGAGTTCATTAACGGTGTGCTGCCCGTTGAACTGGTGCATTTGTTTTTCTTTGATGGAGAAAAAATTGAAGCATTGGCCAATCCGGAGCGTTTGCCCGCTCTTTTACGACGTGCTACGGAAGTCTTTCTAGGTTTAGGTGGTATTGATACTCTATCAACCGATCTTAAGGCCGTAGAGCGGCGTGCTAATAAGAAAATTATTTCTTCTTCTAGCGAGAGCGATCAAAGCCAAGTCGAGATTTACGAAGCAGAGCTGAAGGATCTGGAACAACGCATTGAGATGCTTTTACAGCAGCAAGCTCAGTCTAGGACCAAACTTGATGATGCGCAGCGTAAGCTTGAACACTTTTCGGTAGAAGCGCAGCGGAATGGTCTAGATGCCTATCAGAAAGCTGCTGAGTTAAAGGCGAATCTTGCTGTGTGTGAGCAGGAACATGCACGCGCACGCGCCATCTTAGTTTCTGCTATGGAAGATCCAATTTTACCGTTGACATGGCTTGGTCCCCTTTGGAAACGTTACAAAGTACGATGGGAGATGGATCACCAAGCTAAGCATACTCATATCCTTCTTGAAGAGTTTGCGAAGCGGGATTGCCGCATACTGGAGCGTCTCGCAAACCATGCACCAAATTTTAAATTTTTGGCTGCTGAGCTATTTGCGGCTGATTTAGAAACTATGCAAGTTTCTAAATATCATGTTCCGATCCTGCTTTCAGGAGAAAATCCTAACGATATTGAATATCGGATCGAGCAGGCTAAGCAGAGCTTTTTAGATGCGAAAGAAGCTGTTGCTATCACTCAGAGAGCAATGGAGCGGGCGCAAGATGCTGTCCATCAGATTCCTGCTCAAGAGCAACTTAGCGCAGTGTTTGAAGCCATGCAGAAACATACTCAGAGTGTATCTTCGGCTGAATGGGATCTGCATGAATATGGCCGGGAAGTGGCCGAGGCACGAGCTAAGTACGATCATTTTGAGCTGCGATATCAAGCTGCTGCCTCACGAGCTCGTGCGGAGCTTAAAGATAACGCGTTTCATCTTAAGGCCTTGGAAGCTGCTGATCGTGCTAAGGCTGTGTTAGAGGTGTTTCGCGAGAAACTGCTTGCTTCTAAAGCTCACTGGCTATCGGAGATGATTACTACTGAATTTAAGCAGCTGTTGCGGAAACGTAATCTTATTTCACGCGTAGTGGTAGAGGCAAATACATACTCAGTATCCATTGAGGACGCCAAAGGCCATACGCTGCCTATGGAGCGCCTGTCTGCAGGCGAACGGCAGATTTTGGCTATTTCTGTGCTTAGCGCGTTGATCCGAGAACGTAAAGGGCGCTTTCCAGTGATAGTAGATACACCCCTAGCACGTCTTGATCGCAGTCATCGAGAGGCACTAGTTCATAATTTCTTTGCTAAAGTCTCTCATCAGGTAATGGTTCTTTCTACTGACGAAGAGGTTGAAGGTACAGTACATGCTGCACTTGAGAAACATATGAGTCGTGAATATTCGTTGATTTATGATGATGAGAGTCGTCGTAGCGTCCTATGTTCAAATAGTCATCAGTTCCGGTTAGCTTCCCTATGATAATCGATCGAGTTCGCTTAACTGCTGCAGCAAAAATTCAGTTGGCAACATTGAAGAGACGATACTCTTTGGAACATAACAATACGATATGTAGATATGCCTTGTGCATGTCGCTAGCAACCGACGGAGAACTAGTAGAAGAGGAGTTGTCTTTCCTGGGGGGGCTTGAAATTGATTGGAAAATTTTAACCACCGGAAATGAAGATCTTTATATAGATCTCGTTAAGGTTTGGTCTGAGGGCAATGGTCGAAGTGTGGATGATGACAGCGTGAAGAAATATATAACTTTACACATTCACAGGGGGTTATCATACCTTGCAAGTCGATCTGAACGCATCGAACTCATGATTTGAATATGATGCCGCCTCATGCGAGGCGGCTATTAGAGGCTTTAGACTGAGTTACTCGATATTTTTAATGAAGGGTATATCGTTGAACCAAGGATGCCGAAAACGAATGTTTTGATGGATAGTTGTGAGTGCATCCTGAATTGCGTCTCTAACTGTGCGGTTGTCGGCAACTTGTAGACTCCATTCAGCGTGCCAAAACTCTGGTGTTTGAGTTTTGAGAATATTTTGGACTGTAGTCGTGACGGATTCTGGGTCTGCTATGTTGATGTCGTTGCCAGGATATCCGGACAGTAAATTTATTGCGTCGGTAATGTATCGGGTCAGGCAGACTATACCAACTTTGCTTACTAGCTTTTTTTCATTTGGGAAGCAGTCTGGCCAAGTGTTTTTTATCACTTCCCAAATGGCAATGAAGAAGTCATATGCTGCATCTTCGCTTGCTAGTTCTTGTATGTTTTTTGATTGTATGTATGCAATAGAGGTTTCAATTGCAGCGGGTACTACTTTTCGATCATCCTCTGGCATGCTAGGGAGTGCGATTATGCCCTTGAAAGGGCTTTCATCCAAATCATTCGCAAGTCCGACATAACTTAGTTGCGGGCTGAGTGATAGTCTAGAAGTTTTTAGTCGATGTTCGAGATCAATCTTGTCTTCTTCTTTTGTAAGTTTTAAAGTTAATGCTCTTATATGGTCTGGTGCAACTTTTGTTACTTTGTTATTGATGATGATGAATTGGAATGCCCGCTCTTCCGAGGTTGCATCTAAGATTGCAACAATTGGAACTCTTGAGTTTTCGTTGAAAGCGTTAAGTCCGTGAAGTCGGTGCTGTCCGTCAATAACTAAAATGTCTTCTTTGGCAGTAATGTCAATAAAGATGTTGCCGTTATATATGCGGCACGCATTACTTGAAATGGTGACAACTATAGCTGTTGGTATTGTATTCCGTTCATCACTTTCAAGGAACTTTTTAATTGCCCTTACTTTGCTGTCTTTAAGGGGTCTTTGTATTCCGTTCTGGTTTTCTGGCGTTAATGTCGGGATTGTGCTCCATGAGATTACATCTTTTACCGGAGCTTCAAATAGGCAAAATGTTGGTGCATTCCCATCAACCCGTTGTGAGAATGTCAGGCAGCTGTAATTCATACTGCATATCTCCTTTTAATTTGAAAGTTAAAGAAGTCTACCGCGTCATCTCGGTCAATAGCGCTAACCTCGTTAAAATTGAAGCTTCCGATTGCAAGTGCAGCATCTTTTAGGGTTTTTTTATGCGTGCTTGCATGCTCAAACATTTCTTTACGATGCTGGGCTATTTTTACCTTCTTTTTTATGCTTGTTAATTCGTCTGAAGAAGGCTCAGGTTTTAATGTGAACGAGTGTATGTGTGCATTTTGCCATAGAATCATGCTGCCTTTTTCACTATTGCAGGGGGGGCATGCAGGCAATAAATTTTCTACGGTGCTATCACCACCAAAGCTCTGTGGCCAAATATGCTCGAGCTCCATTTTTTGACTTGCTATTGCAGTTTTCTCATATACCTGTACGCCGCACATGTAGCAGTAATTTAATTTGGTTACGGTAAACTGGCTACGAACAGAAGATATTATATCTTTTCTAGAAGTCTTTTCTGCCTCTAGGGCTAGTGCAGCCAATCTATCTAGATCGACTCCTGATGGAGTTCGTGGAATCTCTAGAGATCTTTGGAAGTACTGAATCATTAGTTTTTGATGTTCTTTTTCTGACTCAATATCACTCACGACCCTATTGGCCTTTTTTATTATTCTAGATAGTATATTCGCCGCTAATATTCCGGAATAATATGAGGATAACTCTTGCTGTCGGCCGCCGATCTGCAGAGCATCAAGGCTTGATATCTGAGATAGGTTTTTTCTGCCGATCAGACTTGTATTTATATAATCAAAAAGAAGCTCGCCCGCAGTGACTGTTTTGAATTTGTAGTCCATATTTCCATCAATCCGTGATCGTGCAAACGGTGGTAGACTCAAGCGTTGGTACGATATCTTATGATGTTTTCAGGAGCTTTTCTATAAATCTTGATGGCTGGTTGCCATCGTTTTGCAAGGGTAGTCCCCATGCCCATTCGGTGGCAGGCATAGAGGCCTTGTAGGGCACCATTGCTGACACAGATCCCTCTAGAATATGCCTCGAATGCCTATACCTCGTTTACGCTTCCAGATCATTGCTGCTGTAAGTCGATAATAGCAGCGACTCGCTTCTGAATGATTTTTCAGGTGGTGGGTGAGAAACCAGCGCACATGCTTGAGTTGCCAAGTCCACGGGGTGTCACGCTGCCAGCGCTCTTGGATGGCAGCTTGCATGAGTTGGGCTTGCCGCAGATGCCGTTGCCGGGTATGTATCGAGCCTACTAATACGCCGTTTAGGAAAAGCGTCATATCAAAAGGTTTTCTCATGATCAGTCACTAATGTAAGCCGAGACCACATCGCTTCGGTAATGGCCAATCTCAAGGCTGATCTGCTCGCGAGCTCTTGATCTAGGTCGCGGTCGATACGATTGCCGTGACCACCATTGACCGATGCGGCGTGCCCGGTGAGTTGCTGGTAGCGTTCGCAAGCATACGCCGCACGTAATTCATGAAATCCCTTGAGCCCCTGCATGTGCAGAATTTTACGGGCAGAGAGCACCGTACGTTGCAAGAACGTGGCGTAGTTTTCGGCTCGGTGCAGTAAGTTGCGGCTGCCAATTGGCGACGCTTCGCAGGCTAATAACAGTGCTGCTTTGACCTCTTCGTTGGCGATGATCCACCGCGGCGCTGATGCCCCAGCTCGCCCGCATTTGGTACCGTCCTGTGCCCAAATGTAGGTGATGTCGCCGCACCACACCTTGTTGGGGGGGGGGGGCCGGTACATCGAACTCTCGATTCAAGATGTCCGGAATGTCAGGCCGTTCGACCGTTGCTTGTGTGTAGGCATGTGAGCCAGGTTGTTTGCTGATCAACTTCAAATTCAGCTTCCGCATCAGGCCACGCACCTTGAACCGTCCGATTTGCTCGCCATCCTCCTGCATCATCGACACGATGCTGCGGCACCGGCGGCGCTTCGACTTTGCGTAAACAGTTCGTTTACCCGACTGCGCAACCGAAGCCGCTCAACGTCCGGGGGTCGGCGTCTGAGGCGGTGGGCGTAGTAACACGAGTGAGTAACTTCAAACACCTTGCACAACCAATCGGGTAGGGTGGGTTTGAAAGGTATCTCAAATCCACCCTCGCAAAGCTAAACTTCGCGTCGCGAGTCCCTAATGGAGGGCGGTGTTGATACCTCCATGGGTGTAACCGAATTTCGGCGTTGTCCATTGCGCGATCAGTAGCATCCTTTGACAGGAACTTGCTCAGCAACAGGAAGCCACCCAGCAACACGGTATCCGTTCCGCCATGGGCTGAGGTCGATCGGATCCATAGATAAAAAACCCAGGCCTCTGCCTGGGTTTGTGTTCAGTCAAAGCGCTCTGCTAGAGCCGTCCTTTATCACGCAGTGCTGCAATGTCGTTGGACACGGTCTTCTGCGACGTCATGGTACGTTTAGAAATTTCAAGCTGCGTGAGGCCATCGTCAACAAGCGTTTTAACTAAGTTCCGACGCTGGAGCAGAGGCAACTTCGTAGCGACCTCGGTGGTTTCGCGAACCAGTCCGGTAGTGGCGTTGCTCTCACGGATCATCCGTTGCGTGCCATCAGGAGAGTCCACGGTGAAAGTCACCCGGTTACCTTGTTTCTGGAAGCTGTAGTCGACAGCGCCTCTCTCTATCATGCCGGCAAGATCCGAAAGCTGCTTGGCGACTACCGAATCAGCGCTGCTTGCAGACGAAGGCGCTGGGATTTTGCTTTTCTTGCGTGGGGCAGGGATACCCATGTGCTGTGTTCCTTCAGCGGTTTTTGTGGACCGCAATAAAAACACACCCAGGCTCAGAGTGCTAGTAATTTCTAGGAATTACTAGTCAGGTCGGGGCGGCTTCCGAGCACAACCCCAACAGAGCGCCGGGGCCGTGGTGTGTATCGTTGCTTGAAAGCTGGAAGCGCTGCTATAAAAACAGCCCTACTCCGGGCGTTCAACCACTTTTATGCAGCCTCTCGGCGCAGTCGATCCAGCCAACGCCTGTCTTGAATAGCTGCTGTGCGCTGGACTCGCTCATCTGGTACTTGGTGCCGATCCGGTTGACCGGCCACTTCGCCCCGTAGTGTAGTCAGATGAAGTCGCCCATCTGCTTGTCATGGGCGCACAACCTGGCCACGCCCCCATCAACCGCCATGGTCAGCTCATCGGTGATCGCGTACGTGTCCCGGCAATGTACCGGTTTGGCACTCAGCGGATCGGCACCACGTTCTTGTCTCTGACTTGCTTGTATGCGGAGGCAAGCAGGCGGCCGGTGGCGGCTTTCTGGATGTACTCACTCCACCAGGCCATCATCGGACGCCGGCGTTCAATGTAGTCGGCGAGGTTGTAGGCGCTGCGCACCTCATCCTTGTCTACGTGAGCTAGTGCGACTTCGATTAGCTCCGGGTCCCATCCATGCTCATTCAAGATGGTGCTCGCCATCGAGTGTATACCGTGACTGACCAACCGGTCCTGGAATCCTATGCGTTTCAAAGCCATGTTGGCAGTCTGGCTATTGGCGTGGTTGCGTGGATTTCTGTCTACCGGGAAGACGTACTCACGATGGCCGCTGTGGATCTTTAGTGGCTCCAGCAGCGCGACTGCTCGATCACTCAACGGGATGCTGTGTGGGCGGCGCTTTTTCATCCGGTCCAGACACGCCTTTCAAAGTCGATGTCTGCCCAGCGAGTAGTCGCCGCCTCGTCGGGGCGAGTCATCGTATACAACTGCCATTCGATCAGGCATCGGGTGGTGCGCTTGATGCTGGCGTTTGCGATCTCCAGCATGAGCTCGGGTAGCTCTTCTGGTGGAAGAGCGGCCATGTTTTCTTTCTTCGGCTTCTTGAATACAGCACGAATTCCATTGAGCGGATTCGCGTGTATCAGGCCGGAGTTCACCCCATAGGTCATGATCTCGTTGAGTCGTTGGCTCAATCGCTTCACGGTCTCAAGACTACCTTTAACCTCGATTGGACGTAGGATTTTGATGACCATCGGGGCGGTGATTTCCGAAAGCGGCGTTGTCTTCATGCTTGGGAAAACATGAAGAGTGAGCGAAGGCCAAATGTCCTCGGCGTAGGCTTGGGTTACTGAGTCTTTCTTCAGCTCGAACCAGGCGGTGGCCACCTTCTCGAAGGTATGCTCAGTCTCAGCAAGCTTTGCTTGCCTTACCTCATCACGTTGGACCTTGGGATCAATACCCAGGGCAAGCAGATCGCGCGCCTCGACAGCTTTTTTCCGAGCGTTGGCTAGTGAGAGGTCGGGGTAAGGACCGAGTGCCATGTTGATGCGGCTTCTGGTCAATGGCTCGCGGTAATTGAAGTTTCACATCATCTAGCCGCTGGCTCTGACGCGAAGCTGTAGGCCGTGACCATCTCTGAGGAAGAAATCTTTACCAGTTGCCTTGACCGCCTTGAGCTGGAGGTCGGAGAGACAGGTTGCTTGAATAGGCATGAGAGCTACCTCAGGCACCGTTTTTATATCCTAAAAATAGTACCGGGTAGCCCGACATATCACCTGGGGTACCAAACCGTCTTGAACTCAAAAAATTCTACGGCCCTCAAAAGCGCGGTAACTCATTGATTTTTATAAGTTCAAGACAAAAAAAGACGTCCGTGGACGTCTTTGTTTGATCATTTGGTGGAGCCGGGGGGATTTGAACCCGCATCCATGCATCTATCTACGTGGCCTCCAGCGCCAAGGTTGGCATAAGGCTGTCATTTCTTCCCCTGATGACTCTTCAGGCTGACGCTCACTTCCACCACTTCTTCGTAAAT